>Ga0073932_1005447_pt1 | contig 13830 bp, 12 predicted proteins | sample DewCreD2012metaG_FD_76967 | JGI IMG/M metagenome (GOLD analysis project Ga0073932, IMG submission 76967) | Hot spring sediment bacterial and archeal communities from British Columbia, Canada, to study Microbial Dark Matter (Phase II) - Dewar... ... | reverse complement strand
GACGGTATTGAAGAGCATTATGAGATTCCTTCGAATTGGATAAGAAAAAATTATGTTTATGATAATTCAAGAAATTCGCGCTCAGAATTCTATGTATATCATGCATTACGGTTGCCATGTAAGGACAAGCTGCGCCTGATATTTTCGTTTGGCGAAAATAAACCGGATGCATTAGACAAAGTTATGGATATAAAGAAAAATGTTCAACTTATAAGTAAAATACATGAATCATATCTTGAAAAAAATTTAGGAACGAAATATGCATTATCGCTAGTTTCTGGGAAAAAATTTGCATTTGGATATATTAATGCATTACATGCAATAGATGGTTTGATGGTAAAAAGTGACAGTATAAACGGATTATGGGCAGGGCTTCCATGGTTTTTTCAATATTGGTCGAGAGATGAATTGATATCATTGAAGGCATTAATATTGGAGGAAAAGAAGGAATTCGTCAAAGAAGTACTTGAAAGACATATAAATTCGATACTTTCGAATGGAAGATTACCGAATATATACAAAAAAGACGGTCATTCAGGACTAGGAAGTGCAGATTCTATAGGTTGGCTCTTTAGGAGAATAAAGGACATTATTTTGCTATTGGAAGAACAGGATGCAGATTTTAAATATTTCAACTTATATGAGTTCAAATATATACGTGAAAGACTAAATTTTGCTATAAGACAATTAATGAACAAATATTATGTTGACGGATTGATACATAATGATGCTCTTGAGACATGGATGGACACAGAAAATGGTGGTGACAGAAGAGAGGGATTTAGAATAGAAATACAATGTGCCTTTTTATGTATGTTAAACTTAATGAATTTATTGAATCATTTGCTTGCAAATAAGTTTGTGAAAAAAAACGACAAACTTGTAGTTATAACAGATACAGATATAGACTACAGAAAACTCGAGCGTGAAACTGCTATGTTAGTGCGTGATAGATTTTTAGTGAATGGATATCTGAATGATGGATGGAATTGCGATAATGCACATATAACAAGACCGAACATATTTCTCGCATATTATTTATATCCAGAATTGTTGAAGAATGAAGAATGGGAAACAGTATTTGACAATGCAATACCGCGGCTATGGAACGACTGGAGTTTTGATGGAGAAATGGATGGGGGATTAGGTGGCGGTTTTTCCACTATAGACAAAGAACATCCGCTTTATCATCCTAATTATACTGGTCAAGACAACAAAAGTTATCATAGGGGAGATTCTTGGTTTTACTTAAATAATATCGCGGCAATATGCCTTTATCGTCTCAATAAGGAAAAATATTTTCAATACATAAAGAGGATACTTGATGCATCGACAGAAGATATGCTTTTCAGAGGGTTTATAGGATGTTCGTCAGAATTATCAAGCATATCTCACCTAGATCCAGGAGGATGTTTCTGCCAGACATGGAGCATAGCCACATACATAGAATTGATACACGAAATTTTCATAAAATGACTTCAGAAGAAATATTTATGATTGAAATTTAGTTTTTAAAAATTTGATTCAAAATTAATTAATGATTTGCACATTATTTTTTATGTACTGAACTGTTTTTTTATATACTTATATGTTATTAATATTGATAAATATGATACATTAAATAATTTTGTTTATTGTATTATATTAAAATTTCCATCCTGTATTGAAATCTTTGTTGTTTGTTTCTGAAGTTCTATTGTTATAATTTACAAATACATTAAATTTATCTTTTATTACGTCTATATTATCATGCATCAATCGACTTATTTTATAGAACTGCCATATAGCGATAAATAATAAAGCGAACGATACTGCTAATAGTCCCGGACCCATATTGAATAGAAACATTACAAAAGGCCATAGTAATGCCACAATAAATATTCCTGAACCGATGAATGCGCTCTTCACTATTTTTCTGCTTTGATACACGCTCTTATTGTTTGTGGCATTGTCGAACACTTCTGCAATTGCAGTTAATGCCTTTCTCATAATCATCATGAAATGAAACAATATCCCTCCGAATATCAGCAACACAGTTGCATATATGAAGATGTTTGTTGTTGGTGAAACTTCTATCAATGGCATAATTTTTCTGTAACCAAATATTATAAGAAGTAACGTCATGAATGTTAATACTGCTTTTCCTAATGTTTTTTTTAATCCTCTGCTGTATTTATTGTCTAAGTCAAGTTCTTCAGTAACTGCTTTTATGTATTCTGCAAACTTATCCATTCCTTTTCTTATTTTCCAGGGAAGTCTCTCAACTGCCGGCTGATATATTCTATCTGAATAGTTTATAGTCAGTGACATTATTACTGCTGAAATTGCTATGATTGCTGCTGCAATGCTTATTATGTCCACTCCTATGTTGAATTTTAGACTTTCTTTTGCAACAAGTAGCGAGAATTCTCCGACAGAGAACATTGCTATGCTTGAAAAGAACATTTTGTCTCCTTTCATGTTTGCAAAAAAATAAACCATTCCTGAGAATGCAGTTATTTTTGTTATTATAACAACAAGCACGAATATGAGTATTACCATTATGTTGTTTAGTATTGCCTTGAAATCTATAAGTGTGCCTATGGCTATGAAGAAGAATGAACTGATTATTATATTATATGGAGACATTGCATGTTCAAAGTCTTTTGCATTAGGGAGCGATGCAACTATGGATCCTGCCAGAAATGCGCCGACTGCAGGAGAAAGATGCAGGTAATACGCGAAATATGCAAATCCTGCACACATTGCTAATGCTGTAAACGTCATTATTTCTTCTGAGTTGTTTCTTTTTAATATGTATGCTAATAATGGTTTGATTAATTTTATGAACAACATATATACCAATACTAGTATGCACATTGATATTATTAGCGATTCAATATTGCCAAGTAATCCTTTGTTTTTATCCTGAATTCCTGAAAAGAATGTTATTACCATTACTGCTATGATGTCTTCTATTATAAGAACAGCAATTAATAATGGTACTTCTTGACGATTCATCATTCCTTTGTTCTCTAAGACTTTTACTATAACTACGGTGCTTCCGAATGCAAGTATTATTCCTAAGAATAGTGATGCTGTGACACTAAATCCGAGCAATGTAGCCACAGTGAATCCTACAAATGTTAGTATTGAACTGTTTAGGAATGCTATTAATATTGATTTTAATCCAAGTTTTTTCAGTTTTGGAATATCAAACTCTAATCCGAGTATGAACAATATCAGTATAGCACCAAATTCTATCATTGATTCCATAAGATGTTCTTCTTTTATCAATCCGAATGCGTGCGGTCCTATCAATGCACCTACGAGTAGGAGTCCCATTAGCATTGGCTGTTTGAATCTTGCTGCTAGTATTCCTCCTATAAGTGCAAATACGAATAATATCCCTAATGTAATAAGTTCTTGTTCCATGTTCCCAACTTGTGTTTCCGTTATGTTTTTGTTTTCTTAATTCTAAAAAGTAATGTGGTGTGGTTTTATGTATACTAGGATAGATTAAAGTATGTTCAGATATATAAATGTTTCGGTTTGTGTTTATTTATTCATACTTTTTTAATTATTTGTGCTTATTTGTTTTTATTGTATTTTTTAATGTACATTATGTTTAATGCATATTGTGTATTTATGCTTAATTTTTGTAATGCCTTCTTATATGTGCCTTTATATATACGCATTATTATACATACTTATTATACATACGTTTGATGCACCATTAATTATTTTTTTGCATCATCAGTTATATCATCATTTTATTGTTTATTACCTCGATTCTAATATTTTTTTAAAGACAAAATCAGAAATATTCGAAAAGAACATTTATAAATTCCATAAATGTTTAATTAGAATGCATAAAAAAGGATTATTTCAATTCATAAGAGAAACATCATTCACAAAATTTCTTCTAGCATGGATAATATCAATATTTGTTTTTGGAATAATATACTGGATACTTTCTGCTTACAATACAATCATCATAAACGGACAGGCATTATCATTTACAATTCTAGGATTTTTTAACGGATTATACGCGAGTCTATTGATTGCATTGGTATTTGGACTTGGAATAATTACGCATGAAGGGATAGTTACAGTAATCGTATATCTGCAATTATTAATAAGCGGCATATTATTTTTTATATTAGCAGATAAGATAATAATTAAATATATACATCCATATTATCATATAACGCATCATCAAGATAGGAAGATAAACACGTTAATGATCATGATGTCTGTATTTAGAACAGATTCAGACAGGATTATGCATGAATATGCAACAAGAAAAAAACAAATAACGATAAAAGACATAGAATCAATAATCGACGGATTATATGTTGTGTTTTTAGATGTAGAAAAATTATTCTCTGAGAAAAATATACATCGTCATAAAATATCAAAAATTCAGTATTTGATGCTTACTGAGAATATAGAGGATTCACTTCATAAATTAGAGAGTTTTATATTATTTATGGAAAGACATAATATAGAATGGAAAGATAAGAGTATAACGTTCTGGATGAGGTATATTCTTGAAACTACAGAAAAAATTGCACATAATATTGCTAATTCGGACATAAAAAGCCATAAAATAATACTCGCGGTTGAAAACATAAAAGCATATGCAGAAAAAATAAAAGCAAAAATGTAATTTATTTTAAAATATGTAATATTAATTGTATGTTTTATTTTACTTATATATCTTTTATATCTTTTACATGTGTATATTATCGAATTTTATTAATATAATTATAATAATTTCCAATAGAATATCGTACTGTCTAATAGAAAAAAATATAAATCAATAGATATGTTTTTAAGGTGGTGAAATTATGAATGAAGACAATTTATTAATTATATGCCGATCATGTGGAAGAAAATCATTGATGCACAACATGAGACCCGCAGACGACGGTGAGCACATGATATGTATTGATTGTGCAAAAAAAGGAGCATCGCTGAGTTCAGAAACAACAATACAGAAGAAAGTCATTGAGAATCAACCTTTCTCAGGACCCAGAAAAAAAGAGGAGAAAACAAAATCGGAGAAGATGATAAAGTTCATATGTACCAATTGTAAATATAAATTTTCAAGAAAAGAATCCCAGCATGTAGAAAAATGTCCGTATTGTGGTAAAAATACCATAGTTCATGATGACCAGTTAGGGGCAGATAAACTAATCAAGGATTCATTAAACAAAAAGTATGATTGGTAATGATATTTTTTCTTAATATTTTTCTTGATAAATTTTTTATCAACTATTTTTTTAATCATATTCCTTTATTATTTTTATAATCGAATGAGGATTTTTTATTGGAATATCATGTCCACCTTCGATTTTGTATATTTTTACATTTTTTGTCATTTCTAAAATCTTTGAACCAGCTTTTTCAGGAACTACTGCAATATCTTTATTACCATAAATTAGTATTATCGGATTAGTTATTTTTTTTAATTGATAACTTATATTCCATTTATTTACCTCTATGCCGCTTATACAATGATTTATTGCTTCTTTTATGGAAACATCTATAAATGCCGTATATGTTTTTATTCCTTTTGAAATTTTTGATTGGTCATTGTATGGTCTAAATTCATTTTTTATAATATGTAACATTCCCGTAGCTACACTTCCAAATATTTCATTATATCTTAATACTTTATTGAATAAATGAAAAAATATTTTATTTGTAGTTGTATCAGGAAAATGATATGATGCACCTATCCCATATATTTTGTCTCCGTTATTTGTGTTTGCAACATAATTTACTGTCGGCATGAATCCCGTGCTATGTCCGATAAAATCTGGTTTTTCTATTCCTTCAGCTTTTAGAATTGCTGCAATATCTTTTGTATATTTTTCAAGACTAAAGTATTCTTTGCTTATTGGTGTCTGTGAATATCCTGTGCCTCTCGGGTCTATATTTATTGTTGGGATATATTCTTTGTTTAGGACATTCTCTAATGGCTCCATTGAAGTATGATTCATTGATGATGCAGGATGTAAGAATTTGAATTTTTTATTCATTCCCATACGATAATTTATCCAATAATAAATCTCAATATTGTCGTCTGAGATTATACTTTTTGCACTGATTTTTGTCTTCATGATACTAGAGAAAATATTTTGTTTATAAACTTTGCTATTTTAATTACTATGAAGTGACACTAATTTGTCTTTTTAATTTGCTTTTTTCTATTTTCTTTTTTCCATGCATATATTTTTGTAACACCTTAGGAATATCAACACTTCCATCTGCATTCTGAAAATTTTCTAGAATTGCAACCATTGCTCTAGAAGTAGCAATAGCAGTATTGTTTAATGTGTGAACAAAACATTTATTGTTATGTTTATCAAAATACTTTATGTTTAATCTTCTTGCCTGTGCATCAGTCAAATTTGAACAGGAACCAACCTCAAAATATTCTTTTTTTCTTGGGGACCATGCTTCTATATCAACTTGACAGTGTTTTAAGTCTCCCAAATCACCAGAGCATATTTTAAGAACCCTGATTGGTATTTCTAATTCAGTGAATATTTCTATTGATATATTCTTCATTTCCTCAAAAAATTTCATTGAATCTTCTGGTTTGCAAAGCACAATCATCTCTATTTTATTAAATTGATGTGTTCTGAAAAGTCCTTTTTCATCTATACCATGACTGCCTATCTCTCTCCTAAAACACATTGAGTAAGAAGTATTTTTTATAGGGAGATTATCTTCATCTATTACTGTGTTAATATATCGTCCAATCATTGAATGTTCGCTTGTTCCGATTAAATATAATTCTTCATCTTGTATTTTGAATATCTGATTTTTCATATCATTTAAGTCTGTAACATTTTTTATTACATTATTGTTGAGCATTAATGGAGTTTCAACATAAAAAAATCCCTTACTTATCATCTTATCTATGCCAAAACGTATCAATGCCTGATTTAACAATGCTAAATCTCCTTCTATATAATAAAAACCATTACCTGAAGTTCTTGCACTACTCTCAAAATCTGCTACACCAAGAGATTCTGCAACTGCTACATGGCTCTTCACTTCGAAATCTATTGCCCTGTAATGCCCATGTCTTGATTCTTCAACATTTTCACTAGCATCTCTGCCTATCGGAACAGAATCATGCATTATATTTGGGATCTGTATTATTTTGGAGTTGAAATCATACTCAAGGGCAGTCATTTCTGATTCGATGTCCTTAATTTTTTGAGGTATGCTCTTAACTTCTTCAATCACAGAACGAATATCTTTGCCATCTTTTTTTAACTGATTTATATTCTCGCTCAAAATATTTCTTTTATGTCTTAATGAATCTGCTTCTCCTTTTAACTCTCTAATCTTTTTATCTAATTCAATCAATTCATCTACTAGTTTTATTTTATGTTCCTGAAATTTCTTCCGAATATTATCCTTAACAAGTTCTGGATTATCCCTGATTAATTTTATATCAATCATACTGAAAGTATGAAATGCTAATATTTAAAGTTATATATTTTTAGAATATAAAAAAACAGAAAAATATATAAACTTATATTCAGGTATATTCTAAAAAGGGGTGTTTGTATGGTTGATGATGATTCTGATTATGAACTTATGCCTAAGAAAGAAGTTGAGAGACTTAAGAAAGAAATTAGTGCATTGAAAAAAAATCCTTATGGTGAATCTGATAGGGGGCAAGAATTGCAAAAGAGTATAGATCGATTGAATAACACCATGAATAAGCTTATTGCAATACTTGAAGATGCACAGCAGGATATAATCGATGAATATAATGAGAGCAAGCCAATAGAAAAACTTAATCAAATTTTGGATCAGAATGAAACCATAGCAAAGGCACTAGTCTCCATACATGATAAACTAAGCAATGATAGCACGGATTCTTCTGGTGAAGTTTCTCATGATCCTAATGCATTGCCTATACCAGATAATACTCCTATAATTGTACAGGGCCCACAAATACCTCGTCCAGGATCACAGTTTTCACAACAATCAGTACAGCAGACGTCTTCTTTGCCACAGTTTAATCCACAGCCGTTTCAGCAGCCTGTTCAGCAGTCTTTCAATCCACAGCCGTTTCAGCAGCCTGTTCAGCAGCAACCTATGCAACAGTTTGCACAACAAAGACTGCAACAGAAAATTCAACCGCAGCAATTCCAAAAACAGCAGACTAATCAAATACCTGATTTTGCTCCCTTGCCACCACTTGACAGCATAGATAGTCTTCCTCCATTAGAGGGGCTTGATACAAAGCAAATGGATACAGGTATGCTTCCAGAGCAGAAGAAGAAAAAATTTTTAGGAATCATAGGATAGAATGATAAACTTGACTAAGGATTTGTTTGTGAATCTATCGTTGTCTGCTAAAGCATTAAAAGAGAAACAGCAGGAGCAATCTTTGATTCCTAAAAAACCAATACTTTCTCCTTTGGAAAAAACTTCTTATGACACAGTTAAGCCAATATTGGTTCAGAAACCTAGAACTATTGAGCAGACTATTGAGGAGGTAGTTGACAATCCTAAGATTAAGGAATTAAAGAAAGAGCTTGAAACTGTAGAGGAGGTATTCGAAAAACTTAAAGAATCAGGAGAAAACACTGATTTTATTTATCGTATAGAGAATAAAATTGCACAGTTGAAGAAAATGATAGATGAAAAGAGTTATATATAATTTCTGTAAACAATTTTTTTATCGTTATATTTTTTAATTTCAATTTTATGTTTTGGTTATATATCTCTTCCCATGATTGTTTTTCTGTTGTTGGCTTCTGCTCTCTTAATTGCATCACGAACCATTTGTTTTACTTTTTCATTAAGTACTTCCGGAAAATCTGCAGATACATTATATTGTCCTGCAATTTCTTTTATTTTTGATTTAACGATAATCCATTCTGATCCCATTTTTACACCTCTATATTGTTATATTTTATGCTAAGAGAGCTTTTTTTATATATTTATGTTTTTGTATTAAATATTTTTGAATTTATTTAAAGTTTTTCTATGATAGTGTTATTTTAAATTTTTTTAATGGCTTTTTGAATAAAAAATATATTATTAATAAAAAGTAATAACAAAATCGAAACATTTATAAATACAGCAAAATATCATAAGAAATAAATATTATTTGTAAATACAATATAGAGATAAAATGAAAACAAGAGATAAATTATATGTTGGGGGATCAATAATCTTAGGATTATTTTTCGGACGATGTTCAGATCTACCTATGCCAAAATATGAAGTACCAAAAACAGTAATAAGCGATAACTATAGAGACACAAAAAGTCATAAGCTATTGTCAGAAATCAAAGAAGACATAAACAAAATAAATTATGAATATGAAACTATCGATGATAAAACTAAAAACAGTAATTGGCACAATGCAGTAGATTATTGTTTAGATGCGATAGACAAGACAACATCCTTAGCTGTAAGAAGTGCAATAGAACACCACATATATTCTTTAGAATATCCTAATGCTAATGAAAAAACAAGAGATTATTTAGATACGAGACTGAGGTCATTATTCTATAACCAAAATACTGCAATAGAACATATCCTAGACAGTGTAAAAATAGATCCGATGCTGCAAACAGTAATAAAAAACGACAGTATATCAATAGGTGATTATATAGAATCAAAGAACCAATTTTTAGAATACAGAATAATTTTCCTAGATGGGGGAGAGCACAGGGTTACCGATAATGCCAAGAGATTCATCGAGCCGAGAAAAATAAGATTCGAAATATATGATTGGAATAAAAAAGCCTTAGGAATATATAATGAAACAGGAGCGTCTCCAGAATTAAAATTCTCTAAAGATATAGAATTAGACTTCTTCAACAATAACTATACTTTTAGAGATGTAATGAAAATTGCTTTAGAGAAATAACATTATAAATAACATATAAATTATAAATAACATATGCTTGTGTAAGAATATTACAAAACCTTGTATAAAAATATTATTTATGGGTAAACCAGAATTTGTATATCTTGTGTTCTTCTTTGTCTTCTATTGAATCAAGTCTACAAAAACCAAATCTTTCGAATTGTATCACTTCACCAATTTTTAAACTCATTATGGAATGTTCTGCGATGCCTTTTATTGTCCTTGCATCGTCCATCAATATCTCTACGTCTATATTTCCATACGCTGGAAGAAAATGCATTATTTTCTTTCCTTGAGATTTGAATACGTCATATTCTAATGAATCAAACTCAAAAACGCCATTGACAACCCTAAAATTAAGACAGTCCATAAACCTATACAATTCACCTTCTTTTAAATCATTCAAATCACTCTTTTGTATAAGGAATTCATCCTGAACTTCCAATTCTCTATAGCCGTAAGTATCGTCATTAGGATGCATCCTTATCCTAATATTTTGATGCGGCGCATTATGTATAGTTATTTTCTCATAGTCATGCATCATAAAAAATCTTTTTGCAGTTTTGTCGAGTATTCTTTTGTTTTGTATTATTAAATCATCCCATGTTAATGTAGATTCAGATTTTGTAATTCCTGTTGAGATGACAAAATTCTTTATGGCTTCTGGGAGAAATCCTCGTCGACGCAATGCAACCAATGTAGTTAGTCTAGGGTCATCCCATCCTATCAGTTCACCATTATTTACTTTTTCTCTGATTTTCCTGCCAGAACTTTCCACACCTTCAAGATTAAATCTTGCAAACTCATACGTTCTTGTAGGAGTTAATCCAAGAATTTCTTGTATGTATCTTTGCAATTCATTTCTCATCTCAAACTCTTTGCTTCTTAACCTTATAGTTATATTAGAATACGAGTCCATTATTGCATTCTGGAAGTCATAATTTGGCCAGACACGATATTTAGTTCCTAGACGTGCATGAGGCGTATCTATTATCCTGAATATCGTAGGATCGCGCATAGTGGTATTCTTGTGTTGTAAGTCTATCTTTAACCGAAGAATTGCTTTCCCAGATTCGTATTCAGGAAATTCCCTCCAATATTTAAGATTCTCCTCTGCTGAATATTCTCTATGCAAGCATTTCTTACCTTCTCCTCGCGAAACCTTAATTTCCTCTTCATTGCAGAAGCACATATACGCATTTCCGTCAATTATTGCTTTCTCTGCATACTTATAGAACAATTCCATAAAGTCTGAAGCATATAATAATTCATCCCATTTTACGCCCAGCCATGCAAAATTTTCAAGCATTATTCCATAAAATTTTTCCTCAACTAGATTAGGATTAGTATCTTCGAATCTTAAAATAAATTTGCCATTGTATTTTTTTGCTAATAAATAATTTAGCAGGCATGCCTTTGCATGTCCTATATGTGGATATTTTTCTGGTCCAGGAGGAAATCCTGTAATGACCGGCTTGTTGGGATCAATTTTTAAGAATGCAAATATGTCACGTTCTGTTTTCTCTTTTTCTTCAAGCATTTCTGGAAAATTCTTCTCTAATTCTTTTTTTATATCCTCAGGATTCATAGAGTTAATACTTGCTAGAATCTCATTTACTTCAAAAGAAACTGTTTTCATAAACTGCTTTACTTCGGGAGCTTCAGCGATAATTTTAGATATTACTGGACCAGGATTCGCTCTGCCAAATTTTAATGCATTACTTAAAGCATGCTTTCTAATTATATTTTTTAAATTATCTATATCCATACATAAAAAAGAATAAGAGAATGTTTATAAACTTTATTTTGTTTCTTACAGGCAACGTATATTAAATACGGTGTATATTAAACATATTATATATAAATAAAACAGTTACATGTATATATTTACAAGTATACATTAAGTATAATACATTAAGCATATGTTGTATGCTTGATTTATGCTTAATTTAATTTATGCTAATTTATATTACTCTTTATATTAATTTAGTGTACATGCTTTTATATGGCTTTTATATGTATTCACGGGCTCTTAGTTCATCGGTAGAATGTTCCCCTCGCACGGGAATGGCAGCGGGTTCAATTCCCGCAGAGTCCATTTTTGAAAAATAAACAATTCATTTCTATGTTTTTTATTTTATTCGTTTGTTTTTATTAATAATTAAGTATAATGTTGTATTCATAATTTTAATATTGTATTCATAATCTTAATAAATATGTGATTTTTTGAAGTATTCATGTATGAGGATGTTATTGAAATAGCAAAACATGCAGGGGATATACTTGTAAGTTATTACGGAAAAAAACTAGATATACGAAATAAGGATTCAAATGGATATGATCCGGTTTCTACTGCAGATTTAGAAGCAAACAAATTCATATGTGATAATTTGAAGAACTATGGTTATCAAGTATTATCTGAAGAATCCGAAGACAAGAGTATTGACTTTTCTAAACCCACATGGATTATAGATCCATTAGACGGCACGATAGGATTCTTGAACAAGAGCAAAGATTTTTGCACAATGATAGGATTAATGGTGAATAAAAAAATTGTGTTTGGAGTAGTGTATGTGCCTATGCATGACAAACTATATTATGCAGAGAAAGACAAAGGTGCATGGTTGATTCATAATGGGGAAAAGAAACAAATTCATGTCTCGAATATAGATACGCTTAATCGTTCTTCAAGAGTCGTCAGACCGTTCAAGAGACCAAATTTTTTGGATGTAATATTAGATAGTAAATTGAAATGCAGAAACAAGATACTTGGAAGTTTAGGAGTTAGACTGTGCAATATTGCAGAGGGAGAGATAGATTTTTATGTGAATAATTCCTGTACGCCAAGCAAGTGGGATACTGCTGCAGCACAGATAATCGTTGAGGAAGCAGGCGGAAAGATTACAGATTTCTATAATATGCCTTTAGATTATTCTAAAGAAAGTTTACAATGGGAAAATTCTTTTATCGTATCAAACGGAATACTACACGAACAGATATTTCAAGAGCTTCCTAAGAATGCATTAGAAATGATAAAACTTAGGTAATATTCAAAATTATGTAATATTCAAAAACCTTTAAAAATATAAGGTTTTTCTACAAGTTACGGGGTTTAGGTAAAGTTATGAAAGCCATAATATTTGATCTTCAGGGAACACTAATAGAGAACGGTATATTTCCAAGTCCAACAAAGCAAGTACGATTTATACTTAACATAAGAAAAGAGTTTCATGATTATGTACCATTATTTGAGACAACATTAATGACTGCTCCACATATTAGTCTTGCCGAAGGATTCAAATCAGTCGCCGAAGCATTCAATGTTAGAATGACTCCAGAATTGACAGAAAGACTTATCGGAATGTGGAATAAGAACAAACTATTAAGTAAACCATTTCAAGAAACAATTCCGCTGCTTGAAAAATTGAAAAATAATTATGTTCTTGTACTTGTTGCGAATATTGATTGTTTTACAAAAGACATAATAACAAAATTTAATCTACAAAACTATTTCGATCATATATACCTTTCATGTGATGTAGGAATGCTTAAGACAAATCCAGAATTTTTTAAGAATGTGATTAAAGATTTAGGAATAAATCCTGAAGATGCATTGATGATTGGCGATAGCATTGATTCAGATATGGTTCCAGCATCAAAAGCAGGTATACATACAATATTACTTGACAGGATGAATAGGCAAGATTATCCTGAAAAAATAAATTCATTGGAAGATATTAATAGATTATTGAAGTCTGAGGACTGAAACATTAAGAGGACATATGAATGAATGCGTATTCTGCAAGATAGTAAAGGGCGAAATTCCCTCTTACAAAATTTGGGAAGATGACAAATTCTATGCTTTCCTTGACATAAATCCAATTTTTCCAGGGCACACATTATTAATACCTAAGAAGCATCATAATTAT
>Ga0073932_1005446_pt1 | contig 13831 bp, 9 predicted proteins | sample DewCreD2012metaG_FD_76967 | JGI IMG/M metagenome (GOLD analysis project Ga0073932, IMG submission 76967) | Hot spring sediment bacterial and archeal communities from British Columbia, Canada, to study Microbial Dark Matter (Phase II) - Dewar... ... | reverse complement strand
CGCGCCCAGCAGGCGCATGCGGAACACGTTGAGCCGCTGCCGCCGCATGTCTTCTTCGCCCATGTAGACGACGCACTCCATGCCGAACAGCGCGCAGACGCTCGCCGTGGCCACGCCGTGCTGGCCCGCGCCCGTCTCGGCGATGATGCGCCGCTTCCCCATGCGCCGCGCCAGCAGGATCTGCCCCAGGCAGTTGTTGATCTTGTGCGCGCCCGTGTGCAGCAGGTCTTCGCGCTTGAGGAAAATCCGCGCCCCGCCCAGTTCCGCGCTCAGCCTCCGCGCTTCATACAGCGGCGTCGGCCGTCCCGCGTAAGTTTCGAGCAGCTCCTTCAGTTCCTGCTGGAACTCCGCATCCTGCCTCGCCTCATGAAACGCCCGCTCCAGCTCTTCGAGCGGCGCCATCAGCGTCTCGGGCACATAGCGCCCGCCGTAAGGGCCGAAATGGCCCCGCTCGTCAGGCCCCTGCATCCGCTTTTCCGTCATCCCAGCTCCCGCACCGCGCGCACGAATGCGCGCACTTTTTCCTCGTCTTTCAGTCCCGGCGCGCGCTCCAGCCGCGAGCAGGCGTCCACGCCCCACGGCCGCGCCGCCCGGATCGCTTCTCCTACATTGTCTGGCCCCAGCCCCCCGGCGAGCACAATCCTCCCGGGAAGCCCCGCCGCCAGCGCCCAGTCGAACGTGCGCCCCGTGCCGCCGCGCTGCGCGCCCGCGGGCGCATCCAGCAGGAACGCTTCCGCTTCGAAATGCTCCATCAGGCGCCGCACCTCCGGACCTGCTTCCAGCGCCTTCCACCATCGCAGGCGCGGCACGCCGCAGTCTCCGTGCAACTGTGCGATTTCAATGCCCGCCGCTGCGGCGGTCTGTTCGATCCGCTCCGCCGTTTCGTCCACGAACACCCCCACGGCCAGCACGTTGCCCGGAATCCGCTCGATGATTCGCGCCGCCCGTTCCGGTTCGACGTAGCGCGGGCTGCGCGGCCAGAAGTTGAACCCCAGCGCATCGGCGCCCGCGTCGCAGGCCGCCAGCGCATCCTCGAGTTCCGTGATGCCGCAGATCTTGACCAGCGTCACAGGCCGCGCAGCTCCTCGATCGCCCGCTTCGGATCTCCGCTTTTCATCAGGTGCTCCCCCACCAGGAACGCCTGGTAGCCGGCAGCCACCAGCCGCTCGACATCCGCTCTTCCATGGATGCCACTCTCGGCCACCCGCACGGCATCTTCGGGAAGCCTCCCGGCCAGCCTCTCCGCCGTTTCCAGCGAGACCTCGAACGTGCGGAGGTTGCGGTTGTTGACGCCGATCAGCGTGGCGCCCGCTTCCAGAGCCTTGTCCAGATCCGCATCGTCATGCACTTCCACCAGAGCCGCCATCCCGTAGTGCTCCGCGGTGCGGCGGAACTGTTCAATCTGCTGCACGGTCAGGATCGCCGCGATCAGCAGCACCGCGTCGGCGCCCGCGGCTGCCGCCTCCACGACGTCGATCTCGTCGATCGTGAAATCTTTCCGCAGCACGGGCAGCGGCGCTGTGGCGCGCGCTGTTTTCAGATCGCCCAGCGAACCCTGGAAGTACTCGCGGTCGGTCAGCACGGACAGCGCCGCCGCGCCGCCGGCGAAATACGCGCGCGCCTGCGCTCCGGGATTGAAGTCCGCGCATAGAACGCCCCGGCTTGGACTCGCTTTCTTGATCTCCGCAATGATGGCGGGCGGGCGGCGCAGCAGGGCAGCGCGGAAGTCGCGCCTCTGGCCTTTCTGGAACGCAGCCGTCAGCTCCAGGCTGCGCCTCTGCTCGAGCTTTTCCGCAACTTCCGCCTTCTTGGTTTCGACAATCCGGGCAAGAATATCGGGCAGCGTCGATTCCATCGGGGGAATCTTTCACCTTAACAGATCCGCTGCGCCTGCTGTTCCGTCCGCCTACAGACGCCGCACGTCGAGCCCGGCGTCCCACTTCTCGCTGCTGCGCGCCACTTCTTCGTATGTCAGCGTCCTGCCCGTGTAGGCAGCCGTGCGGCCGAGAATCGCGCTCAGCGTGCTCTCCGCTCCCTGCGCCGCTTCGTTGATGAAGCGCCCGCTGGTGATGCTTTCGATCCAGTGCCGCTCCTTCTCGGCATCGGCGTCTTCAATCGCTCCCTTGAACGCGCCCGTTACCGCCGCGGCAGTTTCCGTCTTCTCCGGCTTGCCGACGCCCGGCGCGTCCCATGGCCGCTTGCCCGTGATGCGCACCGGCGCGTCGTAGCGCAGCTCTGCATTGCCTTCCTCGCCGAACAGGCGCACGGCCACGTCCCACTCGCCTTCGATGAACTGCGTGGAGGTCACCGTGACGTGCACATCGTTCGGGTACGTGAACGTCACGTTGTAGTGGCTGGAACAGTCGCCCTGGTCGCGCCGCCCGCGCCGCCCGCACGTCCCCTGCGCCGAGAGCGGCAGCCCGTCCAGCAGCCAGTTGTTCAGGTCTACGAGATGGATGTTCTGCTCGACAAAGATGTCGCCGCTGAGCACTTTGTCATGGATCCAGTTCCGCACCCGCCGCTCCTGCGGCGAGGCGTTGGGCCACTCCGGTCGGCGGATCGCGCCGGCGTAGTAGTGCGACAGCCCGCACACCAGCGCGCCGAGATCGCCGCGCCGGATCCGCTCGCGGATCTGAACATACGGCGGCGCATGACGGAGCTGGAATCCGATGGCCAGGCTCAGCCGGCCCTGAGCCTTCCGGCCCGTCTCGATCACCTCCCGGCACCCCGCCACGTCCACGGCCACCGGCTTCTCGCAGTAGACGTGCTTGCCCGACGCCACCGCCTTTGCAAGCTGCTCCGGATGGAAATACGGCGGCGTGGCGATGATCACCGCATCCACGGCGTTCGAGCCGAGCACGCGTTCCAGCGAGTCCGGTCCGGCGAACAGCTGCGCCCGGTCGATCGCCGGTTTCGACGCTTTCGCGGACGCCGTGTCCAGACGGTCTTTCGCACGCGCCAGCTGCGCCTCGAACAGATCGCCCAGCGCGGTGACCACCGCGCCCGTGTTCGCGATGAACGAGCCGGCTACGCCCGTGCCGCGCCCGCCGCAACCGAACAGCGCCAGACGCACCGCGGAATTCATCTGCGTGCCGCGCACCCGTTCCGGCTTCACGATTGTGAAGCCCGCTGCTCCGAGAAACGCTCTCCTGTCCATTGGCAACTCCTTCCTACTTCGTCCGCGCGGCCCGGCTCTCGCTCACCGTGAGCGTGCCGAAATCCAGAACGCGCCGCACCCCGCCGTGCGTCATCACGAGCCGCGGCTCGCCGGCTTTCCCCTTCAGGAACGGTCCGCCGAACGCCGGCCAGCCCGCATAATCCAGCGGCCTGCCGTCAATGCGCGGCGTCTGCCCGTAGGCGAACTCAATCATTCTGCCCCGCAGCGTTCGGAACTCGACGCGCGGCGCAGGTTCGAGCGAAAACTTCAGCGGCAGCGCCAGCACGGCTTTCCGGAACGCGTCCAGGTTCGGAAACTCGTCCATGCCGGCCGCCTGCACTACGGTTCCGTTCTTCAGATACGGGCTGAACAGGCGCCGTCCGCCGCCCTCGATCGGCTTCCAGACATGCGGCGCCAGCGGGCGGTACGCAATCCACGTGCGCCCGCCGCGGCAGAAGATCCAGCCCGAGGCGTCCTCCACGAACTCCTGAAGATCCTTCGAAAAGAACCCGTTGATGTGCGGGAAGCGCGTGCCCGGCGGAATGTCGTACAGCGCGATCACCGCGTCCTCGCTCTGCACGATCTTCTCGTAAGGCGAGCCTCCCAGCAGCTTGTCTGGCGAGTCGTACGTCGTCTTGGACCGCCACACCGCTTCCGTGCCGAAGTCGGGCGAGAACGTGAAATACTCCTCCAGCTCCACCATGCCCGAGTACGGGTGCAGAGAGAACAGCGTGTTGTGCACGCCTTCCGGATCATCGACGCGCCAGGTGACGTCCCAGGAGTGCTGCTGCACGGGCTGCAGCACTCCGCCCTGATCGGAACTCACCGCATAGTCCTTCGTCATGTAGGTCGTCTTGTAGACCTGCCCGTGCAGTTCATCGTTGAAGCGCCAGCGGTTGCGCGTGCGCTTCTTCTCCAGGTGCGTGTACGGGCGGCTCCGGTCCGTCGCGATCGCGCGGATGATGGCGGGCGGCTCAGGACCGTCCGCCAGCGCATAGTACAGCGAATAGCCTCCAAACGGCGGCGTCTCCTTGCCCTGTCCGAACAGAAGCCAGGCGAAGTCCGCCGACACCCCGCGCCACTTCTCCACCACCTGCCGGTCGTCGGTGCGGGCATGCGAGCCTACGTAGATGCCGTCCAGGCTCTCCACGGCGAAATCCGCCGCGATCCACTCGATCATCATCGACGCCTGCTTCTTCATCCGCGGGTCTTCCGCCCACGCAGCCAGGTAGGACAGCGGCAGCAGGTATACGCCGATGTAATGCGTGCAGTCGTACTCTCCCTGCCCCTTCGTCGTCGTCAGCTTCACCCAGCTCTCGATCCAGCGCCGCGCCTCTTCCAGGTTCTCCTTCGAACTTTTCCCGTTGAACCACCCCTCGCCGCCCATCTCCGGCCACATCTGCGCCATCAGGTACATCGACGTGTAGTAGAGCAGCCAGTGGTTCTCCGTGTCGCCGCGGAACGGATAATACGTTTTCCACGATCTGCGCATGAGAGCGCGCGCGGAATCGCTCAACTGTCCACGGTCGAGATAGGCGATGGCGGTCATGGGAAACATCCAGAACATGTCGCCGCTGACGTCGCCCTGCAGCAGCTCGCGCAGCTTCTTCTCCGCGCCTGGGATGCCCTCCCGCAGCCACAGCCGGGCTGCAATGCTGTGGTAGTGGAGCTTCCCGTCCTCGACGCGCGCCATCTTCTCTATCAGCCGCCGCCGCCTCTGCTCGTAATCCTGCGCCAGCAGGCTCTGCGAAGCGATCACCGCCGCCAGGGTCAACCCCGCCAGTCTCTTCACTTCGCACCTCCCGCCGGCACGAAGGCCATCTTCAGGATGATGCTCCCGGGGAGCCCGTCCGCGCGCCATGTCCTGCCCGCGTCCTCGGAGACGTAGAGAGCGTCTTCGTGCACGCTGGCATAGAGCCTGCCCGGCTTGTCCGGATCGAAGGCAATGCTCCAGACATCAGGCCGCGGCAGCCCACGGTTGCGCGCCTCCCACGTGACGCCCCCATCCTCGCTCACCAGCACGCCGGGCCCCCAGCCGCAGACGGCGATGCGCCTTGCGTCCGTCGGGTCGAAGGCGATGTCATAGAGGTTCCGTCCCGCTGCAGGGTCCCGGGCTGTGGCTTCAAAAGTCACGCCCCCGTCCGTGCTGCGGAAGATCCCGCCCCTCTGCGTCACCGCCAGCCACAGGGAAGCGTCGTGCGGAGACTGCTCCACGCGCATCGCCTGGAAGCCCGCCGCCCCGGCCAGCCGCCAGCTCCCGCCCAGATTGTCTGAAACATAAAAACCGTTTTCCGTTCCAATCACCACCCGGCCCTTGCGGAGCCTGTCCAGCCGGACCGCCTTCCCGTAACGCCGCGGCAGGCCGGCGGAGATCTCCCGCCACGTCGCTCCGCCGTCTTCGGAAACCTGGAATCCGGTCGTGTGCCCGAACGCCAGCAGTCCGCCCGCTCCCGCGCTGATGTCCTGCAGCTCGGTCACCGTCTCATCCGTGAGCACGCGCCACCGCCCCTGCGCATCGATGCGGATCACTCCGTCCCCTGCGGCAAGAAACAGCGTGTCCGGCTTGCCCGGCAGCCACGCCATTGCAGTCAGCAGCGGATGCCGGTAGCCCTCGTTTACCCACGCCCCGCCGGACTTCTTCACGAACACGCCGCTCGGCAGCAGCGCCGCTCCGACCACCCAGCCCTTTGTCGTCACGCCAAGCGCATGCAGGCGGTGCTCGCCGTTGGCGCACAGCGCCGCCGCAGCGATCCACACGAGAACCCTCATGGGGTTCACACTATCAGATTGACCGCCTTAGAAGCCCGTGATCGTGAACAGGTACTCCGCATTGCCGGCACGGATGCGGAAGCGGTTCGCGCCCGCCGTCAGCCCCAGCTCCACTGTCAGGCCGTACAGTCCCGGCGAGAACTCGTCGTAATCGCGGATGAGGGTGGCGGTTCCGCCCTCGAGAATCTCCACGTCGAACTGCTCCACGCGGAGCGGCACGCCCGATTCGTCCACCACCCGGAACAGAAGCGCGTCGCGCACGGTTCCGCCGCGCCGCCCTGACGATGCCGCCCGCAGAATGGAAAAGCTCTTTGGCCCGCCCAGGGTCACCGCCCGCCAGTAAGGTACGCGCACCGTCCGCCCGCTGGCGGCGCCCTCGAAAACGATGTAGCCCTCGTATGTGCCGGCTTCGGTTGCCGCGTCCGGCCATTCGATTCGGATTTCGGCCTCCCCGCCCGGCTGCAGCTCCACCATCTCCGCGGACAGGCTCGGAACCGCAGGGCCGCGCCGGTGCTGGATGTAAATCCAGTACGTCTCCGGCTCATCTCCGGTCTGCCTCACCTGAAGGATCTGCGGCTCCGGTTTCTTTGCATCAGGAGAGGCGCCGAAACTCAGTGCGGCTTTCGAGGCCACGAGCCGCGTCTGCACCGCCGCCTCGACATCCAGCAGACCGGCTCCGTTCTTCTGGATCCATGCCGCCGCATCCTCAGGCATCGCCATGGCCGTATTCACCAGCGCTGAACGCACGCCCGCCGCGTCCAGCGCTGGACGGGCGGACTTCACGACTGCCGCTGCGCCGGCCGCCATCGGCGCCGAGAAACTCGTCCCGTCCACCAGCGTATATCCGTTCTCGGACCACATCGCTCCGCCAGGATCCAGCGTCTGCGTGGCGATCCACATATCAGTCCCCGTCGCTGTCAGTTCAGGCTTGATCGCCAGATCCACGCTCGGCCCCCGCGCCGAAAAGTCCGCCAGCCGCCCCGCTTTCTGCGGCACCCTGCCGTAGCGGAAGTTCATGGTGGCAATCACCGGCTCGCCATCGGCAAGCCACTGCCGCACCCGCTGGCCGCTGCGGTAAGAGATCATCATGGCGGGCAGGTCCGCCGTGCCCACGGCCATCGTGATCGGATCCGGCGCTTCTTCGCGCGCCTGCACGAGTGCTGCTGTCGCGCCCGCGTTCTTCGCGTTTGTCAGCTTCACCTGAAAGGTGCATTCGCCGCGCAGAATCAGGGCGATCTTTCCGGAGAGACTTCCCTGAGGCAGTGCATTGCAGGCCAGACCATTCTCATCCAGTTGCCTCACGTCGGCCACCGCTCCGGTGACAGGCTCCGCGGGAGGCGCGCCAGACCCCGGCACTGCCAGGAAAGGATCATGGCCTTCGATTGCCACGCTGAAGCCGAATGTCCGGCTGTTCGTGGAAGCGCCCACGCTGAGAGCCGAAGGCGCCGTGGCCGGCGAAGAGATGGTTGTCCAGTCCGGCCCATTGTTGCCTGCCGCCACGACCACGAGGACGCCTGCCCGGGCCGCGTTCTCCACCGCCTGCACCAGAATATCGTCCTCAATCCGCTCCGCAATGTCGGAGCCGAGGCTCAGATTCAGAATGTCCATTTCATCGGCGATCGCATCGTCGATGGCCTTCAGAAGAGCCGCCTCGGTCGTCGAGCTGTTGAATCCTGGCGTGCCGAAAACCTTGTAATTCCCGATCCACGCCCGCGGCGCCACGCCGCTCACCCATCCCATCGGCCCTTCGTGGGGCACGCCGGCTGCAATCATCGCCGCAGCCGTGCCATGCCCGACGTGGTCTCTGGCTGTGCCGTCCGGATCGAAGTTGCGCAGCAGGTCCACATAGCTGCGGGCCACGATGACCTTGCCCGAAGTGTTGGCCTCGTCCCGTGGGGAGGTGAACTTTGGATAACCCTCGGGTGCCTTCAGATCCCCAGCCCGGAACGCCGGGTGCGTCACCTCCACCCCGCTGTCGATGATGGCGATCTTTACGCCCTCGCCGGCGCGGCTCTCGCCTCCGATCAGATCCCACGCCTCGCGGATCCTGTGCAGAGGCAGCGCCGTGTCCATCAGCATCTGGAACTCGCGCGCCGGGCGCACCCTTTTCACGCCGGGGATGGCGGCAAGCGATCCGGCCTGATCTTCGTCGATCTCGACAATCAGAGCGTTTGCGGCGAGCTGAACGCCAGCCAGCACTCTCGCCCCGCGCGATTCCAGGCGCCACCGCCTCGACTCCTGTTCTGCCCCGACAGCCGCCGCGTATTTGCCCCAGCCGCGTTCGGCGCGGGCTGCGCGCGCCCCCCGCGCCTGCCGGAATTCCTCCGCGGCGCGCTTCAATGCGGGCGCGCCTTCCAATTCGACAATGTACAGGCCAGGCGCGGCCCACGACGCAAGGGAAATACAGCTGAGAATGATCAGCTTGAGGAAACACCCGCCGGATCTGCCGCTGCCCATGAGAAAATCTCCGCTACACAAACAATAATGCAGATTCCGGCCGCCGCAGCCCGGTTTCAGTTGAAAATCAGGCGCGGCTCGATTTAACACTTCTTCACAGCCAGGCCATTCCCTCAAAGGCCTTTCCCGCGTCTACCGTATCGGGTAACGTTGACATTGATGAAGCGAGCCAGCGCCCTGCAGAAATGGTCCTGGGCGCTTCCCGTCCTGTTCATCACCCTGTGCGTCAGCCTGGGCGTGCTCCAGTACCGCTGGATCGACGAGGCCTCCCGTGCGGAGCGGGACCGCCTGCGCGCCGGCCTGCAGGACTCGATCACACGGCTGGCGATCGCCGTCAACTCCGACATCACGTCCGCCGTGTCCGCATTCTTCCCGGCCGGCCGCATGCCCGAAGAGCCCCTGCAGCCGGAAAAGCTCAGCGAGCTCTACCTGCAATGGCGGGAATCCACGCATCACGATGATCTGTTCGCCTCCATCGGACTGGTGGTGCTGAACGGCCGGCGGCTCGAGCTGTTTCAGATCGATCCAGCCAGCGGCGCCGCGCGCCCCTCCGTCTGGCCGCCCCACTGGCAGGGCGTCCGCGAGCGGCTTGAGATGCGCGCCGCGCAGCTGCTCGGGCTTCCTCCGGATCCCCGCACCCGGGATTTCCGCCCCGGGCCGCCCCCGCCCGAGGAAGCGATGCTGTTCGAGGTGGGCCGTTTCGGACGCAGCACTCCCGATCCCCGCCGCAACGCCGCCTGGCTTGTCTTCGAACTGGATGAGCGCTACGTCCGCGACACGCTGATCCCCGAGCATCTGCGCCGCTATCTCGGCGAGTCGCTGACCGACTACGCCATCGAGATCGCCTACCGCGCCGATCCGTCCCTGATCTTCTATTCCAGCGGGCAGCACCCTTTTGCGGGGAGGCCGGACGCGGAAACAGCGCTGCTCGAGATCCAGTACGACCGCCTGTTCCGCCGCATGGCGCCCCCCGGAATGCGCGAGCCGCCCAGGAGCCGCAACGCCGGCGCCGATTTCGGCCGGCTCCAGCTCCGGGTTCTGCACCGCGCCGGTTCGCTCGACGCCGTCGTGGCGCGCACCCGCATGCGCAACCTGGCGGTCACCTTCTCGGTCCTGCTGCTGATGTTTGCCGCGCTCGGCGCAATCCTCATTTCCACCCGCCGCGCCCAGCGCCTGGCCAACCTTCAGATGGAGTTCGTCACCGGCGTCTCTCACGAACTCCGCACGCCCCTCACCGTCATCCGCACGGCCGCCTACAACCTCCGGGGCAAGCTTGCTTCCAACCCGGCCATGGTCGAGAAATACGGCGCGCTGATCCAGAAAGAGAGCGAGCGCCTGACGGAAATCGTCGAACAGGTTCTCGCATTCGCCCGCTCGCGCTCCGCCACGGCCAGGCTCGCTACGGAGCCGGTTCGCGTGCCGGAAGCCGCCGAGCAGGCCCTCAACGCCTGCCAGCCGCTGATTGAAGCTTCGGGCGTCAAAGTGGAAAACAGCATCCCGCCAGACCTGCCGCCCGTCTCCGCCGAGCCGCGCGCCCTGGCCCACTGCCTACAGAACCTCATCTCCAATGCCGTCAAGTACGGCGGCGAAGGGGGATGGGTCGGCCTGTCGGCTGCGGTCAAAGGCGAGTTCGTCGAGATCTGCGTGGCCGACCGCGGACCCGGCATCCCGCCGGACGAGTTGCGCCACGTCTTCGATCCGTTCTTCCGCGGGCGCCGCGCCATCGACGATCAGATTCACGGCACGGGGCTCGGCCTCGCGTTGGTCAAAAGCGCCGTCGAATCCTTCGGCGGCGAAGTCGAAGCGCGCAGCAGGCCCGGGCGCGAAACAGAATTCCTCCTGAGGCTGCGCGCCGCCGCACAGAAAGCCGGGGCCGCTCAACCCGCTCCCACGCAAGGCTTGCCCGTATGAGCGCACGCATCCTCATCGTAGAGGACGAACCCGGCCTCGTCCTCACGCTCAGCGACCTCCTCGCTGCCGAGGGCTACGAAGTCGACTCCGCCCAGGACGGCGTCTCCGGGTTGCGCAAGGCGCTCGAGGGCCACTACGACCTCATCGTGCTGGATGTCATGCTGCCCGGCAGGAACGGCTTCGACGTCTGCCGCGAGCTGCGCCAGCAGGGGCGGGACACCGCCGTGCTCATGCTGACCGCCCGCGGACAGGTCGCGGACCGCGTCGTCGGTCTGAAACTCGGCGCCGACGATTACCTGGCCAAGCCGTTTGATCCAGCCGAACTGACGGCCCGGATCGAGGCCCTCCTGCGCCGCGCCGGCAGGAACACGTACGGACCGCCTTCGCATTTCGAATTCGGCGACGTCGTCGTCGATTTCGATCACGGCGTGGTCACAAAGGGCGGGCAGCCGGTGCAGATGGCGGGGAAGGAACTGCAGCTGCTCCGTTATCTCGTGGAGCACCGCGGCCAGACCGTCTCGCGCGAGCAGCTGCTGGAAGCCGTATGGGAGTATGCGGCCGGCGTGACCTCCCGCACAGTGGATGTCCACATCGCCTGGATCCGGCAGAAGCTCGAAGATACGCCTCAGTCCCCCCGCTGGATTCACACGGTCCGCGGCGTGGGCTATCGCTTTGTTCCGTAAAGAAGGGTCCTCGGAACCCCGGCCCTCTGTCCTACTCCCACTCGATCGTGCCCGGCGGCTTGTGTGTCAGGTCCAGGAACACGGCGCAGATGCCCTCTTCGGCCAGCAGGCGCGAACAGAGCTCTTCGCGCAGAGCTTCCGGCAGCGGCACGGCGCGCGCCGTCATGCCGTCCACGCTGTCGACCGGCCTCAGCACGACGGAGTCCGGCCGCTCCGGCGTTCCCAGCGGCACAAGGATCACCGGGAACTGCCACACCTCGCGGTCGAAACCCGTCCGGTGCGCCGCCTCGCGCACCAGCGCATCGGCGCGCCGGAGCCGCTCCAGCCGCGTACGGCACAACGCTGCCGGGCTCGTGCCCAGAGACTCGACGGGAGCGTGCGAACCCAGCAGGGCGATGACGCGGTTGATCTGGCTCAGCCGGTTGATCCGTTCGGCCGCCAGCTCGTGCAGGTCCTGTTCCTGTGGCCCGGCATTCAGAATCAGAACCGGCCGGTAACTGCGGGAATCGCCCTGCACGCCCACCGAGTGCAGCGGGGCCAGCCAGCCGTCCTCCAGCCGCTCGACCGGCTTCCCCGTCTCTTCGCACAGACATCGGATGGCGAGCCCCGGGCCGGGGAACGGATGGCGTTCCAGCAGCTCCTCCGGCAGCCCCAGTTCGCGGCCCAGCTCGCGCACTTCGTCCTTGTACAGCGAGTGCAGCGGCTCGACGATGCGGTTCTCCTCGATCAGCCGCTGAATGCCGGAAACCCGGTTGTGGTGCGTCTTGATGACGTCCGCCTTGGCCGTGCCGCCGCTCTCGATGGTGTCCGGATAAATGGTTCCCTGGCCGAGAATCCACTGGCCTTCCAGATAATGGCCGGACGCCAGAATCTGCTCCTGCACTTCGACGAACAGCTCGCCGATGATGTGCCGCTTCCGTTCCGGGTCGCGCACGCCGTCCAGAGCCGACAGGAAGCGTTCCGAGGCATCCTCGACGGCGAACACGCCGCGGCCGAGCGAGTCGAAAACATTCCGGACGAATTCCGTTTCGCCCGCCCGCATCAGGCCCGTATCGACGTAGAGCGCGCGCACACGCTCCGGCCCCAGAGCTCTCAGGCACAGCGTGAAAGCGACGGTCGAGTCGACGCCTCCGGAGACGAAGAAGAACACGTTGCGTCCCGCGGCCGTGCGCCGGATCTCCTCCTGGATGCGCTCGGCCTGCCGCCGCGGATTCCAGTCCTCCACGCAGCCGCAGACCCGGAACAGGAAATTGGCCAGGATCCGCTTGCCGTTGGCCGTATGCACGACCTCCGGGTGGAACTGCAAACCATAAATGCGCCGGGCCGCGTCGCCCATGGCCGCGATGGCGCAGGTGTCGGTCCAACCCAGCACCTCGAATCCCGGCGGCACGCGCGTCACCGAGTCGCGGTGGCTCATCCAGATCTGCTGCCGCCCTTCCGCGCCTTCAAACAGGACGCTCGGACGGGCCGTCTCCAGCCACGCCAGCCCGTATTCGCCCTTTTCGCCGCGACGGACTTCGCCCCCAAGGTGCCAGGCGATGGTCTGGTGTCCGTAGCAGAGCCCCAGCACGCCGCAGCCCAGCGAAAAGATGCCCGGATCCACCCGGGGGGCGCCGTCCTCATACACGCTGGCCGGCCCGCCCGAGATCACAATGCCCCGGACGCCCTTGAGCTCCGCCGCCGGCGTCTCGCTGGGCCGGATCTCGCTGTAGACCCCGAGTTCGCGGATCTTGCGGGCAATCAGATGGCAATACTGGCCGCCTGTGTCGAGAACGACAACCTGCGGCTGGGGGGACGTCTGAACGGACTGGCTCAATCGCGGCGGAACCTCTTGTCGGCCTGGACCATCTGCTTCTTCTGCAAATCAAGCAGCGCCTGCGCCTTGGGCAGCGATTCTACCGCCTTCTGCACCGCCGGGTCCACCTCGACGGCGTACTTCAGGCTTTCATCGAGTCCGGCCGAAGTCACCAGCGCCTCGCGCTTCAGCTGCTGCTTCACCCAGTCGTTGTTTTCAGCGAATTCCGCTTCCGTGAACGTGTACTTGTTGTTCAGCAGGAACGCGTGGAAATCGTTCAGCATCGCCTGGTCCGGCGTCCAGTCCGCGCTCAGGCGGATGTCGCGGCCCGCAAAATACTTCGGGATGTAATCCCTGAAAGCGCCCTTGCGCAGCAGCTCCACCTGGAAGCGGTTGTATTTCAGCGTGAATTTCTCGTCCGGCTGGATGCCGTTGCCGCCGTAAACCGGACGGCCGGAATCCGTCATCTTCACGTCGACCGTGTCCTTCGGCCCGTCCTTGCGGTTGTAGTAATACTCATAAAACGAGCCGCTGGCGTAATCGCGCTGGATCAGCCGTCCCGAGGGCGTGTAGTACTTGGCCGTCGTCAGCGCCAGGCCCGTGTTCTCCGAAAGCGGGTACACGGTCTGCACCAGGCCCTTGCCGAACGTGTTGTCCCCGAAGACCCAGCCGCGGTCGTGGTCCTGCAGCGCCCCGGCTACGATCTCGGCCGCGGATGCCGAGTAGCGGTCCACCATCACCACGATCGGGTAGTTGCCCGCCGTGCCGCCATTGGTGGCGATGTAAGGCCGCTCGGGCGAGGTGCGCCCGCGGTGGCTCACCACCACCTGTCCTTTCTTCAGAAAACGGCCCGCAACCGCGACGCCCTCGCTCAGCAGTCCGCCCGGGTTGCTGCGCAGATCGAGAATCAGGCCCCGGATCTTCGATTCGCCGAGCTTCCGGAAAGCAGCCTCCAGCTCCTCCGACGTGTTCTCGTTGAACATTTCGATGTCGACGTACGCGATGCCGGGCTTCAGCCAGAACGCCGTCTGCACGCTGTAGCGGGGAATCTCGCCGCGG
>Ga0073932_1005442_pt1 | contig 13835 bp, 13 predicted proteins | sample DewCreD2012metaG_FD_76967 | JGI IMG/M metagenome (GOLD analysis project Ga0073932, IMG submission 76967) | Hot spring sediment bacterial and archeal communities from British Columbia, Canada, to study Microbial Dark Matter (Phase II) - Dewar... ... | reverse complement strand
TCCATTATCCCAAGCCCACGGAGGGGGACTGCCTACTCTGCCTCGAGCGCAGCGAGTGGGCAGAGCGGGCTGTCCCCCCACCGAACACCCCGAACCAGACGCCACCACGCTCCTGGCGCGTGGATAATGGTGCCTCTCTTGAAAATGCCCGCAAGTGTTTGATGCTAAACGCGGAGGATACCTGCATTTTCATGCCCGCGGGTGCCGCCTCGGGCGGCATGGCTCAAACTGTCACCGTTTTCGCCAACTTCACCCTCCCGGGTCTCCCTAAGTTGCGTGACGGCTGAACCCCGCACGAAACTCTTGACGGAACCCGGGACTAGCGGTAATACTTGAACCATGAGTCGGGGAGTACCGGATGCCAGACTCGGATATATCCGCGGCTCCGGCGAGTTCGCCTCTGCGGGAGGGGGCACAATCCAACTGAAACCTTGTCAACACGCTTTGGGATAGGGGATGTGCTGCGGTGCGGGATCGGAGCGCACTGGTATGTCACTTGCCTCGACCAAAGGATGGCTTGAAGGGAGGGAGAGATGGAACATCCCGCGAAGGCCGCAAGAAAAGCAATGCGAATCGTGTTGTCGGCAGTGCTTTCATCGCAGGCGTGCCTGGCGCAAGCTGATTCTTGGGAGAGGGTCAAGTTAATTGAGCCATCCGCGCGTGTTGTTGTCAAGTTGCACTCCGGCAACACCGTGAACGGGACGATGCAAGCTTGGAGCCAGGAGAAGTTGACGGTACTCGAGGATGACGGCATTTCCGCTTGGATAGCGAGGCCGGACATCGCCCGTGTCTGGCTGGTCACCGGCCGGACGCGCGGGCAGAAGGCGAAACGCGCGTTCCTGGTCACTTCGGCAGTCTTGATCGGCGCGGCAGTGATTGTCTACTCCGTGAGGTACCGGGGGGCTGAGGACGGTGGAGTGGTGATGGCGGTAGGGCTTTATGCCGCACCCGTGGTGGGGGCCATCGCAGCTTTGATCGCCTCTTTGTTTCCGCCTCACAGGGAGTTGATCTACGCAGCGCCCGCCGCCTCCAACGTCGGGGACTGAGGGGAGAGCATTTTCCAATCGAAGAATGAGCATGAAATCGGGGCCACTCGACCGGAGGAAAAGCGGCAGAGGAGAATGAGGAGGCCGCGTGGCGCCCGACCTCCTTTCCTTGGTTTTGGGTTCGGATCGAGAACAGCCGTCGTCATCGCGCGCACCGGGTGGAAAAGTGGGAAACCGATTATTGGTTTTCCACTCTTCCAGGCGGCGCACGCCGGGCGGTTGTCTCCAGCGCTTCCGGGCCGGCCTGTCTTGGCGTACAGGCCATCGAAGTCCTTGGCCATGGCCCGCAGGATTTCATCCACCATCTTCCGGATCGGGCGCAGGGGGTGGTCCTGAGGAACCCGGTCCTCCAACGTCACGTAGCTGAACATCCCGGCTTGCTGCTGATCCTCTCCACGCATAAAACAATCATTGCCCGGAATGTTCTGCCAGGCAAGAGGCTCACTGAGGGTTTTTCAACAAGCTCTTAGTGCGAGCGTGAGGTTCATGAGCGGCAGGCCGCCGTTGTCGCCTCGCCGCCCGGAGCGTAAGTTCCGAAGCTCTTGGCGTTGGTGGCGTTGTTGACCGCGAGCGCCGTGGTCGGCGCGCCCCAGTTGAACCTAGTTAACCTCCCGCTTGATGTCGAGGTTCCGATTCTCGCCGCGCGCGGAAAGCCTCTTGCGCTCGATCTTCTTGGCGAGGTCGAACGAACCATGCACGAGCAGCGACTTCAGTACTTCGTAGACACCATCCGATTGCCTGCCTATGGACAAATGCGATCTCCTTTCAGTCAATGGTTCTGAACGTGTGCTGGTCAACGAAGCGCTCCAGCGCTTTGGTGTCGAACCGCAACGTCCGGCCAACCTTGACCGAGGGGACCTCTCGCAATCGAGCCTTCCTGTAGACCGTGTCCACCTTAAGGCGCAAGAAGCGAGGGGCCTCCCCGACTTTCAGGAGCCGCCTACCGATGTCCCCATTAGACACCAACAGTGCGTGGTCCGGCATATGAAATTCCTCCAAGGGTCACGGATGAAGATGGGAGAAACGTGCGAAATTGGGCCAGGGGCTCGGCCCATGGCCTCAAGCGGCGCCAGATTGAGATTCCGGTTGGCATTGAGACCCCGCTGTGAGACATCCAAGCCCGGTTCGATCCATCCGAAGCAGCCGCAGGCCAAACAAAGTAGCCGTTCGTCCCCCAATCCACCAAGCCGCGACTTCCAATACCACAGACTTCGTGTGAACTCCAATTGCCCCTTTCAATGGTGCCCTGTAGGCCAACGGCTCGAACAGCCCCGTGGTGCTATTATTTTTTGGCACGACCCCCCTTTCGGTGTTGAAAAGCGTTGGAGGAAGAAAGCCGTCTCTGCGCGCCCGCGCAAGATCACTCACGGTGATAGCCGCTGTGCCCTCATAGCTGGCGAACAGAGTCCGGTCGTCGGTGGCGACGTTCACATAAGCGCTGCCGGCGTCGGGCCCGTCATCGAATGCGCCGAGCACTGGGTCTCCTCGCGAACGCCGCCATCTAGGCGCGTACGCGCGCGATGAGCTCCTTGGCCACTGCGCCGGCCTGCTCCGGGTACAGCGCCGCTAGTTCGGCGCAGGCTTCCGGAAGGCTGTTTCGATCATGAGCGATCATGATGAAGAGTTCGCAGAAGCTCGCGGCATCTCTTGTTTCCGAGGCCGCGGACAGGACCTGCAGCAGGCAACGCGTCCGCTCCTCGAGGATGCCCAAGACGGCACCCACTGCCTGCGCGCCGAGTCCTGCGCGTATCTGACACTCGGCGATGGACGCCAAGGCCTCGGACCGCTCAGCGGGGTCGAGATACTCCCCAGCCACGGCGAGCGCCTCGGAGAACCGGCCCTCTTTCGCCTGAGCCTCGCAGACATTCGTAATCGCAGCTGCCCGATCGTATGAGAAGGGAATCTCCCGGGCGGCGGAAAGAGCCTCATCAAACTCGCCTCGTTTGGCCCGCGCGGCGGCGATGGCAGCGAGCGCCGTGGAGCGCGCGGAATCCAGAGAGTGCCGTGAGCTTTCAATGCCGGCCACCGAAGCCATCGCGGAAGCGAAATCGCCCGCCTTTGCGTGGGCCGCCGCAATCGCCGCCTGAACTTTCAACCACTCTTCTCCCCCGGCAGGCAGCCGTTCACGGATGGCCGCGGCCCCCGCGACATCGCCTGCCGCGGCCTGCAACTCCGCAACGCCGGCTAAGGCGCTCTGGCGTATGCTTTCTTCCGGAATCTCCTGGCAGCGTTTCAGCGGCATCTCGAAATCGCCGGTCCGCGCCTGGGCCAACGCCGAGTCTTTCAAGGCGATGCTCCGGATTTGGGAACTACGGATTCGCAGCGCGGCGACGTACGACTCTTCGAAAACCTCGCGGGCCGCGGTCTTCTGTCCCTGGCGTGCAAGCGCGTCGGCCACGTGGCAGAGGCCTCTAGATTGTCTGTCCGCATACTGGATGCGTCGCGCGATTTCCAGAGCCTTGGCTGGGTCGGAGTTCGCCCGGCACCCGGCCAGGTATTCTCTGTCATCCATGCCAACGTCCTGCCTCAAGGCCGACATCGAAATCCGTTCCGCCTCGGTGAACGCCCGTTCGGCCAGGCCCCTGAACCCAGCGCACGCCATCGACTCGCCCAAACGGCCGAGATCCGTCATGCGCCATGCTTTCCTTCGCCGTCCGCGTAAGGCGGATCTGAGCAGAACCGCATAAACCACCTCAGCTAGCGACGGCTCGCCATATTTGACCAGTTCCGCCGCGAGCGGGAAAAGCGGGTCACTGCAGCCGGAACGCCGCGCAACGCACATGGCCGCCCGCACCGTTTCCACGGCCGCCGCCTTGTCTCCGGTTTTCGCCTGGAGGGCGGCGATCCTTCCCCATCCCGCAGCCGGATCTGAGTACGTCTCCTCTGCGGGCACGTCCCCCAACAGCAACGCACAGGTCTGAAGCGCCGAGCGGCGCTCTCCGAGACGGAATTGCGCTTCCATCAACCCAAGGAATTGAAGCTCGCGCCCGCCCTGATCCATGGCCAGCACCGCCCGCACGCCTTCGTCAAGCGCAGCCAGGGCAGCCCTAGATTCACCCATGGCCGCGTGAGCCTTCGCTATCGCCCGGAGGCTCCGCGCCTGGAGATAGGGTCCCGCCCCTCTAACGCTCGCGTGGGCCTTCTCGAGCGCCTCACGGGCCGTAGCCTGATCGCCGCCAGCCCAGCTCTTCTCGGCAATGGCAGCCAGAACGAGGGCCTGATATTGCGCCGAAGAGTGTTCCAAAGAGGCCCGCAGCGCCTCCGGCCAACCGCGTGCAGCCGCGACAGCCTCGGCCGCCGTTGTCGCGGCAGGCACCAGATAAGGGTTCTGCGGATCCATGAGCCGTACGACCTGGAGCGCCTCCCCGAAATCCCCCACGTGGGCCAAGCCGCGTACCAACACCGCGGCGAGATAACCATCGGGCGGCGGATCAGCCAGAATTGTGCGCGCAGCTTCGGCAAGCAGAGCCGAAGCCTGCTCCCGCCCGAGAATCTCGAACTGTGCCTCGGCTACCTGGATCAGCACTTGCACACGCGTGTGGTCGCTGTCAGAGGAGCGGGCCTCCGCCAGGGCCTTTTCAAGGGTCTGTGCCGAAGCTTCCCGGGTGCCTGACCGGAGCTGCTCCACTGCGAGTTGGCAAAGCGCCGGGACGCGGAAGAATGTGGCCCGTTTCGCCTCTAACGCAGCGAGAGCGGCCTGCTCGAGAGACATCCTGGCGGCATTCGCGTCCCCGCGGCGCGACTTGTCGGCTGCGATTGCCTGCAGCGCCGACGCCCGTATGAGTGGATCGGAGATGGCAGCGCACGAGACATGCGCGGCAGCTACATCGCCGGTTTGAAGCTGAACGGATGCGATGGCCGCGAACGCCTGATCTCTAGCTATGGTCTCGGTCCATGAGTCGTCGGCGGGCGGCGTTCCAGCTAACTCGTACGCTTGCGCGAGCAACTGAGCGCCGCCTCCAGCCAAGGCCACGTGCGCCAGAGCCTGCGCACGCACCCACGGCGATTCGATCACCTGCGACAGGGCCGCGGCGCGGGACAGTTCGCCCTTGCGCGCCAATTCCACGACTTCATGCCGGATTCGCTGGCCGAACTCGCGGCGCCCTGGATCGCTAAGCAGAGTGCGAGTCAATTCCGCGCAGAGGTCCGGGTCCGCAGTCGCGGCGTGCGCCAGCAAAGCCACAACCAGGTTCCACTCGCCCCTGGCCAGATTCCACTCGCCGACTTCACATTCCCGCGCCCAGGATTCGCAATCGCGGCTTTCGACGGGGGCCGGCCCGCGGTTCAGGAGCCGGCGAAGCGTCTCGGCCGCCTCCCGCTTGCGGCCCTCTTCGCCGAGAGCCCAGGCGATCAGCAACAGCCAAAGCGCGCAGCGCCTGGCGTCGTTGAGTTCCGCCAGCCTCCAAGCTTCTTCGAGGCTGCCCCCCCGAAGGGCATCGAGCGGTTGCCGGATGAAGGCGGAGACCCGCCGGGCGTGGCTAAATGCGAACTCGGCCATCTCCCCGGCTCGGCGCTCCCGGGAGGCCGCGCGGATGGCGGCCTGGATTGTCCACAGAATCAGACCGGCTTCCCGCGGGAACGCGGATGACTGGGCGTCGAGAAAGGCCTTTCGACGCGCGAGACGGAACAGGGCGGCCGACTGCCCGCCTTCCAGAAGGTGGAAAGGCAACTCCGAAAGCGCGTGCCGGTTTCCCAGCCGCCACAACCCGCCCAGGCACGCCGCGATATCGCGATGAAACGGGCCTCGGTCCTCGGGCATATAGCGCCGGACCGCCGCTTCGCGCAAATCGCTGTGAAAGAAGTCAATCTGCGGACCGCGGCGCTGAAGGAACCGGCGAATCCCGCGTTCTATGCGCCGGGCGGTCCGGACGTGCTCCGGGCCAAGGCGCGCCGCGAGCAATGAGGCCAGCTCCTGGCTGGCCATTCCGGCCCGCCCCAGAGCGAGATAAACGCACCACAGCCGGACGGCATCCGCGCCGAACACTTCCAATCGCTCCAGAACCCAGTCGAAAAGAGAAACGGAATCCGGGCGGGAAGCCGGAAGCCCCGCGATAATCCCCGGGACCGTGCGATTCATGTCCTCGCCGCCCAACGTGCGCAGTTCGCCGAGCAGCACGAGGAGAAACAAGGGGTTCGCGGCCTGAGGGATCGCGCAGATCCGTTCCACATGCCGGCTGTCCAGTTCCTTGCAGTACTCCGCGAGGTACTCGACGACGATGGATCGCACGTCGGCCGCGGTAAGCGGACCCAATTCCAGGCGCCAAGGCTGAAGGTCCCGGGCGGCGAGCGCAACGCGGACGCGTTCAGCGGAATCGACGCCAGCGCCCGACTCTCCGGCATCCGCATAGGAAATGACCAGCCGAACCGCGGGCCCCACGCTGCGTGGGAGCCATCTGAGATCATGTCCCTCCGAGAGTTGATTCAAGCCATCAATCAGGATCACAATGCGGCGCTCTCCGGACCAAGTGCCCAACACATCAGCAAGCCGGGCGCACATACTGCTGAAATCCGGCAGGCGGTTGCTTTGACCCGCGCCGGGGACGCCGTTGGCGTCCAGTTCGTCGAGCATGCGTTCGACAATCGATCTGGCGTCGGAAGATCGCTCGGTTGCGCCGACGAAATGGGCGATAGTCAAGTGCGGGCTTGACTGGAGACGTCTCCAGAACGCGCCCATCAGGGCCGATTTGCCGGTCCCCGAAGCACCATGAACCACAGCTACGCGCGCTTCGGCTGATCCCTCCGAGCGTTCTCTGTTGACGAAATCCTCAAGCCGCCACAGTTCAGCGGAACGCCCACGGAACCAGCGCAGCCGTGCATTGGCAAAGGCTTCCATTTTCCGGCGGTCCGATTCCAGGTCCGATGCTGGTACGGGCCTCGCCAGCGCCGTCAATTCGGCGGCGAGAGCAGCCGGGACAGGCGCGGAATCGTCGGCGTAGCGGCTGTCCAGCGCCGGAACGCGTCCGAGCGCCTTTCTCCAGACTTCCTGGCTGGTGAATCTCGCATCCCGCAACACGCCCGACCAGAGGTCCTCAAGCACGGCCTCACCAAAGGCTTCAAGATCCGTGAAGCCACGGCCGTTCCAACTCGCACGATAATGCCGTACCGGCCTTCCGCTGACGGCAATACGGCGTTTGAGTTCTTCCACGCGGGGCTCGTCTTCAACAAAGACCGCCCTCACGACGGGATCGGTGTCGTCCGGAACGCGGTCTTCCCGTAGGTAGAAGAAGCTCCGCCTCTGCAGCAGGCCCGATAGGACCGCGTGGCGGATCTCCATCTCCGTGATGGACAAGTCACGGTATGCCTGCCGCTCTTGCTGGTCGGGGATTTCAGTCGGGGGAGGAACATGACCGTAGCGCTGGCCAAGCAGGGCGATGAAGAAAGGCTCCACCCGATCGATCCACTTCCGGCAATACTCCCAGGAGTTGGCTCTCTCCGCATCGGCGCCCTTCTCCGGCACCCCCCAACGCAAGTCCACGTCGTACAGTTCCAGTCCCAGCGATTCGAGCCGATCCCTCAACTCGGGGAAGACAACCGTAACCAAGTGATCCCTCTCCGCGTGCATATCGCGGAACGTAGATGAGACGAACACACGCACCACGCGCCCTGCGGGCGCAGATGCTTGGTCGGTCGCCGTCTGGTTCGGTCCCGTTGTCACGCTTCGTTACCTGCCGCGTTGCGCCGCGCACATGGCGGCGTCTGTCACGCTGCTTACGTATTCCTCGATGTTGGCGTATCCGTCGCGGCCGCAGTCGAGGACGGCATCAGCGGGACCCTTGGGGTTCAGGCGCCGGGCGAGTTCCACCGGGAAGGTGGGCGGGTCTCCGGCCAGCCCGGCCACCGAGATAAAACACAAGACCGTCACGGGAATTGCCGCGGATCGAAGGAGCATCACTCGTTCACCTTTATTCCCGCCGAGTTCTGCCGAGTTGTTGGCGGACCTCCAGCAAGCTTATGGTATTATCACGCCGCTCCGGATGTTGCGGCGGGCCGGTTCGCTCCACCCGAAGAAGCCGCCGGCCAAGCGGCAGCGTTTTGACCGCAAGCGGAAGAAGTCGCTGTCGAACCGGGAGTGGGTGAATCCGCACGATCCGGAGGCGCGGATCACCAAGATGAAGGACGGTCGCACGCACTTGGCCTACAAGGCCGAGCACGTGGTGGACCTGGACACGGGGGCGGTGGTGGCGTTGACGGTGCAGCCGGCCGACCGGGGCGACACGGAGAGTCTGAGGGCGACGTTGGGGGAAGCCGGGAGCGTAGTGGCGGGGATGGCGGGGCAGGCGGCGCGCGCGGAGGCGGCCGGGCCGGTGAAGAAAGTGAGCGAAGTGGGCGTAGAACGGGTGGTGGCCGACAAGGGGTACCACAGCAAACAGGTGCTCGAAGAGCTGGCCGAGGTGGGCGTGCGCACGCTGATCGCCGAGCCGGAACGCAAGCGGCAACCATGGGCAGGGCAGAGGGCGGCGCAGGCGGCGGTGTATGCCAACCGGCGGCGGCTCCAGACGGAGGCCGCCAAGGCGCTGATGCGGCGTCGCGGGGAGCGGATGGAGAGAAGTTTCGCTCATCTGTTCGACACCGGAGGGATGCGGCGGGTGCACTTGCGCGGCAACCAGAACATCGCCAAGCGCCTGCTGATTCACGCTGCGGCCTTCAATCTGGGCCTGATTCTGCGGCAGATGCTGCGGGCGGGCACGGCCCGGCAGGCGGCGGATCTGCTTACTGCCATTCATTTGTGCCTTTTGCGCGTCGTGCACGCCGCAAACCGCAGTCTGCTGGTGATTGGACCCCGATGGCCCACGGCCCGGACGGCCCACCCGCCGCGTTGCCGCCATCGATCGGCGCACCGTCACAACGCGGCTTTATCCACGGGCTGCTAGCACGCGCGCGGCCGGAGCGGGAGGCCGGAAAACGGCAAGTAATTGAAGACAGGAGGAAAAATTCGCATTAAAGATGCGAACCGGAGTTCGGCGAGTGGGCCTGCGGTTATGCGGCGCCGATTATTTCGTACGCGACTGGCTGCCTGGGGGCGTGCGCGTAAGTGTGGTAAAGGCAAAGCCGGTGCTCGGTGTGGGCAGGATTCTGGTTGTCAACGCCGGGTCGGAGGTGACGGCACGGAGATAAGCCGGCTCGGCGAGGGGGAGCAGGAGGGCGTTGTGCATGGCGACGGTTGCACCGGGAGCGAGGCGGGGCCGGACCAATTCGAAGAGGCGCTTGTTCAGCGGGACGCCGGGATCGAACAGGACGAAGTCGAACGGTCCGGAAAGCGCCGGGATCTCTCTGAGAGCGTCATTGTCCCGGAGGTCGATGATGTGATCCAGGCCGGCGGCATGGAAGTTCCGCTCGGCGATGCGGGCCGCGGCGAGGTCGATTTCGATTGTAGTGAGCTTCCCACCGTTGCGAGCCAGAGCGAGGGCCATCCAGACGGATGCGTACCCGTGCGCGGCGCCGACCTCAAGTCCGCGGGTGTAGCGCCGGGCAAGGATCCGGTCGTATAGGCGACGGCCGTCGGCAGGCCGGATCCCTTGTCCGAAGTCACGGCGCAACTCGCGGACAGCAGGGCCGGAACCAAGGCCGGCATAGGGAATCCCGGGGAGCAACCACATGACAGCCATCTGCGCTGCGATGCGGGGCGCGAGTGAGAGGCCAGTCCAGAAGTTGCCGGCGGTGTGGCGGAAACACAACCAAAAGGCGGAAGTGCCTACGAACCAGAGGGCAACGATCACGCGCAAGGCGTTCCGGAGCAGGGCGGCGCGTGTCATTCGTGTGTGGAGACGAAAGGGGGGCCGGAGTTGTTCCGGGGAATCGGGCATGGAGGGCGCCTCTCCCCGGCGGGAGAGCCGGCCCACGAAGCTTCCGAGTGAGTGACAAGGTTTCGAAATTTGTTTTTGTTTTGTTATCAGGAGGTTAGCTTCTTCCACAGGCGGGATCCGGAAACAGTGTGGGTTAAGTTGCGGTTGGGAGGGGAGGCAATTGGGGAAGCCCAGGAACGAAGAACACGGGGACGGCAAAGCGGTTCAGGGGCCGGACAGAGCAGGGGGCGGCGCGCGAGTTACGGGGACGGGCGCGGGCCAAAACGCGGATGCGGGCATGGACGAGGAAAGAGTTCACAAGGCGGTTCTGCTCGAACGACTGGCGAAAGCGGTAGAGCAGAAGGTTATCAACGGGGAGTTGAAACCGACGACCGCGGACCTTCTTAGGGTATGGCAGTTCGAGAGGGAGTTCGAGGGCGACCAACCGAAGGAGGTCAAGGTGCAATGGGTCGAACCGCCGGCTCAGGGTACTGCTTCCGAGGAGAAGGGTACTCGCCGCTGCCTTCGCAGCGGCGATTTCACCGCTCGAAGGCACGGTTCAAGGGCTTCAGCGGGCCGATCGGATCAGGGAAGAGCCAGGCGCTATGCCAGGAGGCGCTGCGGCTGGCGTATGTGAACGCGGGCAGAACAGGGCTGCTGGGCGCTCCGACTTACCCGATGTTGAGGACACGACGCAGGCAGCACTGTTCGGGATTCTGGAGGCGAACAGGATACCGTTCGACCATAGCAAGAGCGAGAACACGCTCAGGATGCGGGACACGGGATCCAAGATCCTGTTCCGGGCGGTGGACGAGTTCGACCGGCTCCGCGGCACGAACCTGGCATGGTACGGGCTGGACGAATTGACTTACACGCTGGAAGCGGCGTGGTTAGTGCTGGAAGGGCGCCTGAGGGATTCGAAGGCGACGCGGCTGTGCGGATTCGCGGCATGGACGCCGAAGGGTTTCGACTGAGTGTACCGGCGTTTCCTGCACGAGCCGGTGCCGGGATACGAGGCTATCATCGCCAAGCCGTTCGAGAACCGGTTCCTGCTGGAGCAGATTCCGGATTTCTACGAGCGGCTGAAGAGCAGCTACGACGAGAAGTTTTACCAGCAGGAGGTTCTGGGCGAGAACCTGAACCTCGGGGGTGCGACGGTATACCACGCATTCCGGAGGGCGGACCACGTACGGGAACTGGAGCGGGACCCGACGCTGCCGCTGTTGTGGGCGCTTGACTTCAACGTGGACCCGATGTGCTCGGTGGTGGCTCAGATGAATGGCGAGGTGGTGTACGGACTGGACGAGATCACGATCAGCCGGGCGACGACGGAGGACGCGTGCGAGGAGTGCCAGCGGAGGTTTCCGAGGCATTACCAGGGGGTGATCGTCTACGGTGACGCCACGGGTCACAGGATGCAGACGTCCGGGACGAACGACTACGAGGTAGTGCGAAATTACTTCCGGAGGGAAGCGTATCCGAACGTGGATTACCGGGTGCCCCGCTCGAACCCGCCGGTGCGGGAGAGGGTGGAGCTGGTAAACGCGAAGCTACGATCGGCCGCAGGGGAAATCCGGATGTATGTGGAACGGAGGTGCAGGGAGCTGATTCGCGACTTTGAGGAAGTGAGTTACAGGCAGGAGACGACGATTATCGACAAGGACAAGAACCCGAAGAGGACGCACTTGTCGGACGCACTGGGATACCTGGTGTGGCAGGAGTGGCGGGAGTGGGCGGGCGCCGGCGAGAAAGCGGTGGGGCTAGTGTCCTGAGTCAGAAATACGTTTTATAAGATGGCGGTTGGGCGCATGCTGGGGTATGGCCATCGGACGCCCCACCAAACCGTTGCAGGTGACACCCGAGGAACGACAGAAACTCGCGCTGCTGGCACGCCGCCCCAAGTCCTCCCAAGCCATGGCGATGCGCGCCCGGATCGTGCTCGGCTGCGGCGACGGATTGAGCAACCAGGCTGTGGCCAAGAAGTTGCACATCACCGGAGCCACGGTCTGTAAATGGCGGGAACGCTTTCGGCGGAGTCGGTTGGAAGGACTGCTGGACGAGCCGCGGCCGGGCGCTCCGCGATCTATTACAGACTCTCAGGTCGAAGAGGTCATCACCCGGACGTTGGAGTCGATGCCGGATAACAGCACGCACTGGAGCAGTCGGTTGATGGCCCGCAAGACGGGGCTGTCGCAGACGGCCATCGTGCGCATCTGGCATGCCTTCGGATTGCAGCCGCATCGGGTGGAGAATTTCAAGTTCTCCAAGGACCCGCAGTTTGTGGAGAAGGTGCGGGACATCGTGGGTTTGTATATCAACCCGCCGGATCATGCGATCGTTCTGTGCGTGGACGAGAAAAGTCAAGTGCAGGCGCTGAACCGGACGCAGCCGATCCTCCCGTTGGCTCCCGGCGCGCCGGCCCGGCAATCGCATGATTACGAACGGCATGGCGTGACCTCGTTGTTTGCGGCGATGGATGTGGCCAGCGGTGTCACTATCGGTACCTGCTACCGACGCCACCGCCATCAGGAGTTCCTGCGGTTTCTCAACGCCATCGACGCCAATCTCCCGGCCGGTTTCGAAGTCCATCTGGTCATGGACAATTACGGCACGCACAAGGGGAGCAGGGTCCAAGCCTGGTTGGCACGCCACCCCCGATACCACGTGCACTTCACGCCGACTAGCGGAAGCTGGCTGAACCTGGTCGAGCGATTGTTCGCGGAGGTAACCGAACGGTGCGTGCGTCGCGGAAGCCATACCACGGTTCGGGCACTGGAAAGAGCCATGCTGGAATACCTGGACCACCGCAATCGCGACCCGAAACCCTTCGCGTGGACCGCTGATGCAGATCTGATCTCTTGCAAGGTCCAACGCTTTTGCAAACGTATTTCTGACTCAGGACACTAGGCGACTTCGACGGCGCCGGGCCGTGCCTGCGGCGGGCTGTGTTCCTCGGCGGGGCCGGGAGTCCGGCATGGCTGGCGCTGGCGGAGTGGGAGGAATCCCAGGGCAACCCTGGCGCCGCCTCCCACCTCTATCAGCGGGCGTACACGGCCTGGAATCGCCTGGCGTCGGGTTCCGCGGAACGCTCCTCCCGGATGTACGGCGCGCGCTACGTGCTGCCCGATGACGTCATTCCCAACGGTCTCTTGCGGTACTGCCTCGACAGCCTCGCCGTTGCCCGCGCCTTTGGCCACGCCGGGCTCCCCACCCGCCCGCCATCACGAGGCGCAGCCATGGGCCCGTAGGGCCCGCTCGCGGGCGGCCCCCGGCCCGCGCAAGAACACCGTCAGCCGCTGGCCTCTGCCTGCGGACCGCTGAATACTCCGCGCTCTTCATCCCACGTTCTAAACAACTGAAATAAAAGAAGTTGATAACAATTCGTTGTTCCGCATGTTGTATCCTGAAATGTGGGGGCTCTAAGAATGTCGTCACTCGCAACAATCTCTTCCTGGCCCCGGAACGGGGCGCCCTCCCGAGGCCCCATCACCGCGGCCGGCAAACGCCGCCCGGCCGGGAACGCTCTTCCACAGGGACGGCTCAGCCGTGCCAACCTCGGCATTTGCCGGCTCGATTTGGCCCATCTTCATCATTTCATTGGGCCCCCCGTGCGAGCCGGCCACGCCTCTCGCGCCGTTCCGAGCGCAGCCCCGGCCCGCAGTTTTGCGGCGCGATCAGGGCGGAGCCGTGGCCGGAGTCTGCGCCGCGCCCGGGCGATGGAAATCCGCACCCTCGAGAACGCCGCCAGTCCGCCAAGCCGCATGCCGAAGGCTCTGAACATAGCGTCCCCAAGCCGCCCTCATCCCTCGCGCGCATCTGCGAGACCCGGCTCCACCTCATGTACCGCCGTGCCCTTCAGAACCTCGTGTCGCTGCGCCTCGCTATGCCAAACGAACCTAGCCCAACTTCCGCAGTTTGAGGAATAAAGTCTTTGTTTACAAGGGGCGCATGGCCGAGTTTCCACTACATCGCCGCTGTTTCCAGCGCGGTGGGCAATTTCAGACCG
>Ga0073932_1005432_pt1 | contig 13861 bp, 12 predicted proteins | sample DewCreD2012metaG_FD_76967 | JGI IMG/M metagenome (GOLD analysis project Ga0073932, IMG submission 76967) | Hot spring sediment bacterial and archeal communities from British Columbia, Canada, to study Microbial Dark Matter (Phase II) - Dewar... ... | reverse complement strand
GGTCATAACGGTCGCACAGTTGGTCGACCAGGGTTTTTCGCCAGAGCTGCACCCCAGAGACGTAGGCTGCCCGCGCGATCATGTGGGCGGCAACCGGCGAGGTCAGGAACACGAAGAGCGTTACGGCCAGGGCCCGGGTGATGATCTCGAGATTGGGGAACCGCACGGCCACGGCCATCATGAGAAAACCCATACCCAGGGTGCTGGCTTTGGTGGTGCAGGACATGCGCATGAAAAGGTCGGGCATACGAAGGAGTCCTATGCCGGCAATTCCCATGAACAACGCGCCAATCAGCACCAGGACCGCACAAATCACCTCTTGCATCAGTTCGATCCTCCAGTTGCGGTCTGCCCGCGCTCCACGTAGTAAGCGAAGGCAACCGTTCCGAGAAAGGACACCAGGGCCACGATGAGGGCGACGTCCAAAAAGATCGCCTCGCCCGAATCGATGGCATAGAGGGCAATGATGCCGAGGGCGGTGATGGACATGATGTCCAGCGCCACGACCCGGTCCGGAAGGGTGGGTCCTTTGAAGAGCCTGACAAATGCCATGAAGATCGAGGCGGTGAGAAGGCCCATTCCCACGAAGATCACGATGCCGAAGAAATCGTTCATCTCAAAAGCTCCATGACGCGCTTCTCGAATCCATCCTTGATACCGAACCGGAATTCCCGAGTGTTGTACAGATACATGCAATGAACGTAGAGGACTTTTCGATCGCTGGAAATATCGAGGCTCAGCGTGCCGGGCGTCAGCGTGATGAGATTGGCCAGAGTTGTGATCTCGGCATCGGTTTTCGCGTCCAGGGGGATGGCGATGACGCCCGGACGCATGTGATGGCGCACGGTCAGCACATCGTGAGCGACTTTGAGGTTCGCCAGGAGGAGCTCCTTGATGAAAAAGAGGAGGAAGCCGATGACCTGCCGAACCTTCGAAAAATAGGTGGACTCGGGGTAGAAGGTCCCCCGCAGCAGCCAAAGGATCAAATAGGAAAAGAGGAATCCGGCCGTGAAGCTCACGGGCTTGAATGACCCCGTGATCACCATCCAGATCATGGCCAGCAGGATGTTGCTGAGAAACACGCTCATATTCTAACCTCCAGGACCGCTCGAATGTAGGCTTCGGCATCGAACATCTGGCGGGCTGCGTCGTTGGCCAGTCCGTGGAACGGTTCAGGCCAGATGCCCATGAAAAGGCTGATACCCACGAGCACGGCCACGGGAGCCAACAGCACCCGCGGCACGGGTACGGCGGACATCGGAGCTTCAATTGCTCCCGCCGCGTGTTGGGGGCGGTCCTTCCAGAACGCTTCCGCCCAGACCTTCATCATCGCATAGAGCGTCAGGAGCCCGGCGACAAGCAGCACGACGGCCATGGCGTATTCCTTCTGGTTGAACCCTGCCTGAATCAGCATGAGCTTACCCCAGAATCCAGAAAGGGGGGGAATTCCCGAGACGGAAAGGGCCAGCAGAAAGAACAGCAGGGCTGTCTTCGGGTGGCTCCGGTAGATGCCCCCCATCCTTGAAATATCCGTGTGACTGGAGATTCTCTCGATGATCCCGCTGGATAGAAACAGACATGTCTTGGCGATGATGTCGTGCATGAGGTAGAAGATGGAGCCCGCCAGGCCCAGAGGGCTGAACAAACCCAGCCCGGCCAGGAGAAAACCGATGTGGCTGACCAGGGTGAAAGAGAAGTTCTTCCTCAGGTTCTGCTGGGGAATGGCGCCGAGGATTCCCACCAGGAGGGTCAGTCCCGAAAGGAGCAGGATGAGGCGATGCGAGGGCACATGCTCCGGGGTGAAGATGAGGGTGAAGAAGCGCAGGAGCGAATACACTCCCACCTTGGTGAGCAGCCCGGCAAAGACCGCGGCGACGGGGGGCGGCGGGGCCGGGTATGAATCCGGCAGCCAGAAGAACAGGGGAAAAATGGCGGCCTTGATTCCGAAGGCGATCAGGAAGAGTGTCGAAAGGGTGAGCGTCAGCGCCGGAGGCGAAGCTCCTCGGATGTTTTGGGCAAGGTCGGCCATATTGAGCGTGCCGACGACTCCGTAAAGAACACCTATTCCCCCGAGGAAAAACGCTGAAGAGATGAGATTCAGGGTGACATACTTGAAGGTCGCCTCCAGTTGAGGCCGGGTGCCGCCAAGTCCGAGGAGCACGAAGGACGCGATGAGCATCACTTCGAACCAGACATAGAGGTTGAAAATGTCTCCGGTCAGAAACGCCCCGCATATGCCCATGGCCAGGATGTGCATGAGGGGACAGTAGCCGAAGGCCATTCGTCGAAGTCCGATCTCCGAAATCGAGACGAAGAAGGTGATCAGCACCACGACTCCCGTCATGAGGACCAGGGTGGCGCTCAAAAGGTCGGCAACGAGAGTGATCCCGAAAGGAGCGGGCCATCCCCCGATTTGGCTCACCTGAATCCCCTCCTCGCGTACGGTGCTGAAGATGAGGAGAGCGATGACGGTCAAAACGGCGGAGCCCACCAGCCCCACGGCTTTCTGAACCGCCGGACGCCGCCAGAAGAAAAGCGATATCACCGCGGAAAACAATGGGACCACGATGGGCAGGACGAGAAGTTGATTCATGACCTGGGGCTTTCGTGCATGCGACCACTCCATTGAGTGTGAAGACCTTCCTCGCGGTGAGGGTTCAGTCTATGCTGTCCATTCCCGAGACCTGGTAAGTTCGCTTGATGAGCACGATGGCAAAGGCCTGAATCCCGAACCCGATGACGATGGCTGTCAGGATGAGCGCCTCGGGAATCGGGTCGGCGAAGACTCCCGCCAGCCGGATTTCCTCGATGTGCATCACCGGGGGATGTCCTCTCACCAGGCGGCCCATGGTGAAGATGAGCAGATTCGCCGCATGTCCCAGCAGGGCCAACCCCAGGATGATCTTGACAATGCTGCGCCTCATGATCATGTAAAACCCGCCCGCGTAGAGAACGCCCACGACGATGGCCAGTTCGACTTCCATCAGAGAGTCTCCGCCACGGTGAACAGTATCATGAGACTCACCCCCACCACGACGAAGTACACGCCGATATCGAAAAAGAAGGGAGTGCCGATTTTGCCGATGATGGGAACGGTCTGTTCCAGCCAAAGACCGGTCATGAAGGGAGAGCCGAGGACCCAGGAAACGGCGCCGCTGAGCGATGCCGTCAGCAGGCCTGCGGCAATGAGCTGCCTTGGGTCCACCCGCAAAATCCTTCTGGCGGTTCCCACATCGAAAGCGATCATGTGAAGGGCATAGGCCGATGCGGCCACCAGCCCTCCCACAAAACCGCCGCCCGGCTCGTTGTGGCCCCTCAAGAGGAGATAAATGGAGAGGAGCAGCAGCAGCGGCAGCAGATACCGTGTGGCCGTTCGCAGGATGAGAGAAGTCATGAGTCGAACCCTCGAAGTTCATGGAACATCGTTCATTCCTCGTGGATGACATGGGGTCGTTGCCGGCTTTTGAGCCTCACCAGGGCGAAGACTCCCACCGCAGCCACCGACAGTACGGTGATTTCCCCCAGAGTGTCGAATCCTCGGAAGTCGACCAGAATCACATTGACGACATTGCGACCCTTGGCGAGGAGATAACTGCTTTCGGCGAAGAAGGAAACGAGCCGGGGCGTTCGGTCCAGGGAGGTGACGAACAAGACCATCAGCGTCGCGATGGAACCCGCCGCCAGAGCCGCAACGGCATCCCTGGCCCGTTCAAAGCCCGCACTGGCCTTGCGGTATTTCGGGAGATTGAAGAGCACCAGTACCAGGAGAATGACCGAGAGGGTTTCGATGGCGAACTGCGTCATGGCCAGGTCCGGGGCGCTGAAAACCAGGAAGGTGAGCGCAACGCCATAGCCGACGACGCCAAGGGCCACCACCGCCACCAATCGCGAGGTGGACGTCACCACCACCAGAGTGGCGATGACGATGACCACGGCAATGACGGCTTCATAGGGTCGGATGTCGGTCCATCTTTGGAGCTTGAGATCCGAGATTCCGATGTCGTCGATGATCAGGGACCATGACAGGAGGCCCACAACGGTGAGAATGACGGTGAGGAGATACAGGGGCAGTCGTCCACTCTGAAAAAAAAGCGTCTGACGGGTCGCCAGCGTCTCGAGACCATTCAAGGCAACCTCATAGAGCCTGCCTGGGGTCAACGGCCCCAGAGGTCCAGGGACCACGACCACGGGCCGCAGGAGCCGTCCCCACCAGAAGATCAGCCCTCCACCCAGAAAGGCGATGAGGCTGAGCAGTGCCTTGATGTCCAGCAGGTGAAACGCCGGCAGCCCCACCTGGACGGACCTTCCCAGAGCTGCCCCTACGGCGGGCTCCAGGAGCCAGCGGTGAAGCTCTCCCGGCGCCAGGCCGAAGAGCAGGCCGAGTCCTCCCAGGACCAGAGGGCCGAGCCACATTTCCACGGGCGGCTCGTGGGGCGAGCGGGGCAGATCGGCTTTGCTCCGAAAAAAGGGGCTGATGCCAACGAGCAGCGCGAGGGCCACGAGCACCATGCTGACCAAAACGGCAACCGAGGCGGCCAATCCGGGATACGCGCCCAGAAGCGTGGATTCAAAGAGCAGTTCCTTGCTGATGAAGCCCAGAAAAGGCGGAAAGCCCGCGCTCGACAACGCCGCGAGGATCACTGCAACGCAACTGATGGGCATGGCTTTGCGAAGCAGCCCCAGCTTCTCCACGTCACGGGTCCCCGTCTCATGGTCGATGATGCCGGCGCCGAGAAAAAGGGCTCCCTTGTACATCCCGTGGGCTGCCAGCATGACCATGCAGGCCAGGATCGAGCCTTCGGAGCCCAGCCCGATGAGCAAAATGAGTGTTCCAAGGGTGCTGACCGTCGACTGGGCCAGGATCCGCTTAAGATCAGTCTGAGAGAGCGCGAGATACGCCCCCGTCAACATGGTGGCCATGCCCAGCGCCATGAGACTCACTTGCCAGAGCACGGTCCCCCCCATGACGGGATTCATGCGGGCGGCGAGGTAGACTCCCGCCTTCACCATGGTCGCGGCGTGAAGGTACGTGCTGACCGGAGTCGGGGCCTCCATGGCGTTGGGGAGCCAGAAGTGAAAGGGGAACTGCGCCGACTTGGTGGCGATCCCCAGGAGCAGGCAGATCACCGTTATGGTGTAAAAGACCGATCCCACCGGCAGGGAAGGCCCGGTGAGCAGGACCGAAATCTCAAAGGTCCCCGTCGCGTGCTGGATGAGAAGAATGCCCGCCAGAAGTGCCAGCCCTCCGAGGCCGGTCACCAGGAGAGCCTGGAGCGCCGCCCTGCGCGCGGCTTCTCTTCCGTGGTCGAAGCCGATGAGGATGTAGGAACTGATGCTCGTGAGCTCCCAGAACAGAAAGAGGGCAACGAGGTTGTCGGCCAGGACGACGCCGAGCATGGAGGCCATGAAGACGAAGAGCGCCGACGCAAATTTCCCGACGTCCGGGTGGCCGGAAAAGTAGGAAGGGCTGTAAAGGCAGACGATGGCCCCTATCCCCGTGATGAGCAGGCAAAAAAGAAGACTCAGGCCATCCAGGCTGAAAGAAAGGCTCACCCCCAGTCGCGGAAGCCAGTCGTAATGAAAAATCAGCCTTTCACCTCGGGCTATGTCGGGGAGAAACCAGGCGAACCTGGCGAAAAGAGCCGCCGGAAACGCTGCGAGGATCCATCCGGCGGCGCGTCCGGTCCTCAGCAGAAACGGCGCTGCCAGAGCGAATACGAATCCTCCCAGCACGGCAAAGACCATCTTGTCCTCTCCTCGGTCACCGACGTGATTTTAAAGGGTCAGTTTGATGAAATTTAACCTCATTTGACCACGGAGTGTCAAGTGGAAGCGACATCGTGAGAGAAAGGAAGCATTTCTCGGAAAAGTGAGCATGAGAGCCGCCAACGTTTCGATTCTCGGGCTTCGGGCTGGAAACCGCTTGGTTTTGCCCGTGGTTTTTCCGGTGCCTGGCCTAGCCGGAAGACCACGAGAGGTTGCCGGGAATCCGGGGCGGGAGTGGAATCAGGACCTGAGAGTGGCGGTGAGACGAAGCGGGTGCAGCAGCAGATCCAATGCATCCAGGATGCTCGATGTCACTACATCGGCCGCGAGGATGGCTTCGGTGGAGGCGCCCTCTCCCTGAATGACAGCGATCCCGAGGGCGGCCCCCTTGAGCATGAACCGATCGTTCCGTCCGTTTCCGACACAGACCGTCTCCTCGATGCCAAGTTTCTGGATGTATTGGAGCTTTGCCTCCGCCTCATGCCTCCCGGGGATGATGGACAGGGTGCAGCACATCCCTTCGATCTCAGCGCCGACCTGGCCGAAAGTGTCCGCGGTCAGCACGTGGATCTCCAAACGCTCACTCAGTGCGCGGACCCTTTCCCTCACTCCCTCGATGAGTCGGCCGTCGCAGGCCAGGGTGCCGTTGAAGTCCAGGACCAGGTGAGAAATTCCGACCATCCGATATCCAGGTATCTCCAGTTCTATCATGGCTGTTCATTCCCCTGTTCGTGGAGTGCGTCAAATGAGCTGCTCGCTTTCTGTCGCGGTCGAACCCTACCAGGGTGCCGCGAATCATAGCAAGTCTTTATTCGTATCCGTTCGCCTGTCGGCGTTGAGGAGGAGAGAACCATGGTTCCCGGTGTTTTAAGCTACCGGCACAACGTTGGGGCGGCCGCCTCGGCTCGCTCCCTTTGGGACGAACGGGGTGGGCAATCGAAAAACCGTGCGGCGAAGCCACGAAATCTCTCGATCCATCCTCGCATCTCCATTATGATAGATCACCGTATGGCCTCATCGGTTGAACCGTGAACAATGAATCGAGAGGCTTTGCCGGGACGTTGCTGGATGCTGCTTCGTGCCTGGCTGTCAGTCAACCCAACCTGGATTTTCTCGGATAGCGGGAAGCCATGCTGACGGTTTTTCGCCTTCGCCCTTTCCTGTTGATCGGTTTGGGACTGCTCTTGCTGTCCTCGGTTCCTCAGTGCGGAAGCACTCGAGCGGAGGTCCCTCCACGCACCCAAAGGGTTCTGGTTCTTAACTCATACCATCCCGGCTTCATCTTCTCCGACGACGAGGTGGCCGGCCTGAAATCGGTCCTCCCGGAAGATGTGGAGGTCTTCATGGAGTTTCTGGACGCCACCCGAATGGGGGGAAACCGGGACTTCCTGGATTTGTTCATCAAGCAGATCAAGCTGAAGTACGGTTCGCGCCGTTTTGACGCTCTGGTTACCCTGGATGACGAGGCGTTCGAGCTTGTCCGCACTCATGGAGCCGAGATCTTTCCAGAAGTCCCCGTGGTGTTCTGTGGCCTGAACCGCTTCAACGCCGACAGGCTTGAGAAGGATTCACAGATCACGGGTGTGATGGAAGTCGTCGACATCAGGGATTCCATTCTCTTGGGGCTGAGTCTGCACCCCAGGGCACGCCGGGTGCTCGTGGTGACGGACAACACGATCACGGGTCAGCTCAATCGTGGCACTTTGGAGGCTCTGGGTCGAGAAGGGAAGATTCCGGCCGAACTGGATTTTCTGGATCCTGGTTCCGGCCTGTCGTCGGTCGAGCTGCTGGATCGATTGGAGGCGGCTCCTCCGGATTCCATCATTTATTATTCGGATTTTTTCCAGGATCGCGGCGGCGAGCCGGTGGAGCCCCGAAGAATGCTCCGTGAGGTCTCCGCCCGCTCGCCCGTTCCTGTCTACGTGCACATGGGGATGTATGTCGGGCTCGGAGCGGTGGGCGGGAAAGTGAACAGCGGCTACGACCAGGGGCGGGCCGCGGGGCGGATGGTGACCCGCATCCTGGCTGGCGAGCCCGCCTCCTCCATTCCCATCGAGAGGGGTATCCCGAACCGGTACGTCTTCGATTACAGAGAGTTGAAACGATGGTCCATTCGCTCGTCCTCCCTGCCTCCGGACAGCATCGTCATCAACCATGAGAAGACGTTTTACGAGACTCACCGGGGAGTCATCTGGTCCGCATTCTTCTTTCTGCTGGTTCAGTCCGCCCTCATCGCCTACCTGCTGAGCAGCCTCTCACGCCTCCGCAGGGCGCAGTATGCGCTGGTGGAGAGCGAGGAGCGGCTGCGGACCATTTACGAGGCCGCCAATCGCGTGGCTTTCGTCATGACGGACAGCCAGGAGCCTCATGGGCGCATCACCGAATTCAGTCTCGGAGCCGAGAGGATGTTTGGCCACACCCGTGAGGAGATGCTGGGACGTCCCATATCGGTCCTTTATCCGCCGGAAACCGAGGCCGACCCCCTGGGAAGGAGGCCCATTCTCTGCGAGGATGACGTCGGGGTCGGCGTCGAGAGCATACTGGCGCGCAGGGGTGGCCAGCAGTTCTTCGCCATGACGTCGGTCTATCCCGTGTATGATGAAAAGACGCAGCGTACCGGCGCTCTTTTCGTCACCTTCGATGTCTCCGAGCTGAGGCAGGCCCGGGAAGCGGTTCGGGAGTCCGAGGAGAAGTACAGGCAGGTCGTCGAGGGCGCCAACGACGCCATTTTCATCGCCCAGGACGGCGTGGTCAAATTCCCGAATCCAAGGGCTCTTTCTCTCCTTGGATACTCCGCCGATGAGTTGTCCGGGATCCCGTTCGCCGAGCACGTCCATCCCGAGGATCGGGCGATGGTGCTCGACAGCCATGAGAACCGTCTCCGGGGCGAGGACGTTCCGCAAAACTACAGCTTCCGGGTATATGACCGGCTGGGTCGGTTGCTATGGGTTCAGATCAATGCCGTCCGCATCCAATGGGAGGACCGGCCCGCGACGCTTTGCTTCCTGAGGGACATCACGGAACAGAAGCAGCTGGAGTCTCAGCTGCTGCATGCTCAGAAGATGCAGGCTGTTGGAACCCTGGCCGGAGGCATCGCTCATGACTTCAACAACCTGCTGCAGGCCATTCTGGGACACGCGGACATGCTGCTCCTGAAGTCCGATGACCCCGAGCGCGTTCAGCGGGGCGTGCGGCAGATTGCCAGGGCTGCACAGCGTGGAAGCGACCTCACTCGCCAACTGCTGACCTTCAGTCGGAAAATCGAGTCCAGGATGGAAACAGTGGACCTCAACCAGGTCCTGGGTCGATTGAGGGCAATGCTCGAGCGCACCATTCCCAAAGTGATCACCGTGCAGCTGCAGCTCCAGGACGACTTGTGGAAAGTGAATGCCGACCCGGGCCAGATAGACCAGGTGGTTATGAACCTCGCCCTGAATTCCCGGGACGCCATGCCCGATGGGGGCACCCTGACCATTCAGACCCGAAACGTCGACCTGGATGAGGATCATCAGAGGAGTCATCCCGAGGTGAGGCCTGGCCGCTATGTGCTTTTAGTGGTGGAGGATACCGGTCACGGCATGGACCAGGACACGGTATCGAGGGTTTTCGACCCGTTCTTCACCACCAAGGAAACCGGAAGGGGCACCGGCCTCGGCCTGGCGATGGCTTATGGAATCGTCAAGAATCACGGAGGCTACATCACCTGCCGGAGTGAGCTCGGAAAAGGAACCCGCTTCGAGATCCACCTGCCGGCTTCGGACCTCGAGGAAGCCGCCATGGGGACCCTCGACCGTGCGTTGCCGACCGGCGGCCACGAGACCATACTCCTGGTGGACGACGAGGAGGTCATCCGGGAGGTGGGCGCCGATATGCTGGGTCAGCACGGCTATCGCGTCCTGACGGCACCTGATGGGGAGAGCGCCCTCGAGATCTATGCGGAAAGGAAGGACGAGATCGACTTGGTCATCATGGACCTCAGCATGCCGGGGATGGGGGGGCGCCAGTGCCTCATCAATCTGCTGCGGATGGACTCGGAGGTTCGCGTGATCATAGCCAGCGGGTACTCGTTCGACGGGCCTGTGAAGGACGTGTTGGAGATTGGAGCCAGGAGCGTCATTCACAAGCCCTACAACAGCAGCGATCTCCTGGCGGTCATCCGCCAGGCACTGGCGTGACCCGGGTTTTCAGAAACGCATGGCTTGCCTCCGGTTCACCATGAGCGGCTCGTACTGAAAAATGGCGTTGAGATGGTGCAGAAGGGCATGGCCGCCCTCATGCCGCCAGAGCGCCTGAACCGCTCGGTCGACCTGCTCGTAGAAGTCCAGCTTTGCCTTCGGGTTTTCAGGAGCGCCGGATGGGTGCGATTCGACCACCTGTGTCACGAGAGTCAGCCAGAGCTCGCTCGCTCCCATAATGAAGTACGGCCACGACCTTTGCAGCATCGGCGACCAGGTTGGGTCGCTCGTGTCTTCCAGGTTGGGTTTTCGCACGGCCCCCACGTCATCGTATAAGACATCGAGGATCTCGCCTTCCGCCTGGAGCTCACTGACGAGTGCGCTCGCTCGGATATTTTCATAGATGCGGGCCGCGGTCTCCGGTGGGGCATAGAAGATGAAACTGAACTGGTGGCCTGATGCATCCCGCGCCGCTCTTCGGTGAAATCGCCAGAGGGCAACCTCGTCCCGGTGCTCTTCGATGATCGGAGCCAGGAGCTCCGTTGCCAGGAGGACGTCTATGTGCCAGCGCGGCTCGCTATCTTCGGGCCATGGGATCCGGAATCGGGCATACCACCATCCCGTGGCATCCGTTTGCGGCGAGCCGGCGGCGGCCACCGGCGGCGGGGCCGGCCTGGGCTGGCCCACGGTGGTGCAGCCGCCGGCAAGCATCAAGAAGACCACACTGAATAGCAAGGGAGGTTTCCAAGAATGTCTGTTCCGCATTGGACAGCTCCTGTCGCGTAACGTTTCAAGTCTAAGGTTTCGGGTTTCAAGTTGGAACACCAGTCCCGTCCCCAGCCTTTTGATGGTAAAGGGGAGCCCGGCGGACATTGTAAAGGCAACCGTCCGACAACACAACGAGACATCCGCGCGGGACGTCCGAACTTGCTGCCATCAAGAGGGCGGCGAAATGCTTCGTGGCAGGTGTCTAAAGTCTTTCGGTAAAACGAAAACTCACTATTGACAATTGATGAGTAAATATTTTTTATATGCGGCTTATAACGGCTTGGGAGAAGGATTTGAGTGGTTCCCTCCCGTGATCGTGATCATGAAGTCGTCGGAAGAAGGGCGATTGCTGGGCAAATGGATTTCCGCGTAGTCTTCACCATTATTCGAGGAGGAGCAAAGCACAGCATGGAGATGCATCGACGGGTCCTGATCAGACGATACATGGTTTCGCCGATTTTGGCTTTGGCCATGACCATCACGCTGTCATCCTGTGCGTTATGGAAGTCCTGGTTCGGCTCGGAATCGGAAATCAAAATCGTGAAGCCCGTTCCCTGCCCGGTCGAGATTCCACCCTCGCCCGACCATCCTTTCAAGGAGGTCAACCTGGACACTCCGGCTTCGGCCGTCACCAATCCCACCCTGTACGTCATCAAGGGGGAACGGCGCCTTTTGGTCGTTGACAACGACGTCCTTGTGAGGGATTACCGCATTGGCCTCGGGCCTCGGACCTTCGGAGACAAGCGCCATCAGGGGGATGGACGGACCCCCGAGGGAGAGTTCTTCGTGTGCGTCAAGAATCCCCACAGCAAATTCTACAAGTCCCTGGGGCTCAGCTACCCCGCGCCGCATCATGCGGAAAGGGCTCTCCTGAGTGGAGACATCACCCTGGACGAATATCATCATATCATCACGGCCAACACCCACAAGACTCGTCCTCCGTGGAACACGGCCCTGGGGGGAGCGATTTTCATTCATGGAGGCGGCGCTCACGAGGACTGGACGGAGGGTTGCGTGGCCCTCTACGACCGGGCCATGGACGAGCTCTTCAAAATCGTGCCGGTGGGCACCCCCGTAAGGATCCTTCCCTGAAGATCGCCTTGGACCACGATGCCTGGATGGGGCTTGCCGTCGGCTGGAGCAGGGGAACACGTGGCTGTGCTCAAGGCTGCCCCTTTTTCCAGCGGGCGAGTTTGACAAGGGGATTTTGTGCGGTTAGAATCGAATTGAACAGCGTAGCCGTTAGGGGTGCTCAATTTCTGGGCTGAGATCACACCCTTAATACCTGATCTGGACAACGCCAGCGTAGGGAAACGGTCGGCGCGCGCGACTCAGCGCATCCGAGTTGTTTCGACGCTTCCCCTATGCGGGAAGCTTTTTTTTTGAGGAATGCCCGGCCCATGGCTCAGGGCCTGACTGAACGGCAGGGCAAGATTTCCCGCCGAGGTTTCAAAATCGAGGACATGGGATAGCCCGAAGCAGGAAGCCTGAAACCAGGAACGAAGAACCAGGAACCGCCTTCTAGGGACAGGGTCCAATGGTCGACACACCTTTGGTCATAGCGGACAGGATTTTTCAGTCCAGACTCCTCCTCGGCACCGGAAAATTTTCGTCATCGAGTGTCATGAGGGAGGCCATCGAAGCCTCGGGTGCCGAGATCGTGACGGTTGCCCTGCGGAGGGTCGAGCTCGAAAATCCCGAGGACACGATCTTGAGTGTCATCGACACGCAGCGGTTTCTGCTGCTGCCCAACACCTCGGGGGCGAGGGATGCCGGCGAGGCGGTCAGGTTGGCGCGGCTGGCCAGGGCGGCCGGCTGCGAGCCCTGGGTCAAGCTCGAGGTGACGCCGGATCCCCACTACCTGCTGCCCGATCCCGTCGAGACCCTCAAGGCGGCGGAGATGCTGGTGAAAGAGGGTTTCGTCGTGCTGCCGTACATCAACGCCGACCCCGTTCTGGCCAGGCGGCTGGAGGATGTGGGCGTGGCCACGGTGATGCCCCTGGGGAGTCCCATCGGTTCAAACCGGGGCATCAGGACCCGGGATTCCATAGAGATCATCATCGAGAAGGCCGGGGTTCCCGTGGTGGTGGATGCGGGTCTTGGGGCTCCGTCCCACGCAGCCGAAGCCCTTGAGATGGGGGCCGATGCCGTTCTGGTCAACACGGCCATCGCCGTGGCTCGTGACCCCGCGGCCATGGCCCGTGCATTCAAGAAGGGGGTCGAGGCTGGTCGCGAGGCTTACCTGGCAGGTCTTGGGGCCCCCAGGAAGACGGCGGAGGCTTCGAGCCCATTAACCGGTTTTTTGAGATCGTGAGCCATGAGCTTCCATGAGATTCTGAAGTCATATCGATGGGATGATGTCGGCCGGGACATCCTGGGCTGCGACGCCGACGATGTCCGCCGATCACTGGCCGCCCGCAATCCCGCGCCCCATGACCTGATTCCCCTGCTGTCGCCGGCGGCCGAGCCTTTTCTGGAGGAGATGGCCCAGCGGGCCCACAGACTGACGGAGCAGCGTTTCGGACGGGTCATCAACCTTTTCGCTCCCCTCTATGTGTCCAACGAATGCATCAATTCGTGTGTATATTGCGGATTCAACCGGGCGAATCCCCTGAGCCGGCTTACGCTGACTCCCAGGCAGGCGGCTGTCGAAGGGCGTCATCTTCACGATGCGGGTTTTCGGCATGTGCTCCTGGTCTCCGGAGAGAATCCCCACGTAGTCACGCTGGAGTACCTGAGCTGGGTGGTGGACCTGCTGCGCCCCCTGTTTTCTTCCATTTCCATCGAGATCTATCCCCTGGAGACGGAGGAATACGGGGAGCTCATCGACCACGGCGTGGACGGACTTGTGCTTTACCAGGAGACCTACGACGAAGTCAGATACTCGGAATTCCACCCCAGGGGGCGGAAAAGGGACTTCCACTGGCGCCTCGAGACCCCGGAGCGGGGAGGGAAGGCGGGGTTTCGGAGGCTCGGGATCGGGGCGCTGCTCGGACTCGGGGACTGGCGGGTGGAGGGCTTCTTCCTGGGCCTGCATGCGCGCTATCTTCTGAAGACCTTCTGGAAGTCCCATGTGACGGTTTCATTCCCGCGTTGAAAGGGTGAATCCCACATCGGGCAGAAAGAGCCGGTGGGCGATGCCGAGCTGGTGC
>Ga0073932_1005431_pt1 | contig 13862 bp, 2 predicted proteins | sample DewCreD2012metaG_FD_76967 | JGI IMG/M metagenome (GOLD analysis project Ga0073932, IMG submission 76967) | Hot spring sediment bacterial and archeal communities from British Columbia, Canada, to study Microbial Dark Matter (Phase II) - Dewar... ... | reverse complement strand
GTTCAGCGAAATCAAAGATTGAGGCTAACGATTAGGGCAGAATCTCGATGTTGCCTTAATCTTTCGCCTTACTCTTTGGCCCCAATCTCCCAGCGGAGCAAATCCAACTGCTCCTTTTAGGTTGAAATCCCCCTTGACCAGCCGCGGCTGACAGCCGTATAGAGTCAATGGCTGGCGTCAACCGCTTGCCGCGCTGACGCTGCTTTGGCACGGCCTGCTGTTCGATGCGCCAGCCAAAGGACGACACGGTGAACCAGCTGCGGATGTGCGCCTGGTGGTGCGTGGCCGGCGCGGCGGCGTCGGCGCTGGGTCTCACCAACGGCGATTTCCAGGCGGGGCTCGACGGCTGGAGTCCGGCCGAGCTATCCTCGGCGCGCACCAACGCCCCCTCGGCTCAGGTCACAATCCTCGACGGCTCGGCTCGCCTGGCCACATCCGCCGCGACCGACCTGCTCGTCACGGTTTCCCAACACCTCGCCTGGCCGTCCAATGCCCTGGAACTGCGCTTCGACGTGCGGTTCGAACGCCAGACCCCGGCAAACGGCTCCGAACCCGCCGGCGGTTTTCCCGACCATTTCCAAGCCTGGTTCGCCGACGACCTTAATCCCGCCTTTTCGCGCGCCTTCGCCGCGCTGACAAGCTTTGCAACCTACGACCCGGCGGCGTTCACCAACCTGGCGCTCGCCCCCCTGCCCGACGCCTGGCTCCGTTGCCGGGCCGACGTCTCGCAGCTCGCCGGCCGCGCCGGCACGTTGACCTTCGCGCTCTACGACAACTACGACGGCCATGAGTCCGCCGTCCGCCTGGACAACGTGGCGGTCGTCGTTCCGCCTCCCGAGCCCACGGACACCAACCGGCTGGCGCGCCCCTTTACCGAAGGCTGGACCCTCAGCCGCCAGACCGGCACCTACTTCGGCTCGGCCCGCCTGCACAACGGCCAGCCGCCGGGCGGCCGCGCGCTGCCCGGCCCCTTCCGACTGGTCCTGCAAGCCTCCGCCGATACCCGCCTCATGAAGCCGGACGGAACGTTGCCCGATGGCCGCTCGTATCTCGAGCTGTCGGCGCCCGCGGGCGGCCTGCAACCGGGCCAGACCCACCTCATTCCGGGAATCGAAGTCTACCGCCGTTATCGGACGCCGCCGCCGGATTCCATGTTCGAGATCCTCGAGGTGAGCGGCCCATGAATCGTGAGTGGCGAATCGTGAAGGGTCGGACTGCACTCGCCTTGCTGGCCACGCTTGCCCTGGCGCCGGGCGGCGCCGCGGCCGCCACCAACATCACCGCGCGCGTCGCGGTTTCGCGCACGAACGAATGGACCGCGCTCGATCCGAGCGCCGGCCAGCGCGAAAGCCGCGCGCTCATCGGACTGCGCAACCGGTCCGCCGAGCCGGTCGCGACCTCCGCCTGGGTTCTGGTCTCCCTCAGTCGCCCCGACATCGCCGTGCCCGGCGCCTCCGGCCTCTGGGCTCCTCCGGGCGGCGCGCCGCAGCCCTACTTCGCCCTCTCCGCCCTGGTCGGCCCCGCCGGCCTCGGCCCCGACGCCGCGCTGGAACTGCCGCTGCGGTTCATCGCGCCGCTGCACGAGCGGTTCACCTACGCCGTGGAACTCTACGATCGGTCGCCCGATACGCCGCCCGAGGAAAACGCTCCGCCCGCCATCGTCTCCACGCCCCTCACCAACGCCGTGGAGGGACACATCTACTTCTATGACCTCGAGGCCCTGGACCCCGACCTCGATCCCGTGGTCTTCGTCGCGGACACGGCGCCCACCGGCATGTGGTTCAGCAGCGACACCGGCCTGCTGCGCTGGACCCCCGCCCGCCACCAGGCTGGCTCGCACACGGTCTCGGTTCGCGCCCTCGATCCGCACGGCGCCGCCGCCACGCAAGCCTTCACGATCGCCGTGGCGCAGTTCAACGAAGCGCCGGTCATCACGACCCTGCCGGTCACCGTGGTCGAGGCCGGCGCCCCTTACGTTTACGACGTGGAGGCCTACGATCCCGAAGGCGAACCCGTCACGTTCGCCCTGGTGCGGGGCCCGCCCGACCTGTCCCTCGACCCCGCCTCGGGGCGCATGGCCTGGACGCCCGCCGCGGACGCCACGGGCACGCACGCCGTCGCCGTTGCCGCGGCCGACCCCGCAGGCGCCGCGCGGGAACAGGCGTTCGAGCTGACCGTCTATCCCGCGGCCCTGGCGTTGCAGCTCCTCGCCCCGGCCGGGGCCACGAGCATCCTGGTCAACACCACCCTGACGCTGCAGGCCCGAGCGAACCACGAAGCCGCCCGAATTCGCGCCGAGATTCTCCCCGATAACGCCGGCTTCGACGGCCGCGTCTTCACCTTCACGCCGACCAACGGGCAGCAAGGCCGCTACCTCATCCCCTTCACCGCCCAGCTCGATGACCAGGCCGCGCAGAACCTCTACACCATTGACGTGCTCGCCAGCAACACGCCCCCGGTCCTCGTTCCGCCGGGCGACCGCAGCGTCAACGAAGGCGCGCCCTTGACAATTTCCCTCAGCGCTTGGGACGCCGATGGCGACGCGCTCGCGTATTCCGCCCCCGGCCTCGCCATCTCCAACGCCTGGTTCGACGCGCTGCGGCGCGAGTTCCGCTTCAACCCCGCTGACGATCAGGCCGGCGACTACACCGTCGTCTTCCGCGTCTCCGACGGCCAGGCAACCGACGAAGCCGCGGCGCGCATCCGGGTCGTGGACGTGCCGGTCACCAACGTGCCGCTGGAACTGGTTCTGGACGCGCCGGAAACGCCGACGCTGAAGAACTACCAGACGATCTCCGGCAGCGTGCGCGGACAGGCCGCGCCGCCGCCGCCGCCCCGTCCGCCGGCGCTGATCGTCGGCTTCGCGCCCGACGCCATTCGCCAGGGCCAATCCAACCTGGTCGTGGAAGTCCGCGGCCTCAACACCGGCTTCGCCACGAATGCCACGGTCTTCGACTGGGGGGCGGACATTGCCGTGCAGTCCGTCGAGGTGCTCTCCCCCACCCTCGCGCGCGTCACGCTCCGCGCCGCGCCGCTGGCCGCGCTCGGCCCGCGTTCGGTCAGCGTCGCCTTCCCCGGCGACGACGCCTACTCCGTGACCGCCTTCAACGTGGAACAAGGCCGCGCCACGATCCGCGGCCGCGTCGTGGACCTGTTCAGCGGCGCGGCGCTCTCCAACGCGCTGGTGACGCTCTACGGCACGCTCTACAGCGCGCGCGCCGACGCCGACGGCTGGTTCGAATTGCAGGCCCCGGCCGCCGGCGCGTGCCGGCTGCTCATCGCTCCGCCCAACTACCAGACTGTCGCGCTGGACATCGCCGTCGGCCGCAACGAAACGCTGACCCTCGCGGAGCCCATCGGCGCGCGGGCGCTCACCCAGCCCGCCGGCAGCGGAGGCAGCCTGCCGCGAGCCGCCACGCTGGCCAGCCTCCTCGACCGTGGACTCAGCCTGGACCAGACATCCCTCGGCGAAGCGCAATGCCGGGATCTTGTTCAGGACATGTGGCTCACGGTCGGCGGCAGTCTGATCGGCGTGCTCGACGAAAACGGCAACCAGCTCAACCCGCAGGTCGCGGGCACGGGAGCCATCAGCTTCACGCCGGAAGGCATCCGCCGGCAGGCCAAAGCCCTGGCGATGGGCCGCACCTACACCCTGGAGGAGTTCCACTGGGCGCTGACCGAGGCCTTCGACTGGAGCACGGTGCCGCTGCCCCTGGAAGCTCTGATCGTCGCGCTCCAAGAGGAAGTGGACGAGGCATGGCAGAATCCTCAGTTGCCCGATTCAGCGCTCCCCATCGCCCTGTTCAACGAGGGACGTACGCTCTCCGCCATGCCGCCGCGCCTGACCAAGGATACGCGGCTCAACGCCGCGCAGACCTCCATGCTCTTCTGGAGCTTCCTGCTCGCCCGGCCCGTCGCGATGGAAAACTCCTTCACCCGCGTGCTGGACGAGCACGGGATAGACTACCGCGCCGCCGCCGCCGAGGCCGGCCTCGACATCGACTGGCGCGATCCGCCGTCGCCATCGCCCATCAACCCTGCGCGCCGCGCGGTCCTGACCGCCGCCGGAGTGCCCGTACCGCTCCAGGGCGGCGTCACCGTGCAGGACCCCAACGCCTACGATCCGTTTCGTCGTTATGCCGGCCAGAACGTCACCCGTGTCTGGCAACGCGTCATGGGCGGGGCGCTCGTGGAAGCCAAGTGCGCCGCCATCGGCGGCCTGTTCGTGACGTTCGCGACGCAAACGTGCATCGGCATGGCCATGGGCGCCACGGGCGGCGCTACCGGCGCCCTGCTGGGCGGCCTCGTGGCCGCCGCCGCCTCCATCCAGGGCTTCTACGAGACGCTAATGATCAAAATGCTGACGGCTTGGCTCGTTGGACACCTGACGGCCGCCATGGACCCGATGCCGCCCATGCCGCTGGAAAGCGCCCTGGATAACCACAGCAATCTGGTCATCAACTTCCAGCGCAGCGAGTCCGAAGTGCGTCTCCGCGGCCTGCAAACCAATGTCGCCATGAACGCCAAAGTGAACTTCACCTACCTGCTGTACGGGTTCGACGCGATCGGCACAGACACCAACACCGCGCACTGGCGCGTCCCCGCTCGCCTCGTCCCCGACCTCAGCGACCCGCACAACTACGGCACCAACTACCCGACCGGCCGCCTGCAGTTTATCGTGGCCCTGCGCCATCTGCGCGAAGGCATGAACTACCTGCGCATCGCGACGGTCCAGTTCATCCGCAACGCGGACCAGGATCTGCTGTCGAACATCGCGAACTATGACCTGGACGGCGACGGCCTTCTCTCGCCCGACGAGTTCAGCGGCCCGCGCGCCAAGTTCGACGAGATGGACACCAAGGATCCCAAGGGCAAACTGGACCGCGACGAGTTTGTCGTCCAGAATGTCAACAGCTTCCAGGACTTCGGCCTCGACAAGACGATCTCGGACGAATACCCCGACGCCGGCCAGGGCTATCCGCCGGAGTCCAACCTGCTGCCCTACGGCCAGCTCCCCTATACGCCGTCGGAGTACTTCCAACTCGTCGAGGAGAGCCGCGAACGCCTCGACGTGCGCCTCAACAACGTGACCGCCGCGGAGGGGCAGCCCCGCTATCGCTATCTCAACCAACTTGCCCAGGAATCGCACGGCGCGCAGTACGACGCCGATATCGCGCTCGAAAACGCCCGTGCCGGCTTCGTCGCCAACAACCGCAAACGCATCCAGGGCACCGTCGACTCCCTGAAGTACCTGCAAACCGGCGGCAGCATGTGGGACGGCAACCCCCTGTCCGAGGAGTCGCACCTGCGCGAGATCGCCGGCCGGCTGGGCCTGGCTTCCGCCGACGACATGACGCCCGAGATGAAACAGGCGTTCCGCGTATACGCCGCGCGCAACATTGAGGCCGACCGTGCCAAGTTGCGAGTGGACATCGGAGAAACCAGCGTCTCCCTGCTGGAAACGACGACGCAGGAGAAGGTGCGCGCGCTGCCGGTCGGCGAGACGATGACCGTGGAGTGGCACAGCATGGCGCCCGACGGCACCGTGAGCCGGCACGCAATCGTCGTGCCGGGCGGAGAGGAAGGCGCCCGGCTGGTGCGCGGCGTAGCCAACGATCTGCGCGCTAAAATCCCGGACTTGAAGTCCGCCTTCTCGCAGGCCTGCGAGGTGCGGGGCAAGGCGCTCAACGGCATCTGGCACGAGACCGTCCCGGCGTTGGCCGATTACCGCAAGGCGAAGGTCCGCCACGTGGTGGACATCCAGGAAGCCAACCGCAAACGGGACGTGTTGTCCAAGTCCTTCGAGTCCGAAGTCGCCGACATCAAGTCGAAGTCCCGGGGGCCCGTGGGCGCATCCTACCTGGCCTTGGCCGAGGACAAGCGGGCATGGAAGAAGGCGATCGTCGGCGACCCGCCTCTCCACAGCACGGATACCTTGAGCGGTATGCAGATGGGCAGCGAGATGATGGTCACGGCCGTCAACAGCATCAAGGTGCTCATGAGCGAGTGGTCCTCGCTGCACATCTTCCGCAAGTCGCCGCAAGGCGTCCAACGGCTCGAGTACCCGCCCGCCATCGAGCCCTCGCCCGACCCCTTCCAGCCCGGCGCCGTGTTCCGGACCGTCCGCTCGAACGACGTGCCGAAGGACGGCTGGATTCGATTGGAGTACCCCCTCGAGGCCGACCAACCCAACGAGACCACCGCGCAGTTCCCGCCCGGCCTGCTCGCCACCGATCAGTCGGGCCGGTTCTACGCGGTGAACATGAACTCCACGCTCAACTACGGCGGCCGCATCTTCCGGTTCGTCCTCCGCCGCACCCGCCCCCTCTGGCTCGACCGCGACTATGTCGGCAACGTCAACTACTTCAGCCTCTCGATCATGTACGGCCGCCCGGCGCAGCCCGTGGCCATGTGCGCCGGCCCGCCCTACGGCATGCCCGGCATCCCTCCCGCCGTCGTCCGGGTCCAAGACCTGTACGTGGCCAACCTGGACCTGGTGGATAACGTCAAACGCGTCCTGCGCGTGCCGGTCGGGCTCGTTGACGCCCGCCCGGACGTTTACGGCCCCACCCAGGACCGCTCCCATATCGTCGGTCAGCTCTACGTCGAAAGCCCCGATTTCGACTTCACCGGCCCCTGCGACATGGAACTCGGGCCCGACCCCTCCAGCGCCGTGCCGCTCACCACCCCGTCCAGCGCCGTCTTCCTCTCCGACCGCACCACGATCTTCGCCATGAACACGCCCGCCGGCTCCGCGACGCCCACCCTCCGCAAGCTGATCTCCATCCCCGGCCGCAACTGGTCCGGCCTGGCCTTCGACAAGATCGGCAACTTCTACTTCGCCGACTACGCCTCCGGCGCGATCTACATGCTGCCCTGGACCAACGTCCAGGCGCGGCTGCAGAGCGGCGCGCCGATCGACAGCCACGCCGCGCTCGGCGCTCTGGCCTACCAGATCGGCGAGGGCTTCACGGGCGTCGGCGACATCGAGGTCGAACCGCCGTCGGAATTCACCCAGCGCGCGCTGCAGGTCTCCACGCCCGACGGCGTGGATCGCCTGCCCCTGCCCATCGTCGGCCGACTCTCCGAGGCCGGCCTGAGCCGCGTGGCGGAGATGGCCTCTCAACGCGCGGGCCACGAGTTCGTCTGGAAGCGCTGCCCGCTCGATCCGGCGCTGTTCTACATCCCGACCGATTTCGAGCAGGCGCAGACGCGCGAAGCCGACATCCGCATTCGCCGCCGGCTGGACAGTCTCCAGCAGGCGGACGAGATTCGCCGCTGCGTGCTCACCGCGTATGGGCCGACGATCCTGAACCACGTGGAGTAGAAACGGGCCATGCAAACTTCGCCGAAAAGACGCGCTCTCCGTGGCCGGGACGAATCCCGGCCCTCCGGAGACCGTCCAGGGAAATGTGCCCTCTCTAGGGACGATCCGCGTGTCGTCCGTCTCGCATTCCTGTTGCCCTTGCTCCTCTGCCTCTTCCCCGCCATCCTTCCCGCCCGCGCCGGCATCGAGGTCACGCTCAACGGCCCCCAGACTATCGGCCCCATCGCGCCCGACGCCGAGGGGCGCTTCGCCTTCCCCCGCGTGCCGCTGCGCAAGAACAGCGTCAACGAGTTCACCGTCACCGCCACGGACGACGCCGGCAACCGCCAGTCGGCCACCATCGCCATCACCCAGGTCTCCCTGGAAGAAGTCGTCGTCTCCCGCGTGACCTCCGAACGGCTCTCCGTGCAGCAGGTCGAACAACTGGTCAACGAAGGCGTCATCAAGCTCGACGACCCCGCCAACTACAACGTCTCCCAGTTCAGCATCGTCCTGACCATTGCCGAGGAGCCGGTCAACATCAACGTCCCCATCGTCTTCCCCAAGGAGCCGTTCCCGGAAGGCTACGAAGTGTACAAGCTGCCCTGGGGCCGCGACTCGGGCGGCGGCCCGCCCAAGCCGCAGGAAATCGAAGTGGTCGTCTTCGAGGAACTGCTCGGCCAGATCGGCGACGTCGTCGTGCCGCCCATCCCCGGCGTCATCATCATCGAAGGCAAGATCAAAAGCCTCAAGGAGTTCTTCTCCGTGCGCCTGCTGCTGATGAACGCCTCCGGCATCTTCACCCTCTCCGACGTGTCCGCCGAGATCGAGTTTCCCGACGGCGGCCTCACCTGCATGCTCCCCGCCGACCGCCTCGCCACCTTCGGCGAAATCCTCCCCGGCACCCCGGAACAGCCCGGCCAGATCGAGAAAGAGTTCATCGTGCGCGGCGACGAGCTGGGTCGGCGCAGGGTGAAGCTCAATTACGGCGGCCGCATCACCGGCCCGGGCATTCCCCAGACCAACGCCATTCCGTTCAACGGCAGCGCCGGCGCGGAACTCGAAGTGCTCGGCCCGCCCACCTTCGGCGTGCGGGTGTTTCACCCCGACGCCGTGCTCGCGGGCGAGCCCTACGAACTGCTCGTCGAAATCCAGAACACCGGCAAGATTCCCGCCATGTATTCCAGCTTCGAGCTGGACGTGGGCGCCGACGCCATGTTGGTGGACTGCACGATCAACACCAACACCGGACTGCCCGAGTGCCAGGAGATCGAAGGCCCGATCACGCGCCCGCTGGGCCACGTGATGCCCGGGGACAAGATCACGCAGGTCTACACCGTCATGCCGCTGCGCGACGGCCGCATCAGCTCCTGCATGGGCATGTCCGACCAGAATATCACGCTGGAAGTCTTCGTCGGCGACATCGGCTGCATCACCGGCCACTACCCGCCCGCCCGCGGTTCGCCCGATGGCCGCCCCACCCTGTCCGTGCTGCCCGGCGCCAACATGGAGGGCGTCTCCGTGGACTCCCCCGTCGTGGCCTTCTTCAGCGAGCCGATGCGCACCAACACGATCACCACCGGCGAGCGCGGCTCCTTCAACGTCTTCGACGGCGCCGGCAACCGTCTGCCCGGCCAACTGCGCTACGCGCAGGTCAGCGGCCGCGACGTCGCCATCTGGCAGGTCCACGACGGCGTCCTCAACCGCTTGCAGCCCGGCAAGGAGTACACCGTGTACCTGACCGACGCCATCCTCGACGCGGACGGCAACGCCCTCTTCAACCCCTGGGTCAGCACCTTCCGCACGACCACCATGGGCCTGAGCGACATTGATCCGCCCCTCCTCCGGCTTTCCGTCGAGCCGCCCGTGGACCCGAATTACGTCATCCCCGGCGAGCGCGTCGTGGTCAACGCCTACGCCGCCGACCAGGGCAGCGGCATCGCCCGCATCGAACTGCGCCTGCGCGACCTCGACGGCACGAACCTGCTCTACACGCTGGTGGATCAAATCACCGTCTTCTCCAGCAACCGGCCGCCCTACCTGTTCACGCTCGACTCCGCGCGCATGGAATTGGGCCACACCTATCAACTCCTGGGGACGGCCTTCGACCGCCTCGGCAACAGCCAGAACGCGGCGGTCTCCATCACCATGGCCGCTTCGGCCGATCCGCCCACGATCGCGCTGCCCGCGAGCCCCGCCCTGCCCTGGCTGCAAGGCGTCGGCGTCACCCTTGCGCCCGTCGCGCTCAGCGGCGGCGTGCGCCGCGTGAGCTATTTCCTCGACGGCGCGACCAACGCCTACAAGACCGTCAACCTCCCGCCCTGGCAGGCCGGCCTCTCCACCCTGTCCCTGGCGCTGACCAACCATACCATCCGCGCCGTGGCCGAGGACGGCCTCGGCCAGACCGGCGCAGACACGTACGAGTTCCTCCTGGTCGAGAACCTCAACCTGCCCGCCGTCAGCTTCGGATCGGCCCAGGACGGCGCCCGTTATCTCCTCAACCAGCCGATTTCCATTACCCCGCAGGTGGACGACCCCGTCGGACTGCGTTCCTTGGCCGTGTACCTGGAAGGCCCGGTCAGCCGCCTGCTCAGCACCAACACCGCCCCGCTCGTGCTCAACCGCGTTCCGCTCGGGGACTACCGCCTCTACCTCCTCGCCACGAACCTGCTCGGCATCGCCAACGATCCGGCCGACACCAATTCGTACCTCGAGTTTTCCGTCGTCGAGCCCCCGCCCGGCCCGGCGCCGGCGGCGCCGACGGTCGAAAGCGTCTCCTACCCGCAAGACGGCCAGGTCTCGTTCGCCGGCGTCAGCGTCCCCGGCGCGCGCGTGGACGTCGCCAACACCAACCGCAACTTCCTCCTCAGCGTGTACGCGGCCGGCAACGGCGCTTTCTCCGGCAGCATCGGCGCCCAGTCCGGCGACGGCCTCGCCTTCCAGGCCTGGGACCTGGCGCACAGCCCCTCGGGCAGCGTCCGCACGCTGGTCACCGTGCAGGACCCGCCCGTGCTGGTCGGCCTGGCCGCCGCGCCCACCAACTTCACGCTCTCCGCCGCGGGCGCCTGGCGCGACCTGGTCCTGACCGGCTTCTTCACCAACGCGCTGGGCGCCTGGACCTCCAACCTCACCGCCCGCGCCTCCTACGCCTCGGATAACCTGTCCGTGGCCTCGGTCAACGCCGCCGGCCGCGTGGTGGCCGTCGGCCGCGGCACGGCCACCGTCACCGCCCAGTATGGCGGCCTCTGCGCCGCGGCGCGCGTCTTCGTGGACCTCGTGACGCTCACCAACCTGCTCGTGACCCCCTCGCCCGTGACCCTCACCGCCGTCGGCGAGACGGTCTCCCTGGGAGTTCAAGGACAGTACAACGACGGCAGCGCGCGCGACCTCGCCGCGGAATGCACCTTCCTCAGCGGCGACACGGACGTCGTCCGCGTCAACGCCTCCGGCCTGCTCACGGCCGTGGCCGACGGGCAGACCGAGATCACCGTCTATCGCCGCGGCTCCCCCCCCGTCGCCGTGCCGGTCAGCGTCAACTCCGGCGAGGATCCGCCGCCCGCGGTCGAGATTCTCAGCCCCGCCGAGAACGCCCTCGTCGAACGCGGCGACCCCGTGTCCGTCAGCGTTCGCGCCACGGATGTGCCTCTGGGCGTGACGCGCCTGTCCCTCGCCGTCACCGGCGCCACAACCTACGCCGCCTCGCGCCAGGTCTCGCCGCCGTCCAAACGCCTCATCGCCGCCTTCGACTTCGTCGTCTCGCCCGCCGCGCCGCTCGGCGGCGCGGCCACGGCGCGCGCCTGGGCCGTGGACACCAGCGGCCACACCTCCGCCGCGGCCACGGTGGCGCTGCGCGTCGCGGATCTCACGGCGCCCGCGGTGTACCTCGACGCGCCGGCCACGGGCGCGGCCTTCCGCTACGGGGACACCGTCACGGTCTCCGTCCGCGCCTTCGACGCCGGCGGTTTGAGCCGCCTGCAGTACTACACCGCCGGCGCGCTCGCGTTCTCCGCAGCGCGCGACTTCACCGGCGGCCCCACGGCGACGAACGCCACCTTCGCGTTCACCGTGCCTTCCGGCGTCCCCTCTCCCGAGGTCTTCCTCTACGCCGTGGCCCAGGACGCCGCCGGCCGGCGCAGCACCAACGGACCGCTGCCCATCGTCATCTCCGACGCCGACCTCACGCCGCCCGCCACCCGCGTGACCGCGGTCTCCGACCCCGGCGCCGGCGCCGCGGCCACGCTCACCTACGAAGTGGCCGACGGGCTGGACGATCTCGACCACGTGGCCATCTATTTCCGCCGCGCCGGATTCGGCACGTTCAACCGTTACACCGACGCCGACCGCGGCAACCCCCTCGGCCGCTACACGCCCGCCTCCGGCCGCTTTGGAACCGTCTTGTTCGACTCCACGAAGATGGGCGGCGACGGCGCCTATGAGTTCTACTCCGTGGGCGTGGACACGCACGGCAACCGCGAACCCGCGCCCGCCGCGGCGGACGCGCACGCGGCCTTTGCCGCCGGCACGGCCTGGACGCTCATCACCAACGCCACGACCATCGCCGCGGCCGATCCCGCGTACGACAACCTGAACCTCCGCATCCGCGGCGCGACGGTCACCCTGGACGGCGCGCACGCCTTCCACAACGTCGAACTGCTCGACGGCGCCACGCTCACGCATCCGCCCGCCACCGCTTCCAACGAATATGGCCTCAGCTTCTCGGCCTGGACTCTGACGGTCTCCTCCAACAGCGCCGTCAACGTGGACGGCCGCGGCTACCTCGGCGCGCGCCGCGGCGACAACGCCACCGACCGCGGCTTGACCGTCTCCAACGCGCCCGGCTCCACCTACCGCTCCGCCGGCTCTTACGGCGGCGTCGGCGGCGCCATCGAGGGCGCGCCCAATCCGCTTTACGGCAGCCTGGTCATGCCCTCCGACCTGGGTTCCGGCGGCTCGGAAGGGCAGTACGGCTACCCCGGCGGCAACGGCGGCGGCCGCGTCCGCGCGCAGGCCGTCAACATCGTGATGGACGGCCGCGTTTCCGCCGCGGGCGCGCCGGGCGGCGGCTACGGGGCGGGCAGCGGTTCGGGCGGCTCGATTTACTTCGCGGTCTCCACCTTGTCCGGCACGGGGCTGGTCTCCGCCGCCGGCGGCAGCGGCGAAGTCAGCGGCGGCGGCGGCCGCGTGGCCGTGCACTACGTGGACATCTCCACCCTGGACAGCGCGCGCCTCAGCGCCCTCGGCGGCCCTGCCGGATGGGCCGGGGCCAACGGCACGGTGTTCCTCAAGAGCGTGGCCGAAGGCAACGGCACGCTCGTGGTGGACGGCCAGGGCGCCTCCATGCCCTGGTCCGCCCTGCCGATCCCGCCCGGCTACGTCTTCGACAACATCGTCATCCGCAACGGCGCCCGCGCCATCGTCGCTCAGCCGCTCGTCGTCAGCAACCGGCTTTCGATCGAGACCGGCAGCATCGTCACCCATCCGATCGAATTCACCAACGGACTGCAAATCGTGGCGCGGCGCGTGGAAATCGACGCCACCAGCTCGATGGATGTTTCGGCCAAGGGCTACCGCGGCGGACGGCGCGACGGCAACCCCTCGCCGCGGGGCTTGACGCTCGGCGGCCTGGAAGGCGCGGCCTTCCTGTCGGGAGGCAGCTACGGCGGCCTCGGCGGCGTCCGCTGGGGCGCGGGCGGCAGTCCGGTTTACGGCCACCCGTCCCAGCCCCTGTACCTCGGTTCCGGCGGCTCCGAAGTCCACTACAGCTTCGCCGGCGGCAACGGCGGCGGCCGTATTGACATCGAGGCCGCCGAAGCGCTGGTTGTCAACGGATCCATCCTCGCCGGCGGCGGCGGCGCGACCGGCTACGGCGCGGGCAGCGGCGCCGGCGGCTCGATCTGGATCCGGACCTCGCTCCTGCGCGGCCGCGGGCTGATCGCGGCCGACGGCGGCGGCGGAGAGACCTGCGGCGGCGGCGGCCGCGTGGCCGTGGAATACGCCTTCCTCGGCGGCGAGGGCGACGACTTGAACGGCACCCGCAACATCACGGCCGCCGGCGGCCATGGCGGCGTCCCCGGCAGCGCCGGCACGGTCTGGCTCAAACGCGCCGGCCAGACGCACGGCGATCTCTACCTCGACGAGAACCTGGCCGGCGGCACGTCGAGTCTGTGGACGCCCCTGCCCTGCCTGGGCTTCGGCACCGTGCGCGGCCTGACCGCCGACACGCTCTGTACCGACGGCGGCGTCGCCCTCTTCCCCAACGCCTTGATCGGACTGCGCATCAACCCCAACCTGAACCAAGCCCGCACCTTCGAGGTCATCGCCAACGATTCCACCTCCGTCACCGTCCGCGTGGAAGGCGGCGTCCGGCTCACCGCCGTGGCCGCGGTCGGCGACCCGTATGCCGCCCTCTACCGCTTCGACAACGTTTACTTCCGCCGCGGCGCCTTTCTCGCGCTCGGCGACCCGCTCGTGGTCAACGGCGTGCTGCAGCTCGACGAGCGCGCCAAGCTCACGCACTTCGACGCCACGACCAACTTCGAACCCCGGCTCGAGATCC
>Ga0073932_1005428_pt1 | contig 13869 bp, 15 predicted proteins | sample DewCreD2012metaG_FD_76967 | JGI IMG/M metagenome (GOLD analysis project Ga0073932, IMG submission 76967) | Hot spring sediment bacterial and archeal communities from British Columbia, Canada, to study Microbial Dark Matter (Phase II) - Dewar... ... | reverse complement strand
TTGGCTTGCTCAAGCGCGCAGGGCACGATAATGCCGCAAAGGCTCGACGCTACTATGATGGTCACATCGCTGAAGCTTTTTCCCTGCTGCTCACTGCAAAATGCCCTTCTTGAAAAAGCCATAGCTCTAGTACACGGATCCCCCCCATTTTTCAAGAATTTGATATATAATATCAAGAAAGTCAACTTTGCGCACTTCCGGAACGCTGCAATTTTGTCCCCTAACTCTCAAAGAAGGCAAAGCATTGTGAAGTATCTATCTCATCTTCCACCAGAGCGGGACAACATCACTCAAAAAGTGTCCGGAAGCAAAACTGGAAAGAAAACATCAAATGCGCTCTCAGGAGATTGTTTGCAATGCGACACATCGAGTTGTTCGGCGCGTTGCGAGTTACCGAAAACCAGCACAGTTTGAATGTGGTGGGTAGTCGCACGGTGGGCCTGTTGGCGTACCTTGTGTTGCACCCACAGGCGCGTCACCCCCGCGAAATACTGGCTGAAATTCTCTCACAAGGTGCTGAACCCGAACGCGTGCGCCGTAATTTCTCTGACGCGCTCTATCGCCTGCGCCGCGCGCTCGGTGCGGGCTGGCTTGATGTAGAAGGTCAAAAGGTTGCCCTGCATGGCGGAGCGGATTTGTGGGTGGATGTGTGGGAATTTGAGCGGCTTGCTGCGCGCACGGACATAGATGCGCTGGAGGCTGCTGCAGCGCTCTACAAGGGCGACCTCTTGCCCGAGATCTACGACGACTGGATTTTGCTTCCCCGCCTCTCTCTCCAGGAGAAATACCTGTCCATCCTCGAGGCGTTGACGACGCGCTACGAAGCTCAGAACGAACTGCGGCGCGCCCTCTCGTACGCGCAGAAATGGATCGGGATGGACACATTGAACGAATCGGCGCATCAGGTCTATCTGCGCTTGTTGGGGCGCCTCAGACGCCGCACCCAGGCTCTCGCCCACTACGAGTCCGTACAGAAGCTCTTCCAAACGGAGTTAGGGGTCGAGCCGCTACCCGAGACGCAAGCGCTAGTGCTGGCAATCCGCAGGGAAGAGGAGAGCGCACCGGTTGTAATTCCCATTATCGAGCGGACGCGCTTCGTCGGCAGGTCGGTCGAGTACAGCCTAGGCGTGGAACGCATCGAGCAAGTCCTGGCGGGGCACGGCGGGCTGTTGTGTATCGAAGGAGAATCTGGCATCGGTAAAAGCCGCCTGTTGCGCGAGCTGGCATCCAGTGCACAATGGCGCAAGGTAACGGTATCCCAAGGCGCAGCGAGCGAATACCCTGGCGCGTCTCCCTTTTCACCCCTCATCGACGCCCTGCAACCGCTGGTGCGCAGCGCGCGCACGTCCCATCTGGAAAGCCTTTTGCCACCGGAAACGCTGGCTGCGCTCGCCGCCCTTTATGAACCTTGGCGCGCACTGGCACCGCTCCCCGAACTCCCGCCGGCGCAAGCCCGCCAACGGTTCCATAAAAGTTTTATCACCCTGATGCAGACCCTGGCGCGTCTGGCGCCTCATGTCTTGATACTTGACGACCTGCATTGGGCCGATGCGGCGTTGTGGGAATTGCTGGATGCGCTCGTGCCCCAGATGAGCAACGCTTCTCTTCTTTTGATCCTTGCCTATCGCCGCTCAGAAATCGAGCGCAATCTGGGTTGGGAGGTGTTGCAGCGGTGGGATCGCGCAGGCTATCTGAAGACCATCACGCTAGGGCCGCTCGACGTACAGGATGTAGCGCAGTTGCTACCCGAAGCCGAACGAGCAGAGGCCGGGCGTGTGTTCGCCCTGACCGGCGGCAATCCGTTTTACATTACCGAATATCTGAGCCGCGAAGGACGTGCGCTCGGCAAGGATTCCTTCGGCGCCCGCCTGGGAGTGCTTTCCACAGCGGCACACGCCGCGCTGGAAGCAGCGGCTGTGTTGGGTGAGCAGGTAGCCTTTCGTCTCTGGAGTGTAGTTGCCCAGGAATCGCCCCTAACGCTCGCAACCGTGAGCGAGGAATTGACCGACCGCTATTTTCTCCAGCCTACCGCAGCGGGATACGCATTCGTGCATGATGTGCTACGCAACGCTGTGTACGACAGCATCGAACCGGCGCGACGGCGTTTGCTTCATTCACGCGCCGCCGATGCGCTCGCCACACTCGCCCCCGAAAACTGGCGCGCCCGCGCTTTTCAACTGGAACGCGCCAGGCGCAAGATGGAGGCAATCGCTGCGTATCGCCAGGTTGGCGCGCAGGAATCCGAACGCTTCGCATTTCGAGAAGCACAGGAGGCCTTTGCACGCGCCTTGTCGCTGCTGCCCGTTGCGCCGAGTGTGGAGCGCGTCGAAATCGCATTGGCCTTCGCACAGGCATGCGATATCCTGGGTGAGCGAAAGCGCGCCCAAGCTGCGCTGGACGAGGCGCTGCGCGGCGCGCGGGCGTTGCAACATGACTCGTTGACCCTGCAAGCGCTCCTATTGTCTGGTCGTCTTGCCGCGCGCTTGGGGCGCATCGGCGAAGCCGGCGCGTGGCTCGACGAAGCGCTGGCGTTGGCGCAGCGATATGACGACTGCATCCAGGAGTTCGAGGCGATGTTTTGGCGCGGCGACCTGGCCGCACGGCGCGGAGATGCGGCGGCGGCGAAAGCGGCATACACCCGCGCCCTGGAACTCGCCCAGCGCGTCTCGTACCTTGCGGGGCAGGGGCGCGCCCTGCGCGGCCTTGGGAATGTGACGCGTATGATGGGCGAGCCGGAGCAGGCGATTCCTCTGCTGGAGCAGGCTGTCGCGTTCCATCGCAGCGTCGGCGATCGCTATGGCGAGCTGGTGACGTACACCAATGTACTGGCCGCCCTGTACGAGCTGGGGGCCTGGGACCGGCTACTGACACTGACCGCCGAGGCTCTGGCGTTGGCGGAGACGCTCGGCGACCGGCTCGTAGCGGCAGTCATCCGCCACATGCAGGGATTGGCGGCATACACGCTGGGTGACTGGGATGCGGCGCGTGAGACCTTGCCACACGTCATTGAGGATTGCGAATTGACGGGCGATCGCCGCACTGCAGGTTTGGCGATGAATGTGTTAGGCCTGGTGGAGCAAGATGCCGGGAATTTGGCTGAAGCCCGCGCCTGGTTCGAGCGCGCTCTTGCCCAAGCGCTGGAAATCGGGGCGGCCATCGAAGCAGCGTATGCGCGGCATGATTTGGGTGTGCTATTGCTCGCGCTTGACGAACCCGAAGCGGCGCGTGCGCTGCTCGAAGACGCGCGGGCGACCTGGCAAGCACAACAGAACGAGCTGTTAAGCCTTAAAACGGAAGCATACTTGGGGCTGGCGCTATTGGCTGCCGGTGATCGCCCAAGCGCCCAGGAACTTGCGGACACGGGCCTGGCCGCCCTACGCCATGCGCCTCCGCGCGGGGAACAGCCGCAAGCGTGGCAGTGGGCTCTTTACCAGCTCTTGTTGAAATTGGGACGGCCGGCGGAGGCGCAAGAGACGCTACGGGCGGCCTATCGAGAAGTGCAACATCAAGCGTACGCCATCGGCAACCCTGAACTACGGCGACGTTTCTTGGAGCGCATGCCGCTGAATCACGCCATAATCGCCGCGCACGACGCGCTGACGCCGACCCTGCGCCGCATAACCGTTACCCTTGCACGCCGTGACGCGCCCTTGGGTCGCACACTGACCGAGGCCGAGCGTGTGACGATCCAATGGACGATCCACGCGCCCGAAGATGAAACGATCTCCAGCAAGACCGCACGGCGTCACTATCGCCTGCGGCGGCTCCTCGCCGAGGCCGAAACGCAGAACGCGGCGCCCACCGATGACGACCTGGCGCAAGCCCTGGGCGTCAGCCGTTACACCATCCTGCGCGATATGGCGGCGCTGGCGCAAGGCGGTTACAAGGCGCGTACGCGGCGACGCCAGGCCTCCGTCGTCAGGGGTCGTTGTTCAGGGGTCAGGCGTCTATGATCAGGGGCCAGTCCCCCACTGCCAACCTGCGACCTCCATCCTCCAATTTGCCACAATAGTCTCTCGTCATTCTTTCCTTTCCCTGTTTTGCCTTTCAATATTTGCCACAATAGCCAATTGTCCTGTGTGTCACAAAGAGAGTGGAACGAAAGCAATAGGTTACTATCCCTGGTGATGCGTGAGAAAACATTCTCCCTCATTCTCAAGGTGCACTTGCTCCTGCCAGACCGACTCTCTGAAGGCGAGGTGACTCTGCGCGGGTCGGTGCAGCAGGTCGGTCCGTTCTCAGCGCGCTACTTTGGGTCGTGGGCGGGCTTGCTCGCAATCCTGCAGGAAACGATGGCGGCGGCCGGGTCGGATGAAGCGATGATGACGCAACCCGATCAAACGCAAGATCCTTGAATGATTAATGGAAAGGAGTTGAAACCATGAAAAAGACAAGCTTTCGTATCCTCTCCGCCCTGCTTCTGATTTCGCTGTGCCTTGTAGGGCAGGGCGCGCCGCTCGTTTCTGCGACGAGTCATTTCGTCAATCTGCGTTCCGACCTGCGTTCCAGCTCAGCCTCCAGCCAGGCCTGGCAATGGACCGGCCCGGACGGCGGCATCATTTATGCCCTGGCCGTTGATCCCAACAACCCCACTACCCTGTATGCCGCCTCGTCATTCTATACGCTCTTCAAGAGCACGGACGGCGGTGCCACCTGGAACGACATCCCTCTCCCCGGCAACAGCAATGTCGCGCTGACTGCGCTGGCGATAGACCCGCAGATATCCACAACGGTATATGCCGGCTCCAGCGGACAGGTGCACAAGAGCACGGACGGGGGCGCGACCTGGAGTTCAGCGAGTCTGCCGTTCGCCTCGGTCAATGCTATCATCATTGACCCGCAGGCGCCGGCAACGATTTACGCCGGCCTCAGGAGAAACAACGAGTTCGGCGGAGGCGCCGGCGGCGTCTACAAGAGCACCGACGGCGGGACCACCTGGAGCGACTCCAGCACCGGTCTCCCCGGCAGCGGCACGAGCCGTTTCGTCCACGCGCTGGCAATAAACCCCCAGAGCCCAAGCACGCTCTATGCCGGCACCCCCTCCGGCGTCTACAAGACCACTAACGGCGGGACAAGTTGGAGCGCGGTCAACACTGGCCTTCCTTTCTTGAGAACCATCGAGGCTATCGCGGTAGACCCGCAGGCGCCGGATGTGCTCTATGCCGCCAGCGACACAGGCCAAATTTTCAAGAGTAGCAACGGCGGCGCCAACTGGAGCACGGTTTATACACCCCCGGTTGTGGCTGGGAGGAACGCCCTCTACTCGCTTGCCATTGACCCACAAAATCCTGCCACCTTGTATGCAGGCGGTCTCCCTGGTAGCATCCTCAAGAGCACCGATAGTGGCGCAACTTGGAACCCGGTCAACACAGGCGGCCTGCCCAACACCATCGTCCGTGCTCTGGCAATCAACCCGCAGGCTTCGGCGACCCTCTATACTGGAACCCACTTGGGCGTGTACAAGAGCGCCAACGGCGGCAACTTTTGGAGCGCCAGCACCAAGGGACTGAACACGCTGGACATCCGCAGGCTGGCAATTGACCCGCAGACGCCGGCCACGCTCTACGCCGCCGCAGAGGAGAGCGGCGTCTTCAAGAGCACCGATGGCGGCGCAACCTGGAGCCCCGCCACTGCCGGACTCGACAATTTGTATCTGGACTTCAATGCGCTGGCGGTCGCCCCCTCGGCGCCGGCAACCCTGTACCTTGGCGGCCCGGGCCGCGTGTCCAAAAGCAACGACGCCGCGACCACGTGGAGCGCGGTCAACACCGGCTTTCCAGGCGGCGCGCGCATCTACGCGCTGGCTGTCCATCCGCAGAACGCCGACATCGTCTATGCTGGCACAAACGTGGGCGGGACCACTGCCAAAGTCTTCAAGACAACCAACGGCGGCGCGAGCTGGAGCGACGCGAGCACGGGCATCACCGGCAGCGCCGTGACGGTGCTGGCAATTGACCCACAATCGCCGGATACGATCTACGCCGCAGCGAGCGGCAGGGTGTTCAAGAGCACGAATGGAGCCGCCAGTTGGAGCGTGCTGAACAGCGGCTTGCAGCTTCCTGGTGGCATCGGAACGCTGGCGATTGACCCGCAAACACCGACCACCCTCTACGCCGTCACCGGTGGAACTGCTGGTGTTCTCAAGAGCACCAACGGTGGCGTAAGCTGGAGTGCAGCCAACACCGGCTTACCCAGTTCCTCCTCGGGTTTGATCAGCGTCTATGACCTCGTGATCAACCCGCAGGCGCCGTCAACGCTTTACGCATATGTTTGGCACTCCACCCTCAGAGGCGTCTATCGCAGCACGAACGGCGGGGCAAACTGGAGCGCGTTTAACAACAATGGCTTGATGGGACGGCGCGGCGTTCCGACTGTTTGGACGCTGGCGATCAACCCGCAGAACCCGGACATCGTGTATGCTGGGACTAGCGACGAAGGGGTGTTTGTCTTGCGAGAATCGGCGACGCCGTCTGAGCAGAAGATTTTCCTGCCGATTGTACTGCGCTGAGGTTGTTTGAACCGTTCCATTTGGAGGTGCAACCATGAAACATCTCATCATCCAGGTCTGGCGCGCCGATGGCTCGTGGTCGCCGCTCTCTTGCGTGCCCTCGCTGTTAGATCTGGGTTTCTGGTCCCCCCTGATGGCTACGCTTTTGCCCACTTCTCCGGCAGCCTGGACACCGACCTCACCTATGACGACATAATCCGCATGCTCGACAGCTGGGTTGATGTGTGCTACAACGACAGCGGCCATGCCAGCCCCGGGAGACTGCGGCCGCATGGCGCCTCCAGGCGCTCAAAACTGCGGCCGCCGGGCGTTGTCAGGGTTTCAGCACCAACGCTCTGCGTTTATTCAAGGATTTTGACAACCCCGTAGCGTTCCAGCCCGGTGCGGCCAGGTCCCGACCCGTGTTTCCCCATGTCTTCATCGGTTAGCCCGCCTTGACGGCCGTCACCTTAGTAAGAAAGATAAGCAAAGGAAGAAAAATGAAAACAGTCTTGCTTCTGCTTGGCATAAGTCTGACATTGACTGCCGCACTGGGAATCTTGTCGGGGGTTCATGCGGCCGGCGTCCGCTACGCCGCGGCGACCGCCCAGGGCAACGGCAACCGCTTGAGCTGGGCTAAAGCCTGCACCCTGTAAACCGCACTGGCCGGCGCCGTCAGCGGTGACCAGGTCTGGGTTAAGGCGGGCGTGCACAAGCCGACGGCCAACCCGGCCGATCGCGCCGCCAGCTTCGCGCTCAAGAACGATGTCGCTGTCTACGGGGGCTTCCAAGGCACCGGGACCAGCCTGGGCCAGCGCAACTGGCAAGTAAACCGCACCGTTCTTTGCGGCGACACTGACAACAACGACCTCGACCCCAACGGCGACAGCGTGATTGAGAACGTTGCCGACATCGTTGGTGCCAACAGTTATCATGTCGTAACCGGCAGCGGAACCAACCCTACGGCGGTGCTGGATGGCTTCATCATCACAGCCGGCCAGACCAATGGCGCCAGCTCAAGCGCATACGGCGGTGGCATCTACAACTATGCTGGCAGCCCCACTGCTGCCAACCTCATCCTCAGCGCTAATTCGGCGACAAGCGGCGGCGGGGGGATGTGGAACGAGTTGGGCAGCCCGACGCTGAGCAATGTCACGTTCCAACGTAACTCGGCGGCCGCGGGCGACGGGGATTCTGCGGCATTTTCGGGCTTTTTCTACACCCAAGCGGAATCCTGCTCTCGGAGTTTTATCTACCCCGCCCCACCGCCGCTGCCGCAAACCGTTGAGCGGTACGCGCAGTCACAGCTCGAATAATAGAGGTAAAATACAAGAAACAGCCCATACCGATGGAGGAGAAAGGGCTCAGTTGGACTGATGGGAACCGCCTCATCTATGAGCGTTGGCGAGATCGCTCCCCACAGGAGGTTTTAGCCTGGCACAGGCAAGTTCAGGACGATGTGCTGGCTGCGCTTCAAGATGCACCTGAAGAATGGTTTAGCGGCAGGGAGCGCCGACCGGAATTGCCCTTTGATCTTGATGGTCACTCCAGCTACCATCGCGTAAAGGATATCGAAGAGGCGCTGAAAAAGTCAAAGAAGTGAGCACCCCCTCCCGCCCACCGCAGCTAACATAAACCATTGGGCGCTCCACCAGTACGTGAAAATGAAAATGAATGCTCTCGATCCAGACTCAATGGTTATCAATGCCCATAATTTGAGCAAGACCTATAACTCAGGGAAAGCTTCTAAAGAAGTTTTTGCCCTTAGATCACTGAACCTGCAGGTCCCTCGAAACTCGATCTTTGGGTTCATTGGACCCAACGGCGCGGGAAAAACCACAACCATAAAACTCTTGCTGGGATTGATTCGTCCAACCGGGGGCAGCGCCACGGTTCTCGGATACGATATCGTCCGAGAAAGCTTGGACATCCGCAAACGCATCGGCTACCTGCCTCAGGAGCCGCGTTTCTATGAGCACATGACCGCTCGAGAGACGCTGCGCTTTAAGGCGCGCTTTTTTTATTCTGGGTCCAAGGAGTGTATCGAAGACCGGGTGTCAGAAATGCTCGAGTTGGTAGGTCTGGCTGAGAAAGCTGATAGACCCATCAAGGGCTTTTCGGGCGGCGAACGCCAGCGATTGGGGATTGCCCAGGCGCAGATTAACCACCCTGATCTGTTGATTTTGGACGAACCCGCTGCCGGCCTCGACCCGTTGGGACGGCGGGATGTTCTGGAAGTGATGAAACGATTGCGTCAGCATACAACTATCTTCTATTCCACGCACATCCTGGATGACGTTCAACAGGTCAGCGATGCCGTGGCTATCATGAATCGCGGCGAGTTGCTTGTTCAAGCGCCGCTCGACCAGTTGCTGACCGGCAGAACACAAAACATTTACGTATTGACCCTGATGGGGGATGCCCGTGCAGCACAGGCTCGCGTAGAGCATCAGGAATGGGTCTTGAGTGTTCGGGTTGCCGCTGAGGTTGATCAGACCAGATGGGAAGTCAAAGTCATCGATGATGACATTGCGGGGTCTCGATTACTGCGGCTGGTGCTTGAAGACAAGGACCTCCGCGTCGTCGAATTCGGCACCAAGAAATATGAGCTTGAGGATATCTTCGTTGACGTTATTGGAAAAGGCAAAAATGTCTGAAAATGGGCAACTTCGACCCGTTGTTGAAAAGGGTTGGCGGTGTGGTTTTGCCAATCTGCTGCGCCTGGAAAACCAACGTTGGTGGTCTACCCGGCGATGGTGGGTGCAATGCCTGGTGATGTTGGTAATACTCAATGGATTGCTTGCTTATGGAATATGGATTTCTCCACTTCTGGAGCCAGGGGAACGCCCTCCTGATTTTGTGGCAGGGACGCTTGACGTTGTTCTGATTTGGATGAGCATCCTTTCTGTTCTGAACACGCTGTTCATGGTTCAGAGTGCGATTATCGGGGAAAAGCAATCGGGTGTGGCTGCCTGGATATTGTCCGCACCGGTTTCTCGGAGCGCCTTCATCATTGCCAAATTCATAGGAAACGCAGTTGGTTTGTTAGCCGCCACCATTTGGCTGCAAGGCTTGCTCATATATGTGCAATTCTCCGCCAGTGAAGGACGTTTCCTGCCCATTCTCCCAATTGTGACGGCGCTCCTTCTCCAATCACAGTACTTATTGTTCTATCTCGCTCTTGTAATTATGCTGGGCGCTTTTTTCTCTTCACGAGCGCCTGTGCTGGTGATTTCATTTGCCGTTCTGATTGGGCAACCGTTCATAGATAATCTTGCAGCAGAATTCGCCCCCTGGTTATCATGGGCTTTACCGGCAAAACTGCCTGAACTGGCGCGCTTTGCGCATCGCTGGCAGCCATTGCCATCCTATTCATCCATCGTCGTTGCTCTTGCGCTAACAACAGTATTCCTGGCGCTGGCAATCTGGCGCTTCAGGCGCGAGGAGTTTTAGCCCTTTTTAGGTTCGTGGTCAGGTGACTGTCGTTGTACAAGGCAATCGGCAGGTAGGTAGGCGCAGCCCAACACGCGCTTGTGCCTGATGCCGCTCCCCAGCATGCCAACAAAGCGTGCAGCCGACATCTCGCTGTGCTCGGCGCGGCTGAAGCGGATGCCGTTGAGCAGTTTATCCAGCGCGCAGGAGTCGAACAGCCGTCCGCATCCGTCCGCTGGAAGCGGGATGAACCAGGATGCTGTCGCTTCCGCCATGTGTGGTGGAAACGGGTAAAACCCACCTTTTTCGATGCCTGCTAATCTCATGTCTGTATCCTCCGTGTGAATGACCCCAAGGAGGACGATTTCCCCTGAGGGGAGAAAGGTCCCCGTGGGGGAAAAATTGAAACATGTTCCAATGAAGTTTCTGGTCTAAAATTGATTGGAGCTCACCTCCTGAAATAGGTTTCTGGTAACTCTGAATCTGCTAACGTTGAAGTAATTTACGTCTTCACATAAATTATGAATTTTATGAAAATCGCACATGGAACTCACCAACAAAACTTCTTCTGTCCATATTATTCGATCATGAGAAGAACTTCTGATGTGGTTCGTCACCCAAATGGCTTGGACACATCTCGGCAACAAATCAGATTTCCTCATCAATGTGATACTTTCACTTTGAACATCAATATATTTACGAGATGAAAAATCCATCTAAAGCTCTATTGGTACTCCGTAGTATGACTGAAGAAATCGATTGGGATTCAGTTTACAAAACAGAACTCCCGCGAATCTATAACTTTTTCCTGTACAAGATCGGTGATAGAGAGTTTGCCCAAGATTTGACAGCAACGACCTTTGAACGCGCCTGGAAACTTAGGTCTAGATATCAAACGAGAATTGCTTCGATGTCCACCTGGCTCTTTGGTATTGCCAGAAATGTTTTGAAAGAACATTTACGAAATAGCAAAAAAACCTTCCAAAGATCAGAATCAATATATAAAAGCGAAGAATTGTCATCAGGCAGTGATATTGAAAAAGGTTTTCAGCAACAGCAGGAAAAGGAACAATTGCGAAAGATACTCCTTGAACTATCAGAACGCGAACAGGATTTAATTGCATTGAAGTATGGCGCCGGGTTATCCAACCGCGAGATTGCCAAAATCACCCATCTTTCTGAAAGTAATGTGGGGAGTATTTTGCATCGCACTGTGAAAAATATTCGTACCAGATTGGAGGAACACCATGGACGATAAATTTTTATATCAATTGCAAGAGGCGCCCGATTCGGAGTTTGTTAATAACTTGCACAAAAAATTGGGTAAAAATTACTCTGAGCCTGAACAGCGACTATTCGTAAATGTCTACAACTCGATAAGAAGCAAAAAACTGGTTCAGGTTACTATCTTTTTAGTAATCAGCTTGATCGCCATAATGGCAATCTCTCCTGCGAGAGCGTTTGTTTCGTCCCTTATTACTAATATTGCAGGTCAGATATTTGAGGTGACCGAGGACTATCCAGGAGATAATTATCCTGGTGGTGAAGAGATCATCGAACCACAAGTGATGTCTCTTGGTGACGCGCTTGCGATATTTCCCCATGATATACAATTGCCGACATATATTCCGTCCGGGTACATACTAAACGAAGATAATGTTCGCGTTTATGTTGGCGTTGATGCGGGTCCATTTGCCAATTCGATTGAATTTGAATGGCTTTCAGATGATCGCCCCGTCCTTCGCCTTAGAGTCACTGATATTGACCCACGTATCGGCGAAATAGTTGCGCCTGATTCTGTAGAAGAAATCTCGCTCGACATAAATCATTCTGCGGCTTTAATTCGAGGTGGGTGGGATGCTGATAACAAAGCCTGGACTAATGATGTCGGATTAAGGTTGCGCTGGTCGGTGAATAATCTGGTATATGAGCTGATGGGGGTCAACCGCGAACAGCTGATCGAGATAGCATTATCCACACTTGAATAGCCAAACGATATCCAAGATATAGTAGGTCAATTATCCATAGTAGAGTTGATGTCCCTCTCATTATCCATATTCCACCCAAGTTATGAGCTTGAGCCCTAGCAGGATAGATATCATCCATCCTGCTAGGCTTTTTAATTTTCAAACAGGGATACCGATCTTTTGTTCATTCATCAACCCAATCACCACCTCCTTCCGGGTCATTTCACTCAGTTGAACAACATTTCCCTCCCGGCAATCACCGCAGGTTTGCAGATCAACCACCAGAGCCTTCCTCCGTGCGGCTTCCCAGAGTTGGCGATTCCAATCATCCGGAACCGGAATTGGCAGCGTTTCTGACAGCCGCGCTTTGAGCATCTGGCTAGCCTGAGCTTCAGGCGCATTTCTCTCTGCCCCCTCGAACACCAGCAGGTAAATCACCTCTTCTCCCGGCTGCCACTTACCCAGCACCGCGGGATCAGCGATCAGAGTCGCGTGGTACGCCCCGTAGTCCGGTAGGTGCTGCCAGGTCTGGGAATAGTGGGTGGGCAATGGGTATACCGGTCAACCTCGCCGCTGACCCACTCCAGCCGCCTGGCTGCGAAGGGCTGGGAAATTTGCGCCAGAGCTGCTGCGCGCCGCCTTGACCTGGCGTTGCTCGATTCTGCCGAGCCCAGGCATTGGGTACGCGTTAAGGTCGGTTTAGCAGTAAAATAAAGGCATGAATTCTATAAGTGGCAATCCAAAAGCATTATCCTCAGAGCAGCGTGACAGACTGCTCAAGGCGCTGCAAGCGCGCTTCGCGGCGCACATGAACCGCCATCCCGGGCTGGATTGGGCGCACGTGCAGGCAAAGCTGGCAGAGCATCCCGCAAAACTGTGGTCGCTCTACGAGATGGAACGCACCGGCGGCGAGCCGGATGTGGTTGGGCTCCATGCGGCAACAGGTGAATACCTTTTCTTCGATTGCTCTGCCGAAAGCCCCATCGGTCGCCGAAGCCTGTGTTACGACCCGGAAGCTCTAGCGGCGCGCAAGGAAAACAAGCCCAAAGGCTCCGCGCTGGGGATGGCGGCTGAGATGGGCATCGCGCTATTGACGGAAGACGAGTACCGCTATTTGCAAACGCTTGGCGAATTCGACGCCAAAACCTCGAGCTGGCTGAAGACGCCTCCCGAAATCCGCTCGCTCGGCGGCGCCCTCTTTGGCGACCGCCGCTACAACCACGTCTTTATCTATCACAACGGCGCAGAGTCGTACTATGCCGCCAGGGGGTTCCGCGGTTCGCTGCGGGTCTGAGGCGCGCCGACACATTCGGCAGTACATAGGGATAGCCCCGGTTTTTCCAAATCGGGCTGCCTCGAAAGCTGCATACCTGGTCGGGTGAGATCTTTCTCATTTGCCCTTGTGGTATGGCTTTCTCAAAGTTCCTTGACAAATAAATAAAAACGGTCCTCTTCGGTAAAATTGGATGCGCTTACAACCAAGAAGCCGAGGAGGACCACATGGAGTATAGCACGCTTCAGCCCTGGCAGGAGATCAACGAAAACGGTGTTATCTACGATGCAACCAGTTTGTATGCCTGTTTTCACAGGATTAGCGACCCGCGCAAGGCACGTGGCAAGCGTTATCACCTGACGACTCTGATGGTACTCATCTTTTTGGCCAAACTGTGTGGGCAGGACACGCCGGTCGAGATAGCCGATTGGGCCAGGAACCACGCTGAAGCATTGGTCGGAGACTTGAAATTGAAACGAACCTGGATGCCGCACCACAACACCATTCGTCGGGTGTTCTAGAACATTTTGGACGAAGCCGAATTCGACCGTCTCATGCGGGACTATCAACAGCAACGTGTCAAGGGCGGAGAGCAGCTGGCAATGGATGGCAAGACTTTGCGAGGCACGCGGATCGCCGATGAAGGACCAGCCGAGCATGTATTGAGCGTGTACGATGTTCAGGAACAGTGCGTGATGGCTCAAGCCGCT
>Ga0073932_1005425_pt1 | contig 13874 bp, 9 predicted proteins | sample DewCreD2012metaG_FD_76967 | JGI IMG/M metagenome (GOLD analysis project Ga0073932, IMG submission 76967) | Hot spring sediment bacterial and archeal communities from British Columbia, Canada, to study Microbial Dark Matter (Phase II) - Dewar... ... | reverse complement strand
CTGACGCCGGATGAGTTCTACGCGCGCTTTGCCATCCAGGGCGACCCGTACCTGCACGCTTCGCAGTTGATGAGCGCGATGGGAGCGCTCAGCCTGCAAACCGAGTTCCGCTCTGGCATGACGGCCCAGGATTTGTTCGGGGTGCTGGCGGCGGGCAAACCGGCCATCGTGCTGCTGGGCTATAAGGCGCTTTCGGAGGCCAGGCTGACCGAGAAGCCGTTTGGCGGGCCGCATTTTGCGGTGGCGGTGGGGCTGGACGTGAAGAACATTTACCTGCACGACCCGCTGTATAGCGACCCGCTGGTGGGCGAGGCGCACCCTTACCCGCTGGAGTTCTTTTGGAAGGCCTGGAAGGAGGCTTCGGCGGGTTTGCAGGTTCCCAACCCGGAGCGGGCGGCCATCATTCCGGTGCAGGGGCTGGGCTTCCAGGGCTTGCGGCGGGTGAAGGTCAACATCGGCATCCTGAACGTGCGCGAGGGGCCGGGGCTGAATCACCGGATTGTGGGAACGCTGAAACGCAACGAGATTATCGAAATCCAGCGCGAGGTGAGCGGGTGGGGCGAGGTGGGGTTCAATCGCTGGGTGATGTTGAGTTATACGCTGCCGGTGGCGTAGGGCAGATGTTGCGCGCGACACACACTGACGAAAATCGATGTTGACTAGACATATCTCCCCGTGTAGAATCTCTCAATCTTTTTCGAAGGTGAAACATGTCTATTTATCGCTTTGTTATTCGCTTTAATCAGCCCGACCCGCGCTCGGCAGGATATCTCGCCGATTCGCATGCCCTGGGGTTTCATAACCTGCAAAGGCTGGAATGTCAGGATTTGTACTTTATTGAGGGCCAATTGTCGCAGGATGAGTGTCGACAGTTGGCTCTCAAACTTTTAAGTGACCTGGTGACTCAAGAAGCCGAATACTCGATACTCGATATTCGAGATACGAATACGCGAATATCGAGTATCGAATCCTCGAATATCGAAGTTGCCCTGCGCCCCGGCGTGACCGACCCGGTGGCAGAGCAAATCGTCCGCGCCGCGCATGAATTGGGCTTTGAGGGCGTTCATCGCGCCGCGACGGGGTTACGGTTCTTGCTAGCCTGGGAAACTGAAAAACCGGGCAACTCGTTATCCGGTTTCCCGGTTGAGCGGTTGGCAAAGCAGTTACTGGCAAACAACGTCATCCAGCATTGGACGCTTGGCGAAATCACGCCCTCTTTTCCTGAAGAAGCCCAGGCCAGCGGTGAAGTCGAAATCCTGCCCATCCGCTCACTTACCAATAACCAATTACTGGATTTATCCACCGACCGCCGCGCCGCCCTCGACCTGGCCGAAATGCAGGCCATTCAGGCCTACTACCGCAAAATTGACCGCGACCCGACCGATGTAGAGTTTGAAACCATCGCCCAAACGTGGAGCGAGCATTGTGTGCATAAGACGTTCAAGGCGAAAGTGGTAATTAGTAATTCGGTAATTGGTAATTGGCAATCCCCAATTACCAATTACCAATCGCCAATTATCGATTCGATTATCAAAACCTACCTAAAATCCGCCACTGACAAAATTGCCGCCCCCTGGGTCATCTCCGCTTTTGTGGATAACGCTGGCATCATTGATTTCGATGAGGAGTTCGAGATTTCCTTCAAGGTCGAGACGCATAATCACCCCTCGGCGATTGAGCCGTTTGGTGGGGCGAATACGGGCGTCGGCGGTGTCATCCGTGATGTGCTGGGGGTCAGCGCCAAGCCGATTGCGGCCACCGACATCCTGTGCTTTGGCCCGCAAGACCTGAATCCCGACAGCCTGCCCGAAGGCGTTTTGCACCCGCGCCGCATCCAGAGCGGAGTCGTGGCAGGAGTGCAGGATTACGGCAACAAAATCGGCATCCCGACTGTCAACGGCGCGATTTTGTACGATGAAGGCTACACCGCCAACCCGCTCGTTTTTTGCGGCTGCGTTGGCATTGCCCCCAAGGGCAAGCACCGCAAAAATCCGCAGCCCGGCGACCGCGTTATCGTTCTCGGCGGGCGCACCGGGCGCGATGGCCTGCGCGGGGCGACTTTCTCCTCGATGACGATGGACGCCCAAACCGGCGAAGTTTCCGGCGCGAGCGTCCAAATTGGCGACCCGATTACCGAAAAAGGGCTGATTGATGTCATCACACGCGCCCGCGACGCCGAACTCTACAACGACATCACCGACTGCGGCGCGGGCGGCCTGTCCTCGGCGGCAGGCGAGATGGCCTCCAAAATTGGCGCGGACATTGAACTGCAAAACGTCCGCCTGAAGTACCCCGGCCTGGCCCCCTGGGAAATCTGGCTCTCTGAAGCGCAAGAGCGCATGGTTCTGGCGGTCGCTCCCGAAAAACTGCCCGCTCTGCAAGAACTGTGCGACACCTTCGACACCGAACTGACTGACATCGGCGTTTTCACCGGCGACGGTAAACTGATTGTCCGCTATGGCGGCAAAATTGTGCTAGAACTGGAAAACGAATTTTTGCACGAGGGCATTCCGCAGCGGCAGTTAAAAGCAGTTATCCCGTTATCCAGTTCTACAGTTCCATCGGACAACCGTATAACCGGGCAACCGGAAAACCGAATCACCGCTCAACTGCTCAACTTGCTTTCCTCCCCCAACATCGCCTCCAAAGCCGCCACCATCCGCATCTACGACCACGAAGTCCAGGGCGGGACGGTCATCAAGCCACTCACCGGCGTCGAAGCGGATGCTCCCTCCGACGCGGCGGTGCTGAAACCGATTGGCGCAAAAGGCACGAAAGGTATCGTTCTCTCCAACGGCATCAATCCCGAATACGGCAAGCGCGACGCCTACAAAATGGCCCTGGCGGTCATTGACGAAGCCATCCGCAACGCGGTTGCTGTCGGCGCCGACCCTGAGCGCATCGCCATTCTCGATAACTTCTGCTGGGGCGACCCCAAACGGCCTGAAACGATGGGAACTTTGGTAGAAGCCGCGCGCGGTTGTCACGATGGCGCGCTGTTGTTTGGCACACCCTTCATCAGCGGCAAAGACTCGCTCAATAACGAATACCTCGGCACCGACGGCCTGCGTCATTCCATCCCGCCCACGCTGCTCATCTCCGCCATTGGTATCATTGATGATGTCACCACCGCCATCACGATGGACTTAAAAGCCCCCGGCAACGCCCTCTACCTCGTCGGCCAATTACCAATCACCAATTATCCCGTCCCTGAAGTCCCCCCCCACGCTCCGGCCCTCTACCGCGCCCTGCACCGGGCCATCAAAAGCGGGCTGATCAAATCTTGTCACGATTTAAGCGAAGGCGGGCTGGCAGTTGCGGCAGCGGAGATGTGCATTGGAGGCCGCCTGGGCCTGGTTCTCGACGAATCCATCCCCGCTGAAGCCTGCTTTGCTGAAACGAACGGCTGCCTCCTGGCCGAAATCGCCCCCGCCGCCGAATCCGCTTTCCGCGCCCTGTTCACCGGCCTGCCCCTGACGCGAATCGGCCATGTCATCGCCGACCCCGTTCTCAAAATCGCAGGCGAAGCCATCTCTGTTGACGATTTGGTCAAAGCCTTTACTGGAGAAAATAAGTAGACAAGTAGACAGGTAGACAAGTGCCCGCTTCCCTGTCTACCTGTTTCCCTGTTTCCTTGTCTACCTTTCTACCTGACACCGACACCTGGAACCTGACACATGATACCCTCCGCCCTTATCCTCCAAGCCCACGGCACCAACCGCGACCTCGACGTTGCCGAAGCCCTGACCCTCGCCGGAGCGACCCCGGTCTTTGCTCCGTTAAACGAACTCCGCGCTGGCAAAAAACATTTCTCCGATTACCAAATGCTCATCCTCCCCGGCGGATTCTCCTACGCCGACGCTCTTGGCGCGGGTAAATTGCTGGCCCTCGACTTGAACTCGTACTTTGCTGAAGAAATTGCCGCTTTTGTCGAAGCGGGCAAGCCGGTGATTGGCATCTGCAACGGCTTCCAGGCGCTGGTAAAGTCGGGGATTTTGCCGGGAGAACCTCCCTCGCCCCCGGCCCCTCCCCCACCTGGGGAGGGGAGCAAATCCCCCTCTCTCGCCGGGAGAGGGGTTAGGGGTGAGGGCGCAACGCTGACCTTCAACGCCCAAGGTCACTTCGAATGCCGCTGGGTCAACTTGCAGCCCATTTCTCAAAAATGCATCTGGACACGCGGCTTGAGCGAAATCATCACCTGCCCCATTGCGCACGGTGAAGGCAACTTCCAAACCAATCATCAATCACTTATTACCAATCTCACCGCCAACGACCAAATCGCCCTCACCTACGTTCACCCCGACGGCTCGCCTGCCAACGGTGACTACCCCGCCAACCCCAACGGCTCGATTCTCGACATCGCCGGAATCTGCAACCCGGCGGGCAACGTCCTCGGGCTGATGCCCCACCCGGAGAATCACATCCACCCCTGGCAGCATCCCCGCCATACCCGGGGGGAGAGTGGCGGAAGCGGGCTGGCGTTGTTTGTGAATGGGGTAAGGTACGCTTGATTGTTACTCGGTTACCCTGTTGTCCCGTTATCCGGTTTTCCAGTTAAGAACCGCTTCACAGAATAACCGGAAAACCGGAAGGCTGAACAACCGAACAACCGGAAAACGAGGTTTTATGATTTCACGCCAAAAACTGCTCGAACTACTGCCCCTCGCCTGTGGCGAAACGGATTTACCCCTGCCCGGCAAAACCGTCGGAAAAGTGCGGGAGTGGTATCCGCTCGGAAACGGGAGGCGGCTCATCGTCACCACCGACCGGCTGTCAGCGTTCGACCGGATTCTGACGCGAGTCCCGTACAAGGGCCAGGTTCTAAATCAATTATCCGCCTGGTGGTTCGAGCAAACTCGTCATCTCATCCCTAATCATCTCATTTCCATCCCCGACCCCAACGCCGCCATCGTGACCGAAGTCGAGCCGCTGCTGGTGGAGGTGGTCGTGCGCGGCTACATCTCCGGGGTGACGACGACGGCCCTGTGGTATCGCTACAACCTGGGCGAGCGCGAAATTTACGGCTACCGCTTCCCGGAAGGGCTGCGCAAAAACGAGCGGCTGCCCGAACCGATTATCACCCCGACCACCAAAGGCGGCGCAACCGGCCACGACGAGCGCCTGACCTGCGCCGAAGTGGTCTCGAGGGGCATTCTCGACGCCGACACCTGGGAAGAGGTGCAGGCTGCCGCGCTGGCGGTTTTCAAACGCGGACAGGAACTCGCCCAAAAAGCGGGGTTAATCCTGGTAGATACCAAATACGAATTTGGCCGCGCCCCCGATGGCCGTATCCTGCTGATTGACGAAGTCCACACCCCCGATTCGTCCCGCTTCTGGAAAGCCGATACCTACGAAAGCCGCCTCGCCGCCGGGCAGGAGCCGGAGAACTTCGATAAAGAATTTGTGCGCATTGCCTATGCCGAAAAGGGCTACCGCGGCGAGGGCGAAATCCCGCCCATGCCCGATGAACTGTGGACGGCGGCGAGTGAACGCTATATCACCATTTACGAAATGCTCACCGGGCAGGAGTTTGTGCCGGGGGCGTATCCGGTCAATGAGAGATTGATTGAAAATTTGAAGGATACGCTCTTGTTTTCGGAATAGAATCAAAATGTGATGACTGATGACAGCGACGCGGTTTTTACCCGGTGTAAACGTTCAGCGCAAAGTTCTCTTGAAAGCCCTGTTTGGGGTTTTTGCCGGTAGCGTCCTGTTTGCCGTGTATGCTTATGTTTACAGCGGTTTCCAGTCTGGGCTGGGGTTGCCGCGATATGAAGTTGGGCTGTTGATGATTGTCTTGGGCGCGTTGTTTGCGCTTTTGCCAGCCCTGGCAGGAACGTATTTGTTGCTGGGTTGGATTCAACGCGATTTTCATTTGGGTAGGGCTTCGGCGGGACGGTCTTTCGGCGCAGGTTTGGCACTTGGCGTTTTGGGCGGTCTCCTCACGACCTTTTGCGCTTTGAGCGGCTTATTTGGCAGCCCCGCCTCGATTGGGATTGTTGTCATCGCCGCGCTGGTGGGCGGCTGGGTAGGCATACAGGCATTTTCTGAAATTAAAACCTGCGAGGAAAATGGACGATGAACGCTCTGGTTGGAATCATCATGGGCAGCAAATCAGACTGGGAAACCATGCAGCACGCAGCGGAAACGCTTGACGGGCTAGGGATTCCCTACGAAGTGAAAGTCGTTTCGGCCCACCGAACGCCCGATTTGTTGTTCGAGTACGCTGAATCCGCCGCCGGGCGCGGGCTGGAAGTTATTATTGCCGGGGCGGGCGGGGCGGCGCACTTGCCGGGCATGGCAGCGGCCAAAACGCACCTGCCGGTGTTGGGTGTGCCGGTGCAATCGAAGGCGCTGAACGGATTGGACTCCTTGCTTTCGATTGTCCAAATGCCTGCCGGTATCCCGGTCGGCACGCTGGCGATTGGGCGGGCGGGCGCGGTCAATTCCGCGTTGCTGGCAGCCTCGATTGTGGCGAATGCCCACCCGGAGTATCGGAATGCGCTGCTCGATTATCGAAAACGGCAAACCGAAACGGTGTTGGAGAATCCTGACCCAAGGACCTAAAACCTTTGGACACGGATTTCACGGATAAGTACGGATATTTTTAAAATCCGTGAGATTCCGTGTATTCCGTGAAATCCGTGTACGGAAAAACTATGACCACAATTGGAATTTTAGGCGCTGGACAATTGGGACGGATGCTGGCCCTGGCGGGATACCCGCTGGGGATGCGTTTCCGCGTCTTTGACCCGGCCCCCGACGCCCCTGCCAAACTGCTGGCTGACCATCTGACCGCCGATTACGCTGATACAGACGCCCTGCGCCGCTTTGCCGAGGGCCTGGATGTCGTCACCTACGAGTTCGAGAATGTGCCGGTCGAGACGGCGCGTTTCCTGGAAGGGTTTTGTCCCGTTTATCCGCCGCCGCTGGCCCTCGAAAAGGGGCAAGACCGGCTGGTGGAAAAGACCTTTTTCCGCGCGCTGGGTATTCCCACGCCCGATTTTGCGGAGGTCAGTTCTGAAGCGGATTTCGAGAACGCCCAAAGGCTGGTTGGCTTCCCGGCGGTGTTGAAAACGCGCCGGATGGGGTACGATGGCAAAGGGCAGTTCACCGTCTGGAATCGGGATGAACTAGCCGAAGCGTTTAAGGCGCTTCAGGAGCAGCCTGCCATCCTCGAGCAGTTCGTGCCGTTTGAGCGGGAACTTTCGATTATCGGCGCGCGCGGTTTGGATGGGGAAACGGTTTTCTATCCGTTGGCGGAGAATACCCACCGCGAGGGCATTTTGCGGCTCTCGGTTGCGCCTGCGCCGCGCCGGCCAAAGACTTCGCAGCTGCTGGAATATCACCAATCGACGCAATCGCTGGCGGAGATGTACGCTGCCGCGCTGATGACTTCTTTGAACTATGTCGGCGTGTTGGCGATAGAGTTGTTCCAGGTCGGCGACCAGATTCTCGCCAATGAGATGGCCCCGCGCGTGCATAACAGCGGGCATTGGACGCTCGAGGGTGCGGTCACGTCGCAGTTCGAGAACCATGTTCGTGCGCTGGCGGGTCTGCCGTTGGGGAGCACAAGTCCGCTGGGAGTGACGGCAATGGTCAATTTAATCGGTCAAATTCCTGAGTTGTCCTCTATTTTGAAAATTGAAGGGGCGCACCTGCACCTGTATGACAAGGCTCCCCGACCAGGCCGTAAGGTGGGGCATATCAACCTGGTGGCGCGCAGTCATCAGGAATTGATGCAGAAATCTGACATTATCAGACAATTGGTGGACGGATGAAAGAATTCGATGATTCGCCGCGCGAGGAGTGCGGCATTATTGGCGTCTTTGCGCCGAATGAAGATGTAGCACGGATGACGTTCTTTGGTCTGTTTGCGCTGCAACATCGCGGGCAAGAAGCGGCAGGGATAGCGGTGGCCGATGGGCAGACGATTTCACTGTATAAGAATGTTGGGCTGGTTTCACAAGTATTTCGGGCCGGCACGTTGGATGAGCTGCACGGTCATTATGCCATTGGACATACGCGCTATTCGACAACCGGTTCATCACTGCTGCGAAATGCGCAGCCGTTTTTAATTGAAACCATGAATGGTCCACTGGCACTGGCGCATAATGGCAATCTGGTCAATTCGATTCAATTGCGAAATGAAATGCTGCGCCAGGGCGTCGGGTTTTCGTCATCTTCGGATAGTGAAGTAATGACGATGATGTTGGCACGCGATGCTGGCGCGACTTGGGAAGAACGTATTAAGGCCGCGATGAAGAGGTGGGTAGGGGCGTATTCACTGGCTATTTTGACGCGCGATTGCGTTTATGCGGTGCGCGACCCCTGGGGATTTCGCCCGTTGAGTGTGGGGATGCTCCCGAACGGCGGGTACGCGGTTGCCTCCGAAACCGGCGCGCTGCGTACGCTGGGCTGCGAGGCTATCCGCGATGTGCAGCCGGGCGAGATTGTGGCGCTTTCGGCGAATGCGCTGACGGTGACGCAGGCGCTGCCAGCCGTCAGGCCCTCGGCGAAGTGCGTTTTTGAGTTTATCTATTTTGCGCGCCCCGACCAAACATGGGAGGGTGTGGGCGTCCATGCGGTGCGGCAGCGGCTAGGGGAGGAGTTGGCGCGAGAATGGGGGAACGGATTGCCTTCGGCGGAACGGATAAACGGATTAGAAAACGGACGAAGCGGATTTGCCAACGGACGAAGCGGAGAAACGGATGGCGAAATGGGAGTGTCGTGGGCGGATGTGGTGATTCCGGTGCCAGATTCGTCCATTCCGGCGGCAATTGGGTTTTCGCGGGTGAGTGGGATTCCGTATAACGATGGTTTTGTGAAAAATCGTTATGTGGGCCGGACGTTTATCGAGCCGACCGATTCGCTTCGTAAGCGTGGGGTGGCGTTGAAATTTAATGTGATTGTGGAAAATGTGCGTGGAAAGCGCGTAATTGTCATTGATGATTCGATTGTGCGCGGAAATACGACTGGGCCGCTGATTAAATTGCTGCGGCAGGCAGGCGCAAAGGAAGTCCACATGTGTATCACCTGTCCGCCGATTGCGCACCCCTGTTTTATGGGGGTGGATATGGGCGGTTACGAGGATTTGATTGCCCATAACCGGACGGTGGAGGACATCCGTCGGGAGGTGGGCGCGGATTCGTTGACGTATCTCTCGCTGGAGGGGATGATGCGGGCAGTTGGGAACGCGGAAGGGTATTGCCAGGCCTGTTTTACGGGTAAGTATCCCGTTCCGGTGGATTTGTCGAGTGTCAAGACCGGATTTGAGCGGGGAACAAAGTAGAGAAAAGACGAAAGAGGAAAGAAAGATGAACGTTCTTATCATCGGTTCTGGCGGGCGGGAACATGCGATTGCGTGGAAGGCGGCGCAGTCGCCGAAACTGAGCAAACTGTATATTGCGCCCGGCAACCCTGGTACGGCGGAATGCGGCGAGAATGTGGCGCTGGACATCAGTAGCCATGCGGCGGTTGTCCAGTTTTGCCGCGAGAAACAGGTTGATTTGGTCATCGTTGGGCCAGAAACGCCGCTGGCGGAGGGGATTGCGGATGCGCTGACCGGGGCGGGAATCCGCTGTTTTGGGCCGTCAAAAGCCGCCGCCCAAATCGAGGCTTCGAAAGTCTTTTCCAAGCATTTCATGGCGCGGCACGGGATTCCGACCGCGCGTTATGCAACCTTCACGAAGTTGGCCGAGGCACTGGCGCACCTGGAGCAGATAGATTATTCGGTGGTCATCAAGGCTTCGGGGTTGGCGGCGGGCAAGGGCGTGATTTTGCCGGAAACGAAAACGGAGGCAGAATCGGTTCTGCGGGAGATGCTGGTAGGCGGCGCGTTTGGCGCAGCGGGCAGTCAGGTGGTCATCGAGGAGCGGCTGACGGGGCCAGAAGTCTCTCTGATGGCGTTTACGGATGGAAAGACCGTGATTCCGATGCTCCCGGCGCAGGACCATAAGAGGATTTTCGACGATGACCAGGGGCCGAATACCGGTGGGATGGGCGCGTATGCCCCGGCACCGATTTTCACGGCTGACTTGATGGAGGAGGCCCTGGAAACTGTCCTGAAACCGGCGGTTTCCGGTTTGCGGCTGGAGGGGACTCCGTTTGTGGGCGTGCTTTACGCCGGGCTGATGCTCACCCCGGACGGGCTGCGCGTTTTGGAATTCAACTGTCGCTTTGGCGACCCGGAGACCCAGGCCGTGCTGCCGCTGCTTGAAACGGATTTGCTCGAGGTGGCGAAAGCCTGCGTGGATGGCAACCTGGCCGAAACGGATGTCCGTTGGAAAATGGGGGCAGCCGTTTGCGTGGTATTGGCTTCAAAAGGGTATCCAGAAAAAGTGGAGAGTGGTCAACTCATCAGCATCGGCGGCCTGCCAGAAGGGGTGGTCTGCTTCCATGCCGGGACGAAAACGGATGCGGATGGGCGTCTGCGCACAGCGGGCGGGCGAGTGTTGGGGGTGACGGCGCAAGCCGATGATTTGGCGTCTGCGGTGCGGCTGGCGTATGATGCGGTGGAGCAAGTTGAGTTCGATGGAATGCAGTATCGCACGGATATTGCGGGGCGGGCGCTGGGAGCGGATGGGGCAACGGATGAAGGAACGGATGTTGAAGCGGATAAACGGATGTTGGAGTCGCTAGGAATGGATGAGGGAGCGGATGAGGGAACGGATGAAGGAACAGATGAAGGAACGGATGTTGAAGCGGAGAAGCGGATGTCGGAGCCGCGAGGAGCGTATCGGGTTTCAAAATTGGTTTCACTTCCAACGGACAAATTAACTTTTAAGGTGACCGGGCTGGCGATGCAGGTACATAATGAAATTGGGCCGGGTCATGCCGAGAAGTTTTACCAACGCCGCCTGGCTGAATTGTGTCGGGAGGCCGGGTTGGCGGTTGAGATGGAGAAACGAGTCGAGGTTTGGGTTGCCAATAAAATGGTGGGGTATCTCAAACTCGATCTATGGATAGAAGAGCGGTTGGTGGTGGAGTGTAAGTCGCTCTCTCGCCCGATTGGGAACGAAGAGATTGCCCAGGTTTTGACGTACCTGACAGCTACCGGAAGCCAGGTAGGGATGATTTATAACTTTGGCCTGACTCGGCTGCGTCCCCGGCGCATTCTCCCCGCTCGTGATGTTCAGGAATGGCAAAAACATTTGTACCGGTTCATTCGTGTTGCGCCCGGAATGGTCTTGCCACCGCTGGGTGGCAAATCGAACGTGCCGCCCATCCGCTTCAACTCTATTAGTTCCGCCACTAAACTGGTTGAAATCCCATCGCCGACCGGCGCAGCGATCCGTTATTCCGTTTCAAAATTCGCTCCCGAATCTGATTCCGCTTATGCCGCATCCGGCGTTTCCATAGACGCCGGCAATCGCGCGGTCGAACTGATGAAAGATGCTGTTAAGGCCACTTACACCCCCGCCGTGTTGGCCGGGATTGGTTCGTTTGGCGGTCTGTTCGATGTCTCGGCCTTGAAGCAGATGCAAAACCCGGTGCTGGTGGCTTCCACCGATGGCGTTGGGACAAAGGTCAAACTGGCGGCTGCGGCGGGACGCTATCGCAGTATTGGTCATGATATTGTTAATCACTGCATTGACGACATTCTCGTGCAGGGCGCGAAGCCGCTGTTTTTCATGGATTATTTTGCCACTTCCAGGCTCAATCCCGAACAAACCGCCGAAGTGGTGACCGGCATTGCCGAAGCCTGTCAGCAGGCCGGGATGGCGCTGCTCGGCGGTGAGACGGCTGAGATGCCGGGTGTGTATCAGCCGGGCGAGTTCGATGTCGCCGGGACGATTGTCGGCGTGCTGGAGCGGGAGCGGATTTTGCCGCGAGTTTCGGCGCTGAAAGTGGGGGATATACTGATAGGTCTTCGTTCTTCCGGGCCGCACACCAATGGGTACTCTCTCATCCGTAAAGTGTTTGCCGATACCCCGCTGGAAACGGTCTTCCCCGAATTGGGTATTCCACTCGCTGATGCGCTGCTCGCACCCCATCGTTCATATCTCAACATTCTGCATTCGGCGATCAATGTTCCGCATTTGAAAGCTTTGGCGCACCTGACCGGCGGCGGATTCATCGAGAATATCCCGCGCATTTTGCCGGGGAATCTCGATGCCGTCATCCGCTTGGGTTCCTGGCCTGTGCCTCTGCTCTGGAATCTTATCCAGCAAAAAGGGAATATTTCCACCGAGGAAATGTACCGGGTTTTCAATATGGGAATTGGAATGGTGGCGATTGTCAGCAGGGAATCTGTCACTGAATTTCAACAACGCATTCCCGAAGAGACCTTCGTAATTGGCGAACTGGCTCCCGGTTCGTGCAAGACAATTCTCCGCTAATCACCAAATCATCAATCGGAAAATCACAAAATGAACACCCTCCCTCTCCGCTACGGAACCAACCCCCAGCAATCCCCGGCCCGCGTCTTTATGCGTGACAGCTCTGAGTTGCCCATCACGGTACTCAGCGGCTCGCCTGGTTATATCAACCTGCTCGACGGCCTGAATGCCTGGCAGTTGGTCAGAGAGTTGAAGGCCGCCACCGGATTGCCAGGCGCGGCCTCGTTCAAACATGTCAGCCCGGCGGGTGCGGCGGTTGGCGTGCCACTCACCGACACGCTCAAGAAAATCTACTTTGTCGAGGATGCCGAACTCAGCCCACTTGCTGCCGCCTACGCCCGCGCACGTGGCGCTGACCGGTTGTGTTCATTTGGCGATTTTATTGCTCTCTCCGACACCGTCGATGTCCCCACCGCCAAACTGATTGCCCGCGAAGTCTCGGATGGCATCATTGCTCCCGACTACGAACCAGAAGCCCTCGAAATTCTCAAGAAAAAGAAGGCGGGCAAATACGCTGTTGTCCAAATCGACCCCTCCTACGAAGCCCTTACGACCGAAACCCGTGACGTGTTCGGCGTAACCTTCGAGCAGGGCCGCCATACTCGCCCCGTCACCGCCGCCGACTTTGGCAACATCGTTACGAAATCCAAGAACCTGCCCGAATCTGCCCTGCGCGACCTGCAAATTGCCTGGATTACGCTCAAGTACACCCAATCCAACTCGGTGGCCTTCGTCAAAGATGGACAGGCCATTGGCGTGGGGGCCGGGCAGCAGTCGCGAGTGCATTGCGTCCGTCTTGCCGGGCAAAAAGCCGACCTGTGGTGGCTGCGTCAACATCCCGCCGTACTTTCCCTGCCCTTCCGTTCCGAAATCAAACGCCCTGAGCGCGATAACGCCATTGACCAATTCCTGCGCGACGACATCACCCCGCGCGAAAAGGCCGCCTGGCCTGATATTTTCACCGAACTCCCGCGCCAACTGTCCCCCGATGAAAAACGCGCCTGGCTCGACGGCCTGACCGATGTGGCCCTCGGCTCCGACGCCTTCTTCCCCTTTTCCGACAGCATCCATCGCGCCGCCGCTTCGGGCGTCAAATACATCTTTGAACCCGGCGGCTCCACCCGCGATGCCGATGTCATCGCCGCCGCTGATGATTATGGCATGGTAATGGCTTTTACCGGCGTTCGGCTATTCCATCACTAAATTGATTTGGAAAATGTCTGCTCGATTGGTTGTCCTCATCTCTGGTAACGGCTCCAACCTCCAGGCCATTCTCGACGCCTGCGCAGGGAACGAACTCTCCGCAGCCGTTGTCGCCGTTGTCTCGAACAAACCTGACGCTTATGGCCTTACCCGCGCCCGTAGCGCTGGCGTGCCTGCGATTGTCTTTCCCAAGCCTGATAGTGAATCTCGCCGCGACTACGACTCACGCCTTGCAGCCTGCGTGTCTACTTGTTTACCTGACTACGTTATCCTGGCTGGCTGGATGCGCCTGTTAACCTCCAACTTTCTTTCTGTTTTCCAAAATCGCGT
>Ga0073932_1005423_pt1 | contig 13876 bp, 11 predicted proteins | sample DewCreD2012metaG_FD_76967 | JGI IMG/M metagenome (GOLD analysis project Ga0073932, IMG submission 76967) | Hot spring sediment bacterial and archeal communities from British Columbia, Canada, to study Microbial Dark Matter (Phase II) - Dewar... ... | reverse complement strand
CTGCCCTATAGGCGCGCGACGACAGTCCAGAAATGCCTGCGTGCCGGCGGCAAGGGCAGCGATCTCGAAAACGTCGGCCGCACGCTGCGCCATCACACCTTCTTCGAGATGCTGGGCAACTTCTCGTTCGGCGACTACTTCAAGCGCGAGGCGCTCCACTGGGGCTGGGACTTCGTCTATAACGTCATGAAACTGCCCCGCGAGCGCCTGTGGGCCACAACGTTCTACGAGGACGACGAGGCGGCCACGATCCTCGAAACCGAAGTCGGCATCCCGCGCGAACGCATCATCCCGCTGAACGCCAAGGAAAACTTCTGGGGTCCGGCCGGCGACACCGGCGCCTGCGGCCCGTGTTCCGAGATTATCTTCTTCATGGGCAACGAAGAGCAACTGGCCGAAGCCTGCCGCACGACCGCCGACGGCGAACGCGGACGCAAGGAACTCGAACGGCGCATCTGCGAGGAGGGCGACCGCTACTTCGAAATCTGGAACATGGTCTTCCCCCAGTTCGACCAGCAACTCGACGGCTCGCGCCTGCCATTGAAGAATCGCGGCATCGACACCGGCGCGGGACTCGAGCGCATGACCACCGCCCTGCAGTTCCTCGAAAGCGCCGGCGCCATCCGCTCGCCCTATCACACCGACCTGCTGCGCCCCATCGTCAACGCCGCCGCCGCCGCGTTGGGCGTCGATTACGACCAGGCCGAACCGCGCGCCCAGCTGGCCTGCAACGCCGTGGCCGATCACATCCGCGCGCTGACCTTCGCCTTGAGCGAAGGCGTCGTCCCTTCAAACGAAGGGCGCGGCTACGTCCTGCGGCGCATCCTCCGGCGCGCGCTGCGCTTCGCCTATCTGCTGGAAAAGGATCAGCCGTTCATGGCCGGCCTGGTCGATCCGGTCATCGCCCAGATGGGGGGCGCCTACCCGGAAATCAAGGAAAACGCCGCCCATGTCCGCAGCGTCATCCGCATCGAGGAAGAGCAGTTCCTCCGCACCGTCGGACGCGGCTCCCAGATGCTCGACCGGCTCGTGGCCGAGGCGAAGGATTCGGGGCGCAACGTCATCGCCGGCAGCGACGTGTTCGAACTGCACGCCACGCACGGATTTCCCGTCGATCTGACCGAGGAGATCGCCCAGGCCGAAGGCGTCCGTATCGACCGCGCGGGCTATCAGGACGCGATGAAGCAGCATCAGGCCCTGGCCAAGGCTTCCTGGAAGGGCGCCGACCTGGGCGTCGAGGCCGAACTGCTCGATGACGTGTTCGACAGGCGCGGCGCCACCGAGTTCCTCGGATACGACGAGTTCGAATGCGAAGCGACCGTCCTGGCCCTCATCCGCGACGGCGCCCGCGTCGAGCGCGTCGAGGCGGGGCAGCCGGCCAGCGTCATCCTCGACGAGACGACGTTCTACGCCAGCTCCGGCGGTCAGGTCGGCGACACCGGCGTTCTGACGTCCGCTCAGGGCGCCTTCACGGTCACGGACACGCTGAAGACGCCCAGCGCCATCCATCTGCATCTGGGCCAGGTCTCGAAGGGCGCGCTGGCCGTCGGCGACCGTGTCCGCGCCGCCCTCGACGCGCCGCGACGGCGCGCCATCATGCGCAACCACACCGCCACGCACGTCATGCAGGCCGCGCTCAAGCAGGTCCTGGGCAAGCACGTCACCCAGCGCGGATCGGAAGTCACCTCCGAGGCGCTGCGGTTTGATTTCACGCACCCCTCGGCGATGACGCCCGAACAGATCGCCGAGGTCGAGCGCCTGGTGGCCGAAACCGTGTGCCGCAACCATGCCGTCCGCGTCGATGTCCTGCCGCAGGAAGACGCCTTGAAGACCGGCGCCATCGCTCCGTTCGGCGAGAAATATGGCGCGATGGTCCGCGTCGTCCGCGTGGGCGACTGGAGCGTCGAGTTCTGCGGCGGCTCGCACCTGCGCGCCTCGGGCGAGATCGGCGCCTTCGTCATCACGGGCGAATCCTCCATCGCCGCCGGCACGCGCCGCATCGAGGCGATGACCGGCCCGGCGGCCATCGCGTGGCTGGGCGAACAGCGCGCCCTTGTGCAGCAGGTGACGGCGAAACTGTCGGCCAAGCCTGACGAAGTGGTCGAGCGCATCACGGCGATGCAGAAGGAGATCAAGTCGCTGCGCAAAGAGGCGCAGAAGACGCGCCAGCAGTCCGCCAGCAGCGGTCTCGACGCCCTGATCGCAGGGGCCCAAGCCATCGGAACGGCGAAGTTCATTGCCCATCGGTTTGACGGCCTGGGCGTCGAAGACCTGCGCAACACCGCCGACGTCATCCGCAACAAGGTTCCCGGGGCCGTGGCCGTGCTGGCGTCGGTCGAGGCGCCCGACAAGGTTTCGATTGTCTGTTGCGTGGACAAAGCCCTTGCCGGCAAGGGCCCGGGCAAGGTCAACGCCGGCGACCTGGCCAAGGCGGTCGCGCAAATGTGCGGCGGTGGCGGCGGCGGACGCCCCGACCTGGCCCAGGCCGGCGGCAAGGACGCCTCGAAACTCGAAGCCGCCTTCGCCGAAGCCGGACGGATGGTCGCACAGGCCCTGCAATGACCACGGCGATGGGATGCGCCTCCCGCGATTCCATCCGCGGGAAGGACGTTTCGGCTTGACGCCAATCAGCAGTGGAACCAGCATGCCATCGTTGCTCAGGAAGCCGCTCGCCCCAGGAAACAAAGGCGTCCAATCGCTGGGCAACGGAGCGAACGACCATGGCCACAACACTTGCAGAAGCCACCGGGCGCTCCCGCGCGAACCAGGCGCCCAACGCCGTCACGGTAGAAGAGTTCTGGCAGATGTCGCAGGAGCGCGACATCTGGGGAGATTTGATTGAGGGGGAAATCTTCGAGATGACGCCACCGGGTCTGGAGCACGGACAGTTATCGGGCATTATCCTGAGTTTGCTTATGAATCATGTGAGGAGCCGAAAACTGGGCATGGTGTTCGATGAGTGCGGTTTTGTCATGTCGCGCAATCCTGACACAGTGCTGGCGCCGGACGTGTCATTTATTGCGGCGGCGCGTCTGCCGCCCATGATCACGCCCCAGTTTTCGGAAGTGGTTCCCGACCTGGCGGTCGAGGTTCTTTCCCCGAGCGACACTCACAGCTGCATCCGCGACAAGGCCGAGCGCTATCTGGCCGGTGGCGTCCGGGAAGTCTGGATTGTCGATCCCCGCCGGCGCGTCGTCGAAATCGTCCGCCCCCCGGATCATTGGCTTTCTCTGCGCGGCGCCGACCCCATTGAAACGCCACTCCTGCCCGGCTTCAGCGTCCCGGTGGCGAGCGTCTTCGAATGACCTCTCGCGACAACGACATGAAGGCTGCCGTCCGCATGCGGCGAATCGGACAAGCCGCCCTTCCGCTGGCGCTGCTGGCCGCCGCCGTGGCCGCGCGCCTCATCGGCCTTGACCGCGGCCTGTGGGTGGATGAACTGAAAACCTGGCAGGTCGTCCGGCTGCCCATGGAAAACATGCTGTGGGACCGGTTCTATCAGGGCCATCTTCCGCTTTATTTCCTGTTTATGAAGGCGTGGCTGGCGGCCACCGGGCCGGTGGACTGGCTGTTCCGCCTGCCATCGGTCGTGATGGGCGTCGCGAGCGTCTTGGTCCTGCTGCGGCTGGGGCGCGAGCATTTGACGGAGGACGCGGCCCTGACGGCGGCCGCCCTGATGACGATTCACGGACTGGACCTGTGGGCCTCGCAGACGGCCCGCATGTATGCCCTGCTGTCGCTGCTGACCCTGGCCTCTTCGTTATTCCTGCTGCGGTTGGACCGCGAGGGCGGCTGGCGGGACATGGCAGCCCTGATCGTTCTCAACGCCCTGGGACTCATCACTCACGTCGTCTATGCCTTCGTCCTCGCCGGCCAGATCGCCTATCTGTTGCTGTGTTCCGCGGTGGAGGGCGGGCGCTGGATGCGCCAGCGGCGGCCATCGCCATGGAAACCGCGGCTGCGATGCGTGACGGCCTTGCTGCTGGCCTGCGCCGCAGCCTCGCCCGTGTGGACGCATCTGTCCCGCACCAAGGGCCGGGTCATCGAGCGGACGGCGGAATGGAAACTGAGCCTCATCGAGAAGACCATCCGCACCGGCGGCCTGCGGCTGGCCGTCGGCGATTTCGACGAAATGGGCTACGGACGCCCCGTCCAGGCGATGGCCTATCTGTGCGCCATCCCGGCTTTTCTGGGCGCCGTCGGGGCCGCCGGCTCGCGGTGTGTGCGCCGCCGCCTGCGCCGGCCCTTTCCGGTCTTTGACGCTGTCCGCTACACGCGCGCCTCGCCCGCGCCCCGCATCGAAGAAGCGCGCGAGGCCGCCGACGACCGCGCCGCCCGCCTGTTGCGATACGCCGTCTGCGTCGTGGCGACCTACCTGCTGGGCATGCTGCTGTTCGCCAACCTGGTCCAGGACAAGGTCGCCCACGGACGCTACTACTCGCCGCTGACCGGCCTCGTCTGCATCGCCTTCGCCGCCACGATCCATGCGATCGCCTGGCCGCGCCTGCGCCTTGTCTATGCCTCGCTGCTGGTGGTGACGTTAATGCTGACCAGCGTGGCCTGGTGGCGCTATCGCGGCGATGGAGGCCGGCAGGCCATGGAATACATCGAATCGCGCCGCGTTCCCGGTGAGCGGGTCATCCTGTGCAACTTCGTCGCCGCCGGCAACATCTACATGTTTTACCGGCCCGAAGCCCAGCCCGACCTTGTTCCGGTGTCGCGCTACACCGCCCAATACAGCGACAGCGTCTCCAAGCGCATCGTTGTATTGCGGCAGTTGGCCTTCGACAAAGGCGCAGTGAACGAAAGCGTCCTCCGGCAGGCCTTCGGAAACGACCCCACCGAAGAGGCCCGCCTGCGGCCGCTGACGCCCTTGTTCACCGGCGGACCGGAAGCGGACGCCACGTTCCGAAACCTCTACAAAAATGACGCCAGCTTCCTGAAGGCGCTGGACGACCTCCGGCGGCTGCTGATTGACAATGCTCCCCCGGGACGCTCCCTGTGGCTGTTCATCCACAACGAGGACGGCTTGTCGCCGATCGTGGAATTGCCGCGCACGATCGAGGGCTTCGCCTTGCTGGAACAGCGGCGGTTCAGCGAGGCGGCCGTTTACCGCTACCAGCGGTTCGTCGGGCCGGCCGAAGCGCCTCCCCTCCGGCCGCCTTCGGCAGCGCCGGCGCCCGGACAGGCCTCTTCGGGAGGCGTGTGAGGTCTCGATGCCCGAAAGCTTCAAAGAATGGCTGTGTTCGGAACTCTTCAACCAGGCGCCGATGTGCATCAGCGTCATCGACCGCGACTTCCGCGTCGTTGACGCCAACAAGCTGTTCACCGAAACGTTCGGGCCATGGAACGGCCAGCATTGCTACGCCGTCTATAAGGACCGCTCGGAGCGGTGCGAACGCTGTGGCGCAGCCCGGACCTTTGCCGACGGCCAGACGCGCGTCCGCGAGGAGCAAGGCGTCAACCGCCACGGCGTCCCCTACTACTATGTCGTCCATCTGGTCCCCATCATCCATCCCACCGGCGAGATTCCCTATGTCATCGAGATGTCCACCGACATCACCGCCGTCAAGAAACTCGAACAGGAAAAGCTCGAGGCCGAGCGGCTGGCCGCGGTCGGCCAGACCGTCGCCGGCCTGGCCCATGGCATCAAGAACATCATCATGGGCCTGGAGGGCGGAATGTATGTCGTCGGGTCGGGCCTGCGGCGCGGGGACAACGACCGCGTGCGGCATGGCTGGGAGATGCTCGACGACAACATCAAGCGCATCTCGGCGTTCGTCAAGGAGTTCTTGAGTTTTGCGCGCGGCGCGAAGGCGCAGGTGGCGCCCGCCGATCCGGCCGCCATCGCCCGGCAGGTGATTGACCTGTTCCGCGACAAGGCGGCGCTGGCGGGGATCGATCTGCGGGGCGAGTTGCAGGACGGCGTCGCCCCGGCGCCGATGGACGCCGCCGGCATCCATACCTGTCTGGCCAATCTGGTTTCCAATGCGCTGGACGCCTGCGAGGTCAGCGACCAGCCCGAACGGCGCGTCACGCTGTCGGTCCGCGAGCAGGACGGCGTGATCGTCTATGAGGTCGCCGACAACGGCGTCGGCATGGACTACGAAATCAAGCAGAAGGTCTTCACCAACTTCTTTTCGACCAAGGGCTCGGGCAAAGGGACCGGCCTTGGCCTCTTGACAACGCGCAAGATCGTGCAGGAGCATGGCGGCAGCGTCGCGTTCGAATCCGAGCCGGGCGCGGGTTCGCTGTTCCGGTTGGCGTTTCCAAGGGATCGCCTGCCGCAACCGCCAAGACAAGAAGAGACGCGCGAGTCCGAGCAACAAACACAGGCCGCTCAATGAAGCCGAGACTCCACATCGAGAGCACGATTCCCAGCTATCTGGCGGCCAGGCCCAGTCGCAACTTGGTCACGGCGGCCCATCAACAAGCGACTCAGAAATGGCGGGAGAAGCGCCGAAACAAGTATATGCTGTTTGTGTCGGAAATTGTTGTCGAAGAGTGCGGTAGAGGCGATGCTGAAGTCGCGCAGCGGCGTTTGGATTTGATCGACTGATTGACGATTCTTGCAGTCACTCCGGAAGTGTCTTTTTGCAACGGAATTAATCCGCTCTGTTCCGTTGCCAGGGAAAGCGGCGGGCGACGCCATCCATATTGCCATCGCGGCCAGCAACGCCGCGCGATACCTGCTGACGCTGAATTGCTTCGAAATGACGATGTGGATGCTCCATGCTTCGCAATCGCGAATTCAAATGAGAGGTCGAAAACCCGGCGTTTGTGGATAGCATTGCGCAACGCAAACGTTCGGACGTTTCCGCCGTCGTGAACCGGTTTTTGCGCTCCGACCGCTCACGGGCCAACGCACTGAAATGAAAGGGGGGCCTGCGAATGTCCCGGCCTGAAGACAAAACCGTCCTGATCGTCGAAGACGAGCCGGACGTGCGGATGTATCTCCAGACGATTCTGGAGGACGCAGGCTTTCACGTCGTCACGGCCTGTGACGGCGAGGAGGGCCTGCAAAAAATCCGCGCGCAACGGCCCGATTTCATCTCGCTGGACCTGGTCATGCCGCGCAAGACGGGCCACCGGCTTCTCATGGAATTGAAGAAGGATAAGGACCTGTCGCGTATTCCAGTCCTGATTGTCACGGCGCACGCGAGAACCGACCTCGGCAAGGCGCAGATGGCGGAGATTTTCGACGGCGCCGCGCTGTTGGGGCCGGGGCTGTATCTGGAAAAGCCCGTCAAGCCGCTGCAATACGTCCAGTGCGTCCAGCGCGCGCTGGGGCTGCCGGTCAGCGAATCGCTCGACGAACCGTCCGACATGCGCGACGAAATCCAGAACCTCGTCAAGGACGCTGACGCCGAGACCCTCGCGCGTGCCCTGGCCGCCCTCAAGCGCAGCGAAAAATCCTGAGTCCAAGGCGGCCCGCCCTTGGGACTCCCCAGGCGCATCCCAACAATACGAGCCACGAGCCACGAGCCACGAACCACGAGCCACGAACCACGAGCCACGAATCACAGACGGAGACAACGTCATGCCGGGAAAAAAAGTTCTGATCGTCGATGACGAAAAACACATCGTCACCTATCTGGAAACGCTGCTGCAGGACAACGGCTACGATACCGTCGCCGCCTATGATGGCATCGAGGCCCTGGAGAAGGTCCGGACAGACAAGCCCGACCTGGTGCTGCTCGACATTACGATGCCGTCCAAATCCGGGGTGCGCGTCTATCGCGAACTGCGCGAACAGCCGGAGACGGCCACGATTCCCGTCATCATCGTCACCGCCGTCACCGGCCTGGGCGGCAAACCCGAAGAGTTTGAGAAGTGGATCAGTTCGCGCAAGCAGGTCCCTCCCCCGGACGCCTTTATTGCCAAGCCCATTGACCGCGACGCCTTCCTCGAAACCGTCAACCGGCTGCTGAAGACGTCCTGAACTCGCCGCCAATCCCGAGCGATTTTCACCCGGAGTTCCGGTCGGCTCACGAGGAATGGCACGCGTCGCACCGCGTCAGACCGTGGTCCCGGCCTGCGGCTTTGCGTCCCGTCTTGCGGGCTTTCTCTGCGTGACAGCTGATGCACAGATCGTGCATGGCGTCCTTGTAGCTGTCAGCAAATCCATCCCAGTTCTTACCTTCCGTGACGGGCGACTCGACGCGCGAGCCGGCGCTGAACATCCGGTCATGGCAGCTCAAGCACGGGGCCGCCGTGGCGCGCGTCTTCGGCTCCGAGACGCCCGGCTTGTGGCACCACGCGCAGGCGCCATCCTCGCCATATCGCTCGCTCATCCGGGCGATGTGCACGCCATGGTCGAACAGGTCGCTTTTCAAAAACAGGTCGCTGTGGCAACGGTGGCAGGGCGTGATCTGCTCGCCCGGCATCGCGGCATGATGGCATTTCAAACACGAATCGTCGCCTCCCTCGAGTTCAATGTGCTTGTCATGGTCAAACAGCGCATAGACATGATCGCGGTTGCCGTCGATCATCATCAGGCGTCGGGGGGTTGAGCCATGGGGAATGGCGCTCTTGCGCGTGGCCGGCAGGGCGAAAGCCGGGCCAAGGCCGTCGGGCCGGGCCAGGGCCAGTCCCGCAACGATCTTCGGCGGCTGGACGGGCGTGCGGACCGTCAGCGATTCGACGCGGGCTTGTCCGGGCAGCAGCAATGCGGCGCCCAGCGCCAGCATGACGACGAAGGCCATCGAATAACGGCGCGGCGCGAACACCGACTCCGGCATCAAAACGTCCAGCGTTGTGGCCTCAAACGCGGGACGCGGCCCGCCAGCGGCCGCCGACGGCGCAGTCCCGTGTTCGACGTCCTCATACACCCTCAGATTCTCGACGAAGAAAAAGAACACCAGCGTCGCCGCCGCGACGATCCCCAGCGACACCACGAACTCGGTCCACAGCGGGAAATAGGGCTGGTTGCCGGGCCGGAAGAAGGCGGTGATACAGACATCGAAGCGATACATCACCATGCCGCACACGACCATCCCCGCCGCCGCCAGCGGCCCGTAGGCGCTTCGGCGGAACCGTGGCGTCGCCAGCAACAGCGCCGGCGCCACCGCGCTCAATCCCATCTCGATGAGGAACAGCGTGCTCTGCCAGGAGCCGGTCACAATCAGGCCAAACTGCCCGCGCATCGCGAGGTCTCCCAGCCGCAACACCGCATACAGCCCCAGCACGACGGCCGCCGCCGCCCCCAGTCCCGCAATCCGATCGCGCCGGATGCGGTGGCCGAACAGCCATGCGCTCGCATACGACTCCAGCGTAACCGTCATCAATCCCAGCCCCACCGCCGAGACGAAAAACAGCACATACAGATACGGACTATACCACAGGGGATGGACGCGGTGCGGCGCGATCAGGAACAGCGAGCCGAGCGACGACTGGTGCAGCGTTGACAGCACAATCCCGGCGATGACCAGCAGGATCGTCACGCGCTTGAGCCCATGGTGAATTGCCCGGAAAATCGGATGCCCGAAAACAGGGTGCTCCAGCGCCACGGGAGCAAACTCCAGCGCCAGCACGGTCAGATACAGCATCACGCACATCGCCACCTCGAACAGCACGGAGTGATGCTGCCAGTAGATCATCGGATGCCAGATGCGCCACGGCTGGCCAAGGTCATACAGCAGTCCGACGGCCACGGCGGCGTATCCGAGAAACGCCGTCAGAATCGCGGGGCGCACAAAGGGTCGAAAACGCTCAAGGCCGAAAATGTAAACCGTCGCCGCCATGACGAAACCCCCGGCGGCCAGCGCGACGCCCGACATGACGTCGAACGCGATCCACAAGCCCCACGGCGTGGCGTTGTCCAGGTCCGTCGTCGTCCCCAGCCCCGTGGCAAACCGAACCACCGACACGGCCACCCACAAGCCCACAATGGCCCAAAGAATCGTTTTCACCGCTCCCACGCGTGTCATCATCGAAGGCTTCCTTGAGGAGTTGTGTTTGCGTTCTGCTTCGTGGACGCGCGGGACACGGATTCTGGTCTCCGCGGCGGTCCGTGCGCGTCCTTGTCAGTCGGTCTGCGCCCCGCGGTCGTCCGTGCCCGTCGGCGTGTGTCCGCGTTCGTCCGCGTTCTGTTGCCCCGTCTGGAGCTTCATCCGCCGCCCAATGACCCACCACGTCCCGGCCATCAAACCCGCCATGCCGAGGCTGATGGTCGGAACCTTTTTCATCGCGGCCCACGTGCGCTCGGGCAGCGGCGTGTCGTCCATCGCCTGGGCGTTCCACGCCAGGAAATCCAGCGGGATGTCCGACACGTAAAGGACGCAGGTCCCGCCGACTTCGCTTTCGCCATAGACTTTCGGAACGTATTTGCCCGGTTCGGCCGCCAGCCGCTCGCGCGCGATTTTCAGCAGATCGCCGCGCTTGCCAAAAATCGTCGCCCCTTCAGGACATGCTTGGGTGCAGGCCGGCTGACTCTGTCCGTCCGCAATGCGCTGATAGCACAGGTTGCACTTGCGCATGAACGGATTGGGCGCCGACCAGTCGTAGCGCGGAATGCCGAACGGACACGCCGTCATGCAATACCGGCACCCGATGCACTTGGGAAAACAATCGCTGACGGCCCCGGTGGGCTCCTTGCGCAACGCGCCGACAATGCAGGCCGACACACACGCCGGCTCGACGCAATGGCGGCACTGCTTGCGGACGTAATGGTTCCCCGGCCGCCGCACGATGGTCGTATAACGCGTCAACGACAGGTCGTCGATGGAAGTTTTCCACCGGCGCGGCAGGTCGCGCTTCATGTTGCGCCCCTCGCGCTTGCCGTTGTATTGCTTGCAGGCCGCGACGCACTGCTCGCAGCCCGTGCACTTGGTGACGTCGGTCAGTATCCCATACTGCTCGTTCGCGGGCGTCTTCGTCATCATACCGCTTCATTCTCCTTGCCCAGGGCCTCGGCCAGCTTCTGCCCCGCATCGGGCGGCCAGTGCCACGCGACCTCCGAGATGATCTGGGCCGTCGGCATCAGCACGCAGTGATTGAGTTTCGTGATGGGAATCAATATCAGCAACAGATTGGCTGTGAACACGTGCCAGAAAAACATCGCCTCGAACGACAGCGGATTCAGCGCCGGCCGCGCCAGCATCAGCCCCGTGACAAACGGCAGCGCCACCAGCAGCGGCGCCGCATAGTCGAAAGGACGGCTGAGACCGCGCGAATCGACGGCCGCCGCGCGCTCGATCACCAGGGCCAGCGCCGTGATGATGGCGATGACCGTCAGCAGGTCGGCCAGCATCCCGGGCAGGGCCGGCCAGGCCAGGCCCGTCCCCCGCTCGATCAGCGCGATATGGCCCGCCAGGAAGATCGGAACCACGAGGATGGAGACATGGAACGCGACGGTCGTCACGCTGTAATACAACCGGTGGGCGATCTTGCCCACGGGGAACAGCCACTTGGCCGTGGCAATGGCCAGCGCGCGCCACGGAACCACCCGGTCTCCGGCCCGCCGCACGGCCTCGAAGACCTCCCAGACCGTCAGCGCCAGATGCCGCGCCAGGCCGAGCGCGAAAAACGTCAGCGCAAAATAGAACATGGGCCCCCGCGCCCATTGCAGCCAGCCTTCCATTGTTCGTCCTTTCGTTGCCCGTCGGTGTTTGTCCCTGTGTGGCCGCGTCCGTCCGCGCTCAGGCAGTCTTGTCCTGCGCCCGCTTCATCGCCTCAAAATCCACCACCCGCAGCAGCAGATTGTGCAGCCCCACGACCTGAATGTCGCCCAGTTCATGGTCCTCGATGACCTCGCTGAGTTGCTTTTTGCAGTTGGCGCACGGAGCAATGACCATTTTTGCCCCCGTGGCCCGAATCTGGTCGGCCTTGCGCTTGCCCGCCTTCTTGGTCCGGAAGTCACGGATTTCGTCGATCGAGACCAGCCCGCTGCCGCCGCCGCAGCAATAGTTCTGCGTCCGGTTTGGCGTCATCTCGATGAAGTTTTTGCAGATGCGTCGGATGATCTCGCGCGGCTCCTCGGTGATCTTCCCCGCCCGCGCGATGTTGCACGGGTCGTGATACGTCACCGGCTCCTCGATGAGGTCCGGCTTCAGCGGAATCTTGCCATCCATCAGCGCCTTGTGCGTATATTGCGCGAAGTGAACGACCGGCAGCGAATCGGCGTTGCCCGTGACGGCCGTGTGCAGCCAGGCGCTGCGCGTGGCGTGCCCGCATTCGCCGATCAGAATCTTCTTGGCCTTGAGCCGGCGCGCTTCTTTCACCAGGTTGGCGATGATCCGCTCATACATCCGGTCGCTGTAGAACAGACCGTAGTTGATGCCGTCGAAGTTGCCCGTGCCGATGGTCCAGCTGGCGCCGGTCAGCGCCATCACCAGCGCGTTGCCCATGAGCGTCTCAGGCTCCAGCAGATAGTCCGAAACGGCCGGGAAAAAGATATACTCGGCCCCTTCGACGTCGAGCGGGAAGTTGATCCGGGCGCCGTAGGTGTCCGCAAAGTCATCCTGCAGGAATTCCAGCGTGTCCTTCAGCGCGATCACCGGGATGCCCGACGTGTTGCCGACGCCCTCCAGCTGCTGGCGGACCGACACCACCAGCGCCTTGGGGATGATCCCCACCTCGGCCAGCAGCCAGCGCGACAAGTGGGTCACAAGACCGTGGTCAATGCCCACGGGGCAATATGATTTGCACCGCCGGCAGGCCACACAGCGGTAGAAGTCCTCGGCCATGCGGTCCAGATAATCGTCTGTCAGCGTGAACCCCCCCAGCAACCCCGCGCGCATCCGGCCCGCCGCCGTAAAGTAACGCCGATAGACCTGAAACAGCAACTCGGAGCGGTTGCACGGCAGGTCGCGGTCCTCGCCGGTGGCCTCCCAGACCTGGCACTCCGGCGCGCAGCGGCCGCAGCGGTTGGCCATCCGCGCGTAGGCGCCCAGGACCAGGCCATAGTTGGAGAACCGCAAAACCGCGGCAAAGGCTTCGAGAAACTTGCGGGGCCGGTCTGAGACGTGGCCCGTCTTGTCCTCGACGTAGTAGCTGTATTTCTGTTGTGTCGCCATATCTCATCCCGTCTGTTCGATCCGGCTTGTGTCTCCTGCGCCCGATGCGGCGCTCAGGCCACGGTTTCTTCGGCAAAGGCCCGCTTGTAGGCGCACTGGTCACACGAGCCGGCGCAGTGCACCTTTGAATGGTCCACATGGTTGCGCAGTTCGTAGCAGTTCATGGCGCGCGACTGGCGCACGATGCAACTGGCGCAGTCCGACGCGCGCCCGGCGTGTTTGCCTGAACGCGCGAAATACTCCCAGCAGAAGCATCGCCGCCACAGATGACAGTCCGTATCCAGCGCCTCGGTGGACATGCCCTGCTCCACCATGAAAGCGCGCAACTGTTCGGCCCGAATGCGATTCTGTCCGCCTGCCGTGCGCTGGCAGGGCAATTTGCCCGATTTGATCCAGTTCAAAATGGTTCCCTGAGAGACAAAACAGTATTCGGCGGCCTGACTGGTGGTCAGGGCGATGCGATCAGGCGTTGGATTCTTGGTCGTCACGACAATAGTCTCGGAAAATCCCGTCGAACTGGGCAGATTGAGCAATTTATGCGCTTTTCGAGAATTGTATGTTTTGCGGCCGGCCCGTCAAGGCCCTTTTTTGGCAAGCGCGGAAACAGCCCCCATGATCCCACGCTCTTATCAATGCGCATGCAGGAGATTTCCAAAGTCGTCCTCGTCGTCGTTCTCGTCCTCGCCGGTTGGTGGACTATACGGGCGCCCAATTCGAGGACGACGACGACGACGACGACGAGGACGAGGACGAGAATGATGGAAATCGGGACTTTGGAAACCTCCTGATTCGCATGGCACACACCGGCTTTTGCCCTTGAGACCGCCGGAGTCTGCCGCCTAGCCTCTGCGCATCGGCCG
>Ga0073932_1005422_pt1 | contig 13879 bp, 9 predicted proteins | sample DewCreD2012metaG_FD_76967 | JGI IMG/M metagenome (GOLD analysis project Ga0073932, IMG submission 76967) | Hot spring sediment bacterial and archeal communities from British Columbia, Canada, to study Microbial Dark Matter (Phase II) - Dewar... ... | reverse complement strand
TCGAAGGTGACGTAGTAGTCGACGGCGTCGGTGTCGCGGATCAGGCGGTCATACGAGATGACCTTGACGCCGGCGGCGCGGGCCTCTTCCGCCGCGGCGGCGGCGGCGGTGCCGTCGTGCGGGCAGATGATCAGGACCTCGATGCCCTTGCTGATCAGGGCCTCGACGTTGGACTTCTCAATGGCCGACGAGCCCTGGCTGAAGAGGATCTCCACTTCATAGCCGGCGGCCGTCAGGGCGTCCCGGAAGCGGGTCTCGTCCTGGATCCAGCGCGGCTCGTCCTTGGTCGGCAGCACAATGCCGACCTTGCCGGTGATGGTCACGCCGCCGTCCAGGCCGGTGAAGTCGGAGGCCGGGTAGTAGCCGGAGTCGACGATCGCGGCCTTGACGTTGTCTTTGGTGACGGTGACGATGGCCGAGGGCTTGGCCGGGACTTCGATCTTGCCGTTGTTGTAGGTGGTGGTCTTCTCGGGGGTGCGACCTTCGAGGAAGGCCACGGCGGCGGTGATGGCGTCGGCGACCAGGGTGCGGACGTCCTTGAGGACGGTCATGGACTGCTTGCCGTCGATGATGTACTGGACGGAAGCCTTTTCGGCGTCCTGGCCGGTGATGTAGTACTGGGTGACGTCCTTGTCGGCGGCGAAGGCGTCGGCGATGGCGCGGGCGGTGCCGTCGTTGGGGGCGACGATGTAGACGGTGCCCTTATCGGCGGCGGCGGCGGCGGTCAGGTTGGCTTCGGCCAGGTTCTTGGCGACGGTGAAGTCCCAGTTGGTGGTGACCTGGCCGATGATCCGGGCCATCTCTTCGCGGGTCAGCTTGGGCTTGTCCTGCAGGGCGACGGCTTCGCTGGAGTTCTTGATGACGAAGGTGCCGTCGGCGATCTTGGGCTGGAGCTTGTTCCAGGCGCCTTCGAAGAACAGGAAGGCGTTGTTGTCGGAAGCGGCGCCGGCGTACAGGTAGAGGTTGTTGCCGGTGCCGGAGGCGTTGTCGATCAGGTACTGGCCCCAGGCCTCGCCCACGGCGACGCTGTCGAAGGTGACGTAGTAGTCGACGGCGTCGGTGTCGCGGATCAGGCGGTCATACGAGATGACCTTGACGCCGGCGGCGCGGGCGGCGTCGGCGGCGGCGGCGGCGGCGGTGCCGTCGTGCGGGCAGATGATCAGGACCTTGATGCCCTGGCTGATCAGGGCCTCGACGTTGGCCTTCTCAATGGCCGACGAGCCCTGGCTGAAGAGGATCTGAACATCGTAGCCGGCGGCCGTCAGGGCGTCCCGGAAGCGGGTCTCGTCCTGGATCCAGCGCGGCTCGTCCTTGGTCGGCAGCACAATGCCGACGGCCAGTTTCTCGCCAGCCGGCGGCTGGGTGGCGGCCGGCGTGCTGGTGGCCGCCGGCGCGCAGGCCGACAGCAACAAACCGGCCATAGCCAGGATCGAGAAGAGCATCGTGGCTACACGAGAGGGTTTCTTGGTCATTTTCTTCTCCATTCCATATCTAGAGTCAATGCCGTCGAGCGTGGGTGAGGTTGACGATGGGTGAGAGAGGACCACCTCCTTTGGCTGACTTCACAGGGCGCACAGGTTCAGTTGCGTCGGCGCCGGCAACTGTTATGCAAACCTGGCTTCGCCTGGCCGTTGATGGGTCCTGGCGAGGATAAACGGCGGCTGAATTGTGTCGCGCTGAACTTTAAGACATATTAACCAGAAGGGTATGCCGGCACAATCGCCGGTCCCCCGTTTTGCTCCCCATTTGCCCCCAAAGGCACCAGGGGAAATCCCCTAATTGCGAAAAGCGTGGCACAATACGGCGTATGGTGCGGGTGCTTCTGGCCGATGACCATGACGTGGTGCGCGCCGGCCTGCGGAATGCCCTCTTGGGCCTTCCGGATCTCACGATTGTCGGTGAGGTCGGTGACGGTCAGGCGCTCCTGGAGAGCCTGCCGCGATTGCGGCCGGACCTGCTGCTGATTGACGTGGCGATGCCGAAGTTCGATCCTGTCGCCACGGTCCGGCAGGTCAAACGAGATTTTCCCGCTCTGCGCATTCTGGTGGTGAGCGCCTACGCCGACGAGGTTTATGTCACAGGCCTGCTGGGCGCAGGTGTGGACGGTTATCACCTTAAAGATCAACCTTTAGCCGATCTGCAGCTGGCGGTTCAGCGGGTCCTGCGCGGCGAGCGCTGGATCTCCGGCCCGCTGGTGGACCGCCTGGTGCACCGCCAGGCCGTGCCGCCTGCCGTCGCCGTCTCACCGCTGACGCGCCGCCAGCGTGAGCTGCTGCGGCTGCTGACCCAGGGTTTCGACAACCGTCGTATTGCTCAGGCCATGGACCTGAGCGTCAAGACCGTCGAGAACCACCTCACCAGCCTGTACCGCGCCCTGGGCGTGGACAGCCGCCTGGCCGCCACGCATTACGCCAGCCAGCACCCGGAAGTCCTGGCGATTTCGGGTTTGGAGGCGGAAGCGCCCGCCGCGCCGGCCGGCGACGCGCTCACTGTCCTGCTGGTGGATGACAACCCGCGCTACCGCCAGCAGCTGGCGCGCCTGATCGGCAAGACCCACCCCGGCGCGCGCCTGTACGAGGCCGATGACGCGGCCGAGGCCCTGCGCCTGGCCGCCCAGGTGCGGCCGCAACTGGCTTTTGTCGATGTGGTCCTGCCGGAGGAAGACGGCATCCAGTGCGTGCGCCGGATGCGCTCGATCTCCTCCAGCTCGCGCCTGATCCTGATGAGCGCCTATCCGGACCGCGAATTCCGGCGTCTGGGGCTGGCCGCCGGGGCGGTGGCTTTCCTGGATAAGCGCGACCTGGACGCCGCTGCCGTCCGGGAGGTGGTGGAGGATGCCCTTGGCCGCCGCCCCGCGTGAGCGGCGGAGCCGGGGGGCTGGGAGCGAGCTCGTCGCCGCGATTAATGGTTGATGGAGGGATAGGGGCTGGGAATCTCGATCTGCAGCTCCAGGCCGCCGCCGGCGGCCGAGTTCACCTGGAAGGTGCCGCCGAGGAGCGAGACGCGCTCGCTGATGCCGACCAGGCCGAAGTGCTTCTGCTCGGAGAGCGAGGCCAGGTTAACCGGCCCGGACAGCCCGCGGCCGTCGTCGGTGATGCGCACCACCAGGCTGGCGGTGTGCGTGCGCCGCAAAGTCAGCGTCACGCGCGAGGCGGCGGCGTGCTTGCGCACATTGCGCAACCCCTCCTGAATGACTCGGAACACCGACAGTTCGATGGCCTCCGGCAGGCGGCCCAGATCGGGATCAATGTCCAGGTCCACGGGGATGCCGTTCTGCTCGGACCACTGGTGGGCGAGCGAGCGGATGGCGGCGGACAGGCCGTGGCTGTCGATGGTCGGCGGTCGCAGGTCCCCGCACATCTGCCGCAGACTGCCCACCACGCCGCGGATGCCGTCGCGGATGCGGGCCAGCTCCCGGCCGGGCGTGTCCTGGGCCAGCCCCGCCTCGACTTCTTCCAGCTGGTAGTTGTAGCTCAACAGGTCCTGGATAATCTGGTCGTGCAATTCGCGCGCCAGCGCCTTGCGCTCGGCCTCGCGCTCGGTGATCAGGCGGCGGTTGGCTTCCTGCAGGGCCAGGTTCAGGCGGTCCAGCGCTTCCAGCTGGTCGCGCAGGCGCTCGATGAGTTGCCGGTTGAGCGAGTCCTGCTCGGCCAGGCTCTGGCGCAGGGCCAGCTGGGCGCGGCGCAGCTCCTCGGCCTGCTGTTGCGCCGCGTGGTAGTTCTCAATCGCCCAGATGACGGGCGTGATCTGGTCCTGGCGGTTGGCGCCGACGATCAGCTCCACGATGTCGCGCGGCGTGGTCTCGGCGGTGAGACGCAGGGCGGCGGCGCGACCCTGGTAGAGCACCAGCAGGCGATCGGTGACGGCGAAGAGGTGTTGGAGGTCGTCGCTGCTGATGATGACCGCCACGTTCTGGGCGGCCAGGCTCTGGATGCGCTTGAGCAGGCGCTTCTGGCGCTCGAAGCTCAGCGGCGCGAGCGCGTCATCCAGCAGGAGCAGACGGGCGGGACGGCACAAGGCGCGGCCAAGCGCCGCCACCTGCTGTTGCTCATCGGAGAGGCGCGCGGCGCGCTCGGTGGCCAGCCGGGCAGGCATGTCGAAGTCGGCCAGCAGGCTCCGCGTGAAGCGTAGCATCTCGTCGTCGCGCGGCCGCTGTCGGCCCCAGCCGGCGGCCGTCAGCTCGCGGCCCAGAAAAACGTTGTGGACCACGTCCAGGTTGCCGGCCAGCGCCGGCCGCTGGTGCACGGTCTCGATGCCCAGCCGTTGGGCTTCCGCCGGGTTGCGGAAGGCGACGCGCCGGCCGTCCAGCCGGATCACGCCCGCCGAGGGCGGGTAGACGCCGCTGAGAAGCTGAAAGAGCGTGGACTTGCCCGAGCCGCGCTGGCCCACGACGCCCAGGACCTCGCCCGCCTCCAGGGTGAAGGAGACGTCCACCAGCGCCGCGACCCGGCCGAAGTAACGGGACAGGTGATTGACACTGAGGAGGGGGGACGGTTGGGACACGGCCGAAGCTGCCCACGCTGTGGAGGAAACGGCCGGGTCATTATACTGCCTGCACTCGGGCGCCGGAAATGGGCCACCACCGGTGAAGGCACCCTCTCTACTTGAGGGGTGATAAACATAACCCGATGTGGTAAAATAATAAAGAACCTGTGATGCACAATGTATGGAGGCGCGCGCGATGACGGCTAACCGGCCCCGGCGACCGATCCGCGCAGACGAGAGCACGCCGGCGGAAGTCTTTTTCACCGGCATCTACCCGAACAGCCAGTTCTGGCTCGTCGGACGCACCACCCGGATTTGGCGCCCGCCTACGGATGTTTTTGAGACTGAAAGCCACATCATCGTCCAGATGGAGATCGCCGGGATGCGGCGTGATGACTTTTACATCACGCTCGAGGACCGGCGGCTGACCATCAGCGGCGCGCGGCCGCACACCCAGACCTCGTCAGGGGCGTATCACCAGCTCGAGGTGAATTTCGGCGAGTTCCGAAGCGAGGTGGAATTGCCCGGGCCGGTCATCGTCGACCGGATCGAGGCCGACTACGCCGACGGCTTTCTGCGGGTGAAGCTCCCCAAAGCCCGGCCGCAGCGGGTCGAGATCCGATAGAAAGCGCGCAGCACATTCATGACGGCGACGAAATGGAATTCGATACTCCCGGCTATGGGCCTGACCATACCGGACGGTTTGGCCATCCCCGGCGCGGCTTTCCTCAGCATTAATCCGCCGGGTGGGGAGGGCAAGGGCGGCGGGGGCGAGGGCGAGCTGGGCGGCGGCGACCTGACGATCCCGGACCATCTGGCCATCCTGCCGCTGCGCGGTGTGGTGGTCTACCCGCTCACCGCCATCCCGCTCACGGTCGGTCAGCCGCGCTCGGTGCGCCTGGTGGATGACGCCGTCAGCGGGCCGCGCATCATCGGCCTGGTGGCCTCGCGCGACCCGGAACTGGAGACGCCCAGCCCGAGCGATTTGTTCTCCGTCGGCACGGCGGCCGTGGTCCATCGCCTCTTCCGCGCGCCGGACGGCACCATCCGCCTGCTGGTGCAGGGCCTGGCGCGCTTCCGCCTGGAGACCTTCACCGATACCGAACCCTACCTGAAGGCCTCGGTGCGCCTGGCGCCGGAGTCTTCCGAAGACGGGGTGGAGGTGGAGGCGCTGGTCCGCAACGTGCGCGACCTGTTCCAGCGCGTGGCCGAGCTGGTGCCGTCCATGCCCGGCGAACTGCTGGCCGCCGTGCTCAACGTTGAGGACCCGCGCCAGCTGGTCTACACCATCGCCACCTACCAGCGCATGGAGCTGAAGGACGCCCAGGACATCCTGGAGATGGACTCGGTGACCGCCAAGCTCAAGCACCTGCTGGGGCTTCTGACCAAGGAGCTGGAGGTGCTGGAGCTGGGCAAGAAGATCCAGACCGAGGCCCAGTCGTCCATGGAGAAGGTTCAGCGCGAGTACTTCCTGCGCGAACAGCTCAAGGCCATCCAGCGCGAGCTGGGGGAGAAGGACGAGCAGGCGGTCGAGGTCGAGGAGTTCCGCAAGAAGATCGAGGCGGCCGGCATGCCGGACGAGGCCCGCAAGGAGGCCCACCGCGAGCTGGACCGGCTCTCCAAGCTGCCGACGGCCGCGGCCGAGTACGGCGTCATCCGCACCTATCTGGACTGGCTGACCAGCCTGCCGTGGGCCCGGTCCACCCCCGACAACCTGGACATCCGCCACGCCCGCGCCGTGCTGGACGAGGACCACTACGGCCTGAAGGACATCAAGGAACGCATCCTGGAATTTCTGGCCGTGCGCAAGCGCCGCGCCGAGCTCAAGGCGCAGGCCGAGCCGGACGCCGCCGTCGATCATATCCGGCGCGAGCGCGAGGGCGTGATCCTGTGCTTCATCGGCCCGCCGGGGGTGGGCAAGACCTCGCTCGGACAGTCCATCGCGCGCGCGCTGGGCCGCAAGTTCGTGCGCATGGCGCTGGGCGGCGTGCGCGACGAGGCCGAGGTGCGCGGTTTCCGGCGCACCTACATCGGCGCGATGCCGGGCCGCATCATCCAGAGCCTGCGCCGGGCCGAGACGCGCAACCCGGTCTTCATGCTGGACGAGATCGACAAGCTCGGCGCGGATTTCCGCGGCGACCCGTCGTCGGCCCTGCTGGAGGTGCTGGACCCGGAGCAGAACCGCGATTTCCGCGACCACTACCTGGACGTGCCGTTCGACCTCTCGCAGGTGATGTTCATCACCACCGCCAATACGCTCGAGCCGATCCCGGCCCCCCTGCGCGACCGCATGGAGATCCTGACCCTCTCCGGCTACACCGAACAGGAGAAGGTCGAGATCGCCAGGCATTACCTGGTGCCGCGCCAGATGAAGGAGAACGGACTGCGGGCCGGCGAGGTGGCGTTCAGCGAGGCGGCCCTGCGGACCCTCATCCGCAATTACACCCGTGAGGCGGGCGTGCGCGGCCTGGAGCGCCAGATCGGCGGCGTGTGCCGCAAGGTGGTGGTGCGCCTGGCCGAGGACGGCGGCGGGTCCGTGACGGTGGAGGCGGCGGACGTGGAGAAGTACCTGGGCAAGCCCGAGTACTTCTACACCGAGGAGATCGCGGAGCGCACGGCTATCCCGGGCGTCGCCACGGCCCTGGCTTACACCCCGGTCGGCGGCGACATCATGTTCATCGAAGCGACGCAGATGCCGGGCGGCAAGGGCTTCCAGCTCACCGGCCAGCTCGGCGACGTGATGCAGGAGTCGGCCCGCGCCGCGCTCTCCTACGTCCGCGCCAACGCCCGGCGGCTGGGCCTGCCCGAGGATTTCTTCGCCAAGCAGGACATCCACCTGCACGTCCCGGCGGGCTCGACGCCCAAGGACGGCCCGAGCGCGGGCGTGACCATGGCGGCGGCGCTGGCGTCGCTGATCTCCGGGCGGCCGGTGCGCAAGGACGTGGGCATGACCGGCGAGATCACGCTGCGCGGCCAGGTCCTGCCGATCGGCGGGGTCAAGGAGAAAGTGCTGGCCGCGCACCGGGCCGGCCTGCGCACCGTCATCCTGCCGCGGCGCAATGAAAAAGACCTGAGCGACGTGCCGGACGAAGTCCGGCGCCAGATCCAATTCGTCTTTGCCGACCGGGTTGAAGACGTGTTGAACGCCGCCCTCGAGCCGCCGGCCCCCAAGACGCCGGCTCGTGCAAAGACCGCCCGCCGGACCGCCCGCGTCGCCCGGCGCCAGTGAGTGTGGAGAGGGACGCCGTGACCAAGAAAGTAATGCTCGTGGACGACGACCGCACGCTGGCGTCGTTGATCAAGACGTTGTTGGAGCTGGACGGTTACGCCGTCTCCGTCGTCAGCCAGGGCGCGCAGGTGCTGGCCCAGGTGCAGACCCAGCGGCCGGATGCCATCGTCATGGACGTCCATCTGGCCGACGGCGACGGCCTGAGCCTCCTGAAGCAGTTGCGCGGCCAGCCCGACACCCAGACCCTGCCGATCATCATGGCGTCCGGCATGGACCTGGAGGACCAATGCAAAGACGCCGGGGCGACGGCTTTCATCCTCAAGCCGTACCCGCCCGACCAATTGACCACCACCATTCAGAAAGTAGTCTCGTGACCCGTTCGACCCCCCGTAACAAACGCGCCCGCACATGGCGCGTCATGGATTTGCATCTTCACTCGCCCGCTTCCAGCGATTACCAGGAACCGGGCGTCACGTATCTCGATATGCTCCAGCGCGCCGAGCAGCGCGGGCTGGACATCATCGCCATCACCGACCACAACACCGTCGCCGGCGTGCGCCGCCTGCGCGATGAGATCCGCGAGCTGGAGTTCCTGGAACGCCTGGGCCGCATCCTGCCGGACGAACAGCGCCGCCTGGCCGAATACCGCCGGCTGACGCAGAAGATCCTGGTGCTGCCGGGCTTCGAGTTCACGGCGACCTTCGGTTTTCACATCCTGGGCATCTTCCCGCCCGATACGCCGGGACGCGAGCTCGAGCATATCCTGCTCTCGCTCAACATCCCGCACGACCAGGTGGACCTGGGTTCGGCCAACGTGGGCGCCACCGCCGATGTGCTGACCGCCTACCGCATGATCGCCGAGGCCGGCGGCCTGGCCATCGCCGCCCACGCCAACTCGTCCAACGGCGTCGCCATGCGCGGCCTGAGCTTCGGCGGGCAGACGCGCATCGCCTACACCCAGGACCCGCATCTGGCGGCCCTGGAGGTGACCGACCTGGACGAGAAGGGCCGGCGCGGCTCGACCAAGGCCTTCTTCAACGGCTCCAAGCCGGAGTACCCGCGCCGCATGCACTGCATCCAGGGCTCGGACGCTCACCGGCTGCGCCGCGACTCCGGCAACGCCAAGAACCTGGGCATCGGCGACCGCGCCACCGACGTGCTGCTGGACGAGGTCAGCTTCGAGGCGCTCAAGGAGCTCTTCGCCGGCAACGACTTCGCCCGCACGCGCCCGCACAGCGCCACCGCCGAGGTCGAGTTTGACTATATCCAGCAGGCGCGCGAAGAGGGCGCCAACATCGTCCAGGCCTTCCACGAAAGCGCGCAGGTCAAGGGCGGCAAGCAGTACAACGTCATCGCCGACGTCTGCGCCTTCGCCAACACCAACGGCGGCACGATCTACGTCGGCGTGAGCGCCGACCCCAAGCAGCCGCCCGTCGGCGTGCCCGAGGCGCGCAAGGCCGCGGAAGAACTCAAGACCGCCATCGACCGGATGATCACGCCGCACATCGACTGCACCGTGGACACCCAGGAGACGCGCGGCAAGACGGTGATCCGTATTCTGGTGCCGCGCGGCGACGACCCGCCGTACGCCATCGAAGATTACAAGTTCTACGTGCGCGATGAAGCCGAGACCTCGCAGGCCGTGCGCGATGAGATCGTGCAACTGGTGCTGCGCGGCAAGACCGTGGCCGCGCCCGCGCCGGCCATCCCGCCCGCTCGTCCGCCGGAACCGCACGCGCCCGAGCCGGTGATCGAAGCGGTCGTCGAGCCGGCGCGGGCGGCTGTCGCGGTCGTCGAGCCCGCCGCCGCCCCGCATGACCCGCCGCGCACCGGCGTGGAGGTGGTGGCGACCGAGGAGCGCAACGGCCGCCTGTACCATACCATGCGCGACCTGCGCAACGGCAACCTGGTCAACAACGTCACCCGCGCCTCGGCCCGCAAACTCTGGCATTACGCCCTGCAGGAGCGCGAGTCCGGCAAGCTCAAGCCGGAGACCCTGCACTGGCAGGGCGACCTGGCCCTCGTCAAGAAGACCCACCGCGGCGGCGTGACCCGCTATGACCTGGCCCAGCGCGACGGCGATTACATCCACGTCTATTACGGTGTAACCGAGGACGGCATCCATGGCGCCTGGAAGGACGTGATCGGGGCCGAGGACGAAACGTTGTAATGGCATGCGCCTCCGCGAATTCGACCTGGACCGTGATTACGACGCCGTCCTCGCCCTGTGGCAGTCCGCCGGCCCGGGCGTGGGCGTCGGCCGTTCGGACACGCGCGAGGAGATCGCCAAGAAGCTGCTGCGGGACCCCGACCTCTTCCTGGTAGCGGAAGTCGAGGGCCGTCTGGTCGGCTCCGTGATCGGCGGTTTCGACGGCCGGCGCGGGCTGGTCTATCACCTGGCGGTGTCGGCCGAACAGCGCCGCCGGGGCCTGGGCCGGGCGCTGATGCAGGAATTGGAGGCGCGTCTGCGCGCCAAAGGCTGCCGCCGCTGTTACCTGCTCGTGAAGCGCGGCAATGCTGAAGCGCTGGACTTCTACGCCGCCGCCGGCTGGTCCGAGATGCCCATGCACCTGCTGGCGAAGGATATTGATTAGAAGGGGCGGGCGGACGGCCGCCCCTGTACCGTGATGCGTATCGGCATCCTGACCCTCTCGGACCGTTCCGCGCGCGGGGAGCGCCCGGACGCCTCGGGTCCGGCCATCCGTGAGTTCGCGCAGGCGCGCTGGCAGGCCGAGATCGCGGCCGAGGCCGTCATCCCCGACGATCTCGAGACCATCCGCGACGTCCTGATCGAATGGTGCGATGCGCGCCGCTTGGATGTCATCCTGACCACGGGCGGCACCGGCTTCGCGCCGCGCGACGTGACGCCCGAGGCCACGCGCGCCGTGATCGAGCGCGAGGCGCCCGGCCTGGCCGAGGCCATGCGCGCCGAGTCGCTCAAGGTCACCCGGCACGCCATGCTCTCGCGCGCCGTCTGCGGCATCCGCGGGCGCACCCTCATCGTCAACCTGCCGGGCAGCCCCAAGGGAGTGCGCGAGAATCTGGAGATTATCGCGCCGGTCCTGCCGCATGCCGTCGAGTTGCTGCGCGGCGAGTCGAGCGCCGAGCAAGGGCACCGGGCCGTGTAAGCGAGGGCCTTCGGGCTTTTGGGCTGACCCGTCCGCCTGTCAGATACCCATCACCCACGGCATGCCGGCGAAAGCCGGCCTCCAGAAGAAGACGCTCGCCGAAGAACGGGAGCTTCCGGGCCCCGGCCTGCGCCGGGGCGACGGTGGAAATGGTGGCGCCCAGGCGCGGCGGCCGGGAGATTGACCCCCAGCGGCGAAGGCACTCGTGTGAGACGTGCGGTTGCGCGTTGGCGGTTTCGGCGCGACAATGGCCCCTAATCCCGGCGTCCAACCCGCAACCGACCATGCGCCTCGCCCACTGGCAGAAAATTCTGTACGCCCTCGGCTCCCTCGGGGTCGCCCTGTCTTACCAGGCCTTCGGTACTTATCTCCAGTTTCTCTACATCGACATCCTCGGCCTGAAAGCCCAGCTGGTGGGCGCGGGCTGGGCCGTCTACGGGCTCTGGAACGCCGTCAACGACCCGCTGGCCGGCTACTGGTCCGACCGGACCCGGACGCGCTGGGGGCGCCGCCGGCCCTGGATCGCGGCGACGTTCATCCCGGTCGGGTTGTTCTTCTATCTGCTCTGGGTGCCGCCGCAGCCGCTGCTCCAGGGCGGGGAGACGCCGCTGTTCGTCTACTTCATGGCCGCCGTCCTGATCTTCGACTTGCTGTGGACGCTGGTGGTCATGAACTGGACCGCGCTCTTCCCGGAGATGATCCCGGACGAGAAGGAGCGCGCGGGGGTCTCCGGCTGGCGCCAGGTCTTCTCAGTGGTCGGCCTGCTGCTGGGGGTGGCGCTGCCGCCGGCGCTGGTGGGCGCCGACTGGGGCGGGCGCGGCGGGATGGCGCTGGTCTTCGGCGCGGTCACGTCGCTGACGCTGGGCCTCTCGCTCCTTGGCAGCCGCGAGAACCCGGCCGTGCTGCGCGAGGCGCAACCGGCGTTCGGGCCGGCGCTGCGCGCGACCTTCGCCAACGCCGCCTTCCGCTGGTTCCTGGCCGCCAACCTGTTCAAGGAGTTCGTCTTCAGCATGCTCACGGCCTCCATCCCGTTCTGGGCCAAGTACGTGCTGAAGATCAACGCCCCAACGACGCTTTTCGGCCTGGAACTGGACGTGGGCCTGCAAAATTCGTTGCTCCTCGGCGCGGCCCTGCTTATGGCGCTGCCCGCCATCCCGGTCTGGGCGCTGCTGGCGCGGCGTTTTGGCGGCCGGCGGAGCTGGCAACTGGCGCACGGCGTCTTCTCGGCGGCGCTGGCGGTCCTGTTTGTGGCGAACGATTTCCGGCAGGCTGTGGCCGCCGTATCGCTGGTCGGCCTGGGGTTCGCGGGTCTGCTGGTGATGCCGGACCTGCTGATCTCGGATGTGGTTGACCAGGACGAGACCGTGACCGGCGCGCGGCGCGAGGGCCTGTATTTCGGCATGAACGGCTTCATCATCCGGTTTGCGTTCTCGCTCCAGGGGCTGGTGGTCGGCGCGATCCTGGGGGGCACCGGCTACGTCGGCGCGACGCCCGAGAATCTGTTCCCGGCCCAGCCGGACGCGGCCGTCCTCGGCATCCGGTTCATGGTGGCCGGCGTCCCGATCCTGGCCTCCCTGATCGTCATTTGGGCGCTGGAGCGCTACCCGCTGCACGGCGCGCGTCTGGCCGAGGTCCGGGACCGGCTGGCCGCGCTCCGCCCGCCCGCCTGAGATGGCCGCCGCCCAACGGCTGCCTCGCGGTGTATGGCCAAAGCGGGGCCTCGAGGCCGTCTCGCTGTGCGTGATCCTGGGCCTGGCGGCGGCGCTGCGCTTCGGGTGGCCGGGCGTGCGGCAGTTCGACTTCGACCAGGCGCAGGTGAGCCTGGCGGCGCTGCGCACGGCGCGGCTCGGCCAGCCGGCGACGGTCGGCATGATCTCCTCGGCCGGGCTGCCCAACTTCCCTGGCGCGGCCTGGGTCTACGCGCTCCCGTTCGCGCTCTCCGCCGATCCGTTGATCGCGTCGCTCTTCACGGGCCTGTTGAACGTCCTGGCCGTGCTTGGCGCCTGGTGGCTGGCGCGCCGCGCCTGGGGGCCGTGGGCGGGCTTTGTGGCCGGCCTGCTCCTGGCCGCGTCGCCCTACGCCGTCTTCTTCTCGCGTGATATCTGGGCGCAGGACCTGCTCATCCCGCTGGCGATACTCTGGGCGTGCGCGGCCGTCGTGGGCGCCTCCACCGGGCGGGGCTGGGCGCTGGCGCTGTGCGTGGCGGCGGCCGGCTTCGCGCCCCAGGTCCACTACGCCGGCGCCGCGTTGCTCCTGCCGACCCTCTATCTCGCCGTGCGCGCCGGCTGGTGGCGGCGCTGGCGGCCTATGTTGGCCGGCTGGCTGGCGGCCGGCTGGCTGGCGGCGCCGTTCGTCTACACGGTCTGGTGCTGCCGGCCGGACATCCTCGGCCAGTTTCAGGCGGCGGGCGGCGGCTGGCAGATCGCCTCCTTGAGTCTGCGTCACCTGGCCGAAGCGGGCCTGGGCCTGAACTGGGAATGGTATCTCCTCGGCCCGCAAGGCGCCGGGGCGACCGGCCTGACCGGCGCGCTCCGGCTGACGCAGGGCGCGCTGGCGGTGGGAATCGCGGCCGGTCTGGCGCTGCTGATCCGCGACGATTGGCGCCAAAGAGGGGCGGGTCCTGATGAGGCCCGCGCCGCCACGATGCTTGTCCCGGCGTGGGCGCTGGCGGCGCCGCTCCTGTTCCTGGCGTCGTCCGGGCCGGTCCATTTGCACTATCAGCTCGCTTCGCTGCCAGCGCTGTGCCTGGCGGTCGGCGCGCTGGCCGGGCGTCCAGCCGGGCGCGTCGTCGTCGTCATCCTGGCGCTGGGCGTCGCCGGCGTGCAGGCCGCGGCGATGGCGCGCGCGCTGGACCTGGCCGGGCGCGAGGCCTGGCCGGGCGGGCTGGGCACGCCGCTGGAATGGCCGCGCGCCGCGGCGCGGGCCGTGAGGGACGGGCGGCCCGTGGTCGTCCATGCCGCCGGGGATGAGGCCGAGACGGTGGGGGAGGTGGCCGGCTTCGACGTGCTGTTGTGGGACTATCCGCACCAGATCGTCG
>Ga0073932_1005420_pt1 | contig 13887 bp, 11 predicted proteins | sample DewCreD2012metaG_FD_76967 | JGI IMG/M metagenome (GOLD analysis project Ga0073932, IMG submission 76967) | Hot spring sediment bacterial and archeal communities from British Columbia, Canada, to study Microbial Dark Matter (Phase II) - Dewar... ... | reverse complement strand
TCGTTGTTGATCACGCCATGGGACCGCAGCCAGCAGCCCGTGTACAGGGTCGAGCAGCAGGGCACGGTGGTGGACGGGAACATGGTCACAGCGCGATCCACGCGCACGCCGTTGTCCGCGGCCCCGCGCAGAAACCGCGCCTCCCCGCTGTCTATGAGTCCGTACAATGTCTGCTGGTGGCACCCGTCAATGCCCACCATAATCACGCGCCTGGCCATGCCGCTGTTCTCCCGTGGTTGAAAAACCGGTTCCTCTTTCCCGTGATTATAACGCATTGATGCGGGGGGCGGGAATCGGGCGCACCCTGCATGCCGTTCAATCTCGTGCGCGTAAAATTTTATTTTTGGACAATATTTTACTTGTGATCTAAAATGAATTTCTGTGATTGACGAGGGCAGCCGCACGGATATGCGATTCCAGGGAATTACCCGGTTTGCAAACTGTTTGATTTTTCTGGCCGCATGGGCCGTGTTTTGCTGTCCGGCAAGCGCGCAGGAGAAACCGCGCACGCCCGGCTTTTCGCTGGACCAGATTGACCGCATGGACCGCGAGATTTTGAGCCTGGACCTGTCGGAAGTGGATCCGAACTCCCCGGCCGCGTTCGAGGACATTCCCCTGGATCACTGGGCGTACCGCTCGGTGCAGCACCTGGCGGCCCTGGGCCTGCTCGACGGATACAGCGGCGGCCAGTTCCGCGGCGACCAGGTGGTCACCCGCTACGAGCTGGCGGTCATCGTATCCAAAATGCTCAAGAATTACCGGCAGTACCTGCGCCAGGGTTTCGTGGAATACACCGTGCCCGTGGACGCGGCCCTGCCGCCCACCTATGCGTATCCGCCGCCCCAGCCCGGATACAGGGACCCGGTTCCGGAGCGCAGCCCGCGCGTGGTCGAGGCCCCGGCCGCGATCAAGTCCGTGAAGGACGCCTACGCCACAGTGCCGTCTCCGGGCGTGCTTGTGCCGGCCCCGGCGCGCATGCCCTCGGGCGCGGCCCCGGGCGCGTCCTCCCGCCCCATGCGCGACGGCGAAGTCACCATCGGCACGGGCCGCGCCACGGCAGGCGACCCATACGCGTTTCGCGCGGAAAATCCTTATGAGCAAGTCCTGCCCCCCGCGGGCCAGGCGTTCCCTGGCGCCGCGGGCCGCCCCTCGCCCGCGGGCCTGCGCAAACGCGTGGCCCCGGCCGTGATGGAATCCCCGGCCCCGGCGCCGCCCAAGGACGCGGACAAAGACAAAGACAAAGACAAGGACAAAGACAAAGACAAGGATAAGGATAAAGACAAGGACAAGGATAAAGACAAGGACAAAGTCAAGATCCCCAAGGAACTCAAAAAGATCTCCAAGGACTTCGAGCTGACGGCCAAGGATGTGGCCATCTTTGAAACCCTGCTCGATTATGTGAACGCTGAACTCAAGACCATGAAAAAGGAGACGGACAAAAGCATCAAGGATGTGCAGCGCCTGGCCCAGAAGAACGAGCGCGACATTGACCGCCTCGAGGAAGAAGACCAGCGCTATAAAGTCAGCGGCGGAGCGCGCTTCGAGTATTCCAGCAGCCATACCGAAGAGGGCGCGGACTCGGAAACCAAGACAGGAATCACGGACAGCTATTACGCCTGGTTCGACATGTACAGCAAGCCCCGCAAATTCGACGATCTGGTGTTGCGCTCCAGCACCGGAGGCGGCAACCCGCGCATCGAGTATCAGGATTTCACCGAAGACATTGACAACCCGCGCAACTTCAAGCTGCGCAGCTTGTACGCCGGTTATGTCTCGACTCCGGGTTTCTCGCAATTCACGACCGGCCTGTCGGGCAAAACCATGAACGGCGGATTTTCCGCCTCGTTCAAGCTCAACGATTACACCATAGCCACCACCATGGGCCGCGTGCTGCAATGGAATTCCGTGACCGGAACAACGGTTCCCGTTTACCTCTACGGCGCGCAGCTTCAAACCAGCCTGTTCAACAACCCGGCCTCTCTGCTCTACATTACGCGATTCTCGTCGTGGGAGGACGCCGACGGCAAAAACAGCAACGATGAAAACAACATCATGGGCTGTTACAGAAAAGACGGCGATTGGAGCGACACCTTTTATCCTATCGGCTCGTTCACTTCCGAAAAAACCATCTGCCAGCCGCCGAGCAAAAACAGCCTCACCAGCGTGTTCTTCCGCTATCCCCTCAACGACTATGTTCCGGGCCTGACCATGACAGGCGAATTCCTGCATAGCTCCTATTACCGCCCGGGGTTTAAGATGAGCATGGTGAACAAAAACAATTCGGGCAATTACGACAACCCGTTTGATCCAACCATGAAGTACATCAACTGGCGCGACATTCCGGAACAGGCCGACTCGGACGATGCCTTCGCCATTTTACTGGACTACAACAAGGGGCCGCTTACTATACAACCGTCCGGATACCTTCACCTGGGAAACAAGTTTGTGAGCCGGTATCTGGGCCTGCCCGGCGTGGGCGACAGCCTGAATCTGGATCTGCTGCCCATCGCTATCCAGAGCCTGGACGCTTACCTGTTCTGGGGTGAATACAAAAGGCTCCGGCAGAAATACAAAATCAATTTTCTGTACGCAAAAGTCAAAGAACACAAGCCTATGTACCTGGACCCGTCCATCGCCGTGGCCGAGCCTGCGCTGGTAACCCAGTTCGCGGTCCTCGACCGGCTCAACAACCGCGACTCCGAACTCATGCTCAAGGCCGATGTGGCCATGAATTCGTTCACTTACTACATGACCGACAGAATCCAGTTGTCGGCAGGGTTCACAACATTCAAGGTCAACCTCGGGCCGGGGTGTGTGGACGCGAACCAGTTGGATGTGCGCAACGACCTCGGCGAAATCATTGACAAAGCTATCGGCGACGGCGCCAAGCAATGCGGCCTCGACGAACAGGACATAACGCCTAACATCCAGATGCTGGGCATGAAAAAAGACTACAGCATGTACTGGCGCACCTCGAACCGCTCCGAGATGAATTTTGGCTGGGGAACCAACAAGATGGCCCCCAAAATTTCCCTGGGCGCAGGCTCGGCCGTGGATGAAATTCTCACCGACCTGGTCCCCTTCGGAACGGAGTATTCGTTCTCGACCTCTTACAAATACCGGCTCACGGACGCGTCCAATGTGTACATGTGGTACAACAGGTCTTACAACCGCCCCCAGGAAGGCTTCGCCGGCACCAACCCCGATGACATAGACGACTATCTCGAAGACAACAAGGGCGCGCACAAGGTCGGCATCAAGGTCGAGATGAGTTTCTGATCCGCACCGCCCCGCGTTTTTCCCGCTTTTTCCATCGAAAGTTCAAGCGTCCGGACTATACTTGTACTATGGCGACAGGAGCCTGCGGCATAGATTGCAGCGTGTGCGGCCTTCATGTGAACGGCCTGTGCAGCACATGCGGCGGCGGAACCACGCAGGCCGCGCGCGAAAAGCTCGACGCCCAGCACAAGCTCCTGGGCATGGGCTGCTCCATCCTCGAATGCGCCGCGGGCCGCAAGCTCGACTTCTGCTCCCGCGACTGCCTCGATTTCCCCTGCTCCCTGTTCACCCGCGGCCCCTATCCCTACAGCGAGGGCTTTCTGCACATGCACAAACGCCGCCGCATGCAGAGCGACCAGGACAAATCCACGGACCCCAAATGGCCGCGCGAGGCCGACGAGTTCTGGGACATGCTCCTGGCGCGCAATCCCGCCGAGGTGTGCCGCGACGCCGAAGTCGCGCCCCTGGACCGCGGCGGCTACAATGTCAAATGCCTTAACGAAAACTGGATCGTGGAACTCGAAACCCGCACTATCAAGAAAGCCTACGGGCAGGCCGCGGGCGACTGGGACCGCCTCATGCCCTTCTACATCCTCGCATACCTGGTCAAGGCCGACCAGAGCCGCCCCTCGGGCCGCATGGTGTCCCCCCGCGACATCATGCCCGGGCTTAATTACTTCCAGGGCATGCACAGCCTGGACGCCAAACCCCTTGAGGAGTTCTTCGGCCAGGACGCCGCCCTGTTCGCGCGCGCGGCCGGCGCTCTGGGCGCGGACCCCACCGGACAGGGTGACGCGTCCGTGCGCCTGTGGCTCTTCCCCAAACTGCCCGTGGAATTCATCTTCTGGGCCGCGGACGAGGATTTTCCGTCCCGCGCCACCGTGCTGCTCGACGACCAGTCCCGCTTCCTCTACCCCGTGAATGTGATCTACAAGGCCGTGAACCTGCTCGTCAAGCGCCTGGTCTTCACCGCGAAAAACCTCTGACCCGCGCAGCGCGCCGCCTCTCGAAACCCCGTGCGTTTCCGCGATTGTGATATATTCTATGTATGGCGGCCGCGCGCCGCCGCAGCACGCCCCGCAGGGAGGAACCGCCATGTCCCCGAAAACGGACAGCTTCGAATACATCGGCCCCATCGCATCCGTGGAAAGAACGGACCGGGGCGTATTGCTGAAAAGCGACAACGCGATCGTGAGCGTGACTTTCGCCGCCCCGGGCGTGGCGCGGGTGCGCGCCGCCCGGGGCCATGCGTTCCCGCCGGACTTCTCCTGGGCCGTGTGCGCGGACCCGCAGCCCGCCCCCTTCGAGTTCGAGGAAGACGACGCCTGCGTTAGCCTGTCCTCGGACCGCGTCAGCGTGACCATCGAGCGCAATCCGTTCCGCATGGTGTTCGAGGATGAAGCCGGGGTGATCAACGAGGACGAGCCGGGCCGCGCCATTGGCTGGCGCGGGCAGCGCGTGCGCTGCTGCAAGACCATGCCCGCGGACGAGCATTACTACGGCTTCGGCGAAAAGCTCATGCGCCTGGACCGCCGCCGCAAACGCATGACCATGTGGAACACCGACGCCGGGCTGCACCACCCCAACTCCGACCCGCTCTATGTGGACATCCCGTTCTACATCGGCCACCGCGCCGGCCGCTCCTACGGCATTTTCTTCGACTCCACATGGAAATCCCTGTTCAACATGGGCGGAACCGCCCTGCGCTACGCATACTTCCAGGCCGAAGGCGGCGAGGCCAATTACTACTTCATCGCCGGGCCGGACATGAAAACCGTGGTGCGCCGGTACACGGAACTGACCGGGCGCAGCGCCATGCCGCCGCTGTGGTCCCTGGGCCATCACCAGTGCCGCTGGAGCTACAAAACGGACGAACGCGTGCGCCGCATCGCCTCCGGGTTCCGCAAACGCGCCATCCCCTGCGACGCCATGTGGCTCGACATCCACTACATGAACGGCTACCGCGTGTTCACCTGGCACCCGCGCCGGTTCCCCGATCCCAGGGGGCTGATCCGCGACCTGGCCGCGGACGGGTTCCGCACCATCGTGATCGTGGACCCGGGCGTGAAAAAGGAGCCGGGCTATTCCGTGTACGACGACGGCCTGTCCAAAGACTACTTCCTGCGCCGCGCGGACGGCACGCTGTTCACCGGCATCGTGTGGCCCGGAACCACGGTGTTCCCGGACTTCAACCGCGAAGAAGTGCGCGACTGGTGGACGGATCTGCACAAGGGCTATCTGGCCGAAGACGGCGTCGCGGGAATCTGGAACGACATGAACGAGCCGAGCGTGAACATCCGGCCGCACCGCCGCGTGACCACCGAGGGCGTGCTGCACCACGACCCCGCCACCGGAGGAACCGGGCCGCACCTGCAGCACCGCAACGCCTACGGCCTCACCGAAGCCATGGCCACGCACGCCGCCTTGCTCAAGCACAGGCCCGGCCAGCGCCCGTTCCTGCTCACGCGCTCGGGCTACGCGGGCATTCAGCGCTACGCCGCCATCTGGTGCGGCGACAACACCAGCGCCTGGAGCCATCTGCGATACAGCGTGCCCCAACTCCTGGGCCTCGGCCTGTGCGGCGTGCCTTTCACAGGCTGCGACATCGGCGGCTTCGCTCTCAATTGCTCCGCAGAGCTCTACGCCCGCTGGATCCAGCTCGGCGCCCTCTACCCCTTCTGCCGCACGCATTCCATGCTCATGACCCGCAGCCAGGAACCCTGGTCCTTCGGAGAGCGCGTCACCCGCATCGCGCGCCGCTACATCACCCTGCGCTACACGCTCATCCCCTATCTCTACAACCTGTTCCGCGAGCACGCGCTCACGGGTCTGCCGCCCATGAGGCCGCTTGTGCTCGAATTCCCGGACGACGACGCCTGCGCCGGAATAGACGACCAGTTCCTGCTCGGCTCGAGCCTGCTTGCCGCGCCCGTGCTCGAAAAAGGCGCGCGGCGGCGGGAGGTGTATTTGCCCCAAGGCGAATGGATTGACTACTGGACCGGACACCGCTACCCCGGCCCCTGCACCCTTACCCTGGACGCTCCCCTGGAAATCATGCCCCTGTTCATCCGCGCGGGCAGCATCATTCCGGGCATGCAGCCCATGCAGCACACGGGCGAGCGCCCCGTGGACCCGCTTATCCTCGAACTTTATCCCGGCGAACCGGGCGGCCCGGCTGCGGTTTTCGATTACTACGAAGACGACGGCCAGACCCTGGACTACCAGACCGGAGCGCACTGCACCACGCACTACGCCTGCGAGGCGCGCGAAAACGGCGGCGCAACTTTCACCGCGGCCGCGCGCCAGGGCGCATTCGCGCCCGCGCCGCGCATGATCGAGCTGCGCTTCCACGGCGTCTCCGCTTGTCCCGCGCAGGCCGTGCTCGATGGCGCGCCCCTGGACCGCGCCCAGCCCGGCGCGCCCGCGCCGCGCAACGCCGCCGCCTGGGATTACGACCCGGACACGCAGACCGCCACGGTCACCGTCAGCGACACGGGCCAGCCATTTGCCGTGGAATTGCTATAGGTACTGCTCGTGAAAAATCGAGATAAGGATTGACGCAGAGAGCGCAGGGGCGCACAAAGGACGCAGAGCAAAGGCGCTTTGTTTCTGTGTGTTTCAACGGATGCAGGGCAGCGTCGCCGAACGCCGCCGCTCACAAGCAACGCGAGACGGCATATAGCTGTTCGGGCGCGATGCATCTTACTCTTTTTGGGTTAAAGGTTTAATCCTTCTCAAAACATGCAAAAGCAGAAAAACGGGAACGCCGCGATTTTCCGCATGCCGTATTTGCTTTTTGCGGCCAGAGCGCTTGTTCACGGTGCCCGCAGAAACCCCCTCTTTATATTCAATGGGGGCAAATGGGTTTTGCAGGATTGGCGGCATGCCGCCGCGCTTCAGGACTGCGGCGTGTCGCGATGCTCCAGATATGTGTCCTTGACTCGGGCATACTTCTGCGCCCAGTACCGGATCCTGTGTTCCTGACCCGGTTCCAGGGTTCTGGCCACCTTGCCGGGCACGCCCAGCGCCAGGGAATAGGGCGGGATGTCCGCGCCCTCGGTGATCACGCAGCCCGCGCCCACGATGCTGTTGGCGCCCACGCGCGCGCCGTTCAGAATGATGGCCCCGATGCCCACCAGGCAGTTGTCCTCGACCGTGCATCCGTGGATGCGCGCGCCGTGGCCCGCGGTCACATAGCTGCCCACCACGCACGGATGCTCGTCTCCCACATGCAGAATGCAGCCGTCCTGGATGTTGGTGTACTCGCCCACATCAATGCGGTTGATGTCCGCGCGCAGCACCGAATGGAACCACACGCTTGCGTGCTGCCGCAGGGTCACGCGGCCCACCAGCACCGCGAAATCCGCCACGAACGCCGTCTCATGCACCACAGGGCTGCTGCCGTTATAGGGTATCACCATCGCTGGCATTGCGCGCGCCTCCGCACCCGAGTCAAATGTCTCCATCCATGATAGCACACTTCGCGCAAAATGCGATTCCCCGGTCGAGCGCACTTTGGCAGGTTATGCCGAATCTGCCGGCAACAACCGCGTGCGCGTGAGAGGGCAGGTTAGCCGTCTTGATCAGCGCTCCGCGGCCGGACTGCATGCGCCGCGGTTTTGTGCTAAAATTCCGGACTATGAGAAAACAACCATTCCTGATAGCGACAATCCTGCTGCTGCTGTGCTGCGCTGCGGCGGCGCGCGCAAACTGCTCGTACTTCCTGGTGACGCTGGAAGAACAAAACCATGGATTCGCTGACGCGGCGCATATCATGGCCTCGGCCGCGCTCGAAGCCAACGGGTGCGAACCCGCGGACCACGAGCCGGACATCGCTCTCACCCTGCGCATCGTGTCCGTGGACACGGTCCGCCGCGCCAATCCCAAAGGCATGCTGCTCGCCGGCGGCTTGAGCAGCGCCACCTATCTTGACGCGCGCGTGACCGCAACCCTGCTGGCCACGCGAAACGGCGCGGATCAATATTCTGAAACCATCACATACTCCAGCCCGCCGCGCGAGCTGTACAGCGGCTGGTACCGCGCGCGCAGCATCAAGAAACACGCCGTGGAGAACGCCGCGGCCAAGCTCGTGATCCGGTTTCTGAAAAGCACGGAACTGACCGGGTCCAGGGTCCAGGCCCCGCCGCGCGCCAACGGCGACCTGCTCACCCAGGACCGCGACATCTGGCCCGTGCTCGGGGGCGGGTTCACGGGCGTGGCCGCGCACGAGGCCGGCCATCTCATCAACGCGCGCCTCACCGGCCACGACGCCCGCATCCGCCGCAGCGAGGACCGCACCTTCACGGCCCAGGCCGACACCGTGGCCGGTCTGTCCATCCTTTTCGCCCACCGCCTCGGCGACGATATGCAGTTCCCGTTCCCGGACGCCATGTACGATTTCGGCGCGGTGGCCTCACCCTCCGGCCCGCGATATATTGACAATCAGGGAAATGAGGTCCCGGGCGGCCGCAGCGATCACGCGCTCATCGCCTATTCCGGAATCCTGTACCAGAACCTGGCGAACGAATACCTGCTCACGCGCTGGCCCGATCTCATAGACCGCGACGATCCGTTCAAAAAGGGCATGTTCTTCGGAAATATCCTGGTGCCCGCGGTGTACACGGTGCGCGGGTACAGCGACCCGAACAGCGACCTGTGGCAGTTGCAGCAGGACCTTGGCTGGGACCGCTGGGCCGTGAACGCCATGGCGCTCGCGCCCCTGGCCGCGGACATGGCCCGCTACTACCATCCCGAAAACAAGAAGCTGCGCCGCTGGGCGCGCATCGCCAAGGCCGTGCCGCTCATCATCGTGCTCTCCCAGTGAGCGCTGCGCCAGGATATAACGCCTCGCCGGTCATTCGCTTTTGAGCGGAAACACATTGCGGCCTTCGAGGCCGGGGATTTCGATGCCGTAACAGGACAGGACCGAGGGCAGCACATCAAGCACGGTCATGTCCTCGCAATTCCCGGCCTGACCCGCGGCGTAGAACAGGGCGTCGTGGCTTGTGTGCATGCCGCAGAGCTGCGTTTTCTCGAACATGGACTCCTTGTGCAGCGCGCCCTTGAGGTCGTAACCGTCGAAAGGCAGGGCCACGAGGTCCGCGGCGGACTCGAAGAACGGCCCTTTGTAAATATCCTCGCGGCGCAGCACAGATTTAATTACGGGGGATCCGTCCTCGGGATCGCGGATCGCGAGAAGCGTTTCCGCAACCTGATCGCGCACGCGCTCGTATTCCTCGCCCGGCGCCACCGAGCCGTTCTGTTCGCGCCCGCGCAGATTCACGAAAATGCGGCCGGGGATCAAGCTGTAGGCCTTTGACGCGGCGGCGATGTGCCCGAGGTTTTTAGGCTGGTCAATGTTGAACGAGAGCAGGCCCGCGTCGCGCAGCGCGCAGTTGATGTGCACCTCTTTTTTCAGAGCGCAGAACCCGTGGTCGGACAGCGCCACGAGGCGCGCGTCACGGGGCATGCGCGCGCGCACCTCGCCCAGAAACGCGTCCACCTTGTCGAAAAACTCCATGAAGCGCGGCGCGAACTCCGGATGGCCGTTCTCCCAGTCTTCCCAGAAGAAATGGCACAACCGGTCGGTTTCCATGATGTGGGACATGAAGAAATCCCAGGGGTGACGCTCCATGAGATGCAGGGTTGCGTGCAGGCGGCGGTCCAGGGCGTGGAACAGATCGTCGAGGAACGCGGCCTTGTCCTCGCGCGCTTTCCACGGGTCCACATCAATCACATAGCCCATGGATTCGAGGGTGGGCGCCAGGTCCGCGGGATATGTCGCCTTGTGGAGTTCCGTTGCCAAAAAGCATGACACCATAATGCCGTTCACGGGCCGCGGAGGGTAGTTCACGGGCACATTCATAACGATGACTTTTTTGCCGAACCGGTTGCCGAGGATGTCCCACACGGCCGGGGCTTTGCGGTCCATGGCCGTGGGCAGGAACATCTCGATGGGGTTTGGGCGGCGGTCCACGAACCCGAAGATATTGTGCGCGGCGGGGTTGCAGCCCGTGGCGATGCAGGTCCAGGCCACGGACGAGATGGGCGGCACGGACGACGCCATGCGGGCCATGCCGCCCTCGGTGAGCAGTTGCTGGAAATGCGGGAACCGGCCACGGCGCATCTGTTCGACGACGAACGAGTGCGGCACGCCGTCTATGCCGAGCATGACCACGCGGCCCTGCTGGTTTGACTGTGTCGAATGTGTCATGGGGAAAGCGCCGGTTCGCGGGCCGGTCAGTCGGTGTCGCCGGTCAGCTTCCTGATTTTCTGGATGAGCAGATCTTTCTTGAACGGCTTCAGAATATAGTCCGAAGCGCCGTCGCGGAACGCGGTGATGATCTTGTCTTTTTTGCCCACGGCCGTGAGCATGATGATGGGAATGTCCCTGGTGGCGTCGTTGTCCTTGAGAAGCATGAGAGTGGAAAAGCCGTCGAAGCCGGGCATCATGATGTCGAGCAGGATGATGTCCGGCTTCTGCTCCGCGGCGAGCATGATGCCCTCGTGCCCGTCCTGGGAGATGAGGATGTTGAACGAGCCGCCGAGCGCGTCATTGATGGCCTCAAGCACAACCGGATCATCGTCAACGGCCAGAATGGTTTTTCTTGCCATGAGGCACCTCTGCGCGGAGCGTGATTTTCGTGCAGCTTGATTATATCTGATCGCCGCCGTTGATCAAGAATAAAGCGGGGTCAGGATTTTTCGATGGCGATGGCCGCGCCCGGCGCCACCGTTTTGAAAATTTTCGGGTCGCCCTGAACGGCGCCGAACACATTGACCGCGCTTGCGGCGCGGATTTCGGATCCGCGGCTGGCCGGGGTGGGGCCGAAGAAAATGCAGAACGCGGTCCCGGGAGGCCAGTAGGCCAGGTCGCCCGAGGCCACCACGGGGCTTGCGCCCGGTTCCGCGGCGGCGTGCACGGGGATCGAGAAATAGATTTCGTCGCCCCATGTGTTCACGGTTCCGTTTATGGGCAGGGCGTCCCAGATTTTATCCGCGGTGGGCGAATCGTTGAGCCGCGCCTGCGCGCTCACGCCCTGCGCCGATATGGTGATCATGCGGTCCGCCATGGCGTTACTCCGTTTCCGGCACCCGGCATGAGGAAAAGCCGGGGTATCGGGGATCCGGTTGTCCGGGGATCCGGTTTGAACCCCTTAACCCCTGAATCCCTGGGTCTCCCGTGGCCTCTGTGTTCTCGGTGGCCGTCGTTTCTTTAATAAATTTGATGTTTCATCGCGGATCATTCGTCCCGCGGCGGCGGCGTTCGGCGATGCCGCCCTGCACGCATTGGAGTCCTTTTTGTCAATTATTTCTTTTTGCTCTTCTTTTCCGTTTTCTTGTTTTTGGCTTTGGATTTCTTTTTAGCAACCGGCTCTTTTTTTGCTGCGGGTTTTTCTTTGGCCTTGGCTTTTGCTTTTTCGCCGGATTTTGCGGCGGCGGTTTTTCGTGCGACCTCGCGGCCCACGGCCGGGGTGTAGCGCACGAAGCGGTTTTTGCCGCGCAGCTTGGCCGCTAGCAGGGCCGTGTCGGCCTGGTCCAGAAGATCTTCGGGCGTGTTGATCTTGTCGTGGTAACTGGCCACGCCCACGCTGACCGTGAGGTGCAGCGTCTTTGCGCCGGGGCCGGAGAAGGCGTAATCTGCCACGGCCTGGCGCAGGCGCTCGCCCAGGATTTCCGCGCCGTCGCCCGGCGTTTCGGGCAGCACGATCACGAACTCCTCGCCGCCGTAGCGCGCCACGATGTCCACCTCACGCACGCCCTGGCGCAGAATGTTGGCGAATTCGGACAGCACCACATTGCCCAGCAGGTGGCCGTAGGTGTCGTTCACAGCCTTGAACTCGTCAATGTCCAACATGAGAACGGACAGCATCTGCTTGTAGCGGCGCGCGCGCTTGATTTCCAGCGCGAACTGGTGGTGGAAGGTGCGGTAGTTCAAAAGACCGGTGAGACCGTCGGTGGTAGCGAGGCGCTCGGCGTGCGAGAAAATGGACGCATTGTCTATGGCCACGCCCGCCTGATAAGCGACCTGGGTGAAGAAGTCCATGCGCTCCTTGGTCAGCTCCAGGCCCGGCTCGGGATACAGCTCGATGATGCCGATGGTGCGGCCGCGCACCACCAGGGGAATCGTGATCCGGCGCTCGATGCCGAATTCCTTATACAGCGCGACATATTCCGGCTCGATGATGTCCGCGACATTTTCCACGATGAAGCTGTCGCGGCCGAACAGGCGGCGCTCGAACAGGATGTCGCGGGTGAACTCGATATAGCGGCTGCGGAAACCCGGCGTGAGGGACATGGAGGTGGCCACCAGGAAGCGCTCGATCTTCTGGTCCCGGATCACCAGGGTGCAGCGCTCCACGCCGCTCAACTGCGTGATCTTCTCGCTCAAGTGGCGCATCATCTTGTCGAAATCGCCCACGGCGCCGACCAGGCTGGTGATTTCGTGCAGCGCGGACAGTTCGGCCACTTCGCGGGTCAGCCCGTACTTCTTGAAATTCAGTTGCGTGATCATGCCCACCAGGGTTTCGAGCAGTTCCTTGGCTTTGACGAACTGCTCCTCGGACATGCTCTGAATGCGCTGCAGTTCTCCCTCGAAGTCGTCAATGTTCAGGTCGAGGTCGCGAGTCACTTTTTTCAGGTTGTCGCGGCTGAATTCTTTTCCGATAATCTGGCCGCCCACGATGGTGGTGATGTGCGCGTTGTTGATCATCACGGGCACGGCGAAGTACTTGAATCCCGCGTGGCATTCATAGAGAGTGGGCTTGCCGGACTCGGACACGGCGCGCGCGGCCTCGAGGTGGCTTCTGGCGCACAGGGTGCGGCCTTTTTTCGAATGGCGCAGATACCGCAGGCAGAAATCGTTGTAATTGCTGGGCTGGGTGATCATGTTGCCGTCCGGGTCGAGGGTGACCGTGGACAGGCCCGTCATCATGGACAGAGCATCCTGGAACTTCTGCCAGGTCTGGATGTCCATGAGCGTGGACAGGAGTTTTTCCGCGTCTTTTTTCTTTTGCGCCATGTTGTTCCCCAGAAGCGCGCGGTGTGCGCCGCGCGATGTGCCGGTCCGCCGAGCGACCCCGGTTTACCGCTGTGCGATGATCAGATATTCGCGAGCCGCGCCGCCGTGCGGCCCGGCGATGCGCTGCTCCAGAACTTCCACGCCGCCCGCGCATTCGCGGAATATGTCCGCGATCCGCTTCTGGTCAAGCGGCGCGTTTTCGTTGAAAGCCGCAAACCACAGCGGAATGTGGGCGGATGCGGCAAGGAACCCGCGCAGCTTGTCCGCGTACTCTTCGGGAGTTGCGGCCTGGGTTCCAAGCCCGGCGGCGCGGCCGGCCAGGCGCGCGTCCAGCTCGGACTCGATGCATCCGGTGACAAACAGCTCCATGATCCGCTCTTCTGGGCTTAAATCCAGATACCCCGCGGCCGAAGGCAGATAAAAGTACATGGCGTCCGCGCTCACGGCGCGGACCAGCTCGAAGGCGTCCCGCATGTGCGCCTCGCACGGCTCGCCGCCGTCGAACACTTTCTGGTTCATGGATTCCACATAATACTGGAACACGCCGGAGGTGTCCTGGTCGGGCCTGACATCGCGCGTGGCGTCGT
>Ga0073932_1005414_pt1 | contig 13898 bp, 10 predicted proteins | sample DewCreD2012metaG_FD_76967 | JGI IMG/M metagenome (GOLD analysis project Ga0073932, IMG submission 76967) | Hot spring sediment bacterial and archeal communities from British Columbia, Canada, to study Microbial Dark Matter (Phase II) - Dewar... ... | reverse complement strand
GGACCGAGTTAAGTTTGACCTTAACCCCAAAGTGCCGGATGGCATGCGACGGCTCGATAAACGTCCGGCCCACATAGTGGTTGCGGATCAGGCCCTCTTGGTAGGGCAAACCCGCCGCCAAGGCGTAACCTATCGCCGCCACCCGGCCCGAGTCCGGCACGCTGATCACCACGTCGGCTTCGGCCGGCTGTTCCGCAAAGAGCTGAGCCCCCAGTCTAAGTCTCGATTGATAAACGGATTCTCCGTAAACCACCGAGTCGGGCCGCGCAAAATAGACATGCTCGAAAATACACCGGGAGAGCTTCCGCGGAGGGAGGGGATGATAACTATGAACCCCGTCCTCATCCACAATCACCACCTCGCCCGGCTCGACCTCGCGCTCGTATTTCGCGCCCACCAGGTCCAGCGCACAGGTCTCGGACGCGAAAATCACCGCCTTTTCATTGATCCGGCCCATCACCAGCGGCCTAAGGCCCCAAGGGTCCCGGCAGGCCGCCAACTGGCGGTCGGTCAAAAACACCAGACTGAACGCGCCCCGGATCTCATTGGCCGCGATACAGATCTTATCCAGCAGTCGCCCGCTTTTGACCGACGCCATCAGGTGGACGATCACCTCGGTGTCCATCGACGACTGGAAAATCGCCCCCGACTCCTCCATCCGCTCCCGGAGCGTTCGGGCGTTGACCAGGTTGCCGTTGTGGGCCACCGCGATCCGGCCCTGGCTCGACTCCACCGCGAACGGCTGCGCGTTTTTGAGCAGCGATGACCCCGAGGTCGAGTATCGCACGTGACCGATCGCCGCCTGGCCCGGCAGTTTTATCAGGATGTCTTCATTAAAAACATCCTGAACCAAGCCCATCGCCCGATGGGAATACATGCTGCGGCCCGTCGAGGCGACTATCCCCGCGCTCTCCTGCCCACGGTGCTGTAAGGCGTACATGCAAAGGTAGGCGATATTGGAGGCTTCCGGATGGCCGTAGACCCCGACGATTCCGCATTCGTCTTTCCAGAATTCGCTCACAACCGCTTCCTTGTATGGGCCCAGCCGATCATTATAATACCATCATGGAATGGTTTTGGGAAGGACAAAATGCGGAAATTTTTCGAAGTCTAATTAAATCATCGTGTTAGACATTGGTCATTAGGGTAGGTGCGAGTCTTTCCCCGGAACCGACATGAAAATCAGGCCAAAAGGAAAAGAAAAATCAAACGAAGCGAAATAATGAACCTCTCCCCCCAAAACGGCCCTGCTGACAGTGTTTTCAGGACCCCCCCCCCCGAAAAAACGGCCGCCGAAAATCTCGACGGCCGGTTAGTTATTCGTCGGGGACCATTACATGCGCCCAAGCCCGAGGTCGCCAGTCGTCGGGGCACATTGTATGCGCTCAACCCCAGAGGGCGCACGCAGTGTGCCCACACATGTGCGAGGGACTTCAGTCCCGAGCCCCGGGTGGGGGCGGCATTCTTGCCGCCCATGCGCGACCAGAATGTCGCGCCTCCGGAATACCATCACGGCGTGACCGTGATCGTCACCGGCTCGCTCAGCTTCACCTCGGCGACCGGCCCACGCCGCCCGAGCCGCACTCCAGCGCTTTCGCGTTCACCACCACCGGGCCTGATGAAGAGAGGAGGGCAGTCCTTGGCTTGCATCCGGTTTCCGGCCGTCGTAAGCTAATTCATCATATCCCGCCGAACGAGGTCGTTAATGCCCGAGCACAAACCGGTCAAGCCCAGTCTAAAAGCGGTCAAGGCCTACTACGCCGCCCTCCAGTCCTTCAAGGACCAAAACGTGGACCACGAAATGGCCGTCCGCTCCGCCTTCCAAACACTGTTGGCCGACGCCGCCAAGGCTCGCGGCTGGGTCCTGGTCCCGGAACTCTCCGACACCGCCGCCGGCAAGACCATCCGGCCCGACGCCACCCTCCGCGACCAGAACAACCTCCCCCGCGGCTACTGGGAGGCCAAGGACACCAAGGACGACCTCGACGCCGAGGTCGCCAAAAAAATCAAAAAGGGCTACCCCCTCCGCAACACCATCTTCGAGGACACCCGCCGCGCCCGGCTCTTCCAAAACGGTTCACTCGCCTTCAAGACCGACGACCTGGCCGACCCCCAAAAACTCTGCGACCTCCTCAACGCCTTCTTCGGCCACGACCAGCCCGACATCCTCGAATTCGAAAAGGCCGTGGACGAATTCAAGGAGCGGGTCCCGGACCTCGCCCAGGGCCTCAACGACAAAATCAAACAGGCCCACGCCGAGAACCCCAACTTCCAGGAGGCCTTCGATTCCTTCTTCGCCCTCTGCCAAAAAACCCTGAACCCCAACCTCCGCGAGGAAGCCGTCGACGAAATGCTCGTCCAGCACCTCCTCACCGAGCGCCTCATCCGCACCATCTTCGACAACCCCGAGTTCACCGCCCGCAACGCCATCGCCGCCGAGGTCGAAAAGGTCATCGCCGCTCTGGTCTCCCAGTCCTTCAACCGCCGCGAGTACCTCAAGGGCCTCGACCGCTTCTACGCCGCCATCGAGGCCGCCGCCGCCCGCCTCGCCGACTTCTCCGAAAAACAGCACTTCCTAAACTCCATCTACGAGCGCTTCTTCCAGGGCTACTCGGTCAAGGTCGCCGACACCCACGGCATCGTCTATACCCCGCAGCCGGTGGTGGACTTCATGTGCGCCAGCGTGGCCGAGGCCCTAAAGACCGAGTTCGGCAAAACCCTGTCCGACCCCGACGTCTGCATCATCGACCCCTGCACCGGCACCGGCAACTTCATCGTCAACCTGATGCGAAGAATCCCCAAAAAGGACCTGCCCGGCGTCTATAAACACCGCCTCTTCGCCAACGAGGTCATGCTCCTGCCCTACTACATCGCCTCGCTGAATATCGAACATGCCTACTACGAACTGACCGGGACCTACGAGCCCTTCGAGGGTTTATGCTTCGTCGATACCCTGGAACTGGCGGAGGCCCGGCAACACCAGCTCGAATTCATGACCGAGAAAAACACCGAACGGGTCGAACGCCAGCGCCAGTCCCCCATCACCGTCGTCATCGGCAACCCGCCGTACAACGTCGGGCAACTCAACGAGAACGACAACAACAAGAACCGGAAGTATCCGGTGATCGAAGAAAGAATCAAGAACACTTACGCCAAGGATTCCAAGGCGACCAACAAGAACGCCCTCTCCGACGCTTACGTCAAATTCTTTCGCTGGGCGGTGGACCGGTTGGAAAAAAGGGACGGGATAGTTTGCTTCATTACCAACAACAGCTTCATCGACAATATCGCTTTCGACGGCATGAGGAAGCATCTCGGTTCCGACTTCAGCCGGTTTTATCATGTCGATCTGCACGGCAATGTACGGAAAAATCCAAAACTCAGCGGCACCACCCACAATGTTTTCGGCATTCAGGTCGGAGTGGGTATATCAGTAGCCGTGCGGGCGAAAGGACACGCCGGCAGCAAAATCTTCTATCACCGAGTGCCCGAAGATTGGCGTAGAGATGAAAAATGCGAATGGCTGCAGAAAACAGAAACCATTGCCGGCGTCGGATGGAAGGAAATCGAAGACAACCCCAGACATGAATGGATCACCGACGATAATGACGAGCAGTTTTTCGCGCTCCTTCCGATGGGGAGCAAGGAGGCCAAGGCATCCCGGTCGGCCGAAGGCAGCACGATCTTTAATATGTTCTCCAACGGGGTCAAGACAAACCGGGACGCGGTCGTCTACGATTATGCCCCCCCGTATTAATTAAACGAATTAATCAATTCATTGAGGACTACAACTCCGAAGTTGATCGCTACCTGCGCTCGGACCGGAAAATCCCGCCAGACAATTTTGTCCGATACGACCGAGTTGACTGGAGTAGAGATTTGAAACAAGACCTTAAGCGTGGGCATCACGTTGAATTTACCGAAAATAATATGAGAGTTTCCCTTTATCGTCCTTTCAACAAACGAAATCTCTACTTTGACAGAACTCTGAATGAGGAAATCTACTCTTTGGAAGAAATCTATCCAGTTAGTGTAGCTGAGAACCAAACGATATTCATTTCGGCTGTTGGCACAAGCAAACCTTTCCATTGCATGATGACAAACACCATTGCAGACATCCATTGTGTAGGCGACTCACAGGGCTTCCCATTCTATACATACCAATCGGAAGAATGTCTGGAAGCAAAAGAAAACATCTCTGACTTTGCACTGGACACCTTTCAAAAACGATATCGAAACAAGAAGATTACCAAGCGGGACATCTTCAATTACGTTTACGGCCTGCTGCATCATCCCGGTTACCGCGAAAAATTCTCGGGCTGCCTCAAGCGGTCGTTGCCGCGCATCCCGTTTGCCCCGGACTTCCGCGCGTTTGCGGAGGCGGGGAAGCGGTTGGCGGAGTTGCATTTGAATTACGAGACCGTGGAGCCTTACCCGCTGACGTGGATCGAGACCCCGAACGTGCCGCAGTCGCTCAAGGTGGTCGATAAGATGCGGCTGAGCAAGGACCGGACGCAGGTGACGGTGAACCCGTCGCTGACGCTGGCGGGCGTGCCGCCGGAGGCGTTCGAATATCGCTTGGGCAATCGCAGCGCCCTCGAATGGGTCCTGGACCAGTACCAGGTGAAGAAGGACGAGCGGACGGGGGTGGTCTCGGACCCGAACAGGTACGGCCCGCCGGACTACATCGTGAACCTGGTGGGCCGGGTGATCGCGGTGAGTTTGGCGACGGTGGAGATCGTGCGGGGCCTGCCGTCGGACTTCGGCGCCTAGTGTGGAGTGCGAAAGCTTGCTTTCGCTTTTCTCCCGGCAAGCTTGCTTGCCGGTCTTATCCTTGTAGGAGCGACTTTAGTCGCGATTGCTTATCGCCGAAGCAAGCTTCGGCGGAGAACAGCGAAAGCAAGCTTTCGCACTCCATACCGGAGCGCCGTTACGTAATCAACGGTTGACAATTGCCGATGCTACGATTGGCCTCTAGGAGGATAAGCCAATGAATCGGACCAGATATTTACACCTGGGCCATGTTGCGGTGGTTCTGACGGAGTTGACCCGCCGCCGGAAGATGACGCACGACCTCTGCCCCTTGCGGACGAAGACCTTGGGCTACATCCGCAAGGAGACCGAGAACTACTTCGATATCGTCTATAACCAATGCCGGGTGAAATTGAAACCGGAGGATTTCGACGCCGCCCAGGCGGTCGCGCTCTTTGGGGAACTCAAGCCGAAACAAATCAAGGCCTGGTTCAAGGTGATGATGGGGTACGCCCACTTTGTCGGGGCGCCCCTCGATTGCCCCCGCTACGTTCGCGACCCGGACTACGCGGTTCTGTTCGAGGTCTTCACCAACTGTTTCGCCTACAATTTTATGGACCGACTCTGCTTGGACTTGAACATCTGGCATCAGCCCCGGGACCTGAACGCCCTGGATTCCGACGGCTTCAAAATGCCAGAAACCGAACGGCTGGATCGGATATTTCACGCCGTCGGCTGGAGCAACAGCATGATCATATGCGAAGCCGCCGGCTACTTGATTACGGACGACCCCGCGCTCTTCTCCGATATTTTGTGGAAAAGATTCGAGGAGGAAACCGGGATGCAACGCCGGCCGCAACACTTCGGGGAGATTTTGCGCTCCGAGGAGTTGACCGCGAGCTTGATCGCGGCGGTCGGCGCCTGATCTGGAGTGCGCGGGCTCGACCGCGCTTTAGGCTCCCCGGCTTGACGGGGGGCATTCCGGAATCAGACCGCGCGTCGAGCCGCGCGGGGGAAGAGCGGCGTCAAGCCGCCGCACTCCAGACCGGAAGAGCGGCGTCAGTCTTCTTCCGGCCCTCCCCCCGCCTTCATCCGCTCGATCTCGACCGTCCGCTGGATCTGCTCCTCGGTTGCCATGATCCCCGCGTTGGCCGCCACCCGCCGGACCTCATCCTCCGTCGCCCCGCCCCGCGCTTTGCGCCAGGCCATCTCATCGGCGTAGGCGTTCTCGAAGTCGATCTTGAAGTTGCCCGCGGTGGCCGGCCGCAGGGCCGCGCCCCGGCGCCGGTTGGCCCTAAACCGCGCCCACAACTCGGACGGGCTCGCGTCCACCGCCTTGACCGTCACCCAGCCCTCGGGCTTGTCCAGCGGGCCCGCCTCTTTCGAGTTGGTGACGGTGAGCGCCCCGCCGTCCTGGTAGCGGGCCGCGATGTCCACCCAGACCCCGGCCTGGGGGTGACGGCACAAGGCGGCGTAAACTGACTCGGGCTCGTTGGCAAACCCGATCAGCTCGACCCCCGGCATCTCGGCAATGCCGAAGGCCGACACCGGTTGGAAGCCGAGGCGGGAGATCTCCTGAAAAAGGCTACGGCCCGCCTCCTGGTCCGGCCAGTCCACGCGCTCGATGGGGGCTAGGGTGATGGTGTCGGGCAGGGGGGTCAAGGTTTCCATGATTTCTCGGAGAAACTTCCCTACCTTGCGCTTGAGGACCAGCAGGAAAAGGACGTAGGCCAGGAATAAAAGCCCGAACATCCCGGCCACGACGTAGTTGCCCATCAGCGCTCCGACCGCCGCCATGCCGGCCAGCAGGACCGCCAGACCAACGGCCGCGAAAATTATTAGCAAGAGTTTCATGTCCGACCCTTTCCGGCTTTCTCTTTAATTCGCCCTTGATATCTTAGGCGGGACGGGACGGGCTTGGCAAGATCCATCGCTCCGGGGCGCATTCTGGAAACAACCGCCGGGTCAAGCCCCGGCGGAGAAAAGCGCGGTCAAGCCCTCGCACTCCAGAGAGGTCCGGCGTTCTTGTAAGCCAGGCCGGGGAAAGATATATTCATATGGCTTGGCCTCGCCTGGGGCCGGCGACTTTTTCGCTCCGGAGGCCGCATTGGAACAGTTACTGGCCAATCTCGAAAATTGGCTCTGGCTCACGCCGTACCTCGATCTCCCCAACCACCTCTGGGTCTCGACCGGACTGGGCGGGCTTACCCTCATCCTCTACCTGATCTCGGTCCTGCGCGGCGGACGGGCCGCGGAACAAAAATCCGCCGTAGATGAGCATCCCGCCGAGGAGGCCCCGGCTCCGCCGGCGCCTGAACCCGCCTCGCCCGAACCCGCCTCGCCCGAACCCGAGCCCGAACCGGCGCCCGAGCCGACTCCGCCTCCGCCCCCGCCGGCCCCCGCGCCGAAACCGGCTCCGGCCCCCAAGCCCGAACCCAAGCTGGCGCCCGCGCCGGAAAAGCCGGTCGCACCAGCCCCGGCCCCGCCTCCACCCAAGCCCGAGCCGCTCCCCGCGCCCGAGCCGGTCGCCCCGCCGGAGCCCGTCGCGCCTCCTCCTCCGCCTCCACCGCCCGCGCCGGCTCCAGCGCCGGCCCCCGTCGAGGAAGAAATTGAACTCACCCCGCCGGAGGGTTTTTTCGCCCGGCTGAAAAAAGGCCTGGCCCGCACCCAGGACAAGCTCGCCGCCGGGATCGAACGGCTTTTGGGCGCCGGCGAGATCACCGGTGACACCCTGAGCGAACTCGAGGAACTGCTCATCACCTCGGACCTCGGGGTGGATACCACCATGCGGCTTTTGGAGCGGATGGACGAGGCCCGCTCGAGCGAGGGCCTCCGCACCGGCGCGGACTTGAAGCGCTGGCTCAAGAAAGAGATCGCCGGGATTCTGGCCCGGGCGGAAAAGCCGCTGGCCATACCCGCCGGGCACCAGGGCCCTTACGTGATCATGGTCACGGGCGTGAACGGGACCGGCAAGACGACGACGATCGGCAAGCTGGCGATGCGGTTTAAGCAGGACGGCCGGAAGGCGCTGCTCGGCGCGGCCGACACCTTCCGGGCGGCGGCGATCCAGCAACTCGAGGTCTGGGCCGGTCGGGCGGGCGTGCCGGTGGTCAAGCACCAGGAGGGCGCGGACCCGTCAGCGGTAGCGTTCGACACCATCAAGTCGGCGCTGGCGCGGGGGTCGGAGGTGGTGATCATCGACACCGCGGGTCGGCTGCACACCAAGGTCAACCTGATGGAGGAGTTGAAGAAGGTGAAACGGATCGTGGGCCGCGAGCTGCCGGGCGCGCCCCACGAGGTGCTCCTGGTGTTGGACGCGACCACCGGCCAAAACGCCCTCCAGCAGGCCAAGATGTTCCACGAGGCCCTGGGCGTGACCGGCCTGATTTTAACCAAGCTCGACGGCACGGCCAAGGGCGGGATCATCGTCGCCATCTCCGACCAGTTCAAGATCCCCATCCGGTTCATCGGAGTGGGCGAAAAGATTTACGACCTCCAGCCCTTCAAGGCCAAGGAATTCGCCGAAGCGTTGTTGGGCAATGGGGACAAACCGGCGTGAGTCGGTCTCCGGACCGGGTTGCGGCATGATTATTTTTTGACAATTCGGCTCGGCAACGGCTACGATAACCCCACACGGGGTTTCACTTCGGCGTCAACCACAGCGAAGGAGGTCGCATGGAATTCGGGATCCGGTACCGGCCATCGTACAGCCTGTTGGGGGTGAAATTGACTCCCAACGAGCAGATTTTGGTCGAGGGCGGGAGCATGGTGAGCATGTCGGCGGACATGGCCATCGACACCCACCTCAACGCGACCGGCGGGCTTTTGAAGAGCGTCGCGGTCGCCATCGGCCGCAAAATTCTCGGCGGCGAGACCATGTTCGTCAACACCTTCACCGCCGGGCCGCAGGGCGGCCAGATCATGATCGCGCCGTCGATGAACGGCGACATCGTCCACTTCCCGCTCAAGGGCGGCGGCGTGATCATCCAGGCCTCGAGCTTTTTGGCCGGTGGCCCGGGGGTCGGCGTCAAACTGAAACTGGGCGGGATCAAGACGTTGCTCGGCGGCGAGGGCCTGTTTTTGCTGGAGGCCTCCGGGACCGGCGACCTCTTCATCAACTCCTACGGCGCCATTCGCGAGCTCGATATCAACTCGCCCTTCATCGTGGACACCGGGCACATCGTGGCCTTCGAGCCGACCCTGAACTTCAACGTGAAGAAGGTTGGCAACTGGAAGTCGACCATCTTCTCGGGCGAGGGTCTGGTGTGCGAGTTCCAGGGCCGGGGCAAGCTCTGGCTCCAGACCAGGTCGGTGGGCGCGCTGGTCGGCTGGCTCCGGCCGATGCTGCCGGCATAAGGGAGGACAACATGGAAATAAAAATCGAATACCGTCCATCCTACGCCCTCGCCATCGTCGGTCTGGGCATGAACGAATCGATCGTGGCCGAGGGCGGCGCGATGGTGAGCATGTCGTCCAACGTCGCCATCCAGACCTCGCGGAGCGCCGCCGGCGGAGGCGGGCTGCTGAAAGGGCTGAAGCGCGCCGTGCTCGGCGGCGAGTCCTTCTTCATGAACACCTACACCGCGCAGGGGGGGGCGGGCGAGGTCACCCTGGCCCCCACCCTGCCGGGCGACATCACCGTCCTGCCCATGACCGGTCCGGCGATGATGATCCAGGGGACATCCTATCTCGCATCGACCCCCGGCATCAGCCTTGACACCAAATGGGGCGGGATGAAGACGCTGTTGGGCGGCGAGGGCCTGTTCATGCTCAAGGCCAGCGGCCAGGGCCAGGTGATCGTCAACAGCTTCGGGGCGATCCACGAAATCCCCGTGAACGGGCCTTACATCGTGGACTCCGGTCACATCGTGGCTTTCGAGGAGACCCTGACTTTCGAGGTCAAGCGGGTGGGGTCGTGGAAGGCGACCATCCTCTCCGGCGAGGGCTTGGTGACCCTGTTCAACGGCAAAGGCCGGCTGTGGATTCAGAGCCGGAACCCGAGGGCCTTCGGCCACGCGGTCGGCTCGAAGCTCCCGCCGCGTGAATCATAAGGAGGACAGCCATGCAGGTTAATATTGTCGGCGCCCCCGATTACGCGATGGCCGAAGTGGACCTAGCCGCCAACGAGCAAATCCAGGTCGAGAGCGGCTCGATGATGGCCATGACCACCAACCTCTCGCTCGAGACCAAGGCCAAGGGCGGAGTGCTCTCCGGCCTTAAAAGAATGGTCGGCGGCGAGTCCTTCTTCATGAACACCTACACCGCCCAGGGCGCGCCCGGCCGGATCATGATCGCGCCCGCCGTCCCCGGCGACATGCGGCACGTGCAGCTCAACGGCGGCGAGTTCTTCATCCAGAGCGGGTCCTATGTCGCCAGCTCGCCCGGCGTCGCGCTCGACACCAAGTGGGGCGGGGCCAAGACCTTCTTCGGCGGCGAGGGCCTGTTCATCCTCAAGGCGAGCGGGACCGGCGACGTGCTCTTCGGGTCGTTCGGCGCAATCCACGAGGTGAACGTGGCGGGCGGGTACTCGGTGGACACCGGGCACATCGTGGCCTTCGAGGCCGGGTTGTCGTTCAACGTCCGCAAGGTCGGCGGACTGAAGAGCCTGTTCCTCTCGGGCGAGGGCCTGATCTGCGACTTCCGGGGCAACGGACGGCTCTATATCCAGACCCGGAAGCCCGGCAGCTTCGTCCACTGGATCCACGGCTTCCGTCGGGTCAAACCCAAGTCCAACTGACCTCTCCGTTCGGGGTCGGAGCTGAACACGAAACACTTGGTTCCTCGAACCAAGTGTTTCGTGTTCAGCTCCGACCCCTTTAGATTCCCATCAGGATGTGCCAGAAGGCGCCACGGGCGCCGCGGCGGATGGCCCGGCACAAGGGCGCATTGTTGTTGTAATTGTAATTGGTCCCGAACTCCTCCCGCGAGGCGAACAGGAACCGTTTGTCCCCGTCAATCAGTCCCGCCAGATACTTTTCCGCGTCACGGCCCAGCCCGGCCTCGGCGTAAAACACCGGCTTGAGCAGGCCCGGATTATTCCTCGTCGCTCCCGTCACCGATGGGTTTTCGTCCAACGGCCCCGCCGCTTCCAACTTTCGGGCCAGGCCGGTTTCGGCAAACACCCGGAGCCCGAAGCTCACCCCCACCCGGTCCGGCCCGATCCGCTTCATCGCCGCCACCGTGCGCTTGAGGCTCGCCCGGGTCTCGCCCGGACCGCCCAGCAACAGGTCGTACATGAAGGGGATGTCCGCGTCCCGGCAGGCCCGGGCGGCGGTCTCGAGTGCCTCGGGGCCGTAGTCCCGGCCCAAGCGCGCAAGCATCCCGGCGTCGGCCGAGTCGGCGCCGAAGTCGATGCCGGCGCACCCGGCGCGTGCGGCCAGGCGGGCCAACTCGCGGTCGAAGGGCGCGGGCAGGGCGTAGGCGTACCAGCGGGCCTTGCGGTCGATGCCGCGGCAGATGAAGGCCCGACAGAGGTTTTCGGCGTGCTTGCGCGAGAGGTTCCACTCCGGGTCGCAGAGGTGGAAGACCTCGATGCCGCGGGCGCAGAGGGCGGCGATTTCGTCGGCGACCTCGAAGGGGTCCCGTTCGCGCACCATGCGGCCCTTGGCGACCGGGTCCGCGCAATATATACAGCGGCGGTTGCAGCCCCGCCGGGTCTCGATCCCGGCCTGACCGCCGAAGCGATAATACCGCTCCCAGTCGAAAAACCGCCGGGCCGAGACCCCGTTGGCGTAGAGGTCGCACACCGCGGGCTCGGGCTCGGGCGCTCCCGGCCGGACCAGCCCCGGCACCCCATCCAGCCCCTTGCCGCTTAACACCCGCCCGGCCAGCGCGGGCAGAGCCGCCTCAGCGTCGCCGCGCACCCCGAGGTCCGCGCCCAGCCACTCCAGCGCGGCCGCGGGCGAGACCGAAAACCCCACGCCGCCGACCACCGTGGTCGCCCCCGCCTGCCGGGCCATCTTGATCGCCCCCCGCGCGGGCGCGAGCAAAAACTTGCGGCTGGCAAAATAACAGTCGTCAAGGTTGCGGACGGAGAAGCCGACCAGGGCCGGCTTGCTTTGCAGGGCGCGGGCCAGGGCCGCGGCGGGGGCGCGCTCCCAGGCGAGGTCGAGGATTTGCGGGGTGATGCCGGCGCGGTCGAGGGCCTCGGCGGCGAGTTCGAGCCCGAGCGGCCCCACCGGCGGCCGCATGCGGTTGACGTTGACCAGGAGGACGGCTTGCCGTCGTCGTCCAATGGAAAGGGGCGGTCTGCGCCGCCCCTTTCCGGTAGTGTTGACGCGGTTAGTCAAAGGTGACGCCTTCGCCCCAAGAGAGGGGTTCGGCGGGCAAGATGGTCATCTGCCAGACCGAGGGGTTGCCGAAGGCGTCAACGTCGACGCCGTATTTGAGGGACACCTCGATGTCGCCGGTGCCGATCGGGGTGCCGTCGGGGTTGGTCTCGACATAGGGGGTGTCGGCCACAATCGGGTTTCCGGTGAGGTAGTCCAGGGTCCAGAGCCGGCCGACGCCCCGGGTGCAGGCCACCTGCGGGGTGGCGAGGAAGGTCTTGAAGATGAGCTTGCCGCCCACGACGTGCATGGCGGTGATGGGCTTTTCCTTCGGCTCGAAGGCGATGGGGAAGGCCACGCTCTCGCCGTTCATGGTCTCGGGCAGGGGCTGGCCGTAAGAGCAGTAGGGGGTCTCGGGGTCGATGATGGCGTAGACCTTATAGGTCAGGCTGGGCTCGTCGTCCTTGGTGAACTCGGCGTTGCCGGAGGCGAAGAATACGAGGAGCTGGTTGTTGGGCATCCGGGTGACGTCCGGGGAGTAGTAGACCGGGGTGCGGTGGGCGAGGTCCAGGGCGGGGCCGTCCGAGCTGTCGACCTGGCCGTCGAAGTTGGTGTCGGCGGTGTCGTAGAGCAGGCAGGCCCGCCAGGCGGAGTTGTCGCCGCCCTCCACGTAGGGGGTGTCGAACATGATCTTCCAGAGCCGGCCCTCCTGGTCGCCGATGTAGGCGTAGTCGTAATCGCGGTCAAAGTCCTTGTCCACCAGGAAGGGGGTGGCCGGGATCTGGTTATAGTTGTTGACCGAGGGGTTGACGGTGTAGTTGCCGCCAGTGTCGCCGGCGGACAGGGTGGTGAAGGCGGTGATGGCGTCGGCGTCGGGCAGTTCGATCTTGGCCAGGGTGGTCCCGGTTTGCACGTCGAGGATGTAGAAGTAGTTGGCCCGGTTCGGCTCCAGGGTCGGGTCGGCGCTGTTCTTCTGCATGCCGCCGCCGAAGAAGGCGACCCAGCGGAAGTAGATGTTGTCGTTGGCGTCGATATAGGTGACCGGCCCGATGGTGGGGACGGACCAGGTGAAGCCCAGGTTGCTGTCGCGGAAGTTCCACAGGTGCTGGACGTTGGCGGACGAGTCGGTGACATTGGTGATGTCGAGGGCGTAATAGGCGGTGCCGCCGCCGGCGAGCCCGGCCATCAGCACGGTGTGCCACGAGGAGTTGGGCGGGTCGTCGGTGTCGTAGAACAGGGCGTCCTTGATCACCGGGCTGCCGTCCGCGCCGTAGATCTGCATGCCCATCCGGTTATAGTTCAGGTACCGGAGGATGCCGGTGGGGACGTAGCCGAAGATTTCCTCGCCCGCTTTGAGCCCGGGGTAGGCGGTGCCGCCGTCGTTGAGGCTGATCGCCTCCATGAGGCCATACCCGGTGCCGACGTAGATGGTGGGCGGACGGTTGGCGTGGGCGGCCTGGAAAGCGCCGTAACCGGGGAAGCCCTGGTAGGACTGGTTGCTGGGGGCGGCGACGATGTTGGGTTTGGAGTGAATGATCGGGCCGAGCTTGTGGTTGTGGGCCTTGCCGCTCACAAAGGTGGCGTCGCTGTCGCCGCGGACGAACTTGACGAGCTGGGTGGCCTTGGTCTGGCGCACCGAGAGGGTGTTGCCCCAGGCGTAGTCGAGGTTGTAGATGGGGTCGAAGGCGGCGACGATCTCGGTGTTGCTCCCCACCCCGGAGGACACGAAGTCGAAGCGGTTGCCGCTGGTCGGCAGGGTGGTGAAGATGGTGCGGCTCGGCTGGATGCTGCTGTTTTTCAGGGTGGTGGCCACGTCGTAGGCGGTGGTCCCGGAGACGGTGCCGTCGGTGAGGATCTCGTACTTGAAGAGGTGGCCCT
>Ga0073932_1005411_pt1 | contig 13910 bp, 14 predicted proteins | sample DewCreD2012metaG_FD_76967 | JGI IMG/M metagenome (GOLD analysis project Ga0073932, IMG submission 76967) | Hot spring sediment bacterial and archeal communities from British Columbia, Canada, to study Microbial Dark Matter (Phase II) - Dewar... ... | reverse complement strand
GATACGGCAGGCCGCCAGCCTGCGCCACCAGCTTGTGGCACTCCCGCCGAGGTGATCCCGGCAAGCTGCACACGCAACACACCTGCCAATAACGCGGTGCTTTCCCGTCCGGCTTCAGTGGTCCACCGCGGGCGGCTGAGCGGCCGCCTTGCCGCCAAGGCGCATCAGCAGGCAATAGACCGTCGGCGTGGCGATAAGGGACAAGAGCATCGAGATGCAGAGCGCGCCAATGACGCTGACGATCGCGCCGAGGAAGCTCAGGGTGTTGAGCGTCGTGCCGGTCACCCACAGGCCGACCACTGTGCCAGTGAGCCCCGGCACGCTGCCAAAGACGATGGCCACGGCCGCGCGGAAGCTGCCCAATTCCGTCAGCCCCACGGCCATACCAGCGCCATGGCGTGACAAACAGCATGTCAGCACGGGGCAGAAGTCCGGATGGCGCGAAGGCAACACCCTAGGTCTGGTTGGGGAAAAGTCGGCGCAAGACGGCAGCCATCTGGAGGGCAGTCTGGGCCGCTTCCGCACCGCGGTTGTGGCGCGGATTCAGGCAACGCTTGCGTGCCTGGGCCTTGTTTTCCAGGAGCAACACCTCGTGAATGACCGGCAGCTCGTGAGTCAGTTGGATGGCCATCAACGCCTGACTGACCGCCTCGCCGATGTGCGCGGCGTGGACGGTCTCACCTCGCAGGATCACGCCCAAGCAGATGATGGCCGCCGGTGCCCGGGGTGGGTCGGCCTGGGCCAGGCGGGCCAGGCGCTTGGCGACGATGGGGATTTCGTAGGCACCCGGCACGCGGACCACACGCACTCGGGCGCCGGCGCGACGCAGCTCCGTCCGCGCGGCTCGCACCATGCCGTCCACATAACGGGCATTGTACCGGGAGGCAACAATGACGAAGTCTCCTCCGACCGCGCGTCGGGACTGGCGTTGGACGGTCCTCAGCATGAGGCGGAATCTACCGAACGGACCGGGGTTGGCCAGCGCAAAAAGGCCTGCTGCTCGGGCCTTGAGCCGCGACGAGGTGTCACACGGTAGCGGGGGGTGCCGTCAGCCCTGCCCGACTCCGCCTACCTCGCTACCACGTGCCTGCAGGCGATTGGCAGCCTGCGAAGCGTTGCGGGTCTGGAAGCTGCACCCGGTCAGGCAAACTGGCGTGCGCCCCGAACACTGATCGGTTTCCAGGCGCGTCGGCGCCGTGCTGGCTGGCGGGATCGCCCAGCCGCGGCGTTCTGCGCCCTGGCTACAGCCAGTGCCCCATCTTCTCCCGCTTGGTCTTGAGGTAACGGGCGTTATGCGCGTTGGGGGGCACGCGCAGCGGAACCTGCTCAACGACCTTGAGGCCGTGTCCCTGGAGGCCAATGATTTTCTTGGGATTGTTGGTCATGAGCCGGATGGTCTTGAGGCCAAGGTCGGCCAGGATTTGCGCGCCCAGGCCGTACTCGCGCAAGTCCACGGGCAGGCCGAGTTTTTCGTTGGCCTCGACAGTGTCCAGACCCTGTTCTTGCAACTTGTAGGCGCGAATCTTGAGTCCCAAGCCGATTCCCCTGCCCTCCTGGCGCATGTAGAGCACCACCCCTCGTCCGGCGCGCGCGACTTCCCGCATGGCCTGGCGCAACTGCGGCCCGCAATCGCACCGCAGCGAGCCAAACACGTCGCCGGTGAGACACTCGCTGTGGACACGGACCAAGACATTGCGGGCGCCCGCCACATCGCCGCAAACCAGGGCGACATGCTGCTGGCCGTCCAGGCGCGAGCGGTAGAGGTGCAGCCGGAAGTCGCCGTGCTCGGTGGGTAGTTTGACCACCTCGACGCACTCAACGAGCTTCTCGCGTGCCCGGCGGTATTTGATGAGGTCCTCGATGGTGCAAAGCTTGAGGCGGTGTTTGCGGGTGAACCGGACCAGGTCGGGCAGCCGGGCCATCGAGCCGTCGTCGTTCATGACCTCGCAAATGACGCCAATGGGCCGGCAGCCGGCCAGGCGCACCAAGTCCACGGCGGCCTCGGTGTGACCGGCCCGCTGGAGCACGCCGCCCGGTTTGGCCCGCAGCGGAAAGACGTGCCCCGGCTGGACCAGGTCGTCGGGCACGGCCGTGGGATCGGCCATGATGCGAATGGTCCGGGCCCGGTCGGCTGCGCTGATGCCCGTGGTAATGCCGCGGGCGGCATCCACGCTGACCTGGAAGTCGGTCTTGAACGTTTCGCGGTTGGCCTGGACCATCTGCCCGATGCCCAGTTGCTGGAGGCGCTCGGAGGTGGTGGGCACGCAGATGAGACCGCGACCGTACTTGGCCATGAAATTGACGGCCTGCGGCGTGACGTGTTGCGCGGCCAGGATCAGGTCGCCCTCGTTCTCACGGTCGGCGTCATCCACCACCACGACCATCCTGCCCTTGCGCAGGTCGGCCAGCACGGATTCGATGGTGTCAAAACGGACCTTCATACCCGGTTGGAAGCTACGGCGCCGGCGGCTCAAAACCAGTGGCAAAACGGCGGCCGCGGTTCACTTCAACCCCAGCACGTCCTGCATGTCGTAGAGGCCGGGGGGGCGGCTGACCACCCAACCGGCGGCCCGCAGAGCGCCGTGGGCAAAGGTCTCCCGGCTGGTGGCGCGGTGGGTCAGTTCCAGCCGTTCGCCCGGCGCAGCCAAAATGACCGTGTGGTCACCCACCACATCGCCGCCGCGGACGGCATGGAGGCCGATCTCCTGGGCGGGGCGCGGGCCGACGAGGCCCACCCGCCCGTGCCGCGCCACGGCGGTCAACTGGGTCTGGCGGACCGCCGCCAAGATCTCCGCCAAGGTGCGGGCCGTACCGCTGGGGGCGTCTTTCTTGAGGCGATGGTGCATCTCCACGATCTCCAAATCGTAGCCCGGCCCAAGGATTTCCGCCGCTCGACGCGTCAGCCAGAACAGCGTGTTGACACCGGTGGAGAAGTTCGACGACCAGACAATTGGGATGGTCGCAGCCGCCTCAGTGAGACACGCCCTGGCCGCGTCGTCGTGCCCGGTGGTCCCGATCACCATCGCTTTGCGGCCGGCGGCGCACAGGCGGACCAGCTCGGTGGTCGCCTCGGGCGCGCTGAAGTCCACAACCACGTCCGCCGCGGGCACGGCCGCCGCCAGGTCATCGCCCTGGTCGGTCTGGCCTACCACCTCAAGTTCGGCATGCTGCGGCGCACAGGCCAGCAGCGCGCGGCCCATGCGGCCTTTGGCACCGTTGATGAGAATCCGGGTGGGCATGTCAGGACTCGCTGGTTTGGGAGGGGGCATGTCGGCCGCTCTTCAAGAGGCCGCAGTGCCGCAATGTCTCGGCCAGCCGTTGGCGATTGGCGGCGGACATCGGAACCAAGGGCAGCCTGTATTCCTCGGCTATCATCCCTGACATGGCCAACGCCGCCTTCACCGGAATGGGATTGGTCTCGATAAACAGGTCCTTGAACAGCGGGTAGTAGCGGGCGTGCAGCCGCATGGCCCGGGCGACATCCCCGCCGGCGAAAGCCCGCACCATGTCGGCCACCTGTTTGGGGATGATGTTGGAAGCCACACTGATCACCCCGCGCGCGCCCACAGCCATAAACGGCAGGGTCAGTGAGTCGTCACCCGACAGGATGGTAAACTTCGGCCCGAGGACCGCGCGCAGTTGGCTGACGCGGTCGGCACTACCGCCGGCCTCCTTGATGGCCACGATGTTGCGGCACTCTCTGGCCAGGCGACGCACGGTGTCCACGCCGATTTCCACGCCGCAACGGCTGGGGATGCTGTAAAGCACCAGTGGCAGTCTCGTCGCCAGCGCCACGGCGCGGAAGTGCTGGAACAGTCCTTCTTGGGTGGGTTTGTTGTAGTACGGCGCCACCTGCAACGAAGCGTCAGCGCCAGCCCGCTCGGCTTCTTGGGTCAGATAAATGGCTTCCTTTGTCGAGTTGCCGCCCGTACCGGCGATGACCTTGATGCGCCCGGCCGCCTGCTTGACGCAGAATGCCACCACCCGGATGTGTTCCTCGTAGTCCAGCGTGGCCGACTCGCCGGTGGTGCCAACCGGCACGATGCCGTCCACGCCGCCGCGAATCTGGGCCTGGATGAGGCGCGCCAACGCCGCCTCGTCCACCGGCCCGCCACGAAACGGCGTCACAAGGGCCGTGTATGTTCCTGCAAAAATGTCCTTCATCAGATCGTGCTGCCAGTCTGCGCAACAACAGCCTGAAAGGCGAGGACAAACCAACGCCCCCCGGAGACGGCACTGATGAAGCCCGCGAGCGCACAATCTTGCCACCGGCCTCGCCGGCCCTGGGCAGGCTGCTGGGCGGGCAGGTCGCGGCGAGCTGGAAGGCCGCCGGAGTTGCCGCAAGCGGCGGGCTTGCGCACGGCGGTCCTCTGCAACGCGAGTCGGCGGGTCAGCGATTTGGCTCGGTCACCGCCAGTCCCAGCGCCGCCACCGTGCGGCCGTCGGCCATGCGGTGTGGGTGGTCGCCGAAATTGGCGACCACGGTGACACCATTGGCAAAGGTGGTCTGCTGGACCGCCCGGTCCTGGGTGAGGAAGCGGTGGTCGGTCATCTCGGCGCAGGCGACCTTGCGCGCCAGGGGACAGGTGGTCCGGTAGCTCTGCACGAAGCGCTGCTGGTTTTGTTCCCAGAGGCGACGATCGAACATGAACATCGGCGGCGTGCCGTAAAGCGCGTTGAACAGGTCGCGCTTGTCCCAGAGCGCAGGCAGCTTGTTGCTGTAGTCCCCCCAATACCATTGGGCGACCACGCAGTCGTGATACACCAGTTCCCAGAGCGGCAGGCGATACTGATGGCCGACCTGAAACTTCGCCACCGCTTCCGGCACGTTGGTCCAAATCACCTGCATCCGCCGTCCGGCATCCGGCACGCGATAAGGGCCAAGGCTCAACATCCCCTCGAAATAGTGAAGGAACGGCACGGCAGCGTCGTGACCGGTCTCGCAGCCGGTCACCAACCGGTTGTCGCGCGAGACGTAATCCAGCAGCGCCATCTTCCACTCGCGGCTCTCGGTCCGCGTCATCGGATGCCGCGGGTCGTAACACTCGCGCCATGGAGAGGCCGTGGTGGTGTCAATGAACCGGCACCGGTAGGGATGCGTCGCCAGCTCCGACGGGATGCGCTCGCGGGCGTAGTCAAGGGCACGCTTGTCGCAGAGCACACCGCAGGCAATCCGGCTGCCGTCTCTGGCCTCCACCTCCCAACCTTTGACGAGTCGGCCGTCAGCACCGCGCATCAGATCATCCGGCCACGCCTTGGTGGGCCAGTCGGCATGCACCCCACGCAGCCGCGGGAAATGCTCCGGGTTCATCACATCCTGGTATATGTCGTAGCGACTGGTCAGCACACCCAGCTCGTTCATGCGCTTCAGGTCCGCTGGACTCTGGCCGTGGCTCCACAGAATCCGCTCGATGCCGGCGGTGCGGATCGTCTCGATAAGCCGGACCGGGTTGCGCTCCCAGCACCAGATGTTCACGGCGCCCAGGAGCAGGTCCACGTTGGGGTTCTCCCGCCGTTTTTCCTCCAGGGTCTTGAGCCGACCCATTTGCCGGGCGTATTGCCGGTAGCGCTTGGCAATGGCCACGTGCCCGCCCTGATCCAAGAACACATAGCGCAGCCGCCGCGCGTAGCCGAGCCGGCCCTTTTGCCCATCCCACTCGGGCGAAACCAACAGCTTGCCGTCAGCCCGGTTTAACCTGATGGCCGCGTCGTCCGGCGTTTCCAAGATGCCCATCCAGCCGCGCGCGCCATCGGTTGCGCCGAAGAACGCCATGCAAAGGCCGTGGCCGCCGTAGGCGATGAGCCGGTGCAGCGGGACACTCGGGTCTCGAACCGGATACGAGATGCCCTCGTTCATCGGGATCACCAAGTAATCTCCCGGCTCGCCGAGAAACGGGTGCGGGTATTTCAGGGGCGACCGCAACTCGCCGTCGCCGCGCAATTCAACCACCAATTCCCGCCCCTCCAGCCGCAGCGTGACCGTCAAGTCCAACGTCCCGCCGGCCGGTCGCAGGCGCAACGTGATGCGATCCGACACAGCCTCCGCCGTCTGCACCGCCGGCACGGAGGAAATGGCGCTCTGACGCCAGGTGCGTCCGGCCTTCTTGTCGGTCACGTGGAAGGTGGCGTCGGCCGGATCAACCGTCACGGTCAATGCCGCCGACTCCAACAGAAGCGGTTTACCCGAAGGATCGGCGGCTTGAGCCGCCAATACTGCAAACCAAACCGCCCAGCCAGCGGCGAGAAAGCCGCGTCCGCGACGCAATCGCAACGAAATCATGACGGCATCAGTCTCCACCAGCGGGCTTCTTCTGCAACCCGAATCGCCATGGCATCCGCAGACCGGTGACCCCTTACGGATCAAAGACTCACGAAGTCCCGACGCGACACCAGCCCGGGCAGTCGGCGAGCAACCGCGACCGGCGCTTGGCTGACGGCAGAGGTGTCTCGGTCGCAAGTTCACCGAAGCCGGCCCGTCCGTGGTCCTGAGCCAGTGGGCCAACGGCAACTTGACAAGCCGGGCAAGCGCTGCGCCTGCCAAACGTCGCAGTCCAGCTCGCACCCGGCACAGCACACACAGATACAGGCAGTGGACCTGGCTGATGGAGACAAAAAAGCCGGCCAGCAGGCCGGCTTGGCGATTGTGATGAGATGCGACTAACTCTGGCGGCGAGCACGCCACGCGGCAAACAAGAGGCCGCCCAAGGCCGCCAACCCGATGCTCGCAGGCTCGGGCACTGTAACAACAAACGCCTGAATGCCCTGGTTGGAACTCATGGCCCACAACTTGGCCGTGTTACCCGAGATGTCGCCCCATGCCACGGCGCCCGTGCCATTACCGTTGTTGGCGAGTGGGTCCACGACGTTTCGGCCGTAGCCCACCTGCACCGGATTGGCCGGGTCGGACACGTCGAAGATGCGTACGGAGGAGTCGCCGTAACTGATTATGGCCAGCAGCGGCATGCCGCCCACGACCGCAAAGTCCATCGGGCGCAGCGCGGAACTGCCCAGCAGTTGACCGGTGGCCTCCAACGTGCCGCTGCTGTCGGCATAGCTCGTGTAACGCAGGGCGGTATTCGCCCCGGAGGCCAGTGCGCCGTACACGTGACTTGCATCGCCGAAAGTGATGCCCAGGCGGAAATCGCCGGCCGTTGTTCCAGTCATGTTCACGTGGGTGGCAGTGCCGGCCGTCGGGGCAATGATGGCATAGCTGTTGTTGCCGGATACGCTCGGGCTGCTGTTGTAACCGGCGACCAGCCGCGTGGCACTGCCGCTGCCAATGGCATCCAACGTATCTCCCAACCGGGCGCCGGCCAACGGGGCGCCGCTGTAGGCCACCGTTGGAATCGAGCTTTCGTTGGCCCAGCGGTAAACCTTGAAGGGACTGGTCGTGGCGTTTGCCGTCAGGTTGCCCACGTAAATCGCGCCGTCGCCACCCACCGACACCATGTTGACGTTAAACGTGCCGCCGCTGATCCCGGTGGTGTCCAGCGCGCCGAGGTCCGCACCGGTCAGCGGATCAAGGATGCGCACGTTACTGCCGCCGTTGCGACTGACCAGATACAGGTGGTTGTTGCCGTAAGCCAGCCCCCGCTCCAGGTTGCCGGTGCCCAAATAGGTGTAGCCGTTCTCCCCGGGGGCAAACCAGCCGTCGTTGTTCCAGCCAAACGAAGTCAACGGGCTGACGTTGATCTGAGCCTGAGCACTAGCGATCGCGGCGACCGCGATTCCACAGACAATTACTTCACGCAGCGTTTTCATGTTGTAGCCAACTGGTTCACACGGTTCGCGTTTCCGCCACCGTGCAGGCGCAGTGTGCTCAAACGCCCTTCTATGGTCAACCCCAAATTTTTCAGTAACACAAGCGGGGGGAGCATCTCACCTTCTGTCCACGCCGCTGGATTTCCCAATGAACCCGATGGCTCACACCCAGCATTTTCCCAAGATATTGTGAGGCTTTCGAGCGAACGGAATGGGTGACTGAAAAGTGAGATGCTCACCCGAGCGGGGTGCACCATGATGGAGTCTCCTGGTTGTGGGGCGTGCCCCACCGTCAAGCCCGTGCGCGGCCCGGCTCGTCTGGCCCGAGCAACTCAAAACGCGAAACGCGCGGCTGCGCCCCATGGCCGGCGCGCCAACGCACCGACACGGCGTCACGGGGCCGGCTACCGCGCCTGGAAGCACAGTTCTTCGATGTTCCATGTCAATGGCAGGGGCGACAGCACCGAGGGGCGCACGTTGGACAGGCCCGGGGCGGCAGCCGCGTACACCCGCGGTGTGACGGTGTAAATCATGGGCAGTTGCTCGGCCAGGATGACCTGGACCTCGTCAAACGCCTGCTTGCGCTGGGCGAAGTCCAACAGCCGCATCTGGGCCTCCATCAGTTGGTCCAGCCGCGCCTCCCAGTCGGTGGCGGGTTGCGTCTGCTGGGGAAACCACTGATGGAGCGGCTCGCGGGACAGCAACACGTTGAGGTGCGAAGCCGGCTCAGCCGCGCCCCCGCTCAACCCCAGCAGAACGGCTTCGTAGGTGAAGGTCTCGTTGACCAGGCGTTCCAGGGCCGCAAAAGGCATCAGCTCGACCTTCACACGCACGCCGACGAGTCCCAGGTCCTCGGCCAGGCAGCGGGCCAAACGCTCGCGAATCGGGTTGCCGGTGTTGGTCAGCAACGTGATGTCACACGGATGCCCCTCGGCGTCCTCAACCACGCCGTCGCCATTCCGATCCTCCAGTCCCACCTTGGCCAGCAACGCACGGGCGCGGGCGCGGTCAAAGCCAAACCGGGGCGTGTTCGGGTTGTACCACTTGCCTGCTTCCGGTCCCAGGTAGGCCACACAGGGCACGGCATGGCCGCCGTGCACCTCACGAACAATGCGGTCGCGGTCCAACGCGCAGGAAATCGCCTGGCGGAAGGCGGTGTGGCGGAACCACGCCAGCTTGTAAGGGGGCACGAACGGTTGGCCGGAGATGCGGTTGACGTTGGTGTTTTGGTTGAACCAAAGCAGGTCGCGTTGTGTGCCCGGCCCCAGCTCCAGCAGGCGGCAGCGCCCGGCCGCAACCGCCGCCTCCACCCGTGGCAGGTCTTCCGGCCGCAGTCGCTCGCACACGTCGCTGTGGCCGGCCAGAAACCGCTCCAGCCCGTGGGCGGCGTTCGTGGCCACGACCAGCTCCACCTCGTCAAAATACGGCAGCCGCTGGCCCGCCTTGTCCACGGCCCAGTACCCGGGATTCCGCTCCAAGAGCAGCCACTGCCCCGGGCGGTGCTCCTTGAGGCGGAAGGGGCCGGCGGCGACCAGACGGTCGGGGCGCGTCAAGGGATTGTAGGCTTCGGCAAAATCGCCCTGTCGGGTCGCCCCGCCCAGCACGTGCCGGGGCAACACCGCGATGCTGCCAAAAAACTCCAGAAACGGCGCGAAAACCTCCGGCGTGGCCACGACCACGGTGTGCGCATCCGGCGCGCTGACCTTGAAAGCGCGGCCACCGGCTCGGAACAGCGGCGCCAGCGGCGCCCGCACCCGCGGGTTGTAAATCACCTCGGCCCAGGTGAACACCACGTCCGCGGCCGTCAGCGGCCGGCCGTCGCTCCAGTGCAACCGGCGGCGCAACTTGAAGGTCCAGACCCGACCGTCGGCCGACACGGACCACGATTCCGCCAGGCCGGGCCGCGGCTCTTGCGCCGCGAAATCGAACTGCACCAACGCCCCGAACAGCAACCGGGAAAGTTGGTCCGAGGCGCTGTCCAGGGCGAAGACGGGATTGAACGTCCGCGGAGCGGCCGGCAACGTCAGCCGCAGGCGGCCACCGGACCGCCCTGCCGGGCAGTCCACCGATCGGGGCGGGTCGGGCAGTGGATGCGGCGTGCTACTGGCAGACTGGGGGGCGCGCTCGCAGCCTGCAATGCAGAGTGCGGCAGCCAGCCAAACGGCTGAGTGGCGGATGCGGTCGTTCATGCGTCGCGCGGTCCCCATACCGGAAGCCGCATCGCCGGGCAAGGACAAGCCACAGGGCGGACGGCGGCAGCACGGCAGTTTGGAGCTGTTCTGCGCCCTCGACCTGTTACACTGGCCCGGGCGCTTGCGCGATGAACATCTGCATTAAGATTTGTGGCATTACCACGCCAGCCGACGGCCAGGCAGCCGCGGAGGCGGGCGCGGACCTGATCGGTCTGATGTTTTACCCCGACAGCCCGCGGTACGTGACGCTGGAAACCGCCGAGGCGATTGCTGCCGCGCTCCCGGCGCGCGTTCGGCGGGTGGGGGTTTTTGTTAATGCCCAAGTCGAGCTGATCCACGCGGCCATTGCCCAATGCGGCTTGGACTGGCTGCAGTTTCACGGCGAGGAATCGCCGGCGTTTTGCGCCCGGTTCAGCCTCCCCACCATCAAAGCCTTCCGTCTCAGGGACGCCACCTCACTGGAGCTGCTGCGGGCCTACGACACGGATGCCTGGCTGCTGGATGCCTGGTCGCCCGGCCAACGTGGCGGCACTGGGGCAACATTCAACTGGGCGCTGGCGGTCGAAGCAGCCCAGCACGGTCGCCCGATCTTCCTGGCGGGTGGTCTGACCCCCGCGAACGTGGTCGAGGCCATCCGCGTGGTGCGGCCCTTCGGCGTGGATGTTTCCAGCGGCGTGGAATCGGCACCGGGGCGCAAGGACATCGCGCGGATGCAGGCCTTTGTCGCCGCCGCACGCGCGGCCGCCGCGGCATTGGCCTGAATATCCCTGGAGCCGCATGTCGCAAACGCCCCGCGCTACGTCTCGTTGCCACCGGCCTCCGTTTTCGGTGGCCGCTGGGTGAGGCCTAAGCCCCGACCGGGTGTCGGTTCAGACGGGCTGTTCCGGGCCAGCGAATGGTGGCAGCCCACAGAGTAGCCCCCGGGCACGGAGCGCGAATTCGGCTGGCCGCCGTCAGTCCGCTTGGCGAAGGACAACAAACCAAGCGGTGAAATTGGGGGCGTTTCCGCCCAGGACAAGCAATTCGTGGCGGGGCAGGCGCTGGACCACCTTGCCCACCCTCCGGCCCTTGCCAATCAGGACCAGCTCGACCTGGCCGTCCTCGGCCTGTCGCACGGTAATCTCGCATTCGTCACTCATCTGCACCCGCTTGGTCTCGGCGGCGGACACCGTGAATCGCTGGCGGTTAACCTCGAAATAGTGCGACCATTTGAACGGCAGGTCCTTGAGTCGCTTGGCAATCTCGGCCTGCACGGCCTTGTGTTTGGGATTGGGCGAGCGGCTCTCGTTGGTGCCCCAGATGAGCTGGGCCTCCAGCTTCAGATCCGCGGCGCGCAGGCCGGCCGGCGATGTAAGCGCCAGACCACCGACAGCCACGCAGGCCAGACATTTGAGCAGAATTCCTCGGGCGTTCATCAGTAAAATAACAGGGCGTCGAGCTCGTCTTCCGGGAAACGGTTTTCCGCAGGAAAGGAGAGCCAAACCAGGGTCATTCCCCGAGCCTGGTCGCGGTAAGTGGTACCGTTACCGGACGTGAGCACCACCTCCAAGCTGTTGGGCCGGCCCGAGAACCACGCACCCCAGATCAGGGCGACGGTCAGGATGGCCAACCCACCCACGGGCACCAGCCAGCGTCGCCAAAGCGTCAGCCAATGCCAGACACCGGACCGGTCCGGCACGCTGTCAGCCGTCTCCAGCCGGCGAATCTCCCGCTGAATCTTGGACCAGTAAAACTCCCGCGACTCGGGCAGTTTGAGGTCGCAGTCGCCGACCGCCAGCGCGGCATCGGTTTGGCGCAATTCGTTCAACAAAGCCCGCGCCTCCGGGTCCCACGCCAGCCACGCCTCCACCTCGCGGCGCTGGGCTTCGGGCATTTCGCCATCCAGATAAGCCTGGAGCTGCAGTTGGGATTCGAACTTCACGACTCGGTCCTCTCTTCCTTCAGGTCCGCCAGCAGGGCGGCCAGTTTGCGGCGCGCGTAAAAGAGCCGCGACATGACCGTGCCCAGCGAGCACCCCATTGCTTGGCCGATTTGCTTGTAATCCATGCCTTCAAAGCTGTGCAAGATCAGCGCCGTCCGATGGGCCCAAGACAGCTTGGCCAGGGCCGCGTCGATCCGCGTCCGCAGTTCTTCCCGTTCCAAACCGGCCGTCGGATTCACCGTCACCACCGGCATGAAGCGCTCCACCCCGCCAGCCTCCTCCTCCAGTTCCTCCAGGGATTCCGCGCGCCGGTGCTGCTGTCGCCGCAGGGCGTCCAAGCACACATTAATCACGATGCGGGTCATCCAAGTGGCGAAACTGGACTCGCCTTGGAACTGGTCCAGCCGTTGCCAAGCCCTGACCCAGGCCTCCTGCGAGAGGTCCAGGGCGTCCTGTTCGCTGCGCATCATGCTGTAGGCGCGGGCATAAATCTTGTCGCGATGCCGGGCCACCAGTTCCTCAAAAGCCGCCATGTCGCCCTGGCGCGCGGCCTGCACCAAGGCCATATCATCGAGAACGGCGGAGGCGCTCGCGGTCTTGCTGGGTTCGACGCTGGCCATGAGCCGGGTATTCAACGGGATATCAAAGCCGGCCCTTGGTGCTGGGCAGACGGCCGGCCAACCGGGGGTCACGTTGACAAGCCGCGTCCACGGCGCGGGCGAAGGCCTTGAACAGCGCCTCCACGATGTGATGCGGTTCGTCGCCGTAGAGCAGCTCCAGGTGCAGATTGCACCGGGCCTCATTGGCAAAGGCCTGGAAAAACTCGCGGGCCAGCCCAAACCGAAACGCCGAGGAGGCGTCTTGCTCCCTTTGCGCGCGTGTCAGCCGCTCATAGGCCCGTCCCTCCAGGCCGCGCCAGACCAGGTACGGACGCCCGCCGAAATCCACCACGCACCGGGCCAGGCATTCGTCCATGGGCACATAAGCCTCGCCCGTGAACGGGTTTCTCGGGTCAAACCCCGTCCCGTAGCGGCGCAGACCCGTCTTGTCCCCCAGCGCTTGCCGAAATGCCTCGCCCAACGCCAGCCCGCAGTCCTCCACCGTGTGGTGGGCGTCCACAGCAAGGTCGCCTTGGCACCGCAGGCCCAGGTCCATCACCGCATGCCGCGCGAACAGCGTCAACATGTGGTCGAAAAATGGAATCCCCGTCCGCACGCGTGCCCGACCTTGTCCGTCGAGATTCAATCGGACGACCACGCGCGTCTCGGTGGTGTGCCTGCGAACGATGGCTTGGCGCCGTTGCATCGGCCTTCATTAGAGGCCCCGCTCAGGCCGGAACTCAAGGCGGAAACGGCCGGGTCACCGGAGCATTCGCCCCCATTCACGAAGCGGTGTGGAAGCCGGACCGGCAGGCCGGGGGACCCGTTCATTCAGGCGGCCACGGTTTGCGCGCCATCAAGAGCCACTCGTCGCCGGCCAATGCCTGCCGGCGCAGCACCAGCCGTTGTCGCATTTGGTAAAACATGCCGTAAGCCAGGTTGGCGGGTTGCCCCAGGCTGGCCATTTCGCCCCGGCCCGTGCGCCGAATGCAGCGGCTGAGCGCGCCGTAAACCCAGGCCGACCGCGGCGTGGACCGCAGCGCAGTGACCTCCAGGCCGGCGTCGCCCGCCAACCGCCGCAGATTGGCCGCAGTAAACAGGAACAGATGCCGCGGCGGGTCCAGGTTCAGCCAGGCCGACCGGAACAGCCCGTGTCCCCAACTGTCCGGGTTGGGTGTAAGCAGCACCAGCAAGCCCCCCGGCTTGAGCACCCGGCTGCATTCTCGCACCAGCCCGGACGGGTCGTGCACATGCTCGAGCACATGGGCGGAGTGGACGGCATCGAAACTGGCCTCCGGGAACTGCTGGTCTTCCAGCCGGCCGCTGCACACCGGCACGCCGCGGGCACGCGCCGCTTCGACCCCGCCGGGGTCAACCTCGACACCCTGGACCTGCCAGCCCAACTCCCTCATGCGCGCCAGCGCCACGCCGCTGCCG
>Ga0073932_1005407_pt1 | contig 13930 bp, 8 predicted proteins | sample DewCreD2012metaG_FD_76967 | JGI IMG/M metagenome (GOLD analysis project Ga0073932, IMG submission 76967) | Hot spring sediment bacterial and archeal communities from British Columbia, Canada, to study Microbial Dark Matter (Phase II) - Dewar... ... | reverse complement strand
CGTGGTTTATGCTGTTGATGATGCGGTAGGCGAAGTCCCTGTACATGGCGTGGCGATCGCGGGGGCGCAACGTCGCAAGATCCAGATTGCGCCGCTCGATGTAGCGCTGGTAGGAGATGGGCTCGGCGAACTGCACATAAACGCGACCATAGCGCTTCTTCAGGAAACGCCGGGCCCGAACCAGCTGCCCGATGTTTTCGTCCACCTTGGCCCCTCCCGACACTTCCTTGGCGTAGGCGTCCTCCTCGGGGATCCGGTCGTAGCAGATGGAGGTCGGCACGAACACCAGGTCTTCGCAGAACCCCTCCTCGACGGCCTGCAGCAGAATGGCCAGCAGACCCAGCTTAGGGAGGACCATCTTGCCGGTACGGCTTCGCCCCCCTTCGATGAAGAACTCGATGTTATGCCCGAGTTGCACCATGGTCTTCACATAGAGCGAGAAAACCTCGGCATAGAACTTAAGGCCCTTGAAGCTCCGCCGAATGAAAAAAGCCCCGCCGCGCCTGAAGATGGGCCCCAGGGGCCAGAAGGCCAGGTTCTTGCCGGCCGCGATGAACGGCGTATAGAGGCTGTTGTCGAAAAGAATGAAGGACAGAATCAAATAGTCGATGTGGCTCTTGTGGCAGGGGATGTAAACGATGGTGTTTCGACGGGAGGCCTTCTTGACGCGTGCCAGGCTCTCCATGTCCACCTCGACGCCGTCGAAGAGGTTGTTCCACATCCACTTGAGGACGCGCTCGCCCACCCGGATGAGCGTCCAGTTGTAGTCGGCCGCGATCTCTTCCAGGTACTGGTCGGCTTCGGCCCGGATCTTCCACATCTCCTGCTTGGATGACCGGGCCCGGCGCTGCATGAAGGTCTCGAGCCGCGGGTGATGGAGGATGATCTCCTTGAGCTCGAGCTTGCTCTTTAGGGTGGGGCCGACAATGGCGCGCTTGATCTTGTCGACGGAATCGATAAGCTCCCTGCGCAGCTGAAAGACCTGCTTGCGCCGTTCGGAAAGGTGTGGAGAGAGCTCGGGGACCACCTCTTGCAAGTTCAGGGCCTCGCCGGCTTCGAGCACCGTGAGCGACGGCCCCTGGATGAGCCGCCACCATTTCCTGAGCACGCTGGCCCTCTCGCGGGGACCCCGGAAAACCTGCTGCAGGCCACGCCGCTCGCGGTCGGGACTGCGGCTGTAGAGCAGCACCAGGGGTACCACGAAGATCGGTTTCTCCATCTGACCCTGGATGTCCACCAGGTGCTCCAGGGGATCGTTTCCGACCCGGATGGCCCGCTCGTAATAGCCGCGCTTTCCAACCAGGAAAAAAAGCCCGGACTGCCCGTCCTGGATCTTTCGATGATAATAGCCGTCGGCATACGGATCCGGCCGCCCCTCCATCCGCAGGGTGCGGTAGAGGTGATAGCCCATGACCTTGGCCGCATAGAACCGGGGCTGCCAGAAGTAGGGATGGAGGTCGAACAGAAAGGTGGGCTTGGGAAGGCCCAGCTGATGGAGGCGCAGATTCAGGTAGATGAAATCGAACTGGGACCGGTATTCGGCTGCGTACACCACGGTGCCCTGCAAGGCCAGCGATTCGAGCAGTTTCTGCTGATCCTCGGGCATGGCCGTTTTGGTGATGAACCGCTCGAAAAGGCTCCTCAGAAAGAAAGCCGGGCGCTCATCCACCGAGTAGCCGTAGGGGTCGTTCGCGATGGTGAGGCCCCTGGCTTCCCTGATCCTTTGCCAGATATTCCACATGATCGGTGAGTCCTTTCGCCATTCAGCCTTAAATCAGAATTGTTCAATCTAGCAGATTTGTGATAGAAATCCCAAAGAAAATATCCCTTTCATGTCGACAGTCTTCTGCCGAGAGAGGGGGTGTCGAAGGCCCTTCACGGTGAATCCGGAACAGGAGGAGACGCCAGCTTGCTTCATGAACTGACGGTCCACAACTTTGCCATCATCCGCGATCTCGAGATCACCTTCAATAACGGGCTCAACGTCATCTCCGGAGAGACCGGGGCCGGGAAATCCATCCTCATCGGCGCGGTGAACCTGATCCTCGGCAGTCGAGCCTCTCAGGAAATGATACGAACGGGAACCCCGGAAGCCTCCGTCGAAGCCACCTTCCTCTTTTCGGACGATCCTGCCGCCGCCGTCCGCAGGCTGGAGTCCCTGGGCCTCGAGCCGGCCGAAGCCCTCTGTATACGCCGCAGCATCAGCCGAAGCGGCAAGAACCGCATTTTCGTGAACGACCAGAACGTCAGCCTGCAGCAGCTCCAGTCTCTGGCGAGGGGGCTCATCTCGATCTCAGGCCAGCACGAGCATCAGCTCCTCCTGGACTCGGCCCTGCACCTGGAACTTCTCGACACCTACGGACGCCTGGACCCGCTCTGCAGACGCGTCCGGGAAATCCACTCGGAGTGGACGGCCGTTCATGAGGAGCTGGGGCGGCTCTTGAGGAGCCGCGGGGAGCGGGCCGAAAAGCTCGACTACATGCGCTTTCAGCTCCAGGAACTCGAGGCGGCAAGGCTCGTCCCCGGCGAAGATGTGGACCTCGAGCAGGAAAGGAAAATTCTGCGTCACGCTGCAACCCTGAGAGAGGCGGCCGACCATGCAGAGCAGGCCCTTTACGCGGGCCGGGGGGCCGTCCTGGAACAACTCTCGGGAGTCGAAAAAGACATGGAGACTCTGCTGAGGATCGACGGCTCGCTCGAGCCGCTTGCGGCGCACCTCCAGCAGGCGAGGATCCACCTCGAGGAACTGGTCCACGGCGTCCAGCAGTATGCGCACCGGATCACCTTCGACCCCCAGAGGCTTTCGGCGGTGGAGGAGCGGCTGACGCAGATCCAGAGGCTGGCGAGGAAATACGGGGGAAGCCTCGAGGCCATGCTCGGCCGCCAGGAGGAGCTCAAGCGTGAGCTTTCCGGTGAGGAAAGCACGGACCTCCGCGAGGATTTTCTGAGGAAATCCCTCGACGAGCTGCGCGGACGTTATCTTGCGGAAGCAACCGTTCTCTCGGACCGGAGGCATGAGGCCGCCCGCAGTCTGGAAACAGAGGTTCGCGCCGTGCTGGGCTCCCTCGATATGGCCAGGGCCCGCTTCGAAGTCCGGTTCCAAGACACATCACAGGGTGACAGCGGGGCCGTTGATGCTCCCTTCACCGCCAGCGGCATCGATCGCGTGGAGTTTCTCCTTTCAGCCAACCCGGGAGAGGAGCTCAAGCCTCTCGCCCGCGTGGCCTCGGGCGGTGAGCTCTCCCGAATCCTCCTGGCCCTGAAGAGCCTTCTCGGGCGCCAGGGGGAGGCGGAGACTCTGATTTTCGACGAAGTGGATGCTGGAATCGGGGGGCGCATCGCGGAACTGGTGGGACTCCAGCTCAAGCGGCTCGCTACCAGGCAGCAGGTCATCTGCATAACGCACCTCCCCCAGATTGCCTGCTACGGTGAACGCCACTACCGGGTGGCGAAGGAGACGATGGGCGAAGAGACCTTCACCCGGATCCGGCTCCTCGGACGAGAAGAGCGGGTGGACGAGCTTTCCCGGATGCTCGGGGGCATCGCCATCTCGGACACCACCCGGGCCCACGCCGAGGAGATCCTCAGGCGCGGCGAGGCAGGCTCCTGAGAAGACGACGCACAGACAGGTGTCCGATTCCGGCTTGTCACACCCACGGGGCGGATATCCCTGGATTGTGCAGCCATCGGAACAGAGATTAGATTTATGCTGAAAACACCTTGTCGGGCAGAGGCCTGCGTGGATGCGCCACCCCGCGCGCTTTCATGGCGGCCGGGTGAACCGGCATTTCGGTTCGGGGCCATGGGGCGGGGAACCTCCGTGGACCCTGCCTGAAAGATCGAGGAGGTTACCATGATGACCAACCAGCGCATCAGAACCCGCGAGGATGCCGTGGAGATGGCCGGTCGCATCGTGGACCGGTACATTGAAGGCAGCCGGGATTCGAGCCTAGGCAAGCTCGAGGATGGTGGGAGCGCCCTGTTCTTGCGGAGGGCGGACTCGGAGACAGCCGTCCCCCTCATCACCTCCTGCTCGGGAGCCGAGTGGAGAGGCCAGGCCGTAGCGACGCTCGCCGACATGCTCTGGCAGAAAAGAGAATGCTGGAACGAGAATCTTCCCGAACTTTGACGGCCGACGGATTGCCTGCACGCGAACCCTTGGCCATTGACCCTTCAGGAGCAGGGAGCGGGAGTGCTCCCTGCCCGCGCCGAACCGCCCCACCTCACGTCTGTCCACCAGACCGAGACATCGGTGGAGATGCTTGCGCTGCCTCTTTGCACATGACAGGAACCTCCGCCCGAACCTCAAAGGAGTGAATGCGTTGCAGATCATCTCAGCTCACAAGAACACCGACTTCGATGCCCTGGCTTCACTCGTGGCCGCATCCATGCTCTATCCCGGAGCCCAGGGGCTGCTTCCGTCCAGTGTCAACCAGAACGTCCGGAGCTTTCTCTCCATCCACAAGGACATTTTCGAGTTCAAATCGGCGAGAGACCTCGATCTGGGCTCTGTCTACCGCCTCATCGTGGTGGACGCCAACCGCTGGGTGCGTCTCGAGGGTCTGGACCCGCTGATGAGGAAAACCGATATCGAGGTGCACATCTGGGACCATCATCCCGAAATCGGGGACATCTCGCCGACCTGGTCCTGCCAGGATTCCCTGGGGGCCGCCACCACCCTCCTGGTCGAGGCCATGAGGGAGCGAGGAATCGATTTTTCGCCCATCTGCGCAACGCTTTTCCTGGCGGGGATCTACGAGGACACTGGTCACCTGACCTTCCCCTCCACCACTCCCCGGGACCTGCGGGCCGCCGCGTTTCTGCTCGAGAGGCACGCCGACCTCAAGGTCATCCAGACCATCCTGCGCCCCACCTACGGGCCCCAGCAGAAGGAGATTCTCTTCAGGATGCTCGCCGACACCCGGCGCATGAAAGTCAACGGCTACCGCATGAGCGTGAGCAAGATGGAGCTCGACGGGCACACGCCCGGGTTGGCTGAAGTGGTCAGCATGTACCGGAACATCGTCAACGTGGATGTGGCTTTCGGGATTTTTCACGACACCAGGACCGAGCGGTGTATGGTGATCGGCCGCAGCGGCATCGACAGTTTCGACGTGGGAGCCGTCATGCGCATCTTGGGAGGAGGAGGCCACGCCGGGGCCGGCTCGGCCATCGTGAAGGACGCCACTCCCGACGGCATCGAGGTATGGCTTTCGGAGGCCATTCAGGACTACCGGCAGCTCCCGGTCCAGATCAGCGACCTCATGTCCTTCCCCGTCGATCATGTGACTCCCGAAACTCCCATGAAGGAAGTGGCGACCCTCCTGAACGAAAAGGGCTACTCGGGGATGCCCGTCATGGAGGGAGACAGGCTGGTGGGCATCATCTCGAGGCGGGATCTCAACAAGGTGAAGAGCAGGCAGTGGCAATCCCCCGTCAAGGCCTTCATGTCGAGGAAGGTGATCACCGTCACTCCCATGCACAGCGTGGCCGAAGCCATGAGGATCCTGATCAAGCACGACATCGGCCGGCTGCCGGTGGTGCAGGACGACCGGGTCATCGGCATCATCTCACGATCTGATGCCATGATCTATTATTACGATCTCATTCCCGAGTAGAGGTGTTGCTTTCATTGCGGAATCTGATGTCCAAGGTCAGCACCCTTGAAAATCTCGATCGCGCCTTCCCGCGGGTTGAATCGGGAAACCGCATGCCGCGAGTGGACGGCTTCTCTTTTGCCCGCCCCCTTTCGACGTGGAGGGATACCTGAGCGTTCGGACCCGTTCCGGCAATCCCTCCGATGCCTGACGGCAAAAGGCTGTACGCTTCGTTCGAGGTCAAATGAGGTCGTCGTCCAGCATCTCCCCGAGGATGGCGTGGAGGTCCAGCCCCGCCTGCCGAAAACCCTCAAGGCCGTAGACCATGTTCGCTTCGAGAATGAAGTAGCGGTCGTCATGGCGGCAGATATCCATGCCGACCTCATCGAAGGAGCATTTTCGAGCCACTTCGACCGCAAATTCGAGGCCCTCCGAGGGGATATCCTCGAACCGGATGGCGGCCCCCTGAGCCACGTTGGTCCTGAAGTTGCCGGGACGAGGAACTCTCCAGTAAGCGTGGACCACCCTGCCTCCGATGACGACAACCCGCAGGTCCCGGTCGATGGGCAGGTATTCCTGGATGTAGGCCGTTCGATGGCGATCCAGGTACTGTAGGAGCTCTGGGTCGCCCTCGATGAAAAACACCCCCTTCCCCTGGGATGATCCGACGGGAGTCTTAGCCACGAAAGGATAGGCAAAGGATTCCTTGATGCGCTCCAAACTGTGTCGGCCCTGGAAAAGCCGGGTTCGCGGGTGAGGGATTTCGAGCAACTGGAAAAGCTGGGTCTGGAGGATCTTGTTGCCCATGAACCGGTAATAGCCGCGTGGAAAGGTCTCCTTGCCCAGCGTGCGGCAGATCTCCTCGTAGAGGATGCTCGGATAATAGATCCGCCCGGCCCGCCCGAACACCTCGCGGACCTCGCCCGGGTAATCCTCCCAGTTGGGCCGCACCCCCACTGGAGCGACGCTTCGAGAGGCCCGGGCACGTCTCCCCAGTGCCATCCTGAATTCAATGATCCCGCGCGGCTTCACGATCCTCCCTCTGTTGACGCGGCACCCCGGCCGATGAGCACCGAAGGGGGAAGGGTGGGCTTCCGCGGGCGAGGGAAGCGCCCGTCCCCGGCAACATGGGCCTCCCACGGGGGCACGTGGGCCGTGCATGGGCCGCCGCGGGAGCCCGAAAGCTCTTCCGGTCAGTATTGCAGAAGCCGCTCGAAATTCCAGCCCAATCTCGCCCACATCAATTCCTCAAGTGAAAGAAGCCGCCCGAACCCACGCTTTCCGGGCCGGCAAGCTGAACCGTGGAACTTGGAAATTATTCGAATACCATTTAGAGTGCCTTCGTGGTGGAGCATGGGAGAGGATTGCGCATGAGCTCATCCACTCCGGCTCGACCTGCTTCCTCATGGACTGGATGACGACGTTGTCATGCCCCGGAAACCGAGGGCAAAAGAAGGATGGAGCGTGTGCGGGAGTTTCACTGGCATCCTCATCAACGCTGACTTTCACGAGGGATCGTATGTACAGCAGGAGCCAACCCTTGATTGTATCGTTTGAAGCCGCCGATCCCACCCAGGTCGAGCTCCTGGGGGCCAAGGGGGCCAAGCTGGTGGAGGACCTTCGAAACACGCGGGAGCTTCTTCCGGGCATGGAGGACTTCATCGGTGTCCCCGACGGCTTCATCCTCTCCACGGATGTCTGGAGGGATTACCACGCCTGCGGGGATCAGCTGGCGGACGAGATCATGCGCCTCATCCTCGATGAGCTTTCAATCCTCGAGAAGCGCAAGGGACGCCGCTTCGGTGACACCAGCGGTCAGATGCCGCTCATCGTGGCCGTTCGGGGAGGGGCGCCCGTGTCGCTGCCCGGAGCCCTGGGCACGGTGCTCAACGTGGGATTGAACGACGAGGTGGTGTCGTCCATCATCGCCGGCGGTGAGGACGAGAGCTTTGTTCTGACCACCTATCTCACGGCCATCCGCATGTACGGGGAGGTGGTCCTGGGCATCCCTTACGACCGTTTCTACGACCGGCTGAAATACTACCATGCCGGCCCCGAGGGGACTCTTTCCATTCCGCTGCTGCACACCCTTGTGGCGGATTTCAAACACTTGCTTGGCGAGGCGACCCACCCCACCCTGGCTCCGCGATTCGAGCCCGATCTTCAGCTGCAGCTGCGCAATGCCATCGAGGCCATACTGGCCTCATGGATGGCTCCCACGGCCATGGAGGCACGGCGGAGCCGAAGGCCCAAGGTCGCCGACGACATGGGGACCGCCGTGGTGATCCAGGAAATGGTCTTCGGCAATCGGGACGATAGGAACTGCCTGAGCGGAGTCCTGTTCACGCGCAACCAGAGGACGGGAGCCAACACTCCCATCATCGAGTGGGCCCCCAAGGTTCAGTGCGACAAGATCGTCTCGGGTCGCCTGAGAAGGCCCCTCCTCCACACACGGGATCTGGAGGAGAGATTTCCCGACATTTACGAACGGTTGCTCCTCGTCCGGGACAAGTTCGAGGCTCAATCCCGCAGGCCGCTGGACATCGAGTTCACTGTCGAGGATCGAAAGCTCTACCTGCTGCAGCGGCGGCCCATGCGCATGACCTCCATGGCCACGGTGCGGGCCATGTGGGACCTGGTGGATGAAGGAAAGACCAACATTCAGCAGGCTTCCATGATCATCAACAAAGCCCTGGAACAGCCCGAGAAGGAGCTCAGGGAAGACCTGACTGACTACGTCGTCATTGCCCGGGGCGAGCCCATCACCGACAGCGCCGATACAGGCATCCTGACCCTGGGAACCGAAGCGGCCCTCAAGCTGGCGAAGCTCGGGCAGCAGGTGATCCTTCTGAGGAGGAGGCCGTATGGTGAAAACGACATCGCGGTCAACCACCCCATGGTTCGCGGCATCGTTCGCTGCGACGGCAACGCCACCGGGCACGAGGCCGTGTCGGCCGTCGCCTACAGCAAGCCCTACCTCATCAACCTCGTGGACCCCGAAGGACACCCCATCATCATAGCCGGCGATGATCAGGTGGAGCTGAACCCCGAGAGCGCGGTCAGCCGTTACATCGGCAAGCGGGTGTTCGTGGACGGCGAGCGGGGCATTCTTGGATACACCGAGGAGACAGACTGTCTCGAGGACCGCACGGGCCGCAAAAAGCTTTACGTCGACTGGGTCTTTCTGCGCAGGCAGTTCGACGCCGCCGGATACCAGGAATGCGACTATGATATGCTTCTCGATCTCCACTACCAGTGGGAGCTGGAGCTTGAGAGCTACCAGAGCCTCGAAAGGAGGCTCAGGGATCAGGACCCGGACGTGTCGGAAAAGGAGCTCCTGCAGGCCTTCAAGACCTATCTGCGCTACATCCCCAAGCGAGATCGCGACCGCACCCTCCAGCTCAAGGAGGTTAAGGTCGAGGATTTCCAGTTCAGCCCAACCCTGGTCTACCATGGCGCTAATCTTGGAATCGAGGTCCTCAAGATCCTCAAGGCCCTCATGCTTTGCACCACCTGGTGCACCCACTGGCTCCACGAGATCATGGTCGAGCAGGCTCGACGCCGTGGGGAGAGCGAGAATGATGTGATCCGGGACATCTTCCTCAAGAACCGCACCATGAGCCTCATGAAGGAATTCGAGGATGAAGGCTTCCATGTCATGCGGGCGCCGGATTGTTACCACCTCATCCTGGCCAGCAATTTCGAGTACGGCCAGGACCTGGACAAGGTGCAGATCGGACCGGAAACCCTCAACTACGCTGAAAAGGAGACCCTGGCACGCCGGTTCATGGCCTACCTGAACGATGTGGCCCCCTCCTTCTTCCACAAGGTGCGCATGGTCCAGGGTGAGCCTCCACTGGGACAGGGCCATGCCCGCATCATCAGCATCGGCCTCTCGGTCCCCCATGCGGAGTTCAACCTGCTCTGCCGCTACCTCCGTGCGTTTCTGGATGAATCGAGGGATGACCGGGAGAGGGATGTTCTGTCGATGGCTCCCCTCGGGGAGTTCATCGAGCTTTACAAGATCGACCCTTTCTTCGCGCCCTTCCCCGAATTCGAGATATCCCAGGAGAAGGTGGGCATGGAAGCCACCGGCGATGTCCTCATCATCTTCGGCCGCTGCTCTTTCGGGGAGTTCGACGGTCTGGTTTACGGAAAGGAGGACTATGAGGGGCTGATGAACGAGGTGCGGGAGTTCGAAACCTTTCTCCGGGAACGCAATCATCCTGGGTTGGTCCGGCCATGGCATTTCGAGGTGGACCCTTACCGTCGTCATTCGGTCATTGCCGCCGCCGGGGTCCGTTTTCCTCGTGAGAGCTCCGGACTGGTGATCCACGAACTGAAGAGCTTCGTTCGGCACCGTAAGGCCGGTGCAAGCTGATCCCCCATCCCCGGGATCTCGATCTCGAAGATCCTGGGCCAAAGTTTGCCTGTTACAAAGAGCCGCCCTTTCTCGCGATCATGGGCGATGCCGTTGAGGACCTCCGGGCCGCGTCCCGGGCCGAGGAGGCGGCGGAGGCCGCTCAAATCCACGGTACCCAGCACTTCTCCGTTGGAAGGTGAAATCCGAAGGATGAAGTCCTCCCCCCACACGTTGGCGAGGATCTCCCCCTTGACATACTCCAGCTCGTTGAGGCGATCCACGGGAGCGCCGCGATTGCGCACCTCCAGGCGTCCCGTCTGCTCGAAGGTCTCAGGGTGCAGGAAGCGCAGCGTGGAGGTTCCATCGCTCATGATGAGGGACGTCCCGTCCTCGGTCAGCCCCCAGCCTTCCGTGGCATACCTGAAGGACCCCAGCTGCCGGAACGTGCCCAGGTCATAGATAAAGCCAATGCGAGAACGCCAGGTGAGCTGTATCAGGCGATCACCCCAGCGTGCCAGCCCCTCTCCGAAGTGCTGGGCGGGGAGATGGTGTATCTGAACCACCTCGCCGGTTTCGGGCACCACCTTGCGAATCGAGGACCTCCCATGGAGCCCGGTACTCTCGTAGAAAAACCCCCGGTGATACAGGAGTCCCTGGGTGAACGCCGCAGGATCATGGGGGTATGCGTTGACAACTCGGAACGACTCCGAGGAGGAGGGCCGCGGGGTCTCTCCCAGGCAGGGAGCCGCCGCAGCCGCGAGGATCCACAGGGAAATCCAGAGCGGCCACGGCTTAACGCAGCATGAGGAGGCTCTCAAACCGAGACTCTCCCGACACTGTGATATTGGAAACCCATTTCTTTCATGGCGGTTCGAGTGTAGACGTTCCGGAGATCCACAAAAATCGGGGACTTGAGCAGCCCCTTGATCCTGTCCAGATCCAGAGCGCGATACTCGTTCCATTCGGTCATCAGAATCACCGCGTCAGCCCCATCGCAGGCTTCGTAGGGGCTCGAGCAGTACTTGACCTCGGGAAGCACCCTGGAGGCCTCTCCCATGGCCTGGGGATCGTGCGCCCTGACGCTGGCACCATGCTCGATGAGCGTGGCGATGATGGTGAGCGAGGGAGCATCGCGGATATCATCGGTCTCCGGCTTGAAGCTGAGGCCCAGAACGGCGATGGTCTTGCCCGCCTCGCTGCCCCCGAGGGCCTTGCGTATCTTTCGGGCCATCCGGGCCTTCTGGGCGGCATTGACCTCCACCACCGCCTCGATGATGCGGCAGGCGACACCGTGCTCCTGGGCGATTCGGAGCAACGCCTGGGTATCCTTGGGAAAGCATGAGCCGCCGTATCCCGGGCCCGCATGGAGAAACTTTCGTCCGATGCGGCCGTCGAGACCGATCCCCTTGGCCACGTCCTGGACGTCTGCCCCCACCTCCTCGCACAGGTTGGCCATTTCATTGATGAAGCTGATTTTGGTCGCCAGGAAGGCATTGGCTGCGTACTTGATCATCTCCGCCGTTTCGATGTTGGTGATGACGAATGGGGTCTCGATGAGATAGAGGGGACGGTAAATGGCTTTCAGCAGCTCCTCGGCACGGGGGGAATCCACCCCCAGCACCACCCGGTCCGGCCGCATGAAATCGTTGATTGCGGCCCCCTCGCGCAGGAACTCGGGGTTGCTCGCCACATCGAACGAGGCATTGGGATTGGTCTCGGAAATGATGCGGGCCACCTGCCTGGCCGTCCCGACGGGCACCGTGCTCTTGTCGACGATGACGGTGTAATCCGTCAGATGGCGTGCAATCTGCCTGGCGGCCTCATGGACGTAGCTCAGGTTCGCATAGCCGTCCCCCCGCCGCGAAGCCGGCGTTCCGACGGCAATGAAGACCACCTGGGCCTCCGGCACTCCGGGGTGGTAGTCGGTGGAGAAGACAAGACGCTTCGCCTGGATATTCTTGGCGACGAGGGAGTCCAGGCCCGGCTCGTAGATGGGGATCTCGCCCTTCTTCAACCGATTGATCTTGGATTCATCCACATCGATACAGGACACTTCGTGACCGAACTCGGCAAAGCATGCGCCGGTCACCAGACCGACGTAGCCCGTTCCAATGATGGCAATCTTCATAGAGCCCTTTCCGTGTTCCATTGATCCAAAAGCGACACAAATTGTGATGGAAGCACCGTCGGCTTGCCGGAAAATCTGACGCAGACCATGTTCAGGTGGAGCTCGGTACAAAGCACGGGATCCAGGGAGCCTTCGTGGCGAAAGATCAGCTGCACGAGTCCAAGGCTCCTGGAGCGTTTCCACGCAACCCCCGTCCGGATCTCGATATCGTCGTCATAGCGCAGTGGTTTCCTGTAGCCGCAGTGGGCCTCGACGATAGTGAGGTGCATTTCATGATCCATGAACCTCTTATAAGGGTAACCCACCTCCCTGAAGAAGCTCTCGCGGCCCAGTTCAAACAGGTGGAAATAATTCCCGTGATAGACGGCCTGTCCCAGGTCTACCTCAAAGAGCGGCACCCGGAGGCGGGTGAGGTGCCATGACCGAGGCTCGGACTGCGCTTTGTCGAATTTTTCCATTCCTGGCCCCCATGACGGCCGGTGACACATCTTTGCTTGGCAACGAGACGTGGATGATTAATAATATAAAAGGATTAGTTTTCAAACAGATTTGAGTGGGGGGTTGATTGAGCTTCTTTCCGAGACGCAGACACTCGAAGGGTAAAGGTTATCGTGCCCGGGAAAGCGCTCCCATCATTGATCCGGAATTGGATCGCCCCATACGATTAAAGGTTCACAGAAATGTCCGTGCCGCCCTCGACTGCATCCAGGTGCCCGAGCCCAAACCCTTCGTGCCGGATCCCTTCCAGGTCGAAGCCCTCCGTGCCATAACCGAGACGGACGTCCTGGTCACGGCGCCAACCGGCGCGGGAAAGACCTATATCGCCATGAAGGCCATCGAGGACGTCTTTCGCAGTGGGGGCCGAAGCTGGTACGCTTCGCCGCTCAAGGCCCTCTCGAACGCCAAGTATGGTGAATTCGGCGAGGTTTTCGGCGCCGAGAACGTCGGCATCCTGACGGGCGACCGGAAGGAGAACGCCCACGCCCCCATCATTGTGGGTACGACCGAGATCCTTCGCAACCAGCTCTACGACACCATGCACCAGGGGCAGGACCTGTCCGTGCAACTGGTGGTCCTGGATGAGGCCCATTACCTGGGGGACCAGGACCGCGGCGTGGTCTGGGAAGAAGTCCTCATCTACCTTCCGGCTCGAGTGAGACTGCTGCTGCTCTCGGCCACCATTCAGAATGCCAGGGGCATTTGCGAGTGGCTGGAATGGATGCGCAAGGCACCTTGCCGCTGGATCACGACCGATAAAAGGCCGGTGCCTCTTTTTCCACTCTTCCTTTTTCCTTCGGGAGAACTGGCGCCCCTCAGCACCCGGCGTGGGATGTTTTCGAAGATCCGCACCGTCGATCCCAAATCTTTTCCCAAGCACGAATTCCCCAACGTGCGCCGCATCCTCGATGTCCTGAGGGATACCAATCTGCTCCCGGCCATTTTCTTTCTCAAGTCCCGCGCCGACTGCGAGCGAGCCATCGAGATGTGCCGTCCCCCGGCGAATCCCGACGAGGTGAAGACGGCCGCCTTTCAGGCCCGGGTCGATGAACTGCTGGAGGAATACCCATTTTTGCAGCATCACCAGCACCTCAACCATTTGAGGCGAACCCGCGTGGGCGCCCACCATGGCGGCCAGCTCCCACACTGGAAGCTCTTTCTCGAGCGGCTCATGCAGGAAGGGCATCTGGAGGCCATATTCTCCACCTCCACCGTAGCCGCCGGTGTGAATTTCCCGGCACGCACCGTGGTGATCCCCCAGAGCGACCGTTTCAACGGCAAGGGATTTGTGGATCTGAATGCTACGGAACTGCTTCAGATGACCGGGCGGGCCGGGCGACGCGG
>Ga0073932_1005406_pt1 | contig 13931 bp, 11 predicted proteins | sample DewCreD2012metaG_FD_76967 | JGI IMG/M metagenome (GOLD analysis project Ga0073932, IMG submission 76967) | Hot spring sediment bacterial and archeal communities from British Columbia, Canada, to study Microbial Dark Matter (Phase II) - Dewar... ... | reverse complement strand
GTCCGCCGGCAGTATCCCGAGCGATATCCCGTCCGGCTCGCCGTCCGCTTCCCCTTCTCCGCTCCCGCCACCTCGTCCATCTCCGCTTCCATCACCTCCTCCAGCACCCGCCGGATCCACACCCGCAGCAGATCCTCCTGCTGCTCCGCAATCGCCGCCAGTTCCTTCGCCTTCTTCCCGGCCGCTTTCGCGCTATCCTTCTTCCGGGTCATCAGTGTTCCTTTCCCCTTCCTCTCAGGAAGGCGTGTTTTTTCTCGCTCGGAACATCATGACCCATTTCTGTTTTTGCTGAAGATTCGCCACACAACCCGCCCTGACATGAGAGGCGGGGGCGGCGGCATGGCTGCGTTTGAACGCGATGGGAAGATGTCGAAGGGCGGGGACGGCGGCGTCAGAACCGCCCGGCCGCAGCCCATCGGGCTGCTTCCGCGCGGCTCCGAACCGGCTTTGAACCCGCGTGGATTTTCGTTCATGGCGATGGTCCGCAGGGGCATGGGGGCTTCATGCGGCGGCTGCCGCGGCCCTGGTGCGCGGCTTTGAGACAGCAAAGAGGCGGGGCGGACAGAGTGCCGCGAGCGGACCTCGCGAAGAGCCAGAACCGGGAAACGGGGGAACTCTGGCACAGCCCGTCAGGACCCTGCCGCCGCGCGGCCGCGGGGGAGCGGCAAAAGAGTACCGCATGCGGAACTCGATAAGATGGGCGTATGCGCTTCTCTCTCCGCATGGATGACTTCGGCCGGCTGGAGTGCGCGCTGGGCGACGAACAGGAGGCGCACTCCGTATTCGGCGCCGATCCCGAGGCTGCCCTGGCCGACTTGTCCGCGGCCCTCGACGATCTGGAGATCTCTGGCGCGGGCGAGTGCGTGTGGCTGATTTCGAGCGGCGAGTATCGCTGGGTTTTCCGCCGCCAGGGCGAGCTTGTGCGGCTGGCTGTCATGTTCATGCACAGCGTGGCCATCGGCTACCAGCACGTCTACTGGGGCGAGCACCCGTTGAGAGAAGTGCTGGACACGATCCGGGACGAGATCCGCGAAGCCCGGGAAGGCGGGCTGGCGGGCAGGCGCTGAGAAGTCCGTGGACCTGCGGATCCTCTTCTGGCTCTCTTTCCTTGCGGGGCACGCCGTTCTGGCGCTGGCTGTTCTGCTGGCCCAAGTTCCCGGGCCGGACCGTTCACTGGACTGCGCGTTCTTCTCCGGCGCAGCGCTTCCTTTTGCGGCAGCGCTCTGGTGCGAGCGTGCGCTGAGGAAGGTGCGGACGGCATCGTTGGGCTGGATAGCCCTGCGGTACTGGGCGGTTGTTGCCATCCTGTTGTCCGCGACCGGGGCAGTCAGCGCGGTCACTGACCGGGGGCTTTGACGGGCCTGGCGCCCTGCACTGGCGGCCCGCAGCCCGAGACAGGACTGGACGCGCCGAAAAACGATGCCATAGTGGAGAAGAAATCCGGCCGCCGGGCGTAGTAAAGGGCAGAGCCATGACGGCCGTGACACAGACCCTGGCGACGACAATGGAAGGCAGCGCGGAAAGCGGGCGGGAGAGCTTCGCAGAATTCTTCGAGCGGGGCCGGAAGAAGGCTTACTGTTTCGCGCTGCACCTGGCGGGCGACCGGGAAGAAGCGATGGACATCACGCAGGAGGCCTATCTGAGGCTGCACGAGCGCTGGCCGCAGCGCGACCCCTCGCGCGACCCCACGGCGTGGCTGTATTCAGTGATCCGGAACCTTGCGATCGACCACCTGCGGCGGCGGGCGCGAAGGCCCGAAGCCGACATGGATCAGGCGCTGCTGCGGTCGCCGGCGGCGGGGCCGGAAAAAGCGGCCGAGCGGAACGAGCTGGCCGGCCGGCTGTGGGCGGCGATCGGTTCACTGCCGCCGGAGCAGCGGGAGATCCTGCTGCTGCGGGACTGGCACGGGCTGGACTACGGGCAGATTGCGGAGGTGTTGGGGCTGAGCCTCGGCACGGTGTCTTCGCGCCTGCATCACGCGCGCGAGAAAGTACGCGAGCAGATGAGGAGGTATCTCTGACGATGCCAGACCGGCACGAGGAAATCCGGCAGATGCTGTCGGCGTATCTGGATGGCGAGTTGACGCAGGCCTCGGCGCAGCGGGTCCGCGTGCATCTGGAGGACTGCGAGGAATGCCGCCGGGCCTTCGATGAGATGGCGCGGCTGCAGGCGATGACGAAGGAGTTGGCTTTTGCCGAACCGCCGGAGGCGAGGATGAAAGAGCTGGAGAAGAGTCTGAGCGTGCAGGCGCCGCGGCGCCTGGGATGGCTGTTCGCCGTGGGGGGCTGCGTGGCGTGGTTGGTCTATGGGGTGGTCGCTTATGTCCGGCACTGGCGTCCGCCGACGGCGGAAGAACTGATCGCGAGCGCCGTGGTGATCGGATTCGTGCTGCTGTTCGTGAGCGTCGTTGTGGAGAGGCTGCGGCAGCTGCCGCATGACAGGTACCGGAGGATCGAGAAATGATTCTGACGACGAGCGAGACGATCGCGGGCAAGCGGATCGTGCGCACGCTGGGACTGGCGCGCGGCAACACGGTGCGGGCGCGGCACATCGGCCGCGACATTCTGGCCTGGCTGCGCAACATCGTCGGCGGCGAAGTCCAGGAGTATACGAAACTGCTGGCCGAGAGCCGCGAACAGGCGCTTGACAGAATGGTGGCGGAGGCGCAGATGCTGGGCGCGAACGCCATCGTCGGCGTGCGCTTCGTCACCTCGATGGTGGCTGAGGGCATGGCGGAGCTGCTGGCCTACGGCACCGCAGTGGTGGTGGAAGATGAGTAGACGGCTGATCGCCCTGATGTGGGCCCTTCCGCTGACGGCGCTTCTCGCGCAGGCGCCGGCAGCCGCTGAAAGAGCGCGCGAGGCAGCAGGGCTGCTGGTAGGCGGCGAGTACGAGGCGCTGGCGGAACGGTTCACGGAGCAGATGCGGAAAGCCGCACCTCCGGAAATGCTGCGGAAGGCCGTGGGAGCGCAGCTGGCGGCGCTCGGAAACCTGAGGCGCATGGGCGATGCCGAGGTTTCGAAGGCGGGAGGATTCGAAGTGGCTTTCGTGCCGCTTGAATTCGAGCGCGGGTCGCTGCGCCTGCAGCTGTCATTCGATGCGGAGGGCAGGATCGCGGGGCTGTTCCTGCGGCCTCCGGCGGCGGCTCCGGCAGGATGGATGCGGCCGCCCTACAGCGCGCCGGAGAGATTCAGCGAGCGCGAGGTGACGGCGGGCGCGCCGGGCTGGCCGCTGCCGGCGACGCTGACGATGCCGCGGGGCGAAGGGCCGTTCCCTGCGCTGGCGCTGGTGCATGGTTCGGGGCCGAACGACCGCGACGAAACGGTCGGCGCGGCCAAGCCGTTCCGCGACCTGGCCGAGGGGCTGGCCTCCTGCGGGGTGGCGGTGCTGCGGTACGAGAAGCGCACGCGGCAGCACGCGCCGAGGCTCGCGCAGGCGGGCGCGATCACGCTTCGCGAAGAAGTGATCGAGGATGCGCTGGCGGCGCTGGAACTGCTGCGGAAGACCCCGGGCGTGGATCCGAAGCGCGTCTTCCTGCTGGGCCACAGCCTGGGCGCATGGGCGGCGCCGCTGATCGCCGCGGAAGACAGGCGGCTGGCCGGCCTCATCCTGCTGGCCGCTCCGGCGCGCCCCATCGAAGAACTGTATCTCGAGCAGGTACGCTATCTGCTGCCGCTGCAGATGGGTGACACGCAGGCCGCGCGCGAGAAGCTGGCCGAGGCGGAACGAGAAGCCGCCGCCGTGCGCCGGATCCGGGAAACCGGCCAGGGGCCGGACACGGCGCTGGGTGCGCCGCGCGCGTACTGGCTGTCGCTGCGCGGGCTGGATCCGCCCGCCGCGGCGGCGAAACTCGACACGCCGATCCTGCTGCTGCACGGAGGCCGGGACTATCAGGTGACGCAGGAAGATTACCGGCTCTGGCAGAAGGCGCTGGCGCAACACAGGCGGGCTTCGCTGAAACAATACCCTGCACTGAACCACCTGTTCCAGAGCGGCGAGGGCAGGAGCCGCCCGGAAGAGTACCAGCGGCCGGGCCATGTGGCGCAGGAAGTCATTGAAGACCTCTGCCGCTGGCTGATGCAGGCGCGGTGAAGTCCCGCCTCAGGTCTTCGGCGGAGCGCCTTCCCGCGTTCTGACCCTCATGCCGCGCGTGAGGCGGGCAGGGCGGCATGGCCGCCTTTCCTGGCCTGCTGCACGAGCGGGGCGCCGGACACGGCTGCAGGAAGCCGCCATACTCCGCCACGCCTGCATTCGCGGCCGGATCGGGACGAAGCGGGCTGTTCCGTTTGCCGGAACAGCCCGCTGCGCGAGGGGCGATGGAAGGATTCCTTTGCGGCGATGGCCTCAGCGGAAGCGGCGGCGCCACAGGCCAAACGCCAGCAGCCCCGCTCCAACAAGCAGGTACGTTCCGGGTTCAGGAACGCCGGCGATGGACAGGTTGTCCGTCCAGTACGTTTCCTGAATGCCGGATTGGGTTCCTGCGGTCAATCTGACGTAATCAAACGACCCGCCCTGCACAACAAATCCCCAGAAGGACTGTGTGGTGTTGGCCATCTCTCCGACGAAGTACTCGGTTCCTCCCGAGCCGAGAAACATGCTGACGCGGATTCCGGTTCCGGGGCCGCCTGGCACGGCGAGGTTGAAATCCGCCCCGAATGCCTGCAAGGCGATGCCCGGGACAGCAAAGTGGAACGTGTCCTGCAGCAGAGGATCGTCATCCACTCGGCTCTCCCACCGGTTGTTCGTGACAGCGCCCGGGTAATCCGAGCTGATCGCCAGCCATGGCTGGTGAATTGTGTTCATGTCGAACGTCTCGGTCGACGTCCACGGCATTCCCGTGATCGCTGAGTCCCACAACAGCCTGTCTGTGTAAACTGTGAAAACAGGGGATGCAGAGACAACACCGATGAACAGGAACAGCACGAAACCGACGGCCATTTTCCTCATTTTTCTCCTCCTTTTTTCCTGAGGGCCGGTTCGGCTTTCCGTTGCTGACGCCTCCGCGCCTGGCGCACGCCAGGGCATCGCACGCCGTTGGCAGTGTGGATCCGAGTTGTCGGCCTGGCAATCCCTACGGGCCTGAAAAAGTACCAGGACGGCGCTTCCTGCCCGGCGCCGGAACGCAAGCAGTCTGTGCGGTCTCGCCGCCAGGCCGGGAAAAGCGGCCATTTTTATTGACAATTGTCAATCTGGAAAGTTCTGTTTTGACGTCCACGGGGACCAGTACTTTTTCGAGCAGTGGAACAGGAACGCAATGAAATTTCTGGATTTTCGGCAATAAATCTGTATGTATTAATGAATCATCCCGCCGATTTCCGATCCGTCCAGGGGCGGATTTTGCGCTTTCCCCGCACCGGAACGTCGCATGGGAAGGCGTGGACCTGGTTCGGCCGCCCGCATGCAGACGCCCGTCCGAGGCCGCAGCCGGCGTGCAGCGCTGGCGCGCTGTCTTCCTTTCTGCGGGCGCAAGGGAGGCGGAAGAGCGGCCCCAGAGGGCCGGGAGTGACCGGAGACCTGCGCCTGGGGCCGAACCGGGCGGGGGCCGTTCCGCCTCAGGTTTTCGGCGGGGCGCCTTGCTGGGTTTTGACCGCCATCCCTGGGGTGAGGCGGGCGAGGTTGGTGACGGCGACGGTCTCGCCGGGTTCGAGGCCCTCGAGGATTTCGACTTCGTCAGGCAGGCGTTCGCCCACCTTGACTTCGCGGACGTCGACCGTGGAGTCGGGCTTGATGACGAAGCTCTTGTTCGCACCGAGCACGTAGAGCACGGCGCGGGCGGGCGCGACGGTGATGGTCTCGGATTTCTCGGTCTGGATGCGCGCCCGCGCATAGGAGCCCGGCTTGAGTTCGTTGCGGGGGTTCTGGATGAGGGCCTCGACGATGAAGGTGCGCTTGGTCTGATCGACGGTGGGCGAGATGCGCCACACGCGGCCGGCGAACTTGCGGTCCGCGAACGCCTCGACAGTGACCTCGACGTCCTGGCCCGGGCGGACCCAGGGGCTCATCCGCTCCGGCACTTCGATGCGGAGGCGGATGGGGTCGATCTTGACGAGCGTGAACAGGGGCGAATTGGCGCGGACGTAGGCGCCCACGACGGCCTGGCGCTCCTTGACGTAGCCGGCGAAGGGAGCGCGGACGACCGTGTCGCGCAGCTTCTTGCGCTGAAGGCTGAGCGCGGCTTTGAAGCGCTCGACCTCCTGCAGCAGGTTGCGCGTCTGGTTGCGGGTCTGGTCGTAGGCGGCCTGGGCCGCCTGGAAGCGGGCCAGAGCCTGATCGAGGTCGGACGGCGGGCCGATGCCCTGATCGACGAGCTCGCGGACGCGCTTGTAACGGGACTCGGCGTCGAACAGGTCGGCGCGGGCGCGGCGGACGTCGGGGGCGTCTTCGATGTCTTTCAGGCGGTCGTCTTCGCTCTTGAGCCCGAGCCGTTCGAGCGACTGGCGCAGCTGCGCCTCCTGCTGCGCGACAAGGTAGCGCTGCTCTTCGTCGGAGATGCGGGCCAGGATCTGGCCTTCCTTCACCTGGTCGCCGAGGTCCGCCAGCACCTCGACGAGCGGACCGTCGACTTCGGCGCTGATGATGGCCTCGTCAAAGGGAAAGAGCGTGCCGACGCTCTCGATGGCGCGCTGGATGGTGCGCTGCGTCACTTTGGCGACGCGGACGGCGGCGGGGCCGCCTTCTTTCTTCGCCACGGGCTGATTGTTGTTGCGGCAGCCGGGCAGAACAGTCAGCATGCAGGCGCTCGCGAGAGCGGCGGAAAGGACACGGAAGAGATGCATGAATCCACCTGGGGCGCGGGCAGAGTCCTGCCGGCCGCCCAAAAACATTCTGGCGCATGGAATTCCGGCAGGTTACCGCCTGGCTCCATTCTATCGAAGGCTTCCGGGGCAAGATTTCAGGGAACGATGCGGAGGAAGACGCCCGTGTCGCGGCCGAGGCCGTTGGGCTTGGAGGCGGCGCCGGCGATGTTGAGATTCAGAGAGGTCGAGTAGCCGGCCACGAACACGCTGCCCTGCGGACCGATGGCAATGCCCGTCCCCACGTCCGCGTTGGCGCCTCCGAACATGGTGGACCAGACCAGTTGCGCCTCTCCCGTGCCGTCCTCGGCGAACCGTGTGACGAAGATCTCGTAGGAACGGATGACAGGCTGCTCGTAGCCCGGGAAGTTCTTCACCGGAAAATCGGGCGACGTGGTGTAGCCGGTCAGCGTGACCGAACGCGTGAGGAGATCATACGCCATCGCGTTGGGCACCTCGCTGCGCATTCCGCCGAAATAGGTGCAGAAGGGGGTGAAGGCAGGCCCGAAGGCGCGCAGGTTGAGTTTTGCGAGGAAAGCGTCGGCGGCGCCGCGGCGGGAGCTCTGATGCGCCCCGGGCGTGACGGGCAGATCATCGGAGAAGCTGTAGCCGGCGATCCAGACCTCGTCGGGCGCGGTCACGGTCATCGTGGTGATGACATCCAGATCGTTGCCGCCCCAGTAGCTGCCGTAGAGGAACGAGTCGAACCAGAGCTGGTCGGGATCGATCTTGACGATGAACCCGTCGCCGACTGAAAGCGGCCGTGAGATGGCGGCGTTGTCCGTGACCGGCATGTCTTCCGACATGGAAACGCCGGCCATGTACACCTTGCCCTGGGAATCAAACGCGACGGCGTTGGCGATGTCGGTCGAGGGACCGCCGAAGTAGGTGGCGTAAACGAGCGAAGCGGGCGAGGGCTGGAAAGGGTCCGCGACGACAAGGAAAGCTTCCGTGCCGCCGCGGTTGGCGGCCTGAAGGGCGAAGCCGGAAACGACGAAGTTCAGGAATCCGGAGCTCGTGTAGCCGGCCACGGCGATGCGGCCATTGGGGCTCGTGGCGATGGAGGTCGGCGTATCGGCCAGCTCGCCGCCATAGTAGGTGGAGAACGTCAGGGCGTCGGGGCCGGAGGAGAAGGGATCGTACAGAGCGATGAAAATGTCGGTCTGGGCGTTCAGTTTCGGCTGGAACGCGTTCCAGGTGATCGGGAAGTTGTCCGAGGAGGTTGTCCCTGTCAGGGCGATCCGCCGGCCGGCCATGGCGATGGAACGGATCTCGTCTTCGCCGCCGCCGCCGAGATAAGTAAAGTACGCCACGCGCCAGGAGTCGCCGTCGGGGACGATCCTGGCCAGGAAGCCGTCTCGCGTGGTGATGTCGGGAACGTAGTAAAACACGGGCGTGCCCGCGGGATAATCGGCCGCAGTAGTGCCGTCGACGCCGCGGCGCACGGTCCACGTGGTGCCGCCGGCGATCTGGATGACGGTGAGGAGCTCCTGGCCGATGAAGATGTTGTACGTGGGGGCGAAGGGGAAGCCGGCGGCGGAATCCACGGTAATCGTGTCGTCGGCCGCCGAGACGGGCGCCGACAGGACCGTGGCCGCCCGCGCGCCGTTGCGCTCCCACTGAAAGGGATCGGTATTCGGGGCGACGGGCAGAATGGAATTCGAGCTGCCGGCGATCCAGTAGCCCCCGTCGGGATCGGCAGCCACGCCGCGGATCACTTCCATCTCGCTGCCGCCGAAGTATCCGCCCCAGTCGATGACGGGGTCGATGACCAGCGGCAATTGCGTGTCGTAGGCTCCCAAAGCCAGCCGGGCGCTGCTGCCTTCCAACACATAACGGCTTTCAACAGGCATCCGGCGGCCTGGGGCGATCTGGTAGGCGACCGGAGGGCGCTGGCGGATGCGGCCGTTGAGAGAGAGGCTTCCATCGGGCTCGAGGGAGGGTTGCGCCCCTTCGAATTCGAGAACAATGCGCGAGGGATCGGCGCCCGGAGCGACGATGAAATCGAACTCCAGTTCGCGGCCGTTGGAGTAGTAGACGACATCAATGCCCGGATAGAGCTGGCGGGCGGCGACGCGGCGGTAGTGGGGGACTTCCCTGCGCCAGCGGCTGGAGTCGCGGCCGACCAGATAGTGGCTCCTGCCCTCGAGCGGCTCGAGGGCCTCCAGCCGAGCGGGATCCGCCCCGCGGAACTTCAGCCGGGCGGCGAAGCCGGGCCGGGCCAGCCAGGCTCCGCGGGCGTCGATGGCGAGGGCCAGGGCCGGAGTGCGGCTGACGAACGTGCCCTGGGCTGGACCCGGTTCAAACCAGGCGGGGAGCTGGGAGAAGATCTTCCGGGGATCGGCCGGATCCGCTCCGGCGGCCGCTGCAAAAAGGAAGGCGGCGCAAAAAGCTGGCAGAATGCGCATGATGGATGGTGGCGCCCCCAGCGGGGAGGTCCAAACACTTCATTATACGTGGCAGGCTCCGGCCCCGGGTACAGGAGCGGCGCGCGGGGGCTAATCGCCAAGGATGTAGAAGCCGGATTCGACGCCTTCTTCGGTCACGCGGGTCCAGGCGACGCGGGCGCGGCCTTTGCGCGCGCCGTGCTCGAAAGAGACGACCTGGCCGGAGGTGAGCCCCGAGAAGCCGTGCCGGGCGCGGAATCCATGATTGCTGACATCGACGAGGCTGCCCTCGACGGTGCGGGGCTGAAAGGGATCCTCGACGGTGAGGCGGACTGGCCCGCTGGCGGGCTGACGGGCCTCACGCCGTCTTTCCTGCGAACTGCGGCTCATGATCGCGGCTCCCGTCGGCCTCCTGATCGCGGGGTTGCGGGGAGCGCGCCCGCGGCACAGGAGGCTCATGTTCATACTGCCTCAGTTTCCGGCTGAGCGTGCGCCGGGAAATGCCGAGCAGTGCAGCCGCCTGCTGCCGGTGGCCGCCGGTCTGTTCAAGCGCTCTCAGGATCGCCTCCCGCTCAACGGTCTCCAGCCCTTTCAGCACGATCGGCTGGCGGCAGCCGTGCGGGGACGCGGGCAACCCGAGATGACAGGGCTGGATGGGGGCGCCCGCCGCAGCCAGAGCGGCGCGCGTCAACACGTTGCGGAGTTCGCGGACGTTGCCGGGCCAGTGGTAGCGCTCGAGGACGGCCATGGCCTCCCGGGTCCATTTCGGGCTCGCATCGTAGGCAGCGAGGAAATGTTCCGCGAGCGGCGCGATGTCTTCCGGGCGCTCGCGCAGGGGAGGCACCCTGAGCACGACCTGGCTGAGGCGGTGGTAGAGGTCGTTGCGGAACCGGCCTTCGTGGACGGCCCGTTCCAGGTCGGCGTTGGTGGCCGCCACGATGCGGACATCCACCTGGACTTTCTTCGTGCCTCCCAGGCGGTAATAGGGCACGCCATCCAGCACCCGAAGCAGCTTGACCTGCATGCGCGGGTCGAGTTCGCCGACCTCGTCCAGAAAAAGAGTGCCGGTGTGAGCCAGCTCGAACAGCCCGGGCTTCGCGCTGACGGCGCCGCTGAAGGCGCCGCGCTCGTAGCCGAACAGTTCGCTCTCCATCAGGTGCTCGGGAAGCGCGCCGCAGCTGAAGTCGACCCATGGACGGGAGCAGCGGAGGGAAAACTGATGCAGCGCCCGGGCGACGAGCTCCTTACCGGTGCCGCTCTCGCCGAGGATCAGAACCGCCGCATGGGAGCGCGCGATGCGCTCGACGGCGTCGAACAGGGCGCGCATGCAGGGACTGGCATAGATGGCCTGCAACCCCAGCAGATTGAGCCTCTGAGTCGCACACCTGGACATCGGCTGTTCCGTCACGACCATCTTGCAGGAAAACCGTAGAAAAAGGGAGAGGTGAATTCCGCACGGGTTGCCGCCTGCAACACCTGAGGCGGAATGGGGAAATTCGCTTAGGCGCCCGGGACATAATGTTCCAGCGCCCGTCCGCCGATGGAAAGGACATGAACCCCCAGGGGGTTGGCCGGGCTTACGTCCGGCTGGTCATCGTTGTCGCGGCGGCGCTGACGGTTCCTGCGCTGCTCACCTGGCGCGCCAGCGAACCGTTGCAGTTCGTCTCGTACCTCCTTCTGTCGGTGCTGGCGAGCTACTGGCAGGTGGGGATGAGGCAGGGGGAGCATCTGCTGCCGGCGAGCCTGCTGTTCGTCATGATCGGGCTGCGGGCGCTGGGAGCGGAGCAGGCGATCGTGCTGGGAGCGCTGAACGGGGCGGCGCTCGAGCTGGGCGCGCGGCGGAAGGAGCGCAGATCGGCGGAGAGGATTCTGTTTTCAGTGGCGCTGTGGAGCCTGGCGATGGCGGCGGGCGATTACGCGCTACGGGGGGTCGCGCCGGCTTCGTCCCGGCCGGAGCTGGCCACGGCTGTCAGCGCAGTTTTGGCCGGCGTGGCCGTGTTCCTCACCCTGTCCTTTCCCGACGCCGTGCAGAACGCGCTGGACGAGGGCGTGCGGCTCGGCCGGATCTGGAAATACCGCTACTTCTGGATGATGCCGTACTTTGTGGCGGCGTCACTGCTGTCGGCGCTGTTCGACCTGGCCCGGATCCATTTCGGCTGGCAGATCCCGCTGCTGCTGCTGCTGGCGCTCTATCTTCCCTACCGCGCCTACCTTCTGTATCTGGAGAAAGTGGAGGAGGGGCTGCGGCACGCCGAGGAGATGGCCGCGCTTCACCTGCGGACGATCGAGGCCCTGGCGCTGGCCATCGACGCCAAGGACGAAACCACGCAGGAGCACCTGCAGCGCGTGCAGGTCTATGCGATGGAAATCGGCAAAGACCTGGGGCTGAGCCCGGAGGAGCTGGAAGCCCTGAGGGCAGCGTCGCTGCTGCACGATATCGGCAAGCTGGCGGTGCCCGAGCACATCATCTCCAAGCCGGGCAAGCTGACGCCGGAAGAGTTCGAGCGGATGAAAATCCATCCGGTGGTGGGGGCGCAGATCCTCGAGCGCGTGCGCTTCCCGTATCCGGTGGCGCCGATTGTCCGTTCCCACCACGAGAGATGGGACGGCAACGGTTATCCCGACAGGCTGAAGGGCGAGCAGATTCCGATCGGGGCGCGGATCCTGAGCGTCGTGGACACGCTCGACGCGCTGGCCACGGACCGGCAATACCGCAAGGCGCTGCCGCTGGATGAGGCCGTGGGCGTCATTCTGGCCGAGGCGGGCAAGGCATTCGATCCAAGGGTCGTGGAAGTGCTCGCCCGGCGCTACCGCGACCTGGAAAAGATGGCCCGCGCGCGGCAGGTGGAGGAGCTGAAGCTGGACAAGAATTTCGATATCCGCGGCGGCGAATCTCCCGCGGCCGGCTTCCAGAAGAGCGCCGAGCCGGCCAAGGATCAGCCGGAATTCCTCAACCAGATTGCGGCCGCCCGGCAGGAGGCCCACGAACTGTTCGAGCTGGCGCATGATCTGGGAACGTCGCTGAGCCTCGACGAGACGCTTTCGGTCCTGAGCGTCCGGCTGAAGCGGATCGTGCCCTTCGACGCCATGGCCGTGTATCTGGTGAAAGAGAAGGCGCTGGAGCCGGCGTTCGTGGTGGGCGAGAATGCGAGGCTGTTTTCGTCGCTGCGCATTCCGCTGGGGCAGGGTCTGTCGGGCTGGGTCGCCGAGACGGGGCGGGAGATTCTGAACGGCAACCCCAACGTGGAACCGGGCTATCTGAACGACGAGTCGAGGTTCACGACCCTGCAGTCGGCGCTGGCAGTGCCGCTGGAGGGAATCAACGGCGTCGTCGGAGTGGTGACTTTGTACCGCGCCGACCGGAACGCTTTCAGCCGGGATCACATGAGGATCCTGCTGGCGATCAGTTCCAAGCTGGCGCTCGCCGTGGAGAACGCGCTGCGCTACCGGCAGGCGGAGAGTTCGGCGACGACGGATTTTCTGACAGGGCTGCCGAATGCGCGGTCGCTGTTTCTGCATCTGGACAGCGAGCTGTCGCGGGCGCGGCGCACGGGCGATCCGGTCAGCGTGGCTGTCTGCGACGTGGACAACTTCAAGCTGATCAACGACCAGTGCGGCCACTTCGAGGGCAACCGCCTGCTGCGGGTTTTGGGCGAGGCCCTGAAGGCGCGATGCCGGGAATACGATTACGTGGCGCGCATGGGCGGGGACGAGTTCGTGCTGGTCTTCAGCGGGCTCAGCCGGGACCTGGCGCCGCTGCGGCTGGGCCAGTTCAGGAGCGCGGTGGAAGAGGACGTGCGGAACCGCACGGGCTACGATCTGATTCTGTCCATGGGGTGGGCCTCGTTCCCGGAGGACGGCAAAGACGCCGAAGATCTGCTCTCCCTGGCCGACCGGGAGATGTACAGGGCGAAGGAGAGCAGCGAGTCGCGCCAGAAGACGCGCGCCCGGTGGCGGCAGTGGGCGCATCCGCTGGAAGGCTCGGCCATTCAGTAACACCCCGCCTCAGGCCCGCAGCTTCGGCAGCACGCGGTAGCGGTAGACCAGAGCGCCGGAGATCAGCGTCAAAGCCGCCGCCGCTGAGATGACGGGCGCGAAACGCAGCCCGGCGATCACCAGCCACAGCCCCGGCAGAACGAACAGCATCGGCACGAGCGGCCAGGCGAAGCTCACCGCCGGCAGCTTCTGCCAGTCCGGACGTTTTCTCAGCCACAGCAGGCTGGCCACGGCCAGCATCGCGAACAGGTTGAGCAGGTAGCCGATGTAGGTCATCAGGTTGCCGAAGTTGACGAGCGTCATCAGCATGGCGCAGGCGCCCTGGAAGAGGATCGCCGGCACCGGCGTGCGCCACTTCGGGTGGATCCAGGCCGCAGAGGGCAGGAAGGCGCCGTTTTTCGCCATGGCATAGTATAGGCGCGGGCCGATCGTCACCATCGCATTGACCGTGGACATCAGGCTGACGGCGAGCAGACCGCTGAAGACTCCGGCGGCTTCCGGACCGAACAGCGCGTTCGCCGTGACGCTGCCGATGGCGAGGATGCCCTTCATCTGCTCGAGCGGCATGGCGTAGATGAAGACGACGTTGAACAGGATGTACAGGATGCCCACGGTGATCGTTCCGATGGCCAGCGCCATGGGCAGGGTCCGCTCCGGCCTTTTCAGCTCCTCGGCGATGTAGGTGGCCGCATTCCAGCCGCTGTAGCCGACGTAGATCCAGAACAGGCTGAGCGCGAACTGCGCCGCCAGCGGC
>Ga0073932_1005404_pt1 | contig 13935 bp, 6 predicted proteins | sample DewCreD2012metaG_FD_76967 | JGI IMG/M metagenome (GOLD analysis project Ga0073932, IMG submission 76967) | Hot spring sediment bacterial and archeal communities from British Columbia, Canada, to study Microbial Dark Matter (Phase II) - Dewar... ... | reverse complement strand
TGAACCTCAAGAGCGCAAAACAGCTCGGCGGCGCAACGGTGTGCGTTCTCCCAGGGACCACCACGGAGATGAACGCAGCCGACTTTTTCCGCAAGAATGGAATGACCTGGAAACCGGTGGTCATCGAGCAGAACGTGGAGTTGAACAAAGCCTTCTTTGCCGGTCGCTGCGACTCCCTCACCTCGGACGTGTCCCAGCTGGCCGCCCACCGCTCCGTTGCTCCCAATCCTGACGACTACGTGATTCTGCCGGAAATCATTTCCAAAGAGCCGCTGGCTCCGGTGGTTCGTCATGGAGACGATCAGTGGTTCGACATCGTCAACTGGACCCTCATGGCCATGATCGAGGCGGAGGAAATGGGGGTCACTTCCCAGAACGTTGACGAGATGCTCAAAAGCACAGACCCCAATATTCAGCGTCTCCTCGGGGTCACTCCCGGCATGGGCAAAGCACTCGGCCTTGACGAAAAATGGGCCTACAACATCATCAAGCAGGTCGGGAACTACGGCGAGATCTTCGAGCGCAATGTCGGCAAAAGCACTCCTCTCAAACTGGAACGGGGGTTGAACGAACTCTGGACAAAAGGCGGGCTCATGTACGCTCGGCCGATTCGATAACCAGTCTGTCAGGGTGTCCCTCCCGAGGGGCACCCTGACTCCTCTTTGTTCCATGCCTTCATCCGGTTGAGCAAATGACAGGCCCCAAGGACCGCTCCATTTCAGAGAAAGTTCCTTTCTGGCTTGATCCCAAGAAAAGGGCCATCCTTTTCCAGATCCTCTCCATCGGAGTGGTGGGCCTCATCATCTACTATCTGGTCTCCAACACCGTCGTGAATCTTCAGAGGCAGTCCATTGCCACGGGATTCGGTTTTCTTCACAAAGAGGCGGCCTTTGAAATCGGGGAATCCCTGATCCCCTATTCCGCAGCAGACACCTACACCCGCGCTTTGCTCGTGGGCGCCCTGAACACCATCAAGGTCGCCTTCGTCGGCATTGTTGTCACGATCTTCCTGGGAACGATCATCGGCGTGGCCCGGCTTTCCACCAACTGGCTTGTCGCAAGGCTCTCCGCCATCTACATCGAAGTCATGCAGGATCTTCCGGTCCTGCTCCAGCTCGTGTTCTGGTACGCGATTTTTTACGAGAGCCTGCCTCCCCCCAGCGAAGCCCTCTGCCCGGGTGCGGGCATCTACCTTTGCAAACGAGGCGTCGCCTTCACCATTCCCGAGGCCCATCCGGCCCATCTTTACATGCTGTTTGCCTTTCTGGCAGGCTGTGGAGCGACCTATTTCATAAGGCGATGGGCAAGAAAACGGCAGGAGAGGACCGGCCTGTATTTCCCCGTGTTCCGCGTTTCCATGGCCCTGATCTTGGGCCTCCCGCTGATGGTCTGGCTTGCAGCAGGCTCTCCCATGAAAATGAACGCTCCCAAGCTCATGGGCTTCAATTTCGAGGGCGGCCTTACAGTAAGCCCCGAGTTCATGGCTCTTTTGCTGGGTCTCGTGTTGTACACCTCCGCCTTTGTCGCCGAAGTGGTTCGCGCGGGAATCCAATCGGTCAGCAAGGGACAGAGGGAAGCGGCCATGTCCATCGGCCTCAGGCCGACCCTGGTTCTCAACCTGGTCATCCTGCCCCAGGCCTTGCGGGTCATTGTTCCGCCCCTGACCAGCCAGATGCTCAACCTGACGAAAAACAGCTCCCTGGCTGTCGCCATAGGGTACCCGGATTTTGTTTCCGTGGCGAATACCACCATCAACCAGACAGGGCAGTCCATTGAAGGCGTCGCCCTGATCATGGCGGTTTATCTTGTGTTCAGCCTGTCCACGTCCGCCTTCATGAACTGGTATAATAAACGGGTGGCCCTCGTGGAAAGGTAGAAAGACAGGGGCAAAGCTCAAGGTACTAGGGATAAGGAAGCGAAGAAAAAGAAGAGATGGACACCCTCACCAAAACCTTAGACGCCCAGGAGATCAAGCCGCCGGTGACGAGCGTCGGCGTGATCGGGTGGATGAGAGCGAACCTCTTCAACAGCCTCTTCAACTCCATTCTCACCTTGGTGACCCTCTTCCTCCTCGGCAAAGTCGTGCCGCCTCTTGTCCGATGGGCTTTTTTCGACAGTGTCTGGGTCAGCAGCAGTCAGGCCTGCCGGGAGGCTGCCGGCGCCTGTTGGTCCATCGTCTCTTCGAACTTCCGCTTTATCCTCTTTGGCTTTTACCCCCAGGAATTGCAGTGGCGGCCTCTCCTGGCCATGCTCATTCTTTTCGGACTTCTCTTCTGGAGCAGAGACCGGAAACACTGGAAGAAGTCTCTTGGTTATGCCTGGATCGCGGGACTGGTGCTCATGGGGATGCTCATGACCGGAGGGATCTTCGGGTTGACTCACGTGGAGAGCACCCAGTGGGGCGGACTGCCCCTCACGCTCCTGCTGGCGGTCTTCGGCCTGACCGCCGCTTACCCCTTGGGAGTGATTTTGGCCCTCGGACGGCGCTCGAAAATGCCTGCCGTCAAGGTCATGTCCATCCTCTACATCGAGCTCATCCGCGGTGTGCCCTTGATCAGCCTTCTCTTCATGTCTTCCATCATCTTTCCGCTGTTTTTGCCCGAAGGGATTACGATCAACAAGATTCTGCGGGCCCAGGTGGCCATCATCCTCTTTACCGCCGCTTACATCGCCGAGGTGGTTCGCGGAGGGCTTCAGGGAATCTCCAGGGGTCAGTATGAAGCGGCTGAGTCTTTGGGCTTGAACTACTATCTGACCATGCGGTTGGTCATTCTTCCCCAGGCGCTGAAGATCGTGATCCCGCCTTCTGTGAGCATTCTCATCTCCGCCTTCAAAGACACGTCTCTGGTGGTCATCATCGCACTCTTCGATATTCTGCGGACCACCCAGACCGTGCTGTCCAACCCGGAGTGGATGGGATTCAGCCGTGAAGCTTACTTCTTTATCGGCCTGCTCTACTTCCTGGGGTGTTTTTCCATGTCCAACTACAGCCGAAAACTGGAAAAGGAGCTCTCCGCAGGTAGGTAAAACGATGGAATATTGGAATGATTGAACACTGATGGTCTCGTAAAAAGTCCTCCAGGTCGTCACTCCCGCGCAGGCGGGAGTCTAGGAGACCTTGAATAGACTGGATTCCCGCCGTCGCGGGAATGACAGAAAAGTGCCATTTTTCACTTCTTGCGAATTCATCCCTATCCAACACTCCGGGATTAGGAGAGAGGATTTTATGAACACACAAGCCAAGACCGAAGCCGAATCAACCCTGTCCGCAGGGAGTGATGCCATGATTGAAATCACGGACCTCCACAAGTGGTTCGGTGATTTTCATGTTCTCCGGGGAATCAACCTCACGGTTCAGAGACAAGAGCGCATCGTGGTCTGCGGTCCTTCCGGCTCAGGGAAATCCACGCTCATCCGCTGCATCAATCGGCTCGAAGATCACCAGAGGGGCCGGATCGTGGTGGACGGCATTGAACTCACGAACAACATCAAGAACATTGAAAAGATCCGCGCGGAAGTGGGAATGGTGTTCCAGCATTTCAACCTCTTCCCTCACCTCACCATCCTGGACAACCTGACCCTCGGCCCTTTGTGGGTCCGGAAGATCCCCAAGAAACAGGCCGAAGAGGCGGCCATGTATTACCTCGAAAAGGTGCACATCGCCGAGCAGGCCAAGAAGTATCCGGGCCAGCTTTCCGGCGGGCAGCAGCAGCGCGTGGCCATCGCCCGGAGCCTGTGCATGAATCCCAAGGTCATGCTCTTTGATGAGCCCACCTCCGCCCTGGACCCCGAGATGATCAAGGAAGTGCTCGACGTCATGATCGACCTGGCCAAGGAAGGCATGACCATGATCGTGGTGACCCATGAGATGGGTTTTGCCAGGAGCGTGGCCCACCGGGTTCTGTTCATGGACTACGGCAAGATCGTGGAGGGGAACACGCCTGAGGAGTTTTTCAGCCATCCTCAGCATGAAAGAACCAAGCTCTTCCTGAGCCAGATCTTGCACTGAGGGCTTCCCACCGGCTCAGCCACGTGTGATTTACTGCAAAAGGATTAAGGGACCCTGGCGGCTGCTCCGCCAGCGTCCCCATGCCCACCCTTGCTCGCCTCCGGCGGGCTCGCCCTCCCCCATCGGAGGCTGTGTCGTAATGTCATTTCGAGTCCCGCTCAACGAGCGGGGCGAGAAATCCAACGCGGAGCGTTGTCCCGAACAAAGAGAGGGATCCGTCGATCACCAGACGATCCTTCGCTCTGCTCAGGATGACTCGCCGCGGCGAGTCTGATTTCTCCCTTCGGTCGAAATGACAGAAAACGCGCTCGCCCCTGATTGCGATACAGCCTCTCTAGGGGGAGGGGGATTTCTGAACCCCCAGCGATCACTCGATCGTGCCGTCTACCAGCAGCCATTCATAGATCCCGTAGCTGTCCCTGGCATGAATGGCTAGGACGTTTTGCCCTTTGACCAGATAGGGTTTGATGTCCTTTCGAAAGGGTGTACCCCGGAGGTCCCCATTCCAATCCTCCAGAACCTTGGTGCCGTTGACATAGAGCTCGAAATCATCATCGGCCCCCACGTCGATCACCGCGGTTTCGATCTCCCACGGGTCTGCGTAGACATAGATAGTATTCCTGAACCAGGCGTCCGTCGGCCCGTCTTTGCCGTTGGGAGTTCTTGAGTACCGATAGTCCCAGATGAAAAGCGCCTCGGTGCCGCAGATCCAGTTGGAGGGTGGCGTTTGGTTCGGGTAGGGTGCATAGGCATTTCGCCATTGGTCGCCTGAGAAATCGGTCCTCTCCCACCCCTCCACATAATGATCATTGGATTTCCAGGTCTCGTCACTCAGGATCTTGATGACCCCGAACCTGGAGACCTTGAGCGCTGATAGGTAAAGATTGAGGTCCTTGTCTGCGCCGCCTCCCGGGGTCCAATCGTCCCTGGCGAACTTGACAGCTACGGCATGTGTCCCGTAAGGAATCCATTTAATCTGAATGTCGATATCCTGGGTCGCATTATTGTCTCCATCCCAGGAGGCCGTGGTGTTCAGCTCGCCGTCGATCCAGATTTCGATGTCCACAGGACCCGGCCGATCCGCTATTCCTCGCAACACGAGGTGGTTATACTCTCCTCCGATTTTCATCAGGTATTCAATCAAATCGTCCTGGTGCCAGCCCACGGCATAGGTATAGGGCTTTCCGCATCCGTCCATGAGCGGTTCAATCTGATCCATACCCTGATGTCCGTAGAATCTGTCCGCCGACCTCCACGTATTGACCGGGGTCACCTCGTCGCTCTGGAACGCATTGTAGCAGCGGCCCCATGCGCAGAATTGGCCTTTGGGCAGACCGTGCGTCACCGAGGGCAGATCCGTCGGCTCAGGAACCAGGAGCGCTTCGAGGTAGAGATTGCGATCGATCTTGTTTTGCGGATCGTACTTGTCGTTCATGAAGCGGACGGCAATGGCATGGGTCCCATAGTCCACTCCTGGTATGACCACGGAAATGTCCTGGCTGCAGTCGCTGCCTGCGGTCCAGGCTGTCCGTCCCTTGACTTCTCCGTCGATGAGAATGTCCACCACGACCGGTGCAGGCCGGGCCGCCTTGCCCCTGAGCACCAGGCGATTGTATTCTCCTCCGAACTTCATGAGATACTCGGCCAGATCTTCCTGGTGCCAGCCCACGGCAAAGGTCCTGGTGACTCCGCAGGCGTCCTTCATCGGCCAGATCTCATCGATGCCTTTCAGGCCGTAGTAGCGTTCCGCCTTTCTCCAAACGCCTGTCTCTGTGACCTCAAAGGTCTGCACACCCGCGTTCCGCGCCAGTGTTCCCTGAACCTCTCCTTCAGTCACAGAGGGGGTGTCCGGGATGTACCAGATCTCAAGGAGGCACAAATCGCCTCCTATGGCCCAGCCTGGGTCAGTTATGCCGGCAATTTGATGAACCAGGATGTGATTGCCCGGAGGGCCTGACTCTTCTCCGCCGTAAAAGTAGTCGTATGGAGAGGGCACCCGGAGGTAAGGGGACGTTTCCGCCGGAAGAAACTTCGGCTGCACTCCGGAACCGTCTCCTCTGGGAGGGATCTTGCCGTCAAAGCCCACCCTGAAAAAGGTATTCGCGGCGGGCTTCTTTCCCTCGACCAGTGTTACCTGGCTACGGCTACGATACTGTCCGGTCGATACGCAAATCGTCGTGGAGTGGTTGCCGTATTGAGGGTCCCCCCCCGCGGCCACGAAGCGGTAGATGCCGTCAGGCACATCGATGCGGAAGACGATCTCCGGCATGGAATAGGGGGAGTTCTGGTCGATCTTGGTTTTCACACCGATGAATTGATCGTAGATTTCGTCATCTCCGCTCAGAATCCCGCGGTTGTTGGGCGTTTCGTCGATCGCCCTCGTGTCCACATAGCCGTATCCCCTGGAAGGATCATAGCGGAAATTGGCGCCGTTCTGGACGATCTTGATGTATCTCGCGGAAGGCGCATTGGGAACGGTCCGGGTGAAGGTGTCCGCTCCAAAGGCAAAAGCCTTGTAAAGGCGAAACTCGGGGCAGATATTGGCGGCCATGGAGCCTCGGGCCACCGCTTTTTGACCGTCGAGATTCCAGACCAGGTCTTTCCCGTCAAAGTCCACCTTAAAGGCTTCCTGTACCGTTCCGGGCTCAAACTCCGTCACAGGGCCTTTCCAGGAATAGAGCGTTCCTGAAGGCTTGAGTTCATTCAGAATGCCGCGCTCTTTGACCACGGAGAACGGATGAGGACTGGTGTAGCCGAAGTAGGCGGTATAGGTGCCGTCGCAGTGGTTGATGACCCTGTCTACGAAAGGTGTGATTCTGTAATTCCTCGCTCCAGACGTTGTGGCAGTGACCGTGGTTCCCTGGAGGGACCAGCTGAGAGCAGGGCCGCCGAAGGAAACGCCAAAGGCTCCGGAAACCTTGCCCGGTTCGAATTCCGTGATAGGCTCCGGAAGCGATCCTGTCCCCTGATGGATGAAAGCATTTTCATCTCCAGCACGAATAATGACCGCGTAATCATTGGGATTGGAATAGCCGAAGTAGGCGGTGTAGGTTCCATCCGCTTCCGCGTTCACATATTCGATGTGGGGAACCACCGGCAGGGGTTGAGAGAGCTTGGTCACCTTCATGCCGGCAAAAATGACGCCGCGCTCTTTCGAAAAATCCGTGTTCCTTGTGAGCCAAGGGGTGTCATCGTTGCAGGAATAGGCGAAACCGATCTGGGGCTGCGCCAGAGGCCCGATGGTCATGGACCCGACTTGCGTGAATTCGCTTCCGTCCTTGCTGACATAGCCGTAGACGGTACGATTGGTCCTCCGGAGCTTGACCCAGTCTCCTGCGGAGTAACCCGGCCTCGTGATCACGGTTGTGTTTCCGCCCTCTTCGGTGCGGTACTGGAAGACGGCCCCTTGACCGTAGGTCACGCCCATGAAAGCGTTGACAGCCCCCATGCCGGATTCATTAACACGGATCATGACCCCGGCCTTGGCCCCAGGGTCATAGTTCGCCGTGCCGATGTTCCACCAGTTCTTCACCTTCGCGACGATTTCAAAGTCGCCGCTGATGATGTCGGTGTAATAGAACAGGAAATCATCCTCCTTGCCGCCGATATCCTTGGAGATTCCCCGGATATGGGCTTCCCAGACGCCGTCCACCCGGTAATGACGGTTCAGTCGGGCGGTGTTCTGCGTGTTCTGGTCTTTGTAGTAGTAGGAGTAGTCAGGGCCGTACTTCCGGAACTTCCACCCTCTCATAGAAACAACGGCCGAGGCCGGCTGGCAGTCCGGCTGCTCCACGTGGAGGGTAATAAAGTATTCTCCTTCCTCCGAGCCGTTCTCATATTCAGGCAGGTTGTGCCCTTCCAGACTGAATTTTGCCCCGTTTCCCGTGACCGAGTCTTCCAGACCGTACCAAGTCAGGGTCGCCGAATTCTGGTTATACGCGCCGGGGGGATCAGAGGTGATTTTTGCGGAAAGGGTGAGCACATCGCCATGCAGGTCCGGGCCCGGGTAGGGACCTAACTCATCCTTCTCCGCCACAAGCTCTTCAATCACAAGCCGGGGCGAAGGATTCTCCACGTATGGCGCCAGCCGCAGAGTCCCTGCGCCGAGAAGCGTCATGACAAGCTGGCTGTAAGAATCGTTAAGGGTGTTGACGTATTCCAGGAAAGCCTCTCCTGCGCTCTTCCCGTCGGCCAGGGCCCGAGCATACACGACATAAGAATTATCACCCCAGTTCAGGCTGGTGGATCCAAGACTGAGCAAACCGTTGTGGAGCATGGCGTACATCTGGCCGAGACAGTTTTCTTCGTCATACTGGAGGTTCGAACAGCCCAGGCTGCTGAAGAATGGGACTTGCGATGGCCCGCCCTCGACGGGCATGCGCAGAAAGACCTTATCCTGAGTCGAGACCCCGGGGTGTTCGGCGCTCCAAAACCTGCCGTTGATGTTTTCCATCTGGTCCTGGGCAAAAGCATGAACTGTGGGGCTGGAATGCTCGAAGACCCCGGCCAGCTCATATCCCTTTTGCAACTCGCGAACCCAGATGGCCGGGGTATCGTGGGGATACTTGAGGGTCAGATAAGGAATTCCCAGTTCCTGCACGCCGAGGTTGTTCTCGTTGAACCTGTTTTTGAAGTCGCCGACCTGTATGGCTCTTCTGGGAACGGCAGCCGGCTGGGTCATGCGTTGATGGACGCGGCCCAGAAACTCCTTGATGATATCCGCCTCATTTCCATATTCGTATTTGCCGCTTCCGTTCCTGGGCCGGCCGATGACCACCGCATCCGATTCGTGATTGAAGTTGTGGGCGATGACACGGGAGATCCAGATTTCCATTTGCCGGTCCCCTGAGTAACCGTCAAACACTCCGCTTTGCCCGTCCGGGTCTTCATCCTTCCAGTCCTCGTCCGTCTCCTTGTCCAGGTCCATGAAGTAGTAGTCCACCGGGTAGGTGTCTTCAACGACCCGCTTCTCCTTCACAGTGTGGAAATTCTCGTAATCCGCCCTGGGCAGTTCACCGATGAGCACGGCGCCTGTCAGATGATTATTTCTATAGCGGTTGCGCAAAAGGGTTCTCAGCCGGCTCAAGTTTTCCCGCGTATTTCCCGAAACGAAGGTGTCCGTGTTCAGGTACACTGTTTCGCCGTCAGCCTCAAGGTCAGCGACGTACTGAGTCACGGCGGCTTGGATTTGAGGGTAAAGATCTTTGTTGACGATGATCCCGATCTCGGCGGAGGCACTTGCCGAGAAGACAAAAAAAGCCGCAAGGAAAAACATGGCAAGTCTTTTCATGGTCTTCACCCTCCTTACTTCTTGAGCAGAATCGTTTCAACGGAGCGGGCCAGAGCCAAGGCCTCTTGGTACTTGAAAGTCCTTGGACGATTCTCCGGCGTGTCCGGCATGGCTTTGAGCGATGCGTCAATGCGTTGGGCATAGCTCGCCACCGCATCGGTCAGAGCGGCATCGCCCAGCTCTCCGATCACTCGAAGAGTTTTGGCGGTCATGGAATTGGCGACCCCCTGAGCCAGAACCTCTCTGAAAACCATGCGGGCGTCCGGCCCCCCGATCTTTCCAAGCGCTGCGATCACCTCCATCTGGATCTCTTTCTGATTCCCTGGATATTTCCGGTCTGCAGAGCGGAAGAGATCCGCCAAGGCCCCCGAGTACCCCTCCAGGCGAAGGTTTCCGATCTGGCGGACGGTCTCCTTCACGACGGAAACACTCTCGTCCGCAAGCCCTTGGTTGAGAAACTCCACAAGCTTCTCCTGCTCCTCCAAGTTTTGCTGGGTCGCCGCCTTTTTGCCCAGCCCCGCTCTCTTTTGGTCTTGAATCCGCGTAAGGGCCTGCAGGGCATCCCTCCGGACAAGGGCATTGTCTGAATTTTTGTAAATGCCGTGCAGTTCCCCGACCGTAGAAGCGTTTGCAATTTGCTTTCTTGCGCTTTGAACTTCCTGGCCAAATCCAGGAACGGCAAAAAGCAGCAGGAAAGTCACCGTTGCCCACAAAGACGGATGAAGGGTTCTTGACATAGCACTCACCTCCTGTTGGGTATGGGGTTGACGTTGGAGGCGCAGGAAGCTCCGGCGCCAAGGGGAGAACAAAGGGGTTTCACGCTGAAGAAGGAGTCCATCACCTCCCGGAACGCGTAGAGATGAAGCACCTCCGGGACAAAAAGCTTTGCGGCGGCGCCGCTGCCCTGGATCATTTCCTTGAGCGTGTTCAAGTCAAAGCGTTGCACCGGGGGGAATCTCCACCCGGGAGGTCTCCACGCAGGGCGGAGCGGCTTGTTCAGGGGCCGGTGATGGCTTTCCCAGTGAATGGGGATCACCAGGCGGGGCCGAATGCTCTTGAGCAGGGCACGGCATTCCCTGGCATTGAGGTCCGGCCGCAGGAACAGGATGTCGGCTGCAGCCGAAGCCTCGAGTTCCCTGCCCGGGTCGGTGAGGAGTTGGACCCCATGGGCATCAATTTCAAAAGCGAATTTCTTGTCCATGCGGAAGTCCCTTGCACGGCCGGGCGGACTTTTTTCCACAGGCACGTCACCCCCATTCAACCAGGGGATGTTTGTGTGCCAGGATTTTAGGACCCTCACCTTGAACCCGTTCAGATCCAACCTGTCACCGGTTTGTATTTCAAAAATCTGCTCATCGGGAACGCCGCACCTTGAGAGAAGCCGGCAGGTGAACAGGGAACCGTAAACCCGGGCTCCTGTTCGTCTTGCAATGAGGGGGACATCCATCAGGTGGTCAAAATGCGAATGGGTGACCAGGATCTCGTGACACGTGACAATGTGTGTTTCCACAAGGTCGGGCCTCGAACGAAGGCGACCGATAAATACATTCCAAAAGGGAATTCTCGAAAAATAGGGATCAATGATCAGGGTTCGTCCGCTGGCGGTCAGCTCGATCCCTGCGGCGCCGAGCCATCTAAAGTAGATTGGAGAACCCATCATGGCAGGCAATCCCAATGTTTCAGAAATTTGTCTGAACCACCTTTATGCCATTAGGGGCAATGCGACTACTGTGCCAGATCGGACTGGCTCACCCGACTAGCTGATATTGCTGGATTTCTACACATGCGAAGGCAGGAATGAGGCAGGAGACGCTATAACAAAATGTTATGCCCCTAGCAGAACAGCTATAGCAAGACCTTTGTTGTCAGAGCGCGGTTCACCCAACAGAGCGATCCACTTTGATGTTCAGGCTTTTTAGTTTCCTGAACAGGGCGCTTGGTTGCACCTCCAGAGACCTGGCTGTCTGGGATACGTTGAAGCGATGTTTCTTGAGTTGAGTGGTCAAGTACCTTGTTTCAAAGAGCTCTTTAAGCTCCTTGAGAGGCATGGTTTTATCAAGAAAACTTTCCAGGTTTTCCTGGTCTGAAAGAGAAGTTTTTTGCTCAAGCTGTTGCTGCTCAATGTCCGCCCGTGAGATCACATCACCCGTCACGCACAGGTAGGTCCGATGCACCAGGTTTCTCAGTTCCCTCACGTTCCCTGGAAAGTCAAGGCGTTGCAAATAGAGAAGCGCCTCGTCCTCGAAGTACTTTTCACGGCCTCCTTCCTGGTTCGCGACCTGGGACAGGAAGTAGGCGGCAAGCAACGGAATATCCTCTCGCCTTTCCTTCAGGGCAGGGATATGGAGGTGCAGAACATTCAGCCGGAAGTAAAGATCCTGGCGAAAAGCCCCCTCCGCGACCTTTGCGGCGAGATCCCTGTTGGTGGCACAGATGACCTTCACATCCACCTTGACCGGGGTGTCCCCTCCAAGCCTTATGATTTCAGAATCTTCCAGAATCCTCAGCAGCTTGGCCTGCTGTGAAAGCGGAAAATCAGCCACCTCATCCAGGAAGAGGGTCCCGCGGTTGGCCAGCTCGAACTTTCCTTTCTTGGTCTTGAGTGCGCCGGTAAAAGCTCCCTTCTCATACCCGAAAAACTCCGATTCAAAGAGCGACTCCGGAATCGCCGAGCAGTTCACCTTGATGAAGGGCCCGCTCCTGCGGTCGCTGTTTCTATGGATGAGTTGGGCAAAAATCTCTTTGCCCACCCCGCTCTCCCCGGTGATCAACACGTTGGCGGAAGCCTGCGCATAGCGCTCTGCGGTTTCCAGGAGTTCCAGGATCGCGGCGTGCTGGGTCACCAGGCTCACCTCTCCAAAGGTCTTGATGTGAGTCGACTGCAAACGAGCCAGCCTCTTGAGCCGGACATTCTCTTCTTTGATCCGCTCTTCCTCTCTGGCGAGCTCCTCGTTGAGCACACGGATTTTCTCGTAAGCCCCGGCATTTTCGATGCACACGGCCGATTGAGCCATGAACGCTTCGAGGAGTTCCCTGTCCTCGCGGCTGAACACGCCGCACGTCAACGGATTGTCCAGGTAGCACACGCCCAGCGTTTTTTCCTGCAGGCGGATCGGCACGCACAGAATGGACTTCAGTTGGTAGTCCACGACACTCAGATACCTGCCCAGTTCCGCGCTCTGACTGGCGTTGGTGGCCAGCACAGGCTCGCCGCTTCGAAAGACCTGGTCCACGATGCTTTTCGAAAAAGACCATGCGCCTCCATCGTCTTTTTCCATGTGGACCTCGTTCCGGAGATCGAGCTGCCCGGTCTTCTCGTTCACGAGGAACAGGCAGCCATGCCTGGCGCCCGTGACCTCCGCCGCCTTGGCCATGATTCGGTCCAGGAGGCGATCGATGGCGAGGATGGAGCTGATGTCGCGGCTCACCGCCAGGAGCGAGTTGAGTCTGCGGCTGTCCGCAAGGGTCGCGGCATGAGGTTCCGCCGACACTCCGATCCGCGCGGCAGCACGCCTCTCGTAGGCCGCGGCGCCTACCCTTTTGAAAAGATCAAAAGCCAGGGTCCAATGCTTCAGGGCTTCCTCCGTGTTGCGGCCCTCCAGAAACCGAGCGAACTGATAGTGGCTTTTGCCCAATTCGAACCACCGCTCAATGGACTCCAGCTCTTGGAGGCTTTGCAGATAGAAGCGACGAGCCCTGGAGTCCTTTCCGCAGAGGGCCTCGTATTCCGCATAAGCACGCAGTACAAGTCCCTTGAACGTCGGCCATCGGCCCGTCTTCCGGCGCATCTCCTGGATCATGGTGCGGATTCTTTTGAGCTCCTGTTTCTTGTCCGAAGGACTCAAGAAAGCCAGCCTGCCTCTCAACCGCTCCAGATAAGCATCCGCCCGATAGATGAAGACCATAGAGACGATGGGCCGGATCATGCTGTGCTCTTGTTCCACCTGGCAGGCCAGTTCGGCTTGCTGGACGGCTCCCTCCGGATCGTCCTTTTCCAGAAGCAGCTGACTGTGAATCCCATGGGCCATGCAAAGGCCCACCCAGATCCTCTCCCGCCGGCAGAAGTCTTTGGCTTTCAAAATCCATTCCTCAGCGGTCCTCTCGTCGCCGCGAATGAGATAGGTCCCGGCCATGCTGGCCATGGCGACCCCGATACCCCAGAGGTTGCCGATCCTGCGACTGAGCGCAAGCATGGCATTGACGGCTTCATCCCTTCGGGCGAGGTCCGTCCGGTTGAAATACAAGAGGTTCAGCCCGTTGAGCACATGGGTCAGTTCATAGAGATCGCCGATGGCGTGATATTTTTCCCTCGCCGCCTGAAAGGACTTTTCCGCATGGTCGTACTCGCACATCATGAGATAGGTGAACCCGAGAAAACGAAGGCTTTCCGCCACCCCGCTCTCGTAACCCAGGTCCCGGCTCATTTTCAGCGACCGGTGCTGATACTCGAGGGACCGTCGAAATCGCCGCATCCCTGCGCAGGCCATGGCATACCCCAGGAGCGCACCCGCCAACTCCTGGGACCTGCCGAGTTTGGCGTGGCCCAGATTCATCAGTTTCAGGGTGGCCCAAAAGAATTTCACGTAGTCCGAAAAGACAAAGAGCATGGCGCAGGACTGATAGAGTTGAGCCCGCT
>Ga0073932_1005402_pt1 | contig 13936 bp, 9 predicted proteins | sample DewCreD2012metaG_FD_76967 | JGI IMG/M metagenome (GOLD analysis project Ga0073932, IMG submission 76967) | Hot spring sediment bacterial and archeal communities from British Columbia, Canada, to study Microbial Dark Matter (Phase II) - Dewar... ... | reverse complement strand
TAAGCCAAAGCGGCGTCGGCGCTCCGCTCTGCCGCCGCACTCCATACGCGCCTGTTCTTGTCCTGAGGCTCTTTGCCGATGGTTTCGCGAGTTGCGGGACCACATCTCGTGACTTTAGAAATCTCCTGGTTTCTTACGCAGTTGCCGGTTTTTCACGTTGACGGCGTTCCGGATCGATCACTACACTTCCCCCCCGTTTTTGTGGAACGGGTTGGCGGCCTCCGGCGGTCTGCAAGCTACTTGCGGCGCGCCAGGGCTTTGAATGTCGCCACGGGTATTTCGCGCAGGAGACCGAACAGTATGCAGCCTACATTTCGACCCCATAACCGCCGCCGCCGCCGGACGCACGGCTTTCGCCTGCGCATGAAAACGCGCGCCGGTCGCGCCGTCCTGGCCCGGCGCCGGGCCAAGGGGCGCAAACACCTGACGATTTCCGAGACCACCCGGCGCTAGCGCCCGGATGCGCCGGCCTGCGCCTCATCGCCGGTCCGTTCGGATTCTGATGTGGCGCCCGCGCCTGCCTTGGGTTTTGCCTTGCAGCGGGCGGAGTCGTGCATCATGAGCGCGTCGTTTGACCGACAGGCCCGGCTGAAAAAGCGGAGCGAATTCGACCGGACATACCGTCAGGGCCGTCGCGCGGGTGGGCGGTTCTTCCTCTGTTTTTTCCTTCAGAGTGGGGAAGTGGTCATGCCGCGCTGCCGGCTGGGGCTGTCGGTCAGCCGCAAAGTGGGCGGGGCCGTCGTCCGAAACCGGATCAAACGGGTCGTTCGGGAGTTTTTCCGGCAGCGTCGCGCGTTTCTTCGCCCCGGCCTGGATGTGGTCGTGAATGCGCGGCCGGTGGCGGCCCAGGCCGCCACTCGGGACCTATGGCGCGATCTGGATGCTGTGTTTCACCGCGCCGGCGCATGGGAACGCGCCCCGGCGGGCCTGACCGCCTGAGGGCGCCATGGTCGCCCGCGCGCGGTCTTGACAGGGGCAAGGACCATGACCGCATGGTTGGATGGCATGGCAAGAAAGGCGGCCTTGGGCTTGCTGTGGGCATACAAACGCCTGATTTCGCCCTTTGTGCCGCCGGCGTGCCGGTTTCAGCCGACCTGCGCCGCCTATGCGGCCGAGGCCTTCCGGGCGCATTCGTTTCCACGAGCGGCCTGGTTGAGCGCGCGGCGGCTGGCCAAGTGCGGTCCCTGGCATCCCGGAGGCTATGATCCGGTCCCTCCGGCGGGACCGGCGCCAGAGACTGCCGGAGTCGTTTCAAACGATGGGCGCGCCCATGAACGCACCGGGAGACACGATTAGCAGAGTCACTCTGCCAAATAGCGGGCCTCAATAATGAAACAAGAACAGCGCGTTCTCATTTTCATGGTCATCGTCTTCGCCGTCATGTGGATGATGATGCCCCAGACCCCTCGCAAAAACGGTTCGAAGACCCCCCGGCCCGGCGCCACGCCGGCTCTCATGTCCGGCGATGCGACGACGACCGGATCCAAAGCGCAGATGGCCGCGACTTCCGCTTCCCCGGCGTCCGCGTCCCGAACCGCGCCCGACGAGGAGGGCGGCCGCGAAGTCGAAGCCGAGGCGGAGGCGCCCGGCGAGATCATCCCGATCCGCACCCGCGTGTTTGACATCGGCATCGACACCCGCGGCGCCCGACCGCGCCACTGGGCCATCATTGCTCCTGAATACACGGCCAAACAGGCCGGCCCTGACGGCAACGGCGCCATCGAATTGATCCCGCAGATTGTCCGCCAGGATGCGCAACGCGACCTGCCGCTCGAAGTCACCTTTAAGGAGAAAGAGACGCGCAGTTTCGCCCGGCTCAACAGCGTCCTGTATGACTGCCGTCTGACGACCGCCACTGATGGCGCAACCGTCCTGCGCTGCGTTTCGCAGCCGGTCAATGACCTGCGCCTGATCAAAACTTACACGTTCCGCCCGGACAGCTATGTCGTCGGGCTGGAAATTCAACTGGAGAATCTTTCCGAGTCCCCCCTGCCCCGGGCCATTCGGGAAGACAAACTGGGCTTCGGGCTGACGCTGGGCCCGGGCATCGGCCAGTATGATCCGGCCCGGTCCAACCGCACGTCCGGCGTCTCCTACACCCACGGCGCCGTGGCCTCCGACAAGGAGGTCTTTGACCTGTCGCCCGGCGGGGGCAAGACCCTCGAACGCTACCTGCAGGCGCGTTGGATCGCGCTGAAAAACAAAAGCTTCGCCATGGCCGTGGTCTCCCCCGGCGAAACCACGCGCCTCAGCGCCGCCGTCGCGCTGCAGCGCACGCGCAATGAACTGCCGCGGGACCTGGCCAAGACGCAGTCGCCCCCCTACACGATCATCGCCTACACGGCGCCGCTCGAAATCCCCACCAGCGGGGTCGCCTCGCTCAACTATCAGGTCTTCGCCGGACCGATGAAACGCACGATTATGGACGGCGTCGGCTACGGCTTCCATCGTGTCCTGTTCCACAACAGCTGGGGCTGGTTCCGCTGGCTGTGCCTGGCCATGATGTCCGCCTTGGACTGGTTTCACCAATGGTCGCACAACTACGGCATCGCCATCATCCTGCTGACGGTCCTCGTGCGCATCCTGATGTATCCGCCAACGCACTACGGCTTCAAACTCAACGCCAAAACCCAGATGGAGATGGCCAAGATCAAGCCCGAGCTGACCGCCATCAATGAGAAATACAAGGACGATTTCCAGGCGCGCAACAAGGCCACCATGGAGGTCTATAAGAAGCACGGCATCAATCCCATGGCGCCGTTGCGCGGCTGCCTGCCCATGCTCATCCAAATCCCCATCTTCTTTGCTCTCTACAAGATTCTCGACGTCAGCATCGACCTGCGCGGCGCCTCGTTCCTGTGGATCCATGACCTGTCGATGCCCGACCGGCTCTTCATGCTCCCCTTCACGATCCCGCTGCTGGGCTGGAATGAGTTCAACCTGCTGCCCATCCTGATGGCCCTGACTACCGTCCTGACCCAGCTGCTTTCCACCACCCAGATCAACGATCCGAACCAGAAAATGATGCTCTACATGATGCCCATCATGCTGCTGTTCATGCTCTACAACCTCTCGTCGGGCCTGTTCGTGTATTGGATCACCTCCAACATCTGGCAGGCCGCCCAGCAGGCCATCACCAACCGCATCGTCAAGCGCGAAGTCCACCCCGCCCCGGCATGACGGCTTACGACGCCTGGTTGGCCCAGTTGCGACGGAGTTGTTCGAGTTGCTTGTCGTCGGGCGGCTTGCGCGTGATGGCAACGCCGGGCAGCTCGGTCTTCAGCCGGGCCAGGTCGGCGTCGCTGATGTCCACCAAATCCAGTTCGAGTTTCTTCAGATTCGGCAGCGCCTTGAGATGCTTCAGGCCGCCTTCCCACGTCAGCCGCATCTCTCCAAGCGACAAGGTTTCGAGCGACGGGATCGCGGCGAGGGATTCCACCGCGGCGCCGGTGATGCGAGGACGGAACTGCGGCGCCAGGCGCAAGCTGCGCAATCTTTTAAGTTTCGTCAGCTCGGCGACGCCGGTGTTGGTCGCTCCGGTATGCCAGATGCGCAGGTCTGTCAGATGCGGCAGTTGCGCGCAGGCGGCCATTCCCTCATCGGTGAATGAGGAACCGCCGCAACCAAAGCTCTCCAACTTCGGCAGCGCGGCCAGATGCGCCACCCCGGCGCCGGAAAACTTGCCGGGATTGATGATGTGGAAGAACGTCAGTTGCCGCAGGCTTTTCCAGTTTGCCATCGCCTTCAGGCCGTCGTCGCTCAGCTTTGCCCCGTCAATGCCCACCTTCTCGAGCTCGTCGAGTCCGGCCAGGGCAACCAGCGTCTCGTCGGTCAGCGAGCACTTGCCGTAGAGCGTCAGCGATTTCAGCCGCGGCAGCTTTCCGATTGCCTCGTAGTCCGCCGGCGTCAGTTTCGACGATTCCCGGCACGAGACGCTCCGCGTCCCATCGCTTTCAGTCTTCAACTGGAGGACGGGATTGCCCAGGGTGGCCGTCGTCGCCGTCTCCTGCGCCGCCGACGTGAGACAGGCGGCCACGGCCACGGCCAGGATTCCGGCCAGCCTTGGCGCTGGAATGGCACTGTGAAACAAACCGAAGCGCGAACGAGGCGAAACCATTGCGACACTCCTTGACAGGATGACGCAGCAGGATGACACAGAGCGCAGGCGGACGCAAGCCCCAACACTGCTCACATAAAAGAACCATCAGGGGTTGCCTGCCAATATCTGACCCCGTCACGCAGTTGCGCCGGATGTGCCGTCCGGCGGCGGAGCGAAATGGGGGCTTGACAGATAAACCGGTTTATTTGACAATGCTTTCCATTGTGTTCGGAGGCGCGCCGTCATGGGGGCTGCCAGCAAGGTCACTTTGAAGGAAATCGCCCTTCGCGCGGGGTGTTCGAAGGGCGCGGTGTCGGCCACGCTCAACGGCGCGCGCGGCAACATCGGCGTCAGCTCCGATCTGCGCAAGAAGATAGAAACCCTCGCGCGCAAACTCGGCTATGAGGCCAACCACAGCGCCCAGAGCCTCAGCAAGGGCGCCTCACGGACCATCGGGCTGGTCACCGGCCCCTCGGCGCATTCCCATCACAGCGGCGGAATGTATGGATTGCTGATAGACGGCGTGGGCGACGTCGTGCGCGCCGCTGGAAGCGACCTGCTCATCATCGGGCCGGCGCAGGGCGAAGACGAAATCGCGCGCGGCCTGCGCTACATTTGCCAGCGCCGCATTGACGCGCTCATCATCCCCGAGCTCCTCTACCGCAAGCGCCTGGCGTCGCTGGACCTCGCGGGGCAGCCGGTGGTCGCCGCCGTCGCCGAACGTCCGGCCGCCGTGCCATCCGTTTACATTGACTTCGACTCAGGAATCAGCGAAGCCCTCGACCATCTGGTTTCGCTCGGGCATCGCGAAGTCCTCTGGGTGGGGTGGAAGGCCGGGGGGCGCGAAATATCCCCCCTGCGCAACGAATCATTCCGCCGCGTGGCGCGCCTCAAGGCGATTGCCCCGGCCTTCCTGTGGCTTGAGCGTGAAGTTTGGACCGTCAATCTTCCGGGCGACATCGAGACCGCCCGGGAGCAATTCGCGGCTTTCCTGTCGCGCCATCCCTGTCCCACCGCCGTCATGCCGTACAACGAGCGCATGGCGATGGGCGTGTATCGCGCGCTGGCCGATCATGGCCTGCGCGTTCCGCAAGACGTGTCGGTCATCGGTTTCGACGACATCCTCGCCGACCTGGCCGATCCTCCCATGACGGTGGTCAATCTCGGATTTGAGGCGATTGGCCGCGCGTGCGCGGAGATCGCGCTGGAAATGGCGGCCCGGCCCCCGCGCCGCCCTCGCGCTCAGTCAGGCGCGCCCGAGCGGCGCCTCGTTCCAACCCATCTTTCCGTCCGCCAGAGCGTGGGGCCGCCCACGAAGCGCCCACGCAGCGCCATACACCAAACCAAAACGAAGGAGTGAGCAGAATGAAGTTCATCACAAGAGTCGCATTGGTTGCCATCCTGCTGACGGAGCCGGCTGTCCAAGCGGCCGAAGTCAAAGTGGACGCGGGCAAGCAGCATCAGATCATGCATGGTTTCGGAACCTGTATTGTGACGTGGGGCGCGCCGCAGCGAAGCCCTGTTGTAGCGGGTCAGCAGAACCCCGCATTGCAGCGAATGTATGCCCAGGACCTCCGAATGAACGTGGCCCGCATCCCGCTTCAACCCTGGGTATTGGAGGGCGGGAATCCCTGGGGAATCCAAGGATCGGTGACCGAGGAAATGAAACAGGACCCCACACAGATCACGCACGCGGCGTTTATATGGAAGCGCAAAGACGGACGCGCTCAAGGCGCGCCGGACTACGCCATTGATTGGGCCAAGTCCCTCTTGGCCATCCAGCCCAATATCAAGGTCATCGGCTCAGTCTGGAGTCCGCCGCACTGGATGAAGGAGCCGGCGGCCAGCGGCCCCGGCAGCAAGTTTCATTGGAGCCAGAACGGCGCCAACACCTGCGGGGGCCGTCTCAACCCCAAATACTATGAACACTACGCCTATTACCTGACCGCCTGGGCCAAGGGCCTCAAAGAAGTTCATGGCATTGATCTCTACGCTGTCAGCGTGCAGAACGAACTTTTTTTCTATGAGCCATACGACTCCTGCGTCTATACGCCCGGGGAGTTCGCCGAGGTGGTGGGCGTGATCGGCAAGGTCTTTCAGAAGGAAGGGGTCAAGACGCTCATTATGGGGCCGGAAGACATGACCCGGTACCCGGATCGCACAATGGGATACGTCAAGGCCGCGATGAAGCGCCCCGTGGCCAAAGACGCGCTGGCCATCATCTGCGCACACGGCTACGCGGACGGGCTGGAAACATCGCTGGAGGCGGATGATTCGGTCAATCTCTGGCAAATGATGCAGCAAGTCTGCCCGGGCAAGGAATACTGGATGACCGAGACCGGCGGGGGCGGCGGCGCCTGGAATGACATCGAGTCGGTCTGGGAATCGGGCAAGAAGAAAGGCCAGAAGCGCATTGTCAAAGGCGCTTTAAGCGGCTTTGCCACTATGATTCACAACGCTGTCGTTCATGGTAACGCCTCGGTCTGGTGCACGTGGCAGTATCTCGACAGCGGCCCCCAAACGGGCAGCGGCCTTATCAATGTGGGCGGCGACAAACCGGTCTTCACCAAGAAATACCAGGTCCAGAAACACTTCTCGCGCTGGACGCCGGCGGGCTGCCGCCGCGTCGAAGCGACCGTCGAGGGGGATCAATTGCTGGCGTGCGCTTTCAGCGACGACAAAACCGGCGCCCTGACGCTCGTTCTTCAAAATCATGCGGACAAGGCGCAGTCCGCGTCGCTCAATCTGGGCTCTGCCACAGGCCCATTCCAGCTTTACATCACCGACGAAAAGTGCGACTGCGAACCCGCGACGGTCGTTTCTGTGCACAATGGCAAGGGCCAGATTGAACTGCCGGCTCGCAGTATCGTCACTTTGACCAACCTCACGCTTCGCTGAGGAAAGAGGCAACCGAGATGAGAAGCAATAGCCAGAGATGCTGCAACCGTTCGGATTCTCTGTTGAAGGGAATAGGAGTTGTTGCGCGATCGACGGCAATGTTGGTTTCTGCGAAAACTGGACACGCCGCCGGGGTCCACGCACTATGGTGGGAAGCGGAAGCCAACAGCCGATCCAACTGGACCGGGGACCGCCAGCAAGGCGTCGGCATCACAGGTGAAAAGGCGCCCGAGTTGAAGGCCCTGCTTTCCGGGGGAGTCTGGATGAATGCCTGCATCCCGGAAACGAAACCCCCAGGTTCGCTTTTGAGGGGAGTATCGGATCAACATTCCCGACGGCGGGACCTGCGCGTTCTGGGCCCGAGCGGCGGCGATGTCTAAAAATACCACATGACTGCTGTGCCAGTGGAGATTGAGATATGCCTCCTGAAATCAAGGCGACTGCCCATCCGCCTCGTATCAGCCCAGAGCTTGAAGGCAAAGAAACATCCGATCTGCTTGCGCGATCGCGATCCATCATGGCGCTACCTCGTTGCCGGCATCATATTCTCGAAGCCGCGCGGCTGTTCGGCGTCCGGCAGGTGATGTTCGCCAGCTCGGTCGGGACCTACGGCCTCGGCGCCGGCGATACGATCACCGATGACACCATTCAGCGCCCCTTCACGTTCTATGGCTGCGCCAAGCTCTGGGGCGAAGGCGTCGGAGGTTGGTACAGCCGCACATATGGCCTCGATTTCCGCTCTCTGCGATACGCGCAGATGGTCGGCCCGGGTGTGCGCACGAGCTGGCATTGGGCGCCGGCGATGATCGAAGACACCATCCTGGGCCGCCCGCACGAGAGCGTCGAAGGCAATCCCGACGCGACGGTTTCAATGATCTACATCAGCGACGCCGCGCGTGCCGCCGACGCGATGATGCAGGCTCCGCGCGAACGCATCAAGACAATGAACTACAACGTCATGGGCGATGGCCGTGTCATCACAGCGCGCGAACTCGAAGCATATCTGAAGTCGCGCTACCCCGGAACTGTCATCACCTATCGCCGTCCAGAAACGGGAAAGCCGCCGAACGTCAAGCGATACGACGATGCGGCGGCGCGCAGAGAATGGGGGTGGAAGCCGCAGTTCGACTCCACCGAAAGTATCGTGAGCGCCTTTGAGCGAGCGCTTGAAGGTCGAGCCTATCGTGGAAACGCCATGCGAGCCAAATAGAAGAAACAAGGAGACGTCCATGCGTCACGCATTCATTGCCTTCATCGTCTTCGTCTGTTGCCAAAATCTGCTGTCGGCCACCGACTGGCAGCAGCAGGGCGGTCCAAATGGAAACGGGATCTTGCCCGATCGCAAACTGAACATGAATTGGACGGCCGAGAATGCCCCGGTCAGATGGCGGGCCAATGTGGGCTTCGGTTCTTCGCCCGTGGTGGTGAAGAATGGGCGCGTGTACACCTTCGGCGCGTACAAGCTCGACACGCCGCCTGATCGGCTGGATGATCCCGGGCAGGTGCCCACGGGACGCGATCTCGAGCAGTACGATACGACCTACCAGCAGGGGATCGAATACTACCCGCTCATCGGCGCCGAGGGCTTCCTGCCAAAGAGCGAGGTCGGAAGCCCTGAAAATCTGGCAACGTTCCTGCTCAAGACGCGTTGGCGGCGAACGTGGGCGTATGTCCAGTGCTTTGATGCCGGGACGGGCAAACGCATCTGGGCCACCCGCGTCAGCGACCACCTGCTGCTTTCAGATAATCACCAGCAGTGGCCACGTTCATCGCCGCTCATCGTGGACGATGGCCTGTTCATCCACGACTCCAATGGCCAATTGTTCCGCTTGAATGCCGCGACGGGCGAGATCCAGTGGCATGTGGACCTCGCTGAACACGGCATGACGACATTCCACGACAAGGAACCAAACTCCTGCGGGCCGTTGTATTATGGAGGAAAGATCATCTTGCAGTACAACAACCGCGGCATGGTCGTCGGCGCGTTTGACGCCAAAACGGGAGAAGAGGCCTGGCGCTACACCTCGCCCTACAGCTCTTTCCGCAGCCACTTTTCGCGCATCGGGTTTGCGCGGATAGATGACAAAGATACGGTTCTCGTGCCGGCCGGCCTTGCCACCGTCGGGTTGAACCCCGCGGATGGCAGCGTTCGCTGGGAATTGAACGTCTACGAACAGAGCAAAGAGTTCAACCGGCGGATGTACGAAGAGACGAAGGCCGGCCGCTTGGCCAAGGGGCAGGACTTCGCCCCCTCGGAAAGCCAGATCACGCGCGGTTACGCCTGCTACACGAGCTACGCCCCGGTGGCCTGGCAGGATTACGTCGTCGACTACCGCGACTACGCCCACAGCGATTACGTCTCTTCCACGTATTGCCTGAAGATCGGCGCTGACAAGCCGCAGATCGTCTGGCAGACCAACAAGTATGTCCCCGAGGCCTATCCGGCGAAATCCAACATGATCGCCCGCGACGGCAAGGTGTACTTCTTCGAGTTCTCCTACCACTCCTATATCAACCGCACGCACGATGCTCGCCTTGGCCGGCCGGAGGGCGTCAAGCAGTTCCTCTGCCTGGACATCCCCACGGGCGAGTTGCTCTGGTCGAGCGATGCCTTCCGCAAGACGCCTTCCGACGGCAAGGGCGATGAGCCCAACGGGTATAAGTTCATCATGGCCGGCGACAAGATCATCGCCGTGGGGGTTGGCGGGCTGTGGTTGGGCACCGTCTCTGAAGAAGGCGCTGAGGCGAGGGTCGCCATCGTCACGTCTGACGGTGGGCGATTTGGCGTCCCCAATCTTCCGGCGGAACCGGTCCTCGTCGGCCAGACGTTGTACATCCGTCAGACCATGCCCCAGGCGGGTAAGGGTCTGCTCGGGAAGTTGGGAGGGACGGGCAATCTTTTTAGCATAAATTTGGAGGCAAGAGACCAATGACTATGAAGACGAAAATTCGTGACCACAGTTTGCTCACATCTCGCGCCAACCGAACGAACTGGGGCAACATCATGAGACCGTATTGGCTCGCGGCATTTGCATGCAGCCTGCTGACGGTTTGCCAAGTCCAGGCGCAGGATGAACGGTCCGCGTACCTCATCGCGAACTCCAACCGGGCGGGCAATCCATGCGGCATCGCCGTTTTGCCCGAGGGTGGCGCGCTGGCGCCAGCGCTCGCCAAAGCCGGCCGCTTCATTGTCGTCAGCCAGGAAGCCGACGATGGCGCTGTGCGCGCGACCTGCGCAGCAACGGAGAAAACGGGACTGCTCGGACGGCGGCTGTATATCTGTGAGTCGCCGTCAAACCGGATCATCGTCGCGGATAAGTGCGCCAACCTCATTGCCTATACGCGTGTGACCGACGCGACGCTGGGGTCGTTCGATCCGAAATATCTCCTCTCCAAACTGTCGCCCTACGACGGACGGGCCGTGGTCGGTCTGGCCAAGGGCGCCGAAGGGGCGCTGACGAAGGCGAAACTTCAAGCGTGGGCCAAAGGCTTCGGCGTTCCCGACGTGCAGATTGTGGAGGACGAGCAGGGGCTTTGGGCGCTGGTCACGCGGCCGGCGCTTCCCAACGCCGATGAATGGACGCACACGTATCACGCCGAAGACAACAATCCCTACTCGCGCGACACGGCGCTGACGTGGCCGTTCATGACGCAGTGGCTCGGCAAGCCGTATCGCGACGGCGGCGCGGTTCACTTAGTGGCCGGCGGCCGCTCTTTTTTCGTCACCGAGGGTGATTTCAGCTTCGGAGACCGTTTTACCAAACTGCGCGACTCCAACCAGATTCAGGCGCGGGATCTTTACAACGGCGAACTTTTGTGGACTTATGACATCCCGCGCAAATACTCCGCCGATTCGCGCACCTCGGCCTACGTGGCCACCGACAAAGAATTCTATCTGATTGACCCGACCGAAGACAAAGCGGGGGTCGTGGTCCTCGACGCCCAGAGCGGAAAGCAATTGCGCCGCCTTGACTGCTCGACGCTGGGCGAGCAGTTGAAATACCTGTCCATGCATCGCGGCAAGCTTTATGTCATGGCCGGGGACAAAGACGTCGTCGCGCCGGCGGGCAGCATGTGGAAGTTCATGAATCCTTTCAGCGTGCTCAATAATCGTTACAAGCACGACTATGGCAAGTACGCAACCACGAAGATCAGTCATTTGTCGCTGGGCGACGGGCGCACGATCGCCTGCCTGGAACCGGCGTCGGGGAAGGTGGTCTGGCAGCACAGCGAAGCGGACAACACGATCCCCGAATATCAGATCGGACTGACGGAAGGCCGTCTCTACTATCTGGCCAAAGGCCACGCGGCCGTCTGTCTCGACGCGGTCACAGGCAGGGTCATTTGGGCCAATGAGGCCGCCCCCCGTCGCTTCGGAGAATATCTCCAGAAGGATCCTCAAACCTGGATGATGTATCATCTGGGTTTCTGTCTGGCGCAATCTCAGGCCGTACTATTCTTGGAACCCGCCCTCGGAATCATCGCCGTCTCGCCGCAGGACGGACGCATTTTATGGGAAATTGACGTCAAACGCCGTTTTCCGGTTGTTCGGGATGGCCGCGTGTATGTCAGCGGCGAACAATGGAGCGGACGACAGAACAAGGACACCCATCAGGTCTACGATTTGCTGACGGGCAAAGGCTGCGATCCCGATTGGAGCGGCGATGACCGCACGCCTGGCAGCGGATGTGGAGGCTACAACATGTCCACTAACTTCCTGTGCAGCCAGATGGGGGTTGGATACATTTTCGACGCGCGCCAGCGCGTGGGCGACTACCTGGGCAAGAAGACGAACTGCGTCGGAGCAACATTTGTCGCCGGCGGACTTTTCCTCCGTCCCGGCCATGTCTGCGCCTGCGATTACACTACCCACGGCTACATCGCCGAAACTTCGGCTGCAGACTTTGATTTTAATTGGAAAGCCGGCGGCAAGACCCAACTGCGCCGCGCCGCCGACTATGAAAACGTTGTGCCATTGTCCGGCGACGGCTGGACGTGTTTTCGTGGAAGCGTGGCTGGCGCCAATGCCGTCGCTGTGTCAGTCGCGCCCAACGCCAAAGTCCTTTGGACGGCCCCGCCTCATACCGCCAATCCCACTCCAATCCCCATGACGTCTCGCGTTGCCACCGATTTTGAGCCTGTCCAACCGGTCGCTGCCGGCGACTGCGTTTTCACTGCTGGCGCCGACGGTCTGATCCGCTGCCTCGACGCCCGCGACGGCGCCGAGCGCTGGCGCTTCTGGACCGGCGGCCGCATCTACGCCTCGCCGGCGATCTGGGAAGGACGCCTCTACACAGGCTCCGGCGATGGCTACGTTTATGCCCTCGAAGCCGCAACCGGGCGCGAACTGTGGCGGTTCTGCGCCGCGCCCGAAGAGCGCCGCCTCATGGCCTACGGCCACCTCGTCAGCGCCTGGCCCGTCACCACCAACATTCTTATTCACGATGGCGCGGCCTATTTGGCCGCGTGCCTTCTCAACAGCAACGGCAGTCACGTCTATTCGCTCGACGCGAAAACCGGCGACATGCGCTGGCACAACGGCCGCTCGGGACTCGACGATCCGGAAAACCGCATCGGCGTAAACACCGCCGGAACGCTGACCGTTGCGCAGGGGAAACTCTGGCTGCGTACCAACGGCTACGACCTCGCCACAGGCGCCTTTGCAAAAACGCTCAACGACTACAAAACACGCTATAAAGATCCATACAACGGCATGCTCGGACGCTACACCGGAGTCATGGACGGCAAATGGCTTGTGTGGGGCGGACGGCGCTTTTATTCGGCCCAAAGCGAAATCTATATCCAAAGCGACGGCGTCACCTGGCAGATCGCCGACCTCACGAGCGAGAAACTCGACAAAGTCAAACCGGCTCTGTGGATGGGTCAATCACAGCAATTCCCCGCGTGGGACGATGAACTGCTCGTCGGCGTGCCCGCGATGCAGAACAAAGAACGCGGGCTGCGGTATGGAAGCCAGCACAAACTCTACGCCTGGGACAAAACCCTGCTCCTGCCGGCCATCCTCAAATCCGCCGATATGAAAACCAAAAAGCCCAAGACTGATACCGCGCCGCCCGCCGAACCCGCGCCGCGCTGGACGCGCGAGACCGGGACCTGGCTGGCCATAGCCCTTGCGAAAAACGCCGTTATCGCCGCCTACGCCGAACGCCCGCCCAACGCCCCTGATGATAAGGGCGATTTTCACTACCAGCTCGCCGCCCTGGACCGAAAGACCGGCGAGCCACTCTGGCAGATTCCGCTTCCTGGCGAACCGCTCTTCGACGGTCTGGCCATCGCAAGCGATGGGAACGTGTATGTCCAATTGCTTGATGGCGTGACGATCGGCGCCGGCGCTGGAGCGCGCCAAACCGCCCGGAACTGAGATCAATCCGGATGCCACTCCTTGCCTGTCTGCGACTGTTAAAGAAGGAATCCCAATGTTCAACTCGGAAAGATCCCTCGCAAGCCGGTCCTTGCCGCAGTTCGATTTCTACCGGGAATGTCCCAACGCGGTCCAAGTCTGCGACCGCGACGGCAATCTCGTCTATATGAACGATGCCGCGGCGGCCTTCAATGCGGATCGCGGAGGATATAATCTGCTGGGCCGGAACATGTTCCTTTGTCACGGGCCTGCGGAGGCCGCAAAAGTCCGCCATCTATTGAAAAGCGGCGAATCCTTGGTCACCGTTTTCGGCAACTGGCTTGTCTCTGTTTCACCGTGGATCGAGGACGGCGAACAGGCGGGCCTGATCGAGATGCTGATCTGGCTGCCTCCGGGATACGCTCTGCAAGCGCCTCCCCAACAGAAGGCCAAGTGGATTTACTGGCTGTCCCCACGCTTCGAGGCAGGCGATTATGTTCTGGATCCTGCTCAAATCAGGACAGTTGACATCCGCCCGTTCTGCAATCGCCGCTTTGAGCACATCACAGACGACGGCC
>Ga0073932_1005398_pt1 | contig 13940 bp, 13 predicted proteins | sample DewCreD2012metaG_FD_76967 | JGI IMG/M metagenome (GOLD analysis project Ga0073932, IMG submission 76967) | Hot spring sediment bacterial and archeal communities from British Columbia, Canada, to study Microbial Dark Matter (Phase II) - Dewar... ... | reverse complement strand
TTTGCGTTCACAACTTTCGCCTACGGATGGATTTGCGGATGCCAAGCGCCAGCACGCCCAGCCCAAGCAATGCGTAAGTGCCCGGTTCAGGCACCCAGACCAGATTGTCCATCGCCCAGCGGGCTGCGTCTATCTTCACGCTCAACAAGCCAGACGCAAATTCAGGGCCAAAATGGTAGGTCAGGAAACTGTTTGCCCCACCGCCGGGCGTCGTGAACGTCTGGCTGACAGTCGAGCCGTCGGCTTGGAAACCCACGAATGTGATGGGTAGCAGTGAGTAAGACGGAGAACTAGGGTCCGCTAGCTGCACAGAGACCAGCCCGAAGGGGGAACCACTGGTCAAGCTGAACAGCACATAGTTGTCGGGACTGAATTGCCGGAAAAACACCATGTAAGGTGTGTCGTTATAAGGAATGTTCGACGGCGTGGTAACCGCTGGCGCGATGCCCATGCTATCGTTACTTGGGGACCCTGGGCCACGCGTTGGAATTACCACTCTAAACCACATCCCCTGCTCGTAGTAATTGGTGCCATAAAGCCCAACGACTCCCCCAAATGTGAGATTACCCTGCCCCGAACACACATAAGGCACAGACATCGCCAACACTGAAAGGAAGCCCAAAAAGCGCGTCTGATAGCGCCTTGCCAAAAGGGTTTTCGTTTTGTGATCTCGTTTCATAAAAATCCTCTTGCCGTTATTGAAATGTGAATTCAAGCCACCAGGAGCCGAGAAGGATCCCCGTGCTCCCAGTGCTGTCATCATAAATGTAAAGCGACCAAACGTCGTTTGGATTATCCCCGACCAAGTCGTATAGATTTGTCGAATATGGACCCGGTGGCGCGCCGGGTAATTGTGTTTCTTCAGGTGTACCGTAGTTGGCTGGACAGAAATAATGCGTCTGCCAAGACCCAATTGGATCCGAATCTGGAGGTGGCCCATAGATTTGCTCAAACACTAGCGTCACATTTGTAACCGCGGTATTCCCACCGGCATCACTCATGAGCACAATCATTTTTCCGGACGGGCTCACAACCAGAATGTCCAAATCATCTGGCCGGCTATGGCTGAGGTAATAAAGTATCACGCGGACACTCGCCAGGTTCGTTGGCATGCCACGCACGTTGATCGTGGCCGGATACCGCTGGGCAGGCCCCACCGAACCTGCTCCGGGAATCGCAATCGGCAACGGATACACCGACAGCACCGCCGGCCCAAGCCAGAGCGTTTCCCCAGCCGCGTTGCTGACCGATACGCTCACCCATGTCCAATCGTCCCACAAATCCACGTTACTCAGCACGAGACTGGCATTGGTTTCACCGGCCAGCAGCGTCCAGTCCCATGGCTGCATCCACGGCCATTGCACCCACCATTGATATGTCAGCGGCTCCGGAGCAGCGCCCTCAGCAACGAATTCGGCATTCTCTGTTTCGTACGCCCATGCATCGTCCAAATACCAATCCAGAAAACTGCTGCTCAGCCCGTGCAATGTCAGGTCGTACAACACCGGTTGCTTGGCCGGATTATCTCGAATCAGCGCCAGGCGCACCTCGATGTAACGGCCATTGGCACCACTCAACGCAAAGGCGCAAAGCGGCAAAGGCGTAAGGAACGAAGAGTTCGGCCCGTACCTGAAGCCAGTCAAAAACTCTTCGGCTGCATGGAACCGGCCTCGCAACCGCCTGCCGTCTTGGCATCTTCGCGTCTTGGCGTTAAATGCACTTGGCGGTTTTGCGTTCACAACTTTCGCCTACGGATGGATTTGCGGATGCCAAGCGCCAGCACGCCCAGCCCAAGCAATGCGTAAGTGCCCGGTTCAGGCACCCAGACCAGATTGTCCATCGCCCAACGGGGTGACGGAATCTCAACACGGATCAGCCCGTGCGCAAACTCCGGCCCAAAGTAAAACGTCTGAAAACTGCTACTGCCACCGCCGCCCACGGTGAAGGTTTGGCTGACCATCGAGCCGTCGGGGCGGAAGCCGTTGAAGGTGATGTCAATGGGCGCCAGCGACGGCGCGACCGGGTCGGCCAAGTCCACCGAGACCAACCCAAACGGAGCGCCGCTGGTAAACGAGTTGTCACCGAACCTCGCTGCATCGGTACAAGCGAAGATAACGTATTGCGGGATACCCAGCGTGTTGATGAACGCAATATACGGCGTGCCGTTGTAAGGATAGCCGGCCAAGCCCACGCCAACGTGCGCCATATTATCACGTGGTGGCGTCCGAATGCCTATGCGAAAAGAGAAACCATCGTGGTAGTCAAGCGCAAAATATCCTATTCCGTTGACCGTCCAAGGATAATTAAAGCCGACAGTACCCTGACCTTGGACGGTAGTTACGCTGGCAATAGCCAGAAACGTTGTTACCAGATGTCTCAGCAGGGTTGGTCGATTAGCCAGAGATGTTGAGCAACGAGTCATTTTCATGATTTGTCCCCCATCACGGGTAGTAAAATTCTAAGTTCCAAGAGTTCTCAAGCACCCCAGTGCCACCGCTCGCGTCATCATTGATGTAGAGCTTCCAGATCCCGTTGGGATTAGGATCAGTATCTGGTAGATCATCCAAAGATGCCGAGTACGGTCCGGCAGGCGCAGGAGAAGGCATTGGATCATTGTTGCCTTCATAATTGTAGGGCCTGTAGTCCGAGGTCTGATGAGAAGGGATTGCATTCCGGTACGGTGGAGCCGGCCAGCCATGCCAATTTGGGTGAAACACGAGCGCGGCGTTGTACACCGCGTTAGTCCCACCTGCATCCGACATGAGCATGATCTTGGTTCCAGACGGGCTGACCAGCAGAATGTCCAAGTCCGCTGCGCGTGTATGGGTCAGTCTATCCAATGTGACCTCTACCCGGGAGAGCCTGTTGGTTGGCTGGCCAAACACCTCGATGGTTGCCGGGTAACGCGAGGCGGGACCGTTGGTGGGAATAAAGATTGGCGTCGGCATCACCAACAGCAGCGCCGGACCGACAAATAGGCTCTCACCCGTGGCAATGGTCACGACCACGCCAAACCAGTTGGTGTTATCCCAAGAATCCACATTTGTAAGCACCAGCGTGGAGTTGGTCTGGCCGGAAAGCGCCAACCAGTCATCCGCCCACGGGTAGAACGCATACCACTGGTAACTGAACGGTTCCGGCGCAAAAACCCACGGCCAAAACTCAGCGTTCTGGGTCTCGTACACAAACTCGTGACCCAAAAACCAGTCCTCAAAACTCGTACTCAACCCGTGCAAGGTCAGGTCGTACAATACCGGTTGCTTGGCCGGATTATCCCGAACCAGCGCTAGGCGCACCTCGATGTAACGGCCATTGACGCCGGTGAAGGGCACGTTGTTGCTCACAGCTAAAAACTGTTCGTTGGCCAGGGCCAGCCGATCATCGCTGGCGCGCACATAGACTTCCATGCCACAGCCCGCCGGCAGGCTGTTGCTCCAACTGACTCGATTCCAGTATCGGCCTGCCTGACCCGAATCATCAATCACCACCCAGTAACCCTTCAGCGGTTGCAACGTGGGATTGACGATCCGATTTCCCGCAGATGCGGGACCGGTCATGTCTCTGTAATTGTGGAGCGCGGTGGGTACGCTCTGTAAGACGCCGAGTGGCCGCCAACGGATGAATAGTGCCAGCAGATAAAAGCATCCGTTGGCACCTTTCATCCGCTGGAACTCCAAAAGATGCGTGTGCCGGTCGTTTGGGGCTGCGGCTTGGCCACACGGTGCCCTGGCGTTCAATCCACCTGACGAGTTCTGGTTCACGACTTTCGGTGTTGGTAAAGCCTGCGCCAGGCAAGCGCGAGCAAACCTAAGCCCAGCAAGGCGTAAGAACTCGGCTCAGGAATCCAGACAAGGTTGTCCATGGCCCAGCGTGGGGCGTCTATCTGCACGCTCAACAAACCGGAGGCGAAGTCTGGGCCAAACTGATAGGTCAGGAAACTGTTCGCGCCGCCGCCCGGCGTGGTGAACGTCTGGCTGACAGTCGAGCCGTCAGCTCGGAAGCCTAGGAAGGTGATTGGCAGCAGCGAGTAAGACGGAGAGTTTGCGTCTGCCAAGGACACCGAGATGAGGCCGAAAGCAGCACCGCTGGTGAGGCTGAAAGCCACGTAGTTGTCAGGACTGACCTGTCGGATGAAATACATATACGGCGTGGTATTGTAGGGGATATTTGCTGGAGTCGTTATCGCCGGAGCTATTCCCATGTAATCATTATTCCCAGGCGTTGGGATGATCACCCGGAACTGCATGCCCATCTCAATGTAATTTGTGCCGTCAAAATACGGATGCGCATTGAATGTGATTATTCCTTGCCCGGACACCCTCAGCGCACTGGTTATCAAGATGCAGGACGCAATCGTCTCGACAAGCCGCAGTGATGAACAAGAAAAACGAGCAAAGACAGTTTTCATATTCTTGGGTTGTTGATTGTCACAATCATTGAAAGTCGAAATTCAACTGCCATACGCCGGAACTCTGCCACGAACCCGATAGATGCCCCACCTTGTTTGTTGCATCATCGTAAATGTAGAGCTTCCAGATTCCGTTTGGATTGCAGCCTGCCAAATCAGTCAAATTGGTGGAATACGGGCCGACTGGCGGCGGATCCATGCCCACTTGGGGCATGTTGGTGATGTTTCCGTAATTGCTCGGCCGATAATATGAGGTCTGCCCGGATGGAATGGCATCGGAAGTAGGCGCCATGTAACCACTTTGCCGGAAAACCAAGTTCGCACCATTCACGCCATTGGTTCCGCCAGCATGGGACATCAGCATCACGTTCGTTCCGCAAGGACTGAGGAGCAGGATGTTTATATCGGCAGAGCGGTCGTGGTTCAAGCCCCACAACGTCACCGCGACAGATACACTATTGAAATTTGTCGGCTGTCCAAAGACATTGTTGGTCGTGGGGTAGCGCGTGGCCGGGCCGGAAGTAAAACCGTTCGTAGGAATGACAATGGTTGAGGGCACCACCCAAAGTTTCGCCGGCCCAAGCCAAAGGCTTTCTCCAACGGCATCGGTCACCAATACCATGGCCCAAGTCCTGCGAAAGTTGTTATATGCATCCAAATAACCTCCCACCCACGAATCCACGTTGCTCAGCACGAGACTGGCGTTGGTTTCACCAGTCAGCGGCGTCCAGTCCCATGGCTGCATCCACGGCCATTGCACCCACCATTGATACGTCAGCGGCTCCGGAGCAGCGACCTCGGCAACGAATTCGGCGTCCTCTGTTTCATACGCCCAAGCGTCGTCCAAGAACCAATCCAGAAAACTGGTGCTCAGCCCATGCAATGTCAGGTCATACAATGCAGGCTGCTTGCTTGGATCATCGCGCACCAGCGCCAACCGCACCTCGATGTAACGGCCATTGACGCCGGTGAATGGCACGTTGTTGCTCACAGCCACAAACGGTTCATTGGCCAGGGCCAAGCGATCATCGCTGGCGCGCACATAGACTTCCATCGCGCACCCAGCGGGCAGGCTGTTGCTCCAGGTGAGCTTCTGCCACACCTGATTCCATCGGCCCGAATCATGGATCACCATCCAATAGCCTTTCAATGGTTGAAGTGTGGGGTTGACGACCCGGTTGTTGAACCCTGTCATGTCGCTGTAGTTGTAGGGCCCTGCTGGCACGTTGTACGGTTCAGGGTGAAACGAGCCGTCGCCCAAATCCACCACCATGTCAACCAAACCGACGCGATTGGTTATGATGTTGGTCACACCGCCAACTACGTTGGTAGTAAGCACTAGTTGGCCGGCGTTTGGATCAATCCGCATTGCGTTGTCGGAATACCGGTTGGCCGCCCAGATCTTGCCCGCTGCATCTACCGACACGCCTGTAGGGCCTTTGCCCTCCTGCTGGAAGCGGTCCGGCGGTATAACAACCGGTGTGGTCTGGCCCGGCTCGGTCCATGAAAGTTTCACTCGCGCCTCGCCGGTAAACTCGATGTACTCGACCTTCAGAGTATATGCCCTGTTGGTCGAAAGGTAGTTGGTGAGGTGCAACTCGACCGGGTACGGCCCGGGTTCGTCCCACCAATTGCTCGAGACAGTCTGCTCTTCGAGTGTAAGCCGTACTGCGGCGCCGGCATCGGCGCTAACGATGAGGACGTGCTGCCCTTCGAGCAGCGGTTCAAGCACGCCAAGCCAGCGGGCAGAGAAATAGTTACTTGGCAAATTGGGCGCAGGCGAGCCGTGCCCCCAATTGAAGTTCAGCGGCGCCTGGTTGGTGACCAAGGCCGGCGTGCCGCTGAAGTTGGTGTTTGCGAAATACTCGCCGCGCAAGCCTGTAAGCCGCATCTGCACGTTGCCCAGCCAAGTGGCGTTGGTGTCCAAGTGACCAATCGTGGTGCTGCCTCCGCCATGAGCAACCCACACATGGCCGTTCGTATCAACCGCCAAGCCCTGGGAACCGTAATTGCCATGAAAATGCAAAATTGTGGCCCCATATTGGTTGGTGACCGGCACGCCATTTGTACGCCAGCGGAATACATATTCACCACCGGTTGTCTGCCAGATGTACGGATGTACAGGGTCAACTGCTACACCGTACGCACCCACACCCGGATAAAGCACAAACCAGTTGGTGCCCTCAACCGGAGGATAGTTGGTAGGAGGCATCAACCAAACCATCCTGCCTTGAGACCCTGCCGAATCCGTTGACCAAAGATTCCCCAACCTGTCAATTACTCCGCCATAACCGCCTGCATCCGGACTAAAAACTGAGCCCGGTACAGGTGCTGCAATCAACGAATTGACTTTTAGGTGCACCCTGTTCCCGGTTCCGCCCACCCAGATGTCGTTGAACTTGTCCACGGCGATTGTGCGTGTGCCGGTGCAGTGCACGCGCACGTACTCGGAAATCGCCTCGTCCTCCGCTGAGGAAACACCGCCCTCAGAGTCAACGCCGCCTTCGTTATCCCAAGGCAAAATGTTGGCCAACCCGCGCGAGGTGCGGATGAACCCGTCGCCGTCGCGGTCAATGCAAGTGTTGTATGTGGCATTGCTCAAGGCGACGTACTGGCCTTGTGGGTTGGGCACGTAATTCGTGCCGATTTTGTCGAACCGGCTTCCGCCAATGATCAGGCCAATGCGCGTGATCGAGCCGTAGTTGGTCCCTTTAATAGCCAGGGAATCCGCCCGGTTGGCCACCCACACATTGCCAAACAGGTCCACCGTAGTGCGAGACGGTTGCGGGCCTTCACCGCTGTCGCCACTGTAGGTCAAGCCCGCTGGTGTGGTGCGATACTCCCCCACCACCTGCCCGTTGGTGGTGTTGATGCGGGCGACGGTGCCGCGCCCCGAGCAGGCCACGGCGATGAACGGGAACTGCGGCGGTAGGTTGCTTGTGAACTGCACCTGGCCGTCGCCTGTGCCTTGCACAGCTTCAAGCCCCATCATTGTGCCCTGCCTGAAATCGGCGACCGTGGTGTATGTGTACTGATACTGTTCGAGTATCCAGCCGGTAGCCGCACCACGCGCAGGATCAATTTCGTACCCGGCATCACCGCGCAATCTCAGCGTGGCCGTTTCCGCGCCTTCAGTGTGTGAATCCGGCACAGCCGTCAGGGTTAACTCGACTGCCCGCTGGCCGGGCGAAAATGTTACCGTGACATTTGTGCCGATGATGGTTGCCGGTGCAAGCGAGTAATCAACCGCATACGTTGCCGTGCCCGAAAGACCGCATCGCACCTGCAGCGGCCAGCTCACATACCCGCCGAGCCGACTCAATCTGAACCGCGCAGTATTGGTCGGGTACTGCTCGATTGCCACAGAATCAATCACACTGAGCCCAACCAGCGGCACAAGCCGGTCGTCAGCCGGATCATTCGGGTCGGTGTGCGTGACCAAGCGCTCGAAGGCATCCGACAACCCGCCCCCGTCGCTGTCGTTGGTCCGGCCAAGCCGAAAATACCCATGCGGTGCGGCGAGGTTTGTAACCGTCAAGTTGGTTTGCCCTGGCAACGTGCGCAACAGCCATTGCCAATTTGTCAGGTTCAACCCTGTCACGTTTGGGCTGAGGTTGGTTGTGGCAAACAGGTCATAGACACCATTGGTTTCGGGCGTGTGCACCACAAACACGCCGGTTTGGTTTGTGACAACGCGCATCTCAAGCCACAGCACATTGCTCGGGTAACCCCAGCCGGTCGGTTCCGCGCCACCACCTTCGTCCTCCTGTTCCTCGCCATCGCCCGGCACGGGCGGGCCACTTTCAGGTGCGCTGGTCAAACCAAGCTCTCGTTCAGCCGCTTTCAGCGTGGCTTCGATCTCGGCCAGTTCGGCGTAATCCACCGTTCGATCGTCAACAATGAACGTGCCCGCATTGTCAACGGGATAAACCGAAAGGTTGAACTCGAATGCGAGCGGGGGCAAAAACGGCTAGGGCGGTTCATCTTTCTTGAGCAACCAGAACGTGCCTGAGTGCGGGAGCCTCTCGACCGGCACCGGCTTGATCTTTTCGAGCAGGCTGACCAGTTCAGGTTCAGTCTCGAGTATGCTCTTGCCTCTCAGGTTTGTGCTCAGCCACAAACCGCAACCGGCTATAGTCACCACCGCAGCCGCACGTGCAATGTTTTGCAGGTTCATGCTCGCATGCAATCCACGGGCGAAACCACAGCCCGATAATGACGTTGCCTTTTTATACAAGTTCAGCCCAAATCGCACGCCCAAACTTTGTACCCGACCCGAATCTTTAGCGAGTGATTTGGCACGGTTGTTGCCAAGAAGTTTGTCTGGCCCAAAACGCACCCTGGTGCCCGCTAAAGCGGCAGTCACACTCCAGAAACGGGGAATTTTACCTCTCCAAAGCGCCAAACGCACCACGCCCAGACCAATAAACCACAGTTGGCTTGATGCCAAAGCCGGCTCCAGACAAAGCCCCGCCGTCCAGTCCACTTGGGCTGGTGCTCCTCAGACAGACTCAACAGCCTCCGAGCCGTAACCCAAATCCCGCCTAACAGGCGGGACAGATGAAAATGAATCCACCAGCTCGAACATCGGCCGGCCAACACCACGCCTCGGCACCCAACGCGCAATGTACAACCGCCACCAACCAAGCCATCCGGCAGGCACACACACCCGCGCCCGGCGATACCGCGCATGCCGACTGACCACCACAGGCACCGTCAACACATGTCGCACCATGCTCCGCACACGCCAGCCTTGCGCATCATCAGGCAGCTCCATCACCCGCAGCGCCACCAGGATGTTGTAGGCCAATGTCGCTATCGCGTAGAACATCTGGTTGGCAATCAGTTCCAAACATGGCGGATGGTGCAGGTCCAAATCACTGAGCAGTTGGCTGAAACACTGCTCCTTGGCGCCTTTGAGTGCGTGCCGCTCGAACACCGCCTCTGCACTGGCTGCCTCTGCCGGTTCGCACATCACAAACCCATAGCTGTAAAGGGAGTAGAAATAATTTTGTGTCAAATGCAGTCTGAGAATGAAACCATCAACAAAAACAATTGAGGAGAAAGAATGCCGGACGGGTGTCCGCCGTTTCTTTCCCCTCGCCATTAGCATCCCGCATTTGCGGGACAAACTAATATGCCTGCACAAACTAATAACCACCACATTGCCTTGCAAGACCGATTCCAAGAACTGTTGGCCCAATTTAGCACAGCTTCGCCTCTGGCAGCCTGGCTGTCCCCGCCAGACCTGCAAGCCTTCCTACAAGCCGGGCTGTCGCAACTGCTACAGACAGCTCTGGAGGCCGAACGGCAGTTTTACTTGGAACAACAACCCGCAGACCGGGCCAACGGCTTCGCTCAGCCGCGCACACTGCATATGGGCACAACTCCCATCCACATCCAAATCCCACGCACCCGCCAGAGCTTTTACCCGGCGCTGCTGACCAAATACCAACGCTACCTGCCACAGGCCTATGAGCATCTGCTCCACAACATCCTGCTGGGCGCCAGAAGCTTCAAAGCCGCACTGGCCACCATGCAGGCTCTGGGGTTGAGTTATGCGCCTGAGCAATTGCAAACACTGCTGGATCAAATCCACAACCAAGCCAAAACCTTCTTCTCCAGACCACTGCACCCGGATTGGCTGTTTGTGTTTGCCGACGCCAAAATCATCCACCTTGCAGACGAGCACGATCAGGTCAGAACTGCCGTGCATTTCCTGGTGGTCGGCGTGGACACTGAGGGCCGGAAGGAAATCTTGACCGCCGCCGTCTTCTGGGGCAACGAAGTCTTGGAAGCCTGGCGAGCGGTGCTCGTTGACTTGAAAAACCGCGGGCTGACACGCCTGCTGTTGCTGGTTACCGACGACTTTGGAGGCCTGGCCCCACTGCTCAACGGGCTTTTCCCAAACAGCGATCACCAGCTTTGCACCGTGCACATGCTCCGCAATGCACAGCGTCATCTCAGCCCCGAAGATTACCAGGCCTTCCGCCAGGGCTGGCAGGAAATCTGTGCCGCTGCCAGCTTCGAAGTCGCCAAAACAAAACTGCTCCAACTGCTGGACACTCTGCGCCCAAAAAACAAGGCCTACGTCGCTCACCTGCAAACCCGCGCAGACCAATACCTGGCTTTCATGAAATACCCTCCGGGCCTGCGCCCACACCTGCGCTCCACAAACCTGCTCCCGCAATGGCGGGACCTCAACAACCAGATCGAGACCTTGCGCAGAAACGCCGGTGGCCATTTCCATTCACAGCGCGAGGCTCTGATCAAGATCAAACTGTTGACCGACCGACTCTATGAGACCAGATGGAAACATCCAAACCCGATCCCGCCTCTGAGGCGGGACACATGCGGCAGTGTTGACCCAAATGTTCCGCCAACGATTCGAGTCGGAACTAAACCCTCAATCCTTTCTGACACAAAATTATTGACAACGACCGAACCAGCGCCAAGCGCACCTCGATGTAACGGCCATTGACGCCGGTGAATGGCACGTTGTTGCTCACCGCCACAAACGGTTCATTGGCGAGAGCCAAGCGATCATCGCTGGCGCGGACATAAACTTCCATCGCGCACCCAGCGGGCAGGCTGTTGCTCCAGGTAAGCTTCTGCCACACCTGATTCCATCGGCCCGAATCATGGATCACCATCCAATAGCCTTTCAATGGTTGGAGTGTGGGGTTGACGACCCGGTTGTTGAACTCAGCCTGCTTGCCGTGTAACTTCAGTTCGTGGCGCAGACAGGTCATGGCGCACGAGTTGTCATGGGCGATCAACGCAAAGGCGCAAAGTGGCAAAGGCGCAAGGAACGAAGGACTTGCATCGCAGTTGGACTCACGCAAAAACTCATTACTTGTATGGAACAGGCATGCACACCCCTCGGTGTCTTGGCATCTTTGCGTCTTGGCGTTAAATGCACTTGGCGGTTTTGCGTTCACAACTTTCGCCTACGGATGAATTTGCGTATGCCAAGCGCCAGCACGCCCAGCCCCAGCAATGCGTAAACGCTCGGTTCAGGCACCCAGACCAAGTTATCCATCGCCCAAGCCGGGGAGGGGATTTCCACCCGCACCAGCCCGTGGCCAAAATCCGGGCCAAAAGTGAACCTCTGAAACGCGCTGCTACCGCCGCCGCCGACGGTGAAGGTCTGGCTGACCATCGAGCCGTCGGCCCGGAAGCCGTTGAAGGTGATGTCAACGGGCGACAGCGACGGCGCCACCGGATCGGCCAGGTCAACCGACACCAACCCAAACGGCGCGCCGTTGAGGAATGACCTGCCTGAAGAAGCGGCGTTCGTCCAAGCGAAAACAACATACTGCGGGATGCCGAGGGTACTTGTAAACGCGACGTATGGCGTGCCGTTATGCGGGTACCCGGCTGGCCCGGTTGCCCCGACGTGCATAACGTCATCATGTGGGTCCGGGGGGTATGGGTTCACCCGAAACGACATTACCTCAAACTGGCCAAGCGAAAGGTAAGATACCCCATCGTTGGCCCATGGATAATTGAAAGTGACGGTTCCCTGAGCCTGAGCCGCGATTCCGCTGGGCAAAAGAAAAGCAACCGCGGATGATATTGTTATGCTTGTGAGCATTTTCATAATCACTACCTATCAAAGTTTCTTGCACTTCATTACTGATAGAAGAACTGCAAACTCCAAGAGTCTTGAAGCACACCGGTCTGCCCAATCTTGTCATCGTAGATGAAAAGCTGCCAGACACCGTTTGGATCCGTTCCAAGCAAGTCATTCAGCTCAGTTGAGTATGGCCCTTGAGGCGCGCCCGGGACTTGGGTTTCCTGGTCGCCATAATTCTTGGGCGTGTAATGTGACGTCCAATCTGAGGGTATCGCATCGGTTTCGGGCGGGTAGGGATAGCCCTGCCACCACGGATGGAACACCAGCGTGGCATTCGTCACGGCGGACGAGCCACCGGCGTCCGACATGAGCATGATCTTCGCCCCCGACGGGCTGACCAGCAGGATGTCCAGGTCCGCCGGACAGGCGTGCCGCAGGTTGCGCAACACCACTTCCACCCGGCTCAGCCCGTTGGTCGGCTCGCCCCGCACATGGATCGTGGCCGGATAGCGCGACGCCGGCCCCATCGTGTTGGTCGCGCTGCCCGGCAACGTGATCGCCAGTGGATACACCGACAAGGTCGCCGGCCCCAGTTCCAGGGTTTCGCCCGCCGCGTTGCTCACCGACAGGCGCACCTGCGACCAGTCCTCCCACGGGTCGGCGTTGGTCCAGGCCAAGTACCAGTCGTTGACCCCGGCCAGCGGCTCGAATTGCTGACTCCACGGATACCGCACCGACCAACGATACGTCACCGGTTGCGGCCCGTCCAACAGCACAAAGAACCAGGCTGTGTCGCAGCCCGGTGTGTGGCAGTTGCCTCGCTCTTTCAACGCCAAGGTGCAAAGACGCCAAGACCCAAAGAACCTGGCGTTGGAACGGCACCGCAAACCGCTGAAAGTCCCCACGGCTGAAGGAAACCGTTCTGGAACCCGCCTGACGCCGTTGCGCCTGGGCGTCGTGGCGTTAATTGGGACTGCCGATTGGAGGTTCACGACTGCCGGGGACGCAGACGGCGCCGCGCCGCCCAGGCCAACAGCCCAAGGCCGAGCAGGGCGGCACCGGCCGGCTCCGGAATCCAGACGAGGTTGTCCATGGCCCAGGCGGGGGATGGAATTTCCACCCGCACCAGCCCGTGGGCAAAGGCCGGGCCGAAGTAAACCCGCTGGAATGAGGAAGAACCGCCCCCGCCCACGGTGAAGGTCTGGCTGACCATCGAGCCGTCCCCCCGAAACCCGTTGAAGGTGATGTCAACGGGCGACAGCGACGGCGCCACCGGATCCGCCAGGTCCACCGAGATCAGACCGAAGGGCGCGCCGGCGGTGAAGTTGTGGTCGCCAAAACGAGCTGCGTTCGTCCGGGCGAACAGAACATACTGCGGGATGCCGAGGGTGTTGATGAATGCCGCGTAAGGACTGCCGTTGTGGGGGTGGCCAGCCGGACCGATGGCGCCAACATGCGTCACATTATTATGTGGTTGCGGTGGATAGGGGTTAACGCGGAAGGAAAACCCACCGTGGTACGCCAGCGAAAATTCGCTTATCCCGTTGTTAATCCACGGCTCGTTGAACGTAATAGTCCCTTGGGCGTTGGTGCTAGTGGGACTGTTGAGAACAAGCACGGAAACGCTCAAGAGCTTCGCGAGGGGTATCAGTTTCATGGCGCCCTCCTTTACTGGTCGTAATAGAACTTTAGCATCCAAGAATCTTGGAGCACTCCGGTTTGGCTCGTCTTGTCATCGTAGATGTAGAGACTCCAGACACCATTCGGATTTGCGCCATACAAGTCATTCAGGTCAACTGAATATGGTCCCGCTGGTGCCCCAGGTAACTGCGTCTCTTGATCGCCATAGTTGCTGGCTCTGTAATGCGATTCGTGATTCGATGGGATGGCACTGCTTTCAGGTGGGGCGGGGTGACCCTGCCAGTATGGATGAAACACCAGGGTGGCGTTGCT
>Ga0073932_1005396_pt1 | contig 13945 bp, 13 predicted proteins | sample DewCreD2012metaG_FD_76967 | JGI IMG/M metagenome (GOLD analysis project Ga0073932, IMG submission 76967) | Hot spring sediment bacterial and archeal communities from British Columbia, Canada, to study Microbial Dark Matter (Phase II) - Dewar... ... | reverse complement strand
CGCGCAACCGAAGGAACTGGCGGCGATGGTGGACGGCTTTTTGGCGAAAGCTCAGTCCACCGCGCCCGGCGAGGTGGTTGCGCTGGCTGCGCCGCACGCGGGCTATGTCTATTCCGGCGCGGTAGCGGCGCACGGATACGCTTTGGTGCGCGGGAAGAAGTATGACCGCGTGGTGGTGATCTCTCCGTCCCATGTGGATGCGTTTCGTTTCGGCGCAGTCTTCGATGGCGCGGCGTATGCGACGCCGCTTGGCCAGGTCGAGGTGGACAGCGAATTTGCGGGGCGGCTGGCGGCGGCGGGTTCGCAACTGAAGCTTTCGAGCCGGGGCCATGTGGTTTCCGGGCGCGGCGAGCATGCGCTCGAAGTGCAGTTGCCGTTTTTGCAGCGGGCGGTGGGGCAGTTCAAGCTCGTGCCCGTGGTCATGGGAGGCCAAGACTACGATCTTTGCCGCGATCTGGGCGTAGCTTTGGCGAAAACCGCCGCGGGTTCGGCCACGCTCATCGTGGCGAGTTCCGATTTATCTCACTTCCATCCTTACGAGGAAGCCAGGAAAATGGACCTCCGGACGCTCAAGGCGATGGAGGATTTCGACTATTTCTGCCTGAGCCACAATCTGGAGCGCCGCATTTGGGAAGCTTGCGGGGGCGGACCGGTGATTGCCGCGATGATGGCGGCGGAGCGGTTGGGAGCCAACCAGGCGCGGCTGCTGAAATATGCCAATTCGGGCGACACGGCCGGGGACCGGTGGAGCGTGGTGGGCTACGGCGCGGTGGCGTTCGTGCGCACCGGGAAGGAAGCGGAAGCGGAAACGTTTTCACTCAGTGAGGCCGACCAGGGGACGCTGCTCGATCTCGCCCGCAAGTCCGTGGAATCCGCCGTCAGGGACCGCAAACGGTATCACGCGCCACAGGCAGCGTCAGAGGCGCTGAACGTTCCGCGGGCGGTTTTCGTGACCATCAAGAAGCAAGGCGGCTTGCGCGGGTGCATAGGAAGCTACGCGCCGGTGGAACCGCTCGCCGAGGCGGTTTGCCAGTCCGCCGTGTCGGCGGCGTTGAGGGACTCGCGCTTCGCTCCGGTGACGGTGAAGGAACTGGCGGAGCTGGAGTACGAGATCTCGGTATTATCCCCGTTGCGAAGGGTGCTGGATCCGGAAACCATTCGGATTGGGCGCGACGGGCTCTTGATTAAGCGCGGGCGGTCGGAGGGTCTGCTGCTGCCGCAGGTGCCCGTTGAGCAGAAATGGGACCGGGAGACTTTCCTGTCTTATGCGTGTTTGAAGGCGGGGCTCGACAAGGCGGCGTGGAAGGACGAGAGGACGGACCTCTTTCGTTTTTCGGCTTTGGTCATTCATGAGCGGCGCGGTGCGGCTCCATGATTAGGCGCGCTTGAGGCTACCTTTTGGCCGAGACGAAGGCCCACCAGGCGGGAGCCACATTGAGGGCTGCTACCAGGACCGCGGTCCAGAGGAATCCACAAACAGGAACAATGGCGCTGGCGGCGAGAAGCGCTCCTCCGCAGGCGCCGGCCAGGTCAGCGGCATAGAGGGCGCCGGGACGCGCGTCTGCGTCCCCCCGGGCGGCGTCGAGCCGCGCAGCCACCGGAAATTGGAATCCAGCCAGCAGACCGCACAGGGCTATCGCCAGTCCGAACACCCACGGCTGCCGGAGGACAGTCACAGCCGCGAACGCAGCCGGACCAACCACCAGCACTGCGGCTTGCAACCATGCGAGGCGCTTACGGTCCCTCCTTCCCGGCGCGCGCAGTCCGAGAGCCGCTCCGGCGGCCATCCCTGCCATGAACGCGGCCATGAGAACAGCGATGTCTCTGTAAAGAGATCCACGAACCGACTGGAAAGCAGCCACCAACAACACTTGCAAGACCATCACCGAAAGTCCGGTCGCCCCGGCGCACACCACCGGAGCGCCTCTCCGGAACACTCCGCCGAGCACGGCGGCCAACAGCGCCCCCATGGCCAGAGCGGCGCCGGCCATCCACGGGCCAAACGAACCGGCGCGGGCGCCCCATGCGAGAGCCTCGAGGTGCGTGGCGACGGGGCGGAAATCGCGGTTCACCGGGGCGTGGCCTTCAAGCCGGGACTCAAGAGCGCGCATCCGTTCGGGGGTCACGCGAAATGGCAGCATGTGCTCGCCGAGGTACTGCAATTCAATGCGCCGCGCCGACAGTCTGGCGAGCAATGCGGGCGCGGAGAGCGCGGGTTCGGCCGCCTCCCGCAAGCCGAGCAGGTGAACGGAGTCGCCCGGCAGCGCCGCCACGCGCGGGAAGGCATCGCCGAGGGACGCAGCCACGGAACGCAGCACGGCGGCGCGGGCTTCGCCAATGAAATTCTCGCCGCCCGGCAGGCGCACTGAGAGCGCTCCGGCGGGGGTCAGCCGGGCACGCGCTTGGTGAAAAAACTCCGCCGTGTAAAACCGGTTCAACATTAAGGTGGCGGGAGCCGGGAGATTGAGAACGATTACGTCGTAAGAGTCCCGCATCGCCCGCAAGAACGCGCGCCCGTCAGCGGCATGGACTCGAATGCGGGAATCGGAGAGCATTCTTTGCCAGACACTGGCGAAGTGGGAGCGGGCAAGCTCAAAAACAGTGGAATCTAATTCGACGTAATCCAGGCTCGATATCGTGGGGTGCCGCGCGGCTTCCAGCACGCCGCCCTGCAAACCTCCACCTAACAACAATACTCTTGATGGGGCTGGGTGTTGCGAGAGCGCAAGATGAACGGATTCCTCCGCCGACTGCGGGTCGGGATAAAGGAGGAGCAGAGAGCCGCTTTCCAAGATGCTCAGTGAGCCTTCACGTTCGAGCGCCGCGAGGCTGCCATAAGGGGAATGGCGGACCTCGCGCATGGTGAAGCCGGGATAGAGGCGCCCGGTCAGATACTGATCAAATGCCGCTCCTTCCATCCAACCGGCGCCGGCGGCGATAACGGCGAGGGCGGCCAGCGCAGCCCGAAGGCCCCGTCTTTCAGCAAACGCCGCCGCGGCGCCCGCCAGAAGAGCCGCACCCATGCCCGCCATGGCCAGAGGCGCGAACCGGCCTAACAGCACGAGGCTCGTCAAGAGTCCCCCAGCGCACGCTCCGGCGGCTTCGAGCATATAAGCTCGGGACAGACTCACGCCACCGGCGGCGCCGCCCAGCCTCACCACGATGGCGAACACCCGGCCCGAAGGAAAGGCGAACAGAGCGGTGGCGACCACCGCCGCCAGAGTAATCTGCGCCGGGACGGGCACTTCACCCGGCGTCAACCCAAAAGCAAGCCGGCACAACCGCGCGGCCGTTACGGAAGCCACGAAGCCAGCGGCCATCAGAAGAAGCCAACGCGCAAGGCGAGGCCCGCCGCCCAGACTCAACCCGCTGCCGAGCGCAGTCCAGGCAAGCCACGCGGCGAGCATGATGCCGATGAACGGCTCATTACACCCTAGGGCGAAAATGAGTTCGCGCAGCAACAGCACTTGGGCGGCAAGCGCAACGAACCCGGCCACAAAGATCGTGGCGCTCCAGCGGAAGCTGCGTTCACAGGGTGAGGACCCGGGTGGGGACATTTTCGAAGTCGGCGCGGCCTGCGCCCCGCGCAGCGGCCAGGCGCAAGTAAGGCAGGCGCCCTACGTCCAGTTGAAAGAACCGCGCCGCCGCCCAGGCGTCCGCTGCGACCGGGTCGACGCTTGCGGCTACGGTCTGAAACAGGCGCGTGTCGCCCACGCTGCCGCCGGAAGGGCCATTGCGGATGAGGACCCGCCACGCGTCGATGACCGTGACGGTGGGGCGAAGAAAGTCAATCAAATCGGCAAGGCTTTCGTGTATGCGCTGGTGCAAGCGCCGCCGGACGCCGCCGATGACGCCATAGAGATTTTTGATTCCCAGCGTGACCCCGGTCAGGCTGTGGTGCTTGGCCACGGGCACGTTGATCAGCTTGTCCGCTTCCAGGAAAGGCCGCAGGACGGGCCAAGCATCGAGGACTTCGCCCCGAAGGTTGACTTCCCGGAAGAGACGCTGCTCGGGGTATACGAGAGCGCCGCCCGCCGCCCGCGCCGCCGCGGCTATGCCGCTGCGTTCGTATGCGGAGCGCGCGTCGCTCACCGGCACGTCCGCCACCAGGACGGACTTCGCTCCCGCCTCGCGGCACAGCCGCACCAACTCCCCGACGACCTCCGGATTGGTGTTCGCCGCCTGCTCGGGCGAGCGGTCCCAAGCGGCGTTAGGCTTGATCACCACGGCATCGCCTTGAGTGATGAACCGGCGGATTCCTCCCAGCGCGTCGATCGCCGCCCGTACGGCAGGACCCGGCGCGGAAGCGGTGACCACGGCGAGCGAGGGGAAGCGGGTATCGAGAGGAACTGTGAGGTTCCTGCGCACCGCCGGCGGCGCCGCCTCAGGCTCGGACGGCTGGCGCCGGGAGAGCCACCACGCCAAACCGCCCGCCGCCGCTGCCGCGCCCGAGGCGCGCGTGAGGTTCCCCATCATCTGCCGCCGGGTTGATTCACGGTCCGCCATAGCCGCGTGGCCAGACTCAGTATAACGCGCCGAGGCCGGGACGCTGCGAAAGACAGCGTTAAGGGTTGAGACTGAAGCTCCGGTTGCGAATCTTTCTGGAGATCTGGTAGGGTCATGGGGATTGAGCGGCTCAGATTGGGAGGATTTCGGGAACGAACTCGAACCGTTTCGGCGGAATTGGTTGTGGCGCCATTGTGCCGACGCGGTGAACCGTAAGGCGCTGGCGCAATGGGTGCAGGGCGAATGGGGGGTGGTGCTCAAGACGGACGCCTTCGATGAAGCGGTGGGGGCGGGCGTCATGGATTTGTTCAAGCCGAGCGCGGAGAGTTTCGTGCTGATGGACGTGTCTACAAGCTTGCTGGCGAGCCTGCGGCGGCGGGCCCCCGACGCGCAGGTGGTCAGCGCGGATGTGCGCCGCTTGCCTTTCACCGCCGGCGCCTGCGATGGAGTAGTCTCGCTATCGACGCTCGATCACTTCGAAAGCCGGGAGGAGATCCGGTCGTCCTTGCGGGAAATCCACCGCGTACTAAGACCGGGCGGGCATCTGTGGATCACGCTCGATAATCTTGCCAACCCGGCGGTGTGGCTGCGAAATCATCTTTCGCCGGGCTTTCGTGAGAAAACAGGATTGACGCCGTACTTCGTGGGCGCCGCTTGCGGTCCGCGCGCGTTCCGCAAACTCCTGGAGGAAGCGGGGTTCCGGGTGAACGAGATGCGCGCCATTTTGCATGCGCCGCGCGTGCTCGCCATACCGGCGTGCGCCGCGCTGAGCCGGCGGCACCCGGGCAGGCTGCATGCCGCCGTGGCGCCTTTCCTGTTGGCTTTTGAATGGTTGGACCGTCTGCCGGTGCGTTGGCTTACCGGCCACTTCCTGGCAGCCCATGCCGTAAGGGAGCGGGCGTGGCTGGACCAACGGTAGCTGCCGGCGTCAAGTGTAACTCCGGCACGCACAGGGTTCCTTTCGATATAGGCCATCCGGAAACGGTGCATTGTGTTCCTGTCCCGGTTTTGGTCTGATGGAGGGTACGGGTATGCGCGCGATCAGTGTTGTTCTCTTGTCGGCAGCCGCGGTGATGGCGGCTGACCAGGATTTTAATGGACGTTGGACGATCAAGGTGGAAGGCTACACCGCCCGCGTGTGGTGGCTGGAAGTCAACGGGGCTGGCACGCCCAATCCCACTGGAAAATTCGTTGGCGCTCCGGGCGGCGATATGGACGTCATTCCCGAAATGAAGATCGCTGGCGGCGAATTGCGCTTTTACATGAATAAGCGCTATGTCAGGGACGCCAAGGGTCCCACCCAACCGCGCGGCGTATATGCGGCGAAGTTGCAGGACGGAAAGCTGATCGGAGAATTCTGGGTGGAAGGGCGCGAGAATGCTCCCCGAACCAAATGGGTGGGCACGCGGGCGCCCGTCATCACCGATAAAGACGACGGCACATGGAAGCCGGCTCGTCCGGTGAAGCTCTTTAACGGCAAAGATCTCAGCGGATGGCTTCCCATCATCGAAGGCAAAGAACTTGGCTGGACGGTGGAGAACGGCATCATGAAGAACATCGCCGGCGCCAATAACCTCAAGTCAGCCGAGAAATTCTGGAATTTCGATTTGCATGTGGAATTCCGCCTCGGTCCGAAGACCAACAGCGGCATCGGGCTGCGGGGGCGGTACGAAATTCAAGTCCTGGAAGATTACGGCAGGGAGCCCAACACGCACTCCGCGGGGGCTTTGTACAGCCGCATCGCGCCACGGGTGAACGCGAGCAAACCGGCGGGCGAGTGGCAGACCTACGACATCCGGCTGATCGGGCGCACCTTAACGGTGGTGTTCAACGGGGTGAAGATTCTCGACAAAGTGGAGGTCGAAGGCTTCACCGCCATGGCGCACGACGCCGACGAGGGACTGCCGGGACCGATATCCATTCAGGGCGACCACGGTCCCATCGAGATCCGCGACATCACGGTCACGCCGCTCGTGCGGAAGTGAAGGTCCGGCTTATTTGATCTCGAGGATCTCTTTTTCCTTCAGCTTGGCCATCTGGTCAAGCTTGGCGATGTGGGCGTCGGTCAGCTTTTGGACTTCGTCCAGCGCACGGCGCTCATCGTCTTCGCTGATCAGCTTGTCCTTGAGCAACTTCTTCAAGGCTTCGTTCGCATCCCGCCGGATATTGCGCATCGCCACGCGGTGATCTTCCGCGATGTGGTGAAGCTTTTTGACCAACTCCTTGCGCCGCTCTTCAGTCAGCGGAGGCACCGGGACGCGGATGATCTTGCCGTCGTTGGAGGGATTTAGCCCCAGATCGGAGGCGCGGATCGCCTTTTCAATGGCGCCGATCATGGAGATGTCCCACGGCTGGACGGTGATCATGGAAGGCTCGGGAACGTGCAGCGTACCCACCTGATTGAGCGGCGTCGGCGTGCCGTAGTAATCCACGCGAATGCCGTCGAGCAGGTTTACCGAAGCGCGCCCGGTGCGAATGGAAGCCATTTCGTGCTGCAAGTCGGCGATCGCCTTTTCCATGCGCGTCTTGGCGTTGGCTTGCACGTCCTTGACGCTTTGAAACGTATTGCTCGGCTGTTGTCCTGATTTCATTGAGGCATCATCTCCGTGTGAACAACGCTATTTAATGGATCAGCGTGCCAACCGGCTCACCCATTGTCATTCGCATTATATTCCCTGGCACGTTGAGGTTGAAAACGACCACCGGCAAGCCATTGTCGCGGCACATGGCGACGGCGGAACCGTCCATGACCTGCAATCCCCGGCTCAAAAATTCCTGGTAGCTGATTTCCGGGAACAACACCGCGTCGGCGTGCTTGAGGGGATCTTTGTCATAGACGCCGTCCACGCGAGTGGCTTTGGCGAACACCTCGGCGCGAAGCTCGAGAGCGCGCAACGACGCTCCGGTGTCGGTGGAAAAGTAAGGATTGGAAGTGCCGCCGGCGCAGATGACGACACGCCCCTTTTCGAGGTGGCGCAACGCGCGGCGGACGTAATACGGCTCGCACACCTGGTTCACGTGGATGGCGCTCATGACGCGCGTCACGACGCCCGCACGCTCCAGTTGATCCTGAAGGGCGAGGGCGTTCATCACGGTGGCGAGCATCCCCATCTGATCGGCGGTGACGCGGTTCATGTCGCCGGGGGCGGTGATGCCGCGGAAGAAATTCCCGCCTCCCACCACCACGCCCACGGAAACGCCGGCGGCTGAAACCTCGGCGATCTCCGACGCAAGCGACGCTACGCGCCGCGAGTCGATGCCGAACGAGCTGGCGCCCGCCATGACCTCGCCGGAGAGTTTCAAGAGGATGCGCTGATACTTGGGCATGGCCGGCTCCGCGGCTCTTGAGCCGCCAACAACGTTATTGGGCTGGTTCAGCCTGTCCTTGGGGCGCGCTTTCGCCGACCTTAAAACGGACGAAACGCGACACCGCGATGTTTTCCTTGATCGTGGCGATGCGCCCCGCGATCAACTGCCCCACGGTCAGCGTATTGTCCTTGATAAAGGGCTGCTCGTAAAGGCAGATTTCTTCATAGAACTTGGCGAGGCGCCCTTCCACCACCTTGTCAACGATCTTTTCCGGCTTGCCTTCGGCGAGCGCGCGGGCGCGCTGGATCTCCTTTTCCTTCTCGAGCACTTCCGCGGTCACGTCCTCTTTGCGGATGAACTTCGGATCGGCCGCCGCAATCTGCATGGCGATGTCATGAACGAGCCGCTGAAACTCCTCGTTGCGCGCCACGAAGTCGGTCTCACAATTGACTTCCACCATGACGCCCAACTGGGCGCCCGGATGCACATAAGTGCCGATGACGCCGCAACGGGTGGCGCGCCCGGCCTTCTTGGCGGCCGAGGCCAAGCCGCGCTTCCGGAGGACCACTTCGGCTTCGGCAAGGTCGCCTTTGGCCTCTAGGAGAGCGCTCTTGCACTCCATCATGCCCGCGCCTGTGCGCTCGCGGAGCTCTTTTACAAGTTGTGCGGTGATTTCCGCCATATTCTTCCTGTTCCTGGTTGGTTTGGAATCTCTGTTTTACAACGTCCCGGCCGGAGCGGTGTCGCCGGCTTCGGGTTCGCTCTTCTTAGGCAGCGAAACGCTCGGCAGGTCTTCGTCCGGCATGCTTTCCTGCATGAGCTGCTCGGCGAATTCCGGCGCTAGGTAGTGCGCGTGCTGGCTGAGGTCGACCTCGGTCACCACTTCTTCGGCCACGATGCGCTCGGCGGCGAACTCCTGCTCGGTAGCGAGGGCGCGGCCTTCAATCACCGCATCGGCGATCTTGTTCGTGAAAAGCCGGATGGCCCTCAAGGCGTCGTCGTTGCCGGGGATGACCCAATCGACCAAGTCAGGATCGCAATTGGTGTCCACCACCGCCACCACGGGAATGCCCAACCGGCGCGCTTCCGCCACCGCGATGGCTTCCTTGTTGGAATCGATGACAAACAGCAAATCGGGCAAGCCGGGCATCTCTTTGATTCCGGCGAGGTTCTGCTGGAGGTGCTTGCGCTCGCGCTCCAGCCCGATGATTTCCTTTTTGGTGCGGTTGCCCCAATCGCCGGCTTCGGCCATGGCGTCGAGTTCCTTGAGGCGCTTGATGGAGCGTTGCACCGTTTGATAATTCGTAAGCAGTCCGCCCAGCCACCGCTGGTTGACGTAGTACTGCCCGCAACGCGTGGCTTCTTCAGCGATGGCTTCCTGCGCCTGGCGCTTGGTGCCGACGAATAACACCGTCTTGCCCTGCCGCGCCATCTCGCCCACATACTGCATGGCGTCCTTGAAGAGCTTGAGGGTTTTCTGGAGATCTATGATGTAGATCCCGTTGCGTTCCCCGAAGATGTATTCTTTCATCTTCGGATTCCAGCGCTTGGTCTGGTGCCCGAAGTGAACGCCGGCTTCGAGCAATTCCTTCATCGAAATGCTAGGCAAAAATCCTCCTTGTGGCGGATGGTTGTTTCAGGCGATCCCGCACGCGGCCCAAACGAGATTTGCGTCGCGGGACAAAACGTTGCGTGAAAGAGCGGACGCCGCGGCGCCGCCCCAACCCTGCCGCTAGCGCTTAGAGAACTGGAAGCGGCGGCGAGCCCCAGCCTGTCCATACTTCTTCCGCTCGTGCGCGCGCGGGTCGCGCGTAAGCATCTTCAATTCCTTAAGTTTGGCGCGCAACTCGGCGTTGAACTCCACCAGGGCGCGGGCGATGCCGAGCCGGGCAGCTCCCGCTTGCCCGCTGAATCCTCCGCCCGAAGCAAGAATCAGCACATCGAACTTGTCGGCCGTCTCTGTGGCGAGCAGAGGCTGCCGCACCAGCGCGCGCGAGGTCTCGGCCGGGAAGTACTCCTCAAAACCCCTGCCGTTGACCTTAATGACGCCTTTTCCAGGCCGGAGAAACACCCGCGCCACGGACGTCTTCCGGCGGCCGGTTCCTAAATACTGAACGAGATTGCTAGGCACTCGAATCCCTCTCTAAATTCCTTTGGCGGCGCGGCTCACGGCGCTCACAGGGCCAGCTCCACAGGCTTCTGCGCCTGATGGGGATGGCGGTCGCCGGCGTAAACTTTCAGCTTGCGGGCCATATGCTTCCCCAGTTTGCTCTTGGGCAGCATGCCCTGCACGGCCAGTTCGACCATCCGCTCCGGACGGGTGGCGCGCAACTTGCGCGCGCTGATCTCTTTCAATCCCCCGGGGTATCCGGAGTGATGGCGGTAGATCTTCTGGTTCTCTTTGTCGCCGGTGAGGCGGACGCGAGCTGCGTTGATGATGATGACGTGATCGCCGGTATCGAGAAACGGCGTGTAACAGGGCTTGGTCTTGCCCATCAAAATCTTGGCGGCTTCCGATGCGACTCTGCCGAGGACCTTGTCAGCGGCGTCAATGACGTGCCAGTTGCGGGCAATGGCGTCCCCGGACGGAACTGGGGTTTTCATGAGACAGACTTTCTCCCGAAGGATCTCGCAAAACAACCAGGATACCGAAACCTGAGCCGGCTGTCAAACCCGAGGGCTGCGCGATCGGTCGCAACTTATTGGGTTTGATGGGCTTTGCGCCTCGCGCGATGGCCTGCGCGGCAGCCGCGCGGAGAGGCCGGCACAGGGCCGCAGAGGGACCTTAAGACGGTCAAGATCGCCTCCTCAGGGCCGATAAGCAAAGCCGGAGGCTGGTGTAGCCGGACACATGTTCGTCATCATCGGGTTGGTGGTCGTATTCGGGTCGATCGTCGGGGGGTATTTGATGGAACACGGCAATCTCCGTGTTCTGTTCCAACCCGCCGAACTGGTGATCATCGGAGGCGCCGCCGCCGGGACCGTGTTGATTGCCAATCCGCTTCACATTTTGAAAGGAATCGCCGCCGGACTTTTGGGAACCCTGAAAGGGAGCCCCTACACGACGGCGCGCTATCTCGAAACTCTGAAAATGCTGAACGACCTGTTCACCCACGGGCGGCGCAGCGGGCTGGCGAAGCTGGAAACGGACGTCGAGGAGCCGGCCAAGAGTCCGGTGTTCACGAAGTACCCCGCCTTCCTGGCCGACCACCACGCTCTGGCTTTCCTGTGCGATACGTTGCGCGTGGCGGTGAGCGCGGGCGCGAGTCCCCACGATCTTGATCAACTCATGGAACTCGACATGGAGGTGCACCACCACGAAGCGGGGAGGCCGGCGGCGGCGCTCACCACCGTCGCCGATTCCCTGCCGGGCTTGGGCATCGTGGCGGCGGTGCTGGGCGTGGTGATCACGATGGGCGCCCTCGGCGGACCTCCGGAGGAGATCGGGCACAAGGTGGCCGCGGCGCTGGTAGGCACTTTTCTCGGCATCCTGATGTGCTATGGCATGTTTGGCCCTCTCGCTTCCAATATGGCGAAGCAGGCGGAAGCGGAAAGCCAATATCTGGCCTGCATCCGCATCGGCTTGGTGGCTTTCCTGAAAGGCGCCTCGCCGCTGATTGCGGCGGAGTTCGCCCGCCGCGCCATACCCTCTCACCTGCGGCCGAGTTTCAAAGAATTCGAAGCCGCTTGCAAGAATCGCGCCCCAGCGGCGCAAGCCGCCTGAGGAGACTATGCCGGATACGCCAGCGCCCATCATCATCAAGAAGAAAGTCGCCGGGCACGGCGGCCACCATGGCGGCGCGTGGAAGGTGGCCTACGCCGATTTCGTCACCGCCATGATGGCGCTGTTCATCGTCCTGTGGCTGATGAACAGCAGCAAAAAAGTGCAAGAGGCCGTGGGAGGATATTTCCGCGACCCCTCGGGCAAGGGCAAGATCAGCGGCAGCGGCATCGCGGGCAACGTGCCGGAGCCAAAGGACGACATGCAGTCGTTGAAGGAAAAGATTGAGGCCGCCATCCGGCAATTGCCGGAGTTTCAGCGGATCAAAGATCAAGTCATACTTACCATCACCGCCGAAGGTCTGCGGGTGGAACTGCTCGAAACCGAGAAAGGCATGTTTTTCGAACTTGGCAGCGCCAAGCCCACGCCTTCGGGCGAAAACATGCTCCAGCAACTGGCGGCGGAACTCGCCAAGTTGCCGAACCGGCTGCAAATCGAGGGCCACACCGACTCGCGCCCCTACGTGCGCGAAAACGGCTATTCCAACTGGGAGCTTTCGGCGGACCGGGCCAACGCCGCGCGCCGGCTGATGATGGAAGCCGGCGTGCGAAAGGACCAAGTGGCTCAAATCCGCGGCCTCGCCGACCAGCGGCTCCTCGTCCCCGAAGAACCGGAGTCTCCGTCGAATCGCCGTGTGTCGGTGCTCGTCCAGTACCTTGAGACGGCAAAGCCGCCCGATGAAGCCCGGCCGGGCGGCGCGGCGAAGGCCCACTAAAGGGTTACAATCCAGGGAAGGAGCCTGAACCATGACTCGCCGTACCTTTCTCGCCGCTGCCGCCGCCGGCGTGGCGCCCCGTCCCGCCCGCCCGAACGTGCTCATCATTCTGGCCGACGACCTCGGGTGGGCGGATGTCGGCTTTCACAAGAGTGAGATCCGCACGCCGAATCTCGACCGGCTGGCTTCGGAAGGGGTGCGATTTGGAAGGTTCTATTCCTTTCCGTTGTGTTCGCCGACGCGGTCGACTTTGATGACCGGGCGCTCGCCGATGCGCTTCGGCGTGGCTTACCGCGTCACACGCCCCTGGCTCGACTATGGTGCGCCGGCCACCTAGCCCTTTATGTCCGAATCCCTCCGCGCCGCCGGATACCAGACCGCCATTACCGGAAAGTGGCATCTCGGCCATTCGCGAAAAGCATTCATGCCGAACTCGCGCGGGTTTGACCACGCCTACGGCCACCTCAACGGGAACATCGACTATTACACGCACGAGCGAGAGGGCGGTCTTGACTGGCACCGCAATGGAGAAAGCATAGTGGAGGAAGGGTACTCGACGGACCTGATGGCCGCCGAAGCGATCCGCTTCATTGAGCGCCGGGACCGCAGCCGCCCGTTTTTCGTGTACCTGCCTTTCAATGCGCCGCACTCCCCGTTGCAGGCGCCGCAGGACCGGATCGCACGGTACGCTTCCATTCAAGACAAGAACCGGCGGGTGTTCGCCGCCATGGTCGACACTATGGACGACGCCATCGGCCGCGTGCTGGCGGCTTTGGACCGCGAGGGATTGAGGAACGACACTATCGTGCTTTTCTTCAGCGACAACGGAGGTCCCATCGGACTAGGCGCCCGGAACACGCCGCTGCGGGGCGCCAAAGGCTCTGTGTGGGAAGGCGGCACGCGCGTGCCCGCCGTGTTGCGCTGGCCGGGCAAGGTCAAAGCCGGACAGACGTCGCAGCAGGTGATTTCGGCGCTGGACGTTTTCCCAACCTTGGCGGCTGCCGCCGGGGTGAGGCCGGCAAACAAACTGCCGCTCGACGGCGTGAACCTGTGGCCGGAGATTTCGAGCGGCGGAAGACGCACGCGCGAGAATTTGCTGCTGGCGGTGGAAACCGGGCAATTCCTCCAATACGCGCTGCACCACAGAGAGTGGAAGCTGGTCCGCGAGATTCCCAAACAAGGCGGAGAGCCGGTGAATCACTTGTTCCGCATTGAAGAGGACATGGAAGAAAAGAACGACCTCGCGGCGAAGCACCCCGACGTGGTGAAGGACCTGGCGGCACGCATCGAGGCTTGGCGGCCGCTGTATCCGCCGGACGGCGTCAGGATGGCGGCTCGCCAACCTGACGGGTGGAAGGCGCCCGCTAAATGGGCAGAAGCGGCGCGGCGTTAGCAGGATCCTCAAAAAAGGGACTGCTGCCGCGGACCCTCTTGCCTCTGGGCTGATTTCTTGGCCCATAGAGCAGCAATGTCGTCGATGGCTTCATAGACGGTTCCGGCTACTCCTTTGCGGTTCCAACCCTGAGCCCTAGCGTGCCATGCAACGCGGCGGATTCCGTGCAAAGGAAGGATATCGAAGCGGACATGCAACCCGCGCACGGAACCCGCCCAATGGCCCTCCTCGACAACCGTCT
>Ga0073932_1005394_pt1 | contig 13946 bp, 11 predicted proteins | sample DewCreD2012metaG_FD_76967 | JGI IMG/M metagenome (GOLD analysis project Ga0073932, IMG submission 76967) | Hot spring sediment bacterial and archeal communities from British Columbia, Canada, to study Microbial Dark Matter (Phase II) - Dewar... ... | reverse complement strand
GCCGACTGAGGAGCCGACACCGCCACCACCCCCCACCAAGGAGAAGCAGGCGCCGCCTCCCTCGCAGGGGGCGCCCAACCAGTTTGCCTACGCCATTCAGGTTGACCCGGCGGGGGCGTCCCAGGAGGTTGTCAACCAGGTCAAGCAACTGGGCATCCGTTGGGTGAAGTTCCAGCTGTCGTGGGAGGACATCGAGCCGAGCCAGGGACAGTACAACTGGGGTGCCTGGGATCAGATCATGCTGACCTATCACCAGGCCGGTTTCTATATCCTGTTGAGTGTGGTCAAGGCGCCGGATTGGGCGCGACCGGCAAACACCAACTTTGCCGAGGAGGGCCCGCCCGCTGACCCCAACACGTTCGCGCGCTTTCTGGGCGAGATGACGCAGCGTTATCGCACCGGCGGCCAGGCAATTGAGGTTTGGAACGAGCAGAACCTGGCGCGTGAGGGGGGCGGTGCCCCTATGCCGGCGGCTGACTATGTGGCCCTGTTGTCGGCCGCTTACCGTACCATCAAGACGGTTGATCCGTCCGTCATTGTCGTGAGCGGCGCTCCGACGCCGGCCGGCGACGTGCCGGGTGCGGCCATTGACGATATTAACTACCTGAACCAGATGTATGCCGCCGGTGTCAAAGGCGTTTCCGATGCCATCGGTGTCCATCCCAGCGGCTACAATTGCCCGGCGGATGCCGATTGGCAGACGGTGACCGATCCGGCAGCCCGCTTCCGCGGGCCGTTCGACAACCGCCATCACAGCTGGTGCTTCCGGGGCACGATGGAAGGCTATCGCAATGTGATGGTCGCCAACGGCGACGCTGGCAAGTTGCTGTGGCCGACCGAGTTCGGCTGGGCGGTAGCCAATCCTCCACCTCCCAATTACGAATATGCCGCTGACAACACCCGCGAAGAACAAGCCGCGTGGATTATGAGCGCGTTTCAACAGGGTCAGGCGTGGGGCTGGGTTGGACCGATGTTCCTGTGGAATCTGAACTACGGTGTCACCAAACCCGGCTCGGAACAGGCGGCGTTTAGCATCCTGACACCTGAAGGCCCGACGCCGGCCTATCAGGCATTGCTTGGCGCGCCCAAATAAGACCTGCAGCGGCTCCGTTCTCTGAGGCGAGGAGACGGGGGATGGCACGACGCAGCAACTGCATATTCCCCCGCTCCGCGCCGGTCACTGTGTATCGAGGCTGGCAAGTGTCCGGGGTATGGATCCAGCTGGCCGGCCTGTTGTGTCTGATCTGGGTCGCGCTGGGTGTCTCCGGATGCACCAACCCCATTGATCCTTCCCTGGAACGCTCCGGTCTGGTTTCACCTTACGCCGAAACAGAAGGCAGCATCACGCCGGTGGACGACCCGCCGGTGACATTCACCTCGCCCGACTACGGGATCCAGGTGTTCCTGTTCTGGCGGGAAGAGGTGGCCGATCGTGACTTGCAGCTGGTGCGGGAGGCGGGACTGCGCTGGGTGAAACAGGGCTTCGCCTGGCGTGAGATTGAGGGCGCCGGCCGTGGCGTCTACGATTGGAGCAACGCCGACCGGCTCATGGATCAGGTGGACGCACATGGCCTGCACATCATAGCCCGCGTTGATGCTCAGCCCGCGTGGGCTGGCGGTGGCTATCCGCTGATCGGTCCGCCCGACGACCCACAGGACTACGTGAATTTCCTGACCGCCCTTGCCACCCGCTATCGGGGACGCATTGATGCCTACCAGATCTGGAACGAGCCCAATCTCGCGCGTGAGTGGGGTGGACGCCCCCCGGATCCGGCGGAGTACACCCGGCTGCTGGCAATGGCCTATTCAGCCATCAAGTCGGTGGATCCGCGGGCGGTTGTGATCAGTGCGGGTATGGCGCCCACAACCCGTCACGATGCAGCGGCGATGCCGGACACGGTGTACATCCAGGGTATGTACGATGCCGGGGCGGCGCCCTACTTCGATCTGTTGGGCGTGCACGGCGCCGGTTATCGGGCAGCGCCGGAGGTCGCGCCCGAACAGGTTGCCGCCGACCCGCAGCTGAATCACAACGATGCCAGCCCACCCGAACTACGCCGCATCTACTGCTTCCGACGCGTGGAGGATGTGCGTGCCGTGATGGTCAAGAACGGCGATGCCGATAAGCGACTGGCCCTGCTGGAGTTTGGCTGGACGACCGATCCACGCCCCGACTCGCCCTATCACTGGCACGCCGTCAGCGATCAGGAGCAGGCCGACTACATTGTCCGGGCATTTCGGTATGCCCGTGAGAACTGGCAGCCGTGGATCGCTGTCATGACCCTGATCTACATGCCCGACTCCCAGTGGGGCATTAAAGATGAGCAGACCTACTGGGGTGTTATCTACCCCGGTTATCCTGAACTACGCATGCGTCCCGCCTATATGGCGTTGAAAGCGATGCCCAAACAGTGACCGCGTCCTCGATTTCACCCTCTGGTGAGGCGGAACAGGGGCGGGGATCACAGAGTCGCACTGTCCAGCACGATGGTGACTGGCCCGTCGTTGTGGATTTCGACCTGCATATGCTGGCCGAAGAATCCGGTAGCCACCCGGCTGACTCCCTCTGAGCGCAAGCCGCTCACATAGGCCTCGATCAGTGGCACCGCCAGGTCGGGCGGTGCCGCCTCGGTGAAGCTGGGACGACGTCCCCGTCGGCAGTCGGCGTACAGCGTAAACTGGGGCACCACCAGCACCTCACCGCCGACGTCCAGCAGCGATCGGTTCATCTTTCCCACGTCGTCTTCAAATATCCGCAGGTGGGCTGTCTTATGAGCGAGGAGACGGGCATCCTCTTCACTGTCAGAATGGCACGCACCGATCAGCACGACGAGGCCGGGGCCAATGACTTGCGGCATCTGATCGCTGACGGCAACGGAACCATACCTGACCCGCTGGATGACGGCGCGCAAAGCCCTTGCTCCTGGTTCAAGACTGTGGCATTCTATAAGCCAGAATATCATAGCCGGACGGCGAGTGCAACCGGCAGGCAGGCGAGGAGGGCGTATGGTAAGTCTGTTGATCGTCATCCTGGACGATATGTCGGTGTTGCCATCGCTGTTGACTGCCTGGCAGGCGGTGGGCGTGCCGGGCGTCACTATCCTGCAAAGTGTTGGCGCCCACCGCACTCAGACCTGGTTGAGGCACGTCGGGCTTGGTGCCCTGGATCATCTGTTCGAAAGTGATGAGGTGCGGCGCCGCACTCTCCTGGCGGCAATCGAAGATGACGACCTGCTCGAGCGAGCCATCGCAGAGGCGGAACGCCTGGTTGGTGGCTTCGATCGTCCCGACAGCGGCATACTGCTGGTGTTGCCGGTGAGCCAGGCGCGTGGCCTGCAAAAAGTTAAGTCGGCGCCCGACCGGTCGGCGGTTGTCGGTGATGTCCAACCGGCCTGGGTCAGGTGGCGCAACGAGCCGATCCAGGCCGCCAAGGCGATTCTCAATCTGAAGCCGGTGGTAGTGCGTCCTGACACGCCGATTGATCAGATCCACCCGGTGATGCTGGAGCAGCCCAATGTCCACGTGGCGTGCATCGTCCAGGAGGATGGCCGCCTGGTCGGCCTCTTGCGCCTGCAGGACCTTGTGGACGCATTGTTCTTTCATGTCCTGCCGGAGGAGTTCTTCAGCGAAGTCACGGATCTCGAACATGTGATGCAATTTGCCGACAAGAGTCGTGTCCGCACGGCGGCCGACATTATGCAGTCGCCGGTCTGGGTTCGGGAAGACGAGACGATCAAAGTTGCTTTCAAGCGCATGCACGAACGGCAGCTGTCCGGACTGCCGATTGTGGATGCGTCATACCACGTCGTCGGGTTCATCAATCTGCTCGAACTGCTGGCGGCAGTCTGCGTCCACGAGCCCGGGGGCGCGGGTAGTGTTGAGTCGGACGGAAAGGCGCTCAGTTGAACCCCACGCTTGTTGCCGGTGCCATCTTCTTTCTGACCTATGCGCTGATCGTGAGTGAGCGGGTTCACCGCACTGTGTCAGCGCTTCTGGGCGGCATGCTGATGATCTTCACCGGGGTGTTGAGTCAGAACCGGGCGTTCCGTGCTGTGGACTGGAATGTTATCTTTCTGCTGCTCGGCATGATGGCCATTGCCGCTGTGCTGCGTGAAACCGGGCTGTTTCAATGGATCGCTGTGCACGCGGTGCGGCTGGGTAAGGGCCATCCGTTCAGGATTCTGGTCATTCTGTGTGCTGTGACAGCGGTGAGCAGCGCGTTCCTGGACAATGTGACTGTGGTCGTACTGGTGGCGCCGATCACCCTGTTCGTAGCCGCCAACCTGGGCCTCAGACCACTGCCGTTTCTGATCGGAGAGGTGCTGTCTGCCAACATCGGTGGCACTGCCACTCTGATAGGCGATCCCCCGAATATCCTGATTGGTAGCGCGGCAAAGATTGATTTCCTGACCTTTCTGCTACATATGGGGCCCATTAGCACAATCATTTTGGTTGCCTTTCTGGTTCTGAGTTGGTTTCTCTTCCGCGATGATCTGCGACCGCGGGCCGACTGGCGATTCGACATAGATGCCCTCGAGGTCACCGATCTGATCACGGATCGTGCCGGTCTGTTCAAGTCACTGGTTGTGATGGGACTTGTCATCGTGGGATTCCTCCTGAGCGGCCTTCTGCATCTCGAACCGGCCTCTATCGCGATGGCGGGAGCAACGCTCCTTATGCTCTGGACCGGGTCGGAGCCGAGCCGCATCCTGCGCGAGGTGGAGTGGACCACGCTACTGTTCTTTGTGGGTCTGTTTGTCGTCGTGGAGGGTGTTGCCCAGGTCGGGCTGATCAGCCTGGTCGCTCAGGCGGCGTTGCAGGTGACCGGTGGTGATCTGCCGCTTACGTCATTGCTCATCCTGTGGCTTTCGGCATTCATATCGGGTATTGTGGATAATATCCCTTATGCCGCGACGATGATCCCGCTGGTGAGCAGCCTGGGGCAGACGATGGCGATCGAGCCGTTGTGGTGGTCATTGGCGTTGGGTGCGTGTCTGGGTGGCAATGCCACGTTGGTGGGAGCTTCGGCCAACGTGGTGGTTGCCAGTCTGGGGGCACGCAGCGGCTCGCCAATTGGCTTCCGGCAATTCCTTCGTTACGGCATCATTACAACGCTGATGTCCCTGGTTCTGTCGAGTGTGTATATCTGGCTGCGTTATCTCTGAGCGATCCACACTGCTGCGCCGCGAGCCTTGCTGTGGCTCGCGCGGTGTTGTAGCGTCCGGCAAGGAGGTCACCGATGCGGGTTGCTGTCATCCAACTGAACGCCACGGCCGACCGTGAAGAGAATGTTGAGAAGGCACTCAGTCTGGTTCATCGCGCGGCGGCAAATGGGGCCGAGCTGGTAGTGCTGCCGGAGTACACCACCTATCTGGGTCCCTACGGGCTCTTCGAGGAAATGAGCGAGCCGATACCAGGACCAACCACTGCCCGTCTTGCCGATGCGGCGCGCCGACACGGCATCTATCTGCACGGTGGCAGCCTGATCGAGCGGTCACCGATGGCGGGTCGCTACTACAACACCAGCACGGTGTTCAACCCCCGGGGTGAGCTCATTGCCACCTACCGCAAGGTGCACTTGTTTGATGTAGACGTGCCCGGCGAAGTCAGCGACCGCGAGTCGCAGGCCATCCTCCCTGGTGATGCGTTGGTAACCGTGCCGTTGCAGGAGATGGTGCTGGGCCTTTCGATCTGCTTTGACCTGCGTTTTCCGGAGCTGTACCGGGCGCTGGCGCTGGCGGGGGCGGAGGCATTCGCGGTGCCGGCTGCCTTTGCGCGGGCGACCGGGCGCGTGCACTGGGAGATTCTGTTGCGGGCGCGCGCCATTGAGAACCATGCCTATGTGCTGGCAGCCGCCCAGTACGGCCAGGATGCCGCGGGTCACTGGCGCTACGGCCACAGCATGATTATTGATCCCTGGGGGCAGGTGCTGGCGAGCGGTGGCGAGGATGGCGAGGAGGTTTTGCTGGCCGATGTGCAGCGTGAGGTGGTGTGGCGGCGACGGCGGGAAATGCCGGTGCTGACCATGCGCCGACCGGCGGTCTATGCCTCGCTCGGGCGCATCACAGCCGGGTGACCACCACCTGGCGCAACAGCTGCTCCACAAGTTGCCGATCGCCGACGCCGGTGCCCTCCTGAAGCGCCGCCGCCGTGCCACACGCCACGGCACGGGCGGCTGTCGCGGCGGCATCGCAACCATCCAGGATGGCCCACAACAGCCCGGCGACTGACGCGTCGCCTGCGCCCACCGGGCTGCGTGCGGCGACCGGCGGTGGTTGTGCTCGCACCACCTCATCGGGAGTGGCCAGCACCATCCCATCCGCTCCGCGCGACAGGGCAACCAGAGTGATCCCGCACTCTGTCAAATGACGCGCCGCTGCCGCATGATCGGCATCGCCGGTCAGCGGCCTGCCCAGGACCTCGCCGACTTCCTCGCTGTTGGGCTTGACCGCGAAGGGTCGGGCGGTCAGGCCGATGCCCAGCGCTTTGCCGCTCGTGTCCAGGCAGGCACGTCCCCCGCGTGCCTGGATGAGAGCGATGCAGCGGGCATACATGTCATCCGGCACACCCGGTGGCAGGCTGCCGCAGAATGCCCACAGCGAGCCGGGCGTTGCCAGCCTTTCCAGACACGCCTCCAGATCGGTCAGTGCACGCGCCGGCACTGTTGGTCCAGGCTCGTTGAACTTGGTGTACTGGTCGCGCGCCTCGTCCAGGAGGGTGATGTTCTGGCGCGTTTCGCCATCCACCTCAATGGCGTGCACCTCATAGCCGGACTTGGCCAGCTCCAGGCGCATATACTCGCCGGTGCGACCGCCGAAAAGCGCGACAATGCGGCTCTCAATGCCCAGCTGGCGCAGGGCACGCGAGACGTTGATGCCTTTGCCGCCCAGGTCCTCGCGCATCAGACGCAGGCGATGGATCGTGCCTGGCTCAAGGCGCGGCACGCTGACGGCTTTGTCCAGGACTGGATTGAGGGTGACGGTGGTGATGAGAGGCATCGTGGAACTCGTGCTGGACGCCGCGAGGGCTGTCCGCGCGCGCGGTGTCAGCCTTCCGGCGGTGGGAATGACGCCGAGACTCTACTCGACGGCCACGATTTCGGCCTGCCCGGTGACTGTATCGTACCAGGCAAAGGTGCTCTTGCCGAAACGGCCCATGACCTCGCCAGGGTTGAGCAACAAGGTCTTGCCGATCTGCTCGAGGTGGGCAGTGTGATCGTGACCGTACATCACGACGTCGTAGTTGCCCGACTCGGCCAGCTGGCGGGCGATATGGGGATAATGGTTCGCGGCGATGCGACGGCCGTCCAGTTCCAACTCCGCCAGCTCGCCGTGGAGCGTCACATTGCCGGCGGCGCTGGCATTACGGGTCAGCAGCCACTTGTCGCCATCGTTGTTGCCCCATACGACGTGTACCGGGCCCGCAAAGCCCTGCGCCAGCTGGGTCAGGGTGAAGGGGGCACAGAAGTCGCCGCAGAAGATCAGCGCATCCGCGCCCTGAACGCGTTTGAGCACGCGATCCAACTGCCAGATGTTGTCGTGGATGTCGGAGAGTACCGCGATGCGCATATGTCAGGGCCTCACCATTGAATGATGACCGGTGTGCCGACCTGCGCCCACTCGTACAGCGTCCGGGCATTCTCGTCACTCAGGATGACACACCCATACGAAACCCGCTGTCCGAGCAGGCCTTCCCACAGTTTGAGACCCGTCGTGCGGTTGATTGGCAGAGCGTGAATGCCGTTCTCCAGCGGCCCTGAGTGGTAGATACCCAGCCAGTAGGGCATGTCCAGATTCCAGGTGCTGGCGTAAGCGACGTCAATCTTGTCCAGAATCTGGTAGCGTCCGGTGGCTGTGTCCTTCCCGGGTTCACCCGTCGAAGCCACCCACTCCCACAGCAGCTGGTTGTTCTCATAGACATACATACGCTGTTCGGAGATGTCCACCAGGATGAGCTGGCTTGCCGGATCGGGAGTTGGCGTGGGGGTGGGGGTCGGGGTCAGGGTCGGAGTCGGCGTCACGGTCGGTGTGGGAGGTCGCAGCAGCCAGCTGATCTCCTCGAGACGTTGACGCACCGTAAGCCGATCCGGTCGCAGAGCCAGGGCGGACCGATAGGCCTGCTCCGCCTCTTCCAACGCACCGTCAGCCTGGAGATCAGCCCCCAGATTGAAATAGGCGCTGTACAGCCACTCAGTTACCTGATCGTCGGACGGTTGCGCCTGGTGCACCGGCGTCAATGCGGCAATGGCGGCCTTCCAGTCGCGTCGTTCATACTGGCGAAGTCCGTCGAGGACCGCCGCCGTTTGTCGCTGCTCTTGCCTGATCAGGGCAACGTCGGGCGCAAGTTCGACGGCCCGGTCGAGTGCCGCGACGGCGGCCGGCAGATCACCGCTGCGACGCCGTTCAACCCCCAGCTGGTAGTAGGCGTTGGCAGCGCTGTGTTGCCAGGTGGCATTGTGCGGATCCAGGGCGTGAATCGTCTCCAGCGCCGTGACAGCGTCCTCCCATCGTCCTTCCGCAATTGCTGCGTTCGCATCCGGTTGCAAAGCCAGTGCGCGTTGCTGAGCGTCGGGTGTTGGGGTCGCCAGCAACCCGAAGCCGCTGGCATCTGTCCGCAGCCAGATCACGAATGCCAGGACTGCCAGGGCGGTCGCCAGCGCCAGTGCCAGCGCCAGTGTCAGCCAGAAGCGGCACGCCCGCCGAGGTCGCCGGCCAGCGGGTGGTTCTCCGGTGACCGGTGTGCGCGGGGCCGTGTCGCGATCCTCGGCCCGATCAACACCGGCATCAGCGGCGGGGGACACCGGCGGGACCGGTCTGGTGTCGGGCGGTTGCGGTGACAGATCGGCGAGCTCGTCGTCCACGGCAGCGCCGGCCTCGTCCCGATCCACGTCACCGGCGGCGACGGCGGCGGGCTCCGGCAGCGTCACCGCCGGGGCCTGGTCTTCGGTCGAGGCATCTTCGAGGGCCGCCGTCGTGGAGCTGCCCTCATCGGCGCGTGGCACTGCCTGCGGCTCAGCCGAGTGCGCGACCTGTTCAGCAGGCGGCGCGGGCTCGACCTCGCCGCCCGTATGTGGTGGTACGTCGTCCGCCATCGGGTGAGTGGCGACCGGGGGACGGCCCGACCGTGCCTCCAGCCACTGGCGCGCCGCCGCCAGACGGGGATGATCCGGGTTCAGCTGTTCCACGCGGCGCAGTGCCAGCCGTGCTTCGCGCGGCTGGTCGGTGACGGCAGCCAACCACAGCCAGGCCGACTCGTTGCACGGATCGGCATTGATGACGCGTCGCAGCATCCGGTACGCTTCGGCGCGGTTGCCCGCCCGGGCGGCCCGAATAGCATCTTCCAGCCAACGGTTGGGGCTGTCAGCACTCATCATGGGCATGGCTCCATCTGACGACAGGGTGTGCGTGGAACTAGATTATGTCTAATTATACCACGACTTCCGATCAGATGCAAGCCCCGTCAGGTCAGGGGATCAGGACACCGACCCACTGCATCGGATCCACGGCGATGCCGGCCACCCGCAGCTCCCAGTGCAGGTGTGCTCCGCTCGACAGGCCGGTGTTGCCAACATAGCCGATCAGGTCACCCGCCTGCACCATCTGACCCGGCTCGACGTTGATCTGCGCCTGATGGAAGTAGCCGCTGAAGACGCCGAGGCCGTGATCAATAAGAGTGGTGCCACCACGCACGGTGAGCTGCTCGGCGAGCTTCACCCGCCCGGCAGCCGGAGCGAAGATCGGCGTGCCCTCCTCGGCGCCCAGGTCGGTGCCGGTGTGGAAGCCACTCACCGGTCCGCCGTTGTAAGAGCGGCGCGTGCCGAAGAACGAGGTGACGCGCTCCTCCTGCAACGGCAGACGAAACGGCCCTTCCCAGAGCGGTCGGGGACTCAGCTGACTCCAGACTTGCTTGACGCGCGCCTCTTCGGCTCTGACCAGCTCCGGGTCGAGCAACTGCTGGCGCTCGGGCGACAGGGGGATATCCTCCGTTGCGAAAGGCCCGCCACGAACGCGCACCGGGATGGTGGCGGTCACCTCGCCGCCTGCCTGTGGCCGGGCGATCACCCTCAGCGAGTAGGCGCCGATTTTCTGCATAGCGTGAATGCCGACCAATGCCCAGCCGCCGTTCTGTTCGCTCGCAAATGGCACTGCCCGGCCATCGAACTCACCCGACAGAGATGCCGGCTGAGTCAGTTTCACCCGAATCACCAGCGTCTGTCCCTGTGCCACGGGCAGTGGTGTGACCGTGATCGCTTCAAAGGGTGTCGGAAATGTTTCCGGCAGGCTCTCGGTCGGAATCAGCAGCTCCTGTCCGACCGCCAGATAGTCCGGGTTGGTCAGACCGTTGAGCTGCATCAGCTCTTCGACCGTCACGCCGAAGTGGGTGGCGATCTGTCCGAGCGTATCTCCGGGCTTGACGACATAGACCTGGGTGTCAGGTTGAGCGGCTGCGGGGGGTGGCGTATCACCCTCTTCGACCGGCGCCGGGATCACCAGCTCCTGTCCGACGACAATGTAATTGGCATCGTCGAGACCGTTGGCCGCCATGAGCGCCTCGACCGTCACGCCGAAGCGCGCCGCGATGGCCAGCAGCGTATCACCGGCCTGAACCACATACACCTGTTGATCGCCCTGTAGCGGAGCGGCCGCAGCCACCGGCATTACGGACAGAACCAGTCCCGCGATCAGCGCCAGGCACACGTGCAACACGATCCAAACGTACCGTCTCAGCATCATCACTCCCTGGTGGCAGAACATCCGGCGTTTCGCCGGTTCATCATCTTATCCTTCTCATTCGCATCGTGTCGCTATTATAGCGGTAGCGGCGCACCGGGGCAACCATTCTAGCGACGGGTCGCACCCGCAGACGGTGTGAATTACTTGGAGGCCGGTGACGCAGATGCTATACTGCGCGTTGCCGGTCACGCTGCTGCGTGTGGCGATCTACAGGGGAGTCCCCATGAACGGGTGCACACCCACAATGAATGAAAATGGCGGTTGCAGACCTCACCCCCTGGGGCTGGGGGCGGTCACAGGAGGAGGCATCTCGTGCGTATTCGCCGTCAGTCCATCCTGTCCCTGATGCTGAGTACCGTTTTGGTCAGGCGTGTCACCTACCAGGGGGGTATCCAGTGATGTCGCGGGTGCTCGTCACCGGCGCGACCGGATTTGTGGGTGCCAACCTGGCGCGGGCGTTGGTCGAGCGCGGCGAGCGCGTGCGGGTACTGCGTCGCGCGACCTCACGCCTTGACGCGCTGACCGATGTGCCGGTTGAGTATGTCACCGGCGACATCCTCCAACCGGAGTCGCTGCCGGAGGCTATGCGCGACTGTGATGTGGTGTACCACGTGGCAGCGCTGTCCCAGTACTGGCGCAGTGGGCCAGAGGCGGTCTACCAGGTCAACGTGGAGGGCACGCGCCACGTGGTGCAGGCGGCTCTGGCGCTGGGAGTACAGCGTCTGGTGTACACCAGCTCGGTGTCGGCCATTGGCTATTCATCCCCGGATGCACCGGCGGACGAAACCCAGGTCTTTCCCGATGAGTTGCGATGGTTCGTCTATGGCCACAGCAAGCATCTGGCGGAGCTGGAAGTACAGCGGGCAGTAGCGCAAGGGCTGCCGGCGGTGATCGTGAATCCCGGCATCGTGCTCGGTCCCCGCGATGTGAACTTTGTCTCCGGCAGTCTCATCCGCGCGTCGGTCAACGGACAGTTGCGCATCGTGCCGCCCGGGGGATCGAACATCGTTCACGTTTCGGATGTGGTGGCCGGCCATATTGCCGCCGCCGAGCGCGGGCGGGTGGGGGAGCGCTATATCCTGGGTGGCGAGAATCTCACCCATCGCCGGGCAGCGGAAATCATCGCCGAGGTCACGGGCGGCCCGCCGCCGATGCTGACGCTGCCGCCGTGGTTGCTGCCGCTTCTGGCCCGGCTTGTTGACGGCTTGAATCGGCGCAGCCGTCAACCACCGCTCGTCACGGGTGAACAAATCCGGCTGGGGGCCAAGTATTTCTACGTGAAGAGCGACAAGGCCGTCCGCGAACTCGGCCTGCCGCAGACTCCCTTCCGCCAGGCGGTCGCCGACGCCTATACCTGGTACCGCGACCACGGCTGGTTGTAGGGCACGTCCTCCTCTGCCCCCTCTCCTGGCTTCGGAAAGGGGGCAGAGGCCGGAGTCACGCGATAAGCCCGGTGCGCTTGCCGACCACCTCAAACCCGCGCAGCACCCAGTCGAGCTGCTCGCGCGTGTGGGTAGCCATATAGCTGGTGCGCAGACGCTGACCGCCGGGTGCGACGGCTGGCTCGACGACCGGATTGGTGTAGACGCCTTCCTCCCACAGTCCCATCCACACGCCGATGGTGCGAAAGTCGTCGCCGATGATCACCGGAATGATGGGCGTTTGACTGGCACCGGTGTTCAGGCCCAACCGGCGGAAGCCATCGTGCATATACTTGGCGTTCTCCCACAGCCGTTCGATCCAGTGTGGCTCGCTCTCCAGCACATCCAGGCAGGCCAGGACGGTTGCCACATTCGGCGGCGCCATGCTGGCGCTGAAGATCATTGGGCGCGCGTGATGCTGGATATAGTGGATGACCTGTTCGTCGCCGGCAATCACGCCGCCGATCGAGGCAAACGACTTGCTGAAGGTGCCCATAATGAGGTCCACCTCATCCACGACACCGAAGTGAGCCGCCGTGCCGTGCCCCCCACCCAGCACCCCCAGGCTGTGGGCGTCGTCCACCATCAATCGTGCGCCGTAGCGCTTGCAGAGCGTGATGATCTCCGGCAACGGCGCGATGTCGCCTTCCATGCTGTAGACCCCGTCCACAATGACCAGAATCCCGTCGGCGTCTTTGACGCTTTCCAGCGTGTACTTGAGGTGGTCCATATCGTTGTGCCGGAAGCGCTTCATCGTGCCCATGGCAAAGCGGCAGCCGTCCACAATGCTGGCGTGATCATCCTTGTCAACGATGGCCACGTCTTTGCGCCCGACCAGCGCCGAGATCGTGCCGAGGTTGGTCTGGTAGCCGGTGCTGAAACACAGCGCTGCTTCTTTGCCAATGTAGGCGGCCAGCCGGCGCTCGAGGTCAATGTGGATTTGCAATGTGCCGTTGAGGAAACGCGAACCGGTACAACCGGTGCCGTACTTCTCTATCGCCTCGATGGCCGCCTTGCGGACGTGGGGATGGGTCGTCAGGCCGACGTAGTTGTTGGAACCGGCCATCACCATATGCTTGCCGTTGACGATCACGGTGGTGCCTTCTGTGTGGTCGAGTGGCCGGAAATAGGGGTAGTAGCCGTCGCGCAGGGCATCCTTGGCGCGGGTGAACCCCTTGGTCTTCTCAAATATGTCCATCAACTGCCTCCAGTTGGTCAGGATCGTGCTGTAGACGCGTGAGGTGGGCGCCGGACGATAGCATAGCCCGGATCGGACAATCAGTCAAACGGCGTTGACCGGTGGCACGCCACAGGACACCTACAATCGCGCCAGTAGGTCCGTTTCAATGCCCTCGGCCGGGCCGACCGTTGAGCGCGCGAGAACGTACGATTCAAGCCGCATCCATTCCTGGTTCATCACCGCGTCGGGTGCTGTGACGAAGGGATTATCGCGTCCAAGTTGCGTGGCGTGGCAGCGAATTCCCTGCAGCTTGGTTGCCAGATAGTCGCCCACGTCAATGACAGTTGTGATCTCGGAATCCCGGCGTGGCACGAAGGGGAAGGGCACGCCGTCCATCATCGCTGCCGACGGCATGCCCGCCCGGGTCATCGCGGCTACCTGGCTCTCGGTCAGTGCGCGGTAGTACAGCTTGCTGACCTGGTGCGGATGGCAGGCGCCGCGCAGCAGGCCGGGAAAGCAGTCGGGGTCGGCGGCCAGGTCGTAGGCGATCGTCGTCCAGCGGTGCACGGCGATGTGATCGTAGTGACCGTAGATCCCCTCCGGGCCGAAGGT
>Ga0073932_1005392_pt1 | contig 13948 bp, 5 predicted proteins | sample DewCreD2012metaG_FD_76967 | JGI IMG/M metagenome (GOLD analysis project Ga0073932, IMG submission 76967) | Hot spring sediment bacterial and archeal communities from British Columbia, Canada, to study Microbial Dark Matter (Phase II) - Dewar... ... | reverse complement strand
GAATCGGATCCGAAAACGGCATTTCGATCAGGTCGAAGTGGCTCCATTAAGGCGATCATGGGTGGCTCTATTAGGGTGATCATTGACATAGGTTGAATTGTGCAGGTCAGGCTGACCCGGCTTTTTGGGTCTGCCTAACAAAAGCCGGGTCGCCGTCACTCCCCCAGGTACGGAATGCGGTTAGTCGCGTAGGTCAGGCTGGGCCGGTTGTTTTGCCTGCCTGACATTGGTGAATGGCATTCTGGCCGTTCTGGTTATCAGGGAGTCGCAAAGGGCTGCGACACCCTGATTTACCTGGCTTAATGAGTTATATACCAATCCACAAAATGCTCTGTTCCTTTTTGGATTTGTTTCCCTGTAACAACCTTGTCAACCATCCCTATTGTTGTAATTTTTGCAACAGTATTTATCGTAACGGCTGTCGCGCTTGTCACACCTTCAATTCCAGCTTGAATTAAAGCATCAGGATTATCAATTCCATATTTTACTAACCCCGGTATATTAGAAAATGCACTCTTTAAATCATTTATGCCATAACCTCTTTCGTTAAGTTCTGCTATTCCATTTTCGACTGTACCTTTAAGAACATCGATATCATCAATTGCTTTTTTAGCAACTACACTTTTTAAAGCCGAGGCACTTGCTTCAAAAAGTGTTTTTACAACCTGATAAAGTGCTTCTACTGGCCTGCCTTCAATAGCTGCAACAGCAGCTTTTTGCATCCCAGAAAAGCATTTAAAATAGGATCCATTTCCTTTTGAAATCTTATCCAAAGCCTTTTCCCCAACCTTACTAAAAACTTCTATCGGGTCGATGTCTATTGGCCCAACACTAAATTTAAACAACCCATTATAATCCTTAAAGTTAATTGGGTTGTTATCAACATATCTATATGTGTTATTTGGTTGTATCTTCGTATTAATATGATGGGTTCCTAATTGATAGGCATCATAGATCAAAGGATCCACACTAACAAACCGCCCCACCATCGCATCATAATACCGAGCTCCAAAATAGTGCAGATCATTCTCCCCATCCAACTCCTTCCCGGTAAACTTGTACTCTGCAGAAAAGCCCCCCTCCCGCGCCCGCTCCATGCCATAGGGATAAAACACGCTCTCTTCGACTACATTCCCCTGACCATCCACCATCATGGCCGCGCTGCCCAGATGATCCGGCAGGTAATACACAATTTCCGGCTCCACCGGCCCCTCGTTTCCATTTAATTCATGCACTGCCGCAGCCATGACCCCAAAGGCCAGCGCTTCCGGCTCGGCCGCCAACTTTTCCTTATAAATCCGCAATGCATCCCGCACCTCCGCCACTTCCATCAGATCGGGGTCATCGCCCCTGGCCCGAATTTCTTCAATTGAAATCACCCCATCCTGATCCGCATCAAAATCTTCAAACGTTAATTGGGGCGCATCGGCCAGAAAAAGCTCCAAATCAAACGGCCGGCTGATACGCGCCACCCGCCGGTCTCCAGCATACACATGATGGATCAATCGATTCTTTCGAACCTCGCTGAACTGATCAATATAAATGGTGGTTTGCGAATCCACACCTTGTGTCACGTTTTTGATCACCCGGTTGCCGCCATAGTCATACCGGTATTGGGCTTTCACGCCATCCGCATCCCGCTCCGTGGATTTCAGCCGATCCCGATAATCAAAATGGAAGCGTTGGCCGGTTTTGGTCGACAGATTTCCGTTGCCATCATAACCATACACGTACGACCCAGCCCGAGTCACGGCATGAGGCCCTGCAGTACCTTCCCCGTACGTCAGGGCGCCCAGATTCACCTTGTCATCCACTACATCGGAAGTCTGCTGAACCAGGTTCCCGATGCTGTCATAGCCATACTGAATTGTCCATGTCGGCGCCACAGCCTCGGTCAGCCGGTAGAGGTCGTCATAGACGAATTGCCGGGTCAGGTTTTCCGGTGTTGGATTTTTTCGGCCATCGCTGATGGAGAGGATGTTGCTGACAAAATCATAAGCATAGCTCAGATCCTGCAGAACGCGTCCACCGATCATTGAATGCAAACCGGTCATCCGATATCGATTGTCATACTGATATTCAGATACCACACCATTGGCATACACAAATCGATTTTTCTGAGCCGATGGATGGTAATCGATGGCCGTCACATAACCTGGAATCGATTCCAATTGATTCATGCTGTTGTATAGATAGGTTACCTTCATGCCATCCGGATAGGTGAGACTGGTCATTCTGTCCATGGCATCATAGGTCATGGATCGACGAAATTCATAACCCATTGTCCGCCTGGTCTTGTTTTCGATGTTGCCTCTGGGTGTATAGGAGAAGATCTCCTCTCCGGCCTCATCTTTCACCCATACCAGGCGTCCCAGCGTATTGTTGCAGACATCATCACCGAGCGGAACATCCCGGTCATAATGATACTGCACTTGAATTCCGTCATAGGATTCCGACACAATCCGATTGGCCGCATCATAGGTATATGACACCACCTGGTTTTTGTTGTCTGTGGTCTGAATCAAATTTCCTACATGATCATATCGGTATGTCATGCGTCCTTTGTCCGGATCGTTCATATCGGTTTTTCGACCCAATCCGTCAAAGCTCATGGTCTTGACGTTCCCATGATCGTCCACAATCCGAATCAGATTATCCAAACCGTCATAGGCATATCGGGTGGTATAAACATCCTTACCATTGCGCTCTTCCACACGAACCAGGCGGTTTTGGCCGTCATATACGAGACGAATGGGTGTACCTTGATGATCGCCTTCAGTATTGTCTTCTTCATCCCAGGTTTCCGTTACAAGGGGAAAATAAACCGTGGATTTAAACGAGCCGTCCGGATTCGTTTCCCGGACAACACGGTCTGTAGCATCATAGGCCAGATCGATGGCCGGCTGATCCGGGTCGGGCGGTGCATAACCGGACGTTGTGCCGAAATAAGGCAGCCATTTGCGGTTTTCCTTGCCTTTTTGATTGAATGTCATGGCATCGGAGACCACCCACAGGCCGTTTTCACCTTCGGAGCGAGTCTGAAGCTTTCGTCCCAGCCCGTCCACATAGGCGAATGCGTCATAGGTTTCCGGCTGGCCGGACACCTCCCGCAAACTGGTTTTGATGAAACTCACCGGATCGCTGAGATGATATTCAAAACTTTGTGTAGGCAGGTCCATGGAATCTCCGGGCTTGACAATGGAGATCAATCTACCGAACGCATCGTATCCAAATCGGGTTAGGTGTCCGTTGTAATCCGTAAAGGAAACGATTTTGCCAAAGCCCGTATCGTAGGCTGCAAAGACGGAGAGATTCAGATCATCGATTGTTTCCGATATGGGAAAGGTATGGGTAATGGCATCATACTGAATCGATCGTGAATGGTTATTGGCATCGGTCATTTTGATGATGTTGCCGTAACTGTCATATTCATTTTGCACGACGGCTATCCAGTCGATTCCATTGGGGGATTTCTCTTGCCTGATGAGGTTGCCGAGATCATCGTAAAAGTGTTTGGTATCGGAGACAAACGCGCCGGACAAGCGGGTCTGGGTGATCCGGGACGGCAGATCCAACATCCAGTGGGTATCATCGATTCGGTAATCGAAGATGGTGGTAGTCAGAATGTCGTCGTCCCCATGAGCTAAATCATTTCCGGAAATTTCGCCGTAATTGAAATTCCCGGTTTCATTGCCATAGTCATCCACCTGCCGTACGATGCGTAACAGCCGTGGTGTGGCTGTCTGTTCATAAAGGGCGGTGTCTTCCTTTGCAGTAAATGAAAAGCGTACATTGTCCCCGTTGGTTCCTTCGGCCAAAGTTTTTGTGTCGAGCTGATAGGTCACTTTCTGAAAAACACCGACATGGGTTTCGGGATCACCGGTATCCGTGCAAACGATTTGCTCCAGAACCATCCCTTTTCGGCTTTCTTCAGATTTTCCCACATCAAATCGTGTGACAGTTTTCAAAGTGGGGGCGGTGTCATCCCCGTAAGCCATCTGGGTGACTTCTGCAAATCCACGAAATTCCTTCTCAATCCCATCATAAAATCCGTCTCTATAGCTATAACTTGTTATGTAGTGCTGCCCGCTGTTTTTATCCGTTACAGTTTTACGGCTGACCACATGTACCGGAAAGGGCAAGACGGTCTGCCAAGGCTTCCCCTGATCCCGTGCGTCCAGCATGTATTCCGTAGAAGATTTATAAGAGATATCGATGAGCTGACCAAGGCCGTTGTCGATTTGTGTCAGCAAATTGGGATGGTTGTCGGCATTGATCCGGATGTAGCGATACTGATTTTCGAGTGCTGCGGTTGAATCACTGATCAGGATATCCTTTAAGCCATCGCCGTCCATGTCGGCAATTCGAATCGCAGTATATGGGGGGTTAAATTGAGGAGTCTGGTTAGAATAGATCGCTTCCGTAAAAGAATCGTGGCTGGTATTCAGCCAAATAAACAGTTCTCCCGATGCAACATATAGAATATCGCAATACCCATCGTTGTTGATATCACACAATTGAAAGCCATCATCGTTGAGGTATTGGTTGTATATCGAGGGCCCAGTCATTTGGATCTCTGCATCAAATTCGCCCATCCCTTTTGATGGAAAGTAAGCCGGACCCCATTCATACAGATAGACCAGATCTTCCAGCCCATCCCCATTCATGTCTCCGAATTTGAGGCGGGAATCCACAAATTGAACACCAACATTGGGTTTTTGAATATCCGTGATCCACTGACAATTTTTGCCATTCAACCAGATGGTATTCTGAGCCCGGCTGGTCGTTTGCAGAATATCGGTTAAGCCGTCATGGTTCAAATCCACCATGCGAACGTTTGGATCTTCCATGGTGAATCCTGGAAATGGCCCACATTGCTGATAATCGGTATCCTCCCAATAGAGCCCGCCCCGATTTTTAAAGAACCCAAATTGATCCGAAGTCTTTACCAGAAGATCGGACAAACCGTCTCCATCCATATCCGCCATTTGAACGCCAATCGTGTCGAGGAAATAGATCGGAGAGGGGGCGGCAACAGATGCATTCATTGCCCAGCTTCCCCTGCCGGCATTCAGCAAAAAACGGTGGCTTTTGTCCTGATCTTCGTGTGGGGTATGTACGATATCCGGCAAAGCATCTCCATTGATATCGATTAGGTCTGCGTTTGGGTTGGTTAAACAAACCGGCGGAGGGTTGAGCATGACAACGGTTGTGATCAGCAGGGGAAGGTCCGCGCTATACGTAAATTGCAGAGACGGTAATTGGTTCACTCCATCTCCTGAAAATTTCGTGATTTTTTTCAGGACGGAGAATACCAGACGATCTTCATACTCAAAACCGTATCGTCGGATACGTTCAGATTGATGGTAGATATCGATATACCGTAATCTCTTGCTTGTCTTTACGCGAGATCGGCTCTTATAATCCACTGGGGTATCGGGTCGATCTTCATAAAGAAACCGGATGGTGTTGAATGCACTGCTACCAATGATGGTATAGCGAATGGTATCTATATATATCTGACCATCTGCATGCATATAGGAAAAATGGATTTCATTCCCGTTGCGGTCGAGCATGGTATCAACACACCAACGGAAAATACCGTGTGGATTTGTTTGACGAGAGGACTCACTTGATCCAAGAAGTTGGCGTCCACCGTCTTTTTCCCAAACCTCCCAAGAATCATTTTTAAAGATAAAACGAGAAAACAATCCTTCATTTTTCAGTCGATACACTCCATTGCCCAATGGGACCAATTCATCTCCAGCATCCCCTTGATAGAAAAACCGATCTCGATCATCTTGGTATTGTGGAAGTCCCTTGTCTGTTTGCCGTTGAATGGCGGGAAGTGACAATGACCAACCCAACCCCAAAATGGAATTGCCCATGCCGCCATCGTAATGGATGGTGAGGCTCGGTTGAAAGCCGTTGATGCCTTGAGGAACCTCCAGTTTTACTGAATATCGAGCTGTTCCCGTTCCGAGTTGGGGTTCGAAGGATTCACCAAGCCCTTCCACGGATCCCGGCCCATTTGGAAGTTTCAATACCTGAGGTTTTAAGCCTGACTTGTTTTCTGCAATTCCAAGAGATGGCATTGCTCCAAGTATGATGATGCATACGAGGATTGCCGATTGGAGGCGTCTGGTGACAGTAGTCATGATCATGATTAGCCCGAAGCATAGTAAGAATTAAACAAGGATATCGTTACCTGACACAAATTTCATTGTCGATAGTGATGTACCAGGACAAACCACTGATTATCGGCTAACCAAAATTCCTACCGTATCGAAAATCAGCTCAATATCATTCAGTTTGCTATAATCAAATTTCGTAGAACTGCCATCGCTGATGGTTACCTTCCAGTCGGAAGCACCGATGCTTCGCCCTTTTAAACCAGATACCCATACGTCGGAATAACTGGAAAGCGGTGTACCATTGATAAGGGGGTTGGTCACCGACACCAACGTTACCTCCGGCGTATCGTTTCCACCTAACGGGTCATCGATAAAGGAGCTGGCTTTGACCGGGTAATATTCCTGAATATCGAGTTCATTGTTCAAAAAGGTGATGTGACCGCCATGGCTCATGCTGATACGCGGTGTAATTCCTCCGGCTTGCGTACCAGTTTTAAGATTCACTGCAAATCCTTGCGCAGAAAATTGCCCACATGGATCCTGCCCATGCCAGTCTTTGACATTGACCCTGGCCAACACATCATTTGGATTGTAAAATATCGGGTCCAACGGGGTGGTTGAGAACCCAAAGGAAAGCGTGTTTGTGGTTGGATTGACATGGTTTTTGATAAAATCCTTAAATCGTTGTTGTCCGGTGCTGTCTTCCGGAAATCCAAGAATATCTCTCATCAAGGAAACAACGATAACTTCACCATTGAATGTTTCTCCCAGTCCACACCACATGCTGTTAAGTCCATTTAAACCTACCAAAAAATCATTCAGGGTGGTTGTGGTCTGGGCTTTAAAAATATTTTCGATACTAACTTTCTTCCCCGCAATTGACAAATCGGTAATTGGGTACAGAAATTTGTATTCAAGTGTCTTGGCGGTCAGGTAACACCAATGCTTGGCAACCTCCAGGTCTTCTCTTGCTTTGAGAATAGAGCTGGATTTGGTGATTCTCGATGTCATCGTTTTATCTTCGAGGTAGGCCATATGCTTTTGCGCTTCCAGGTACATGGCGAGCAGTGTATCTTTCTGGTTCAAAAGATCAAAAAATTCGGCTGATATGGAATTCATCTCCTGAACTGCGCTGTTGATATGCATGAGAGAGTTATCCAGTTCCATCAAGAGCTTTCGAATAGTGACCTCATGTGCCGCATTCGTGATCTGTATTTCTTTATTGATTTCAAGCCGAAGCAAATCAATTTCCTTGTCTACCTCAATCCTTTGGGAGCGTGCATCGAAATCAATCGTTCGAGTGGTGGTTACGGTCTTTGACTTGTTGATCCATTTATTCTTTTTTGAATCATATTCCCGAGTAGTGGTTTCCACCTTGTTTCTTGAGGTTTTTTGAGCATCGATCAGCTTTTCCGAGTAATCTTTCAGCAACATCACACGGTCCGTGAAGGCATTGGAAGCAAGCTGAATCTGCAATGCATTCAGGGATTGTTCCATATCGATCTGCTCTTTAATTTGCTGTCGTTGCTTGACCGCCTCTTCCACCTTCAAGTCAGCCTGCTTCAACTGTTCATACTTGCTACGCAATTGACCGGTTGTGACTTTGGTGGACATGCAAGCGTTAAATGAAGTTAGGTCCGCTTCAATGGGGCAGCCCAGCAGATCATGCCCTGCCTGTGCAATACGCTGAAGATACTCTTCGCTAGCAGGATAAGCCGGTACGGGTGATAGAACCCCGGTCAAATTCTGAAGCTGGGCTGTGTACTGTCCATAAAGCGATGAAATTTCGGCTTCAAGTTGTTCAATATGTTGATCATATTCGCGCCCATCCTGTTTTGCCGCATTTTCGCTGTTGGTTGCATTGGCAACCGCTTGCTGGGCTATGGGATATAAGCTGCCATTTTGTTCATTGAAATTGGCCAAAGGCAAAAACCTGTTGTCATATCCCAACGGATTCAGATTGTTCAGCACGATTGCTCCCTGATTCTTCAGCATATCATAGTATTGCAGCAGCTTTACTCCGGATTCCAGTATACGATTGGAACGGCTCGAAATGGCGGCAATTTGTAAATAGGTTTCAATGGATGCATCCGATACGGTCCCTTTGAATGCGGCTTTAGCAGTCGGCCATTCGGCTTTGACATCCGGCGCCATATTTCGAAGATATTCAAGGCTTGCCACCTCTGTCATACTACTGCTCAGCCGATCACAGGCCATATTAAAGAGATCGTATTCGCCCTGTCCAAAGAAATCGGCCAGGTAGGTATCATTTGTTCCCGGCACCACAACCGAGAGTGCATCGATAAATACTTCTATTCCTTCCCGATATTGCCCACACGCCGATTGAATTTCCAGGTATCGTTTGTATATTTGTCCGTTCAAATCCGGGATGTTGGGAAAAATCCGATAATCCATGCCATCTATAAAATATTCGTCTCCAAAAACGATGTAGGCTGTTGCAATGCTACGAACACAATCGTTTAGTCGCGCTATGGAGTTTTCATCGCCTATCATGGCGCCGTAAAGAAATTTTTGGATGGCTGCCTCATATTTTGGGTGATAGATCGTTTCCCATTCCTCTATGAAACTCATTCCTCCGTTTGGCCCGGGTGTTCCATAATCGGCATCAGGGGTATTGATGATTGCGCGAATTCTGTGATCTGTCGTATTCGTCAATGAAAGTGAATTCAAGAACGCCTTCGCTTCCGAATAGAGCGCTTCACCCTGTGCAATGATGGGTGCGATATCCGAATGGAGATATTTCCCAAAAGGATCCATATTGCAGGATGTGATGATTGGGGGGGATGTTTCGGAAACTGAAAGTGTGCCGCCTATGGGAGAAGTGAAGTCGTTGATGATCTTGTAGGCGAATGCCTGGATCGGCAACAAAAAAAGGATGAAGTGCGTTAGAATGATCCATTTGGATTGAATTTTCATGAGCCTTCTCCCCGTCTGCAAAGAGTGTTTTGGGTCATATTTGATGTAATTGTGTAGTTGTTGGTCATGCCGGCCGGTTGTTGTGTCTACCTTACAAAGTCAATCGATTACAGATATTCAGACAGCTTTCGATGGCAAGTTGAAAAAAATCGTTCGGTGCAGGCCTGATAATAAATTGAAGACGCCATAAAGGTCTCATATGGAATCTTTTGGACATCACACAAGAACAAATGATACCGGTTCAGGTGCATGAGGTGCTCTTTAATCCACTCGTCCACCGTATCCTATGCCTACCATGAAGGGATCCTTCATGAAAAGCAATTTGCCGGTTTTAAAAATATGATGAACAATTCGAGGAGGGGCATCATTTAGAACAACCGGATCGATTTCATCCGTTTTGAAGATGGTATTGCAAATATCCATTATTTCCAGATACTTTACAGTTCGTTCTTTTTGGCTCATCCGGATAATGAGTACCTTTAGGTATGAGGGCAGCATGAGTTTTGCTATATCCAACTCCAATTTTTAATCTGAGGTGCTGATTTTCCGGAAGATCCTCTTTGGTCAGCGCGTGAGACAACAGCACAGCCCTCTCGATATCGCTCAACGGTTTCAGGCTACCAGTTGCTGCACTGCCAAAGAGGATTGCACAACGGATATCACAATCCTGCCGTATCCGATCAACAAGGTCAGGTACTAAATTCAGTGTATCTTTAGGCAGCTTCAATCATTCTTTCATCATGAAGTTACATTTCCGTATTTCAGGTTACCTTTTCTGAGCGTTATTGAGGGCGACCACTTATGCGTCCGAAGATCAGAAGTTAAGAATAGCAGACGTTAGGCAAATGCCTGACGTCAATTATGCTGATTCCGGCGTTCTAATTTTCCGATTATTCGCTTTTGTTCCAAAACATGCCCGCGAGCCTATGCTACATGATATCCTGCTATCTCATGTTGGCATAAATGTGGTGCCTCTCTTCTAACCTACCAGCTAAGATTAGTTTAAGCCTGTCGCAATTTTATGGTGGGCCGTTTGATCTATGATATGAATTGATAAATTTTTATAAATGAACATAGACATAAGTCCCCTATGCGGCTACTTGACGTTTTCAAATTCACTTCCACAATTGCCACTTAATCCCTTTCAATAACATCGATGGCAGTATTGGATGCTACAATTTCATTATAAAGCATAATGCGAAGTAGGGCGGTCTATTATCTAATGTAATGCTACCAGTTGTACCGCCATGCCCATGGGCATTAACAACATGTGAATGTCCCCCAGCCCCCCACGTATCAAAGACCATGCGGTGTTGGTGCGAATCAGAACCAACTGGCTTGCCACCATCGTCAGCGTTATCTATGCAATCACCAGCATTGCATCCAACCGTGTAATCTACATGATGCGAATGATCAGCGACATAAGATGTTCCAGGAGCTTCCTGAGGTATAATATGGTTATGATTTGTCTCTGCCAGTCCACCTATAGCCTTAACATTGTATCCTCCTCCTGCACCAACGATAAACCGATCCCTTAAATCCGGTGTTCCATTCTGCCCATTACACAGTGCCCATCCAGAAGGAATCTGATCAATGGCCCCACTCCACATAATAATTGCCCCCTTGGGAATGGCGCTGTTCAATGCATACGGAACACTGGTCAATCGTTTCCTGGGTACGAGCTCTGTCCCATCGACTGTAACTCCCAGAAAAAGGGAGTCATTATCAAACAAGCCTGCTGGAAAAGCATCCTGCTCTCCAAGGTTTTGGCTGAAAAACCCGTTTTTCACAACAACCCCGGAGATCGTAGACGACCAAAGAGGTGTCGGATCGTTAATATTGTCATATATTTTAAAAGTCATATCTTTTGTTCCAGTCACAGGTAAACCGGCATCATCGGTCAATGTGCCCTGGTAGTTCAGAATAGGCGGTGCGGCGAAAGCGGGAAGGGTTCCAAACATGAGAAGAGACAGATAGACAACCGTAAAAGCTATTTTGATACTGTGGTGTTTCATGTTTACCCCCTGATTTAGAGATTTAGAAGTGCTGAAGTTAAGAAGTTTTGAAGTTCTGAGGTAAAGTCCTCTTGATTGAGAATTCCGGATAATTTTTTCGATATGCTGCAAGAAGAGGTTAGGAGACCGCCTCATGCTGCGCAACACCCTGTCAGGGGTTGTTGGCAATTTTCTGCAGAATATAGATCAATTCCGCAATGCCAATCTTGCCGTCCTGATTGATATCGGTCCCCTTGTAAACCGGCTTTGAAACCGGCATTCCTGAAGATATCTGCAGCCCGATAATCGCATCGCTTAGATCGACGGTCTTGCTGTTGTCGATATCTCCAGGCGTAAGATACCCTGAATCAAATACTGTAGGATTTGTACCTGCCTGATATTCCTGAAGGTCCGTCAATCCATCCATATCAAAATCTCCGCTTCCATCCCGGACGAGATTACCAAAATGATCAATTTCCCATTGGTCATCCATCTGATCGTTATCCGAATCGTTAAACGCGGCAAACGTAATTGTTTTGGACACAGGACTAAGCGACTGAACTTCTCCCGAATTGGTATAAATCTTACCGCTCAAGGTAACGATTTGGGCATCGCCCGGAGGCGCAGAGCTCAAAACGTTAAAAACCAAATCACCGATTTTTGCCTTGCCAGTGACTGAACCCGGCGCCAAACCCACAACATAAATTTTGCCGGAAATTGGGCTGCTGAGAAAATTGGCAAGCACACCCGCAATAGCTGTTTCAGGAAAAAACGTCTGGTTTGCGGTAAACTTGTCAACCCCGGTTGTCAAGATTGTTCCGGATTGAAAACTAACAATCAGCTCGAACGAAAGGATGTTAGCGGTATCTGTAAACCCAATACTTGCTGAAAAGCTTTTGCCAGGGACACCGGTTGCCGGCATTTCAAGGAACAGCGCTGCCGACGAATGTCTTACTACACCGAAAAGTAAAACCCACCCCGCAAGAAATGAAACACCCCATGTCGCTATCTTTCGATTCATGGAAACCCTCCAACAAGAATTGGCTTTTGGCATATCACACCTCTTCAATTGCGGCTTCAAAAAGATGGCAATTTCCCTGACAAGATGGTTCTTGTGCTTTTTTAGATCATTGCAAGCCAAGGCATCAGTGAAGTACAAATCCATGACCGGCATAGCTATTACGGGTTACGGGGAAGCTTCTTGATCACCGAGCAACGACACCTATCGCTGTTCCAACAAAAACGATTTGTAGTCGGAAATCGCCTCGTTGAGCGTTTTGTTTGACACAATCAATCCCTTATCAGGATGATGATAAAAGAACAATGCACAACTGATGTCCTCAAATTCCACCCGATACGGATCCATACTTCCCGCTTGAATCTCGTTCAGCGTCAACTCTCCGATTGGATCCAACAGATCCAAGTTTTGGCAAGCATAAACGCCAGGCGTTGTTGTGACAGGTCTAACCAAAACAAAGTTCCCGGTGACGGTCAGGGGTTTGTGGAGATATCCACTAATTGTCTCAACATAGGTTCCTGTAATGCTGTTGCCAGTCGGATTAGCAGAAACACCAGTCAGAACCAGTCTGCGGGTTGTTTCCCTGCCACTAACCATGGAATGAAAATCATGAGTTATCAAATTGAAGACGAGTCCGTTAAATGTCGAGCCCGCTTGGATCATTGGGCCTACATCCTTGCCGTCCACTTTACCATACTGGGGAAACAAAATGGTTTTCTCTAAAATAATGTAGGAGCGATCACTGTTGATAACTCCACCGGATAGAATCTCCAAATGAAACGCAAGATCTATGTTTCCCAAACCAGCCGGCGATGTGACGGCAACAGAACCATAATAATCACCCGATAGAATGTTAGAATCAGCTCTTACCAAATTAGGCATGACGAAATAACCAATAACCGTCATTACGATTAGAAATATACACGACCATTTTTTCATGTTTCACCTCAATTCAAATAGCAATTGACTTATTGATAATTCCGCATTATTTGAGTTGTAGTTTGAATACAGGATATCCAGAGTATATATTAAAAAGATTGATCCAAAGATTTTGGTAGGTTAAATGACGAGCGGATAATATAGTAGTTTTTTTATCTGTTGAAGGCATGAGAAAGATCAATCTTGCTTGAGGGGTTGACTTGTAACCAATAGACCTTGTGTCTATATGGTGTACCTCTATGGTTGGATCACTTTTTGCACAGCAGCATATAACAACGGCAGGACAGTTTTGTTTCCCTTAAAATCTTATGATGGGCATGTCAAGCTTTTTTTTTCAAAAAACAATAGCGTCTATGTAGCTGGAGAGAGGGACGGAGGCTTTCAGCCCTGAAAGGTAAACACAAGGACACATAGAGACGAATTGTCATTCGCATCTTCAGGCCACCTGTCACCTATCACCCATTTCCACGAAGAATTTTCATGTTGTTGGCCCCCCATTGATGAAGTGAAACGTCAGCCGCTACTTTCTGACTTCTCACGCCTGTTTTCACCATCCCCAGAGCATGTATGCGCGCATGCAGCATGAAGTACATGCAGCTTCAAGTTGACTTGGACCGGGGCTGATCTATAATCTCCGACGGAATGACAGAATGACTCCATCTCGAACTCGATCGGAGGGTTGATCATGAACGCCAACATGCTGCAGCACGGCAGAAAATTCGAAATCCAGCAGTTCAAGAAACCCGGAAACATTCTCGAACTGAGGAAAACCCATGTCGCCTTTACGGGCACACCGAGGCGGCACCCCTATGATCCGACCAAAATCGTTCTCATTGTGGACATGTTGAGCGCCCAAACCTATTGTTATGAATTCCTGGTGAAGGATATCGCCTTTGCCGAGGAACTTCCCGCCATCGTCACGCCGG
>Ga0073932_1005390_pt1 | contig 13950 bp, 9 predicted proteins | sample DewCreD2012metaG_FD_76967 | JGI IMG/M metagenome (GOLD analysis project Ga0073932, IMG submission 76967) | Hot spring sediment bacterial and archeal communities from British Columbia, Canada, to study Microbial Dark Matter (Phase II) - Dewar... ... | reverse complement strand
CGTTGAATTCGTGCTTGTCCAGCCGGTCGCGCCGCTGGTTGGAAAGAATCTGATAGTCGATCCGGCTGAAGATGGCCACCCAGCCGTAGTAGTCGTCTTGGGTCCAGCGGTCGTAAGGGTGATTGTGGCAACGGGCACACTGCAAGCGCACCCCCAAAAAGAGCCGGGCGGTCGTCTCGCCGCGGGTGAGTGGGTCGCGGTTGGCACGGTAGTAGTTCGCCGCCGGATTGGCATACGTGCTGCCCAGGCCGGTCACCAGCTCGCGCGTGAACTGGTCGAGCGGCTTGTCGCCCGCGATCGAGGCGCAAATCCAGTCGAAGAAGGCGTCCACGCCGCGCGCGTCCAGCACCTTCTCCTCGTTCCGCAGCACATCCGACCATTTCAGCGCCCAGTGCTCCGCGAATTCGGGCCGGGCGAGCAGGTCGTCGATCAGCCGGGCGCGTTTATCCGGCGAAGGATCAGCCAAAAACTGCCGTGCCTGTTCGGCCGTCGGAGGAAGCCCAATGGCATCCAGGTACGCCCGCCGGAGGAACGTCGTGTCGTCGCAAACCGGGGCCGGAATGATCTGCAGCCGGGCAAGCTGGGCAAAGACCAGTTCGTCGATGTAATTGACCGGCGGCGGGGCCTGGAAACGGAATCCCGGTCGCTGCGGCAAGAACGCCAGACGTACCGGCACTTGCTGGGTCAGATAGCGCACCAGCACGGTCGCCTGCCCCAGCTCCGAACGGACCACCACCCCTTCCGAGGAGACCTGCACGCTCCGCGTGGTCGGCTCGAAGCAGGCCAGCGCCGTCACATCCCTCCGCGTACCATCCGCGAACACGGCGATCACCGCCAAAGGCACGTGATCTTGCGGCTCCACGACGATCGCCTCCTGCGGCGTCACCTCCAGACGTACCAGCGGCGGCTCGTCGTCTCGTGGACCCGCCGCGCCGGCGGCAATCCAATCGCGCAAGATCCGGTAAAGCAGGCTATCGCGACGGAATCGCAAACCTCCCTGATGCACGACGCGTCCGGACGCCTTCTGCAAGATGAGACTTTCGTCCGGATCGAGCAGGTCGATCCGGCGCTGGCCTTCCCCGCGGACCAGGGCTTCGTAGTCGGCAACCGGGTTTTCACCCCGCAGCGACAACTTGAACCCCCCCTTGCCGTTGAGGTTGCCGTGGCAGGCCCCCATGTTGCAGCCGGCTTTGGATAGCACGGCCATCACGTCGCGCTGGAAACTGACCGGTGCAGACCCCGCCACTGGATCCCGCCCCGCCGCGTCGGCGGCCCAAGCGCTCCCCGTCCCCGAAAGCGCAAGCGCGGCCCACTGCCAGAGGATCAGCGCTCCCAACCAGGCGATGCGGCTGACCGCAAGATGGAGCCACCGCTGCGAATGCGCTGGCACCGCCGCAGGCGCAGCAGGCAGCAACGTTTCAAGCACGAAGGTCATGTCACGACCGTCCTGAGGCAGGCTGGACTCCAAGCGCTGCCGGCAGCTTGCCGAGCGCGCTTAGAAGGCGGGCATCCGAACTGGTTTTAAGTATCGGGAATCGGGCTGGCGATTGCAATCACCTTTTTCCTCTTTGCTCTCCTGCAGACTCTCGATGGCGATCTTACCGACCAGGCGGCTTGTGGGGTGGCACTGCTGTGGACCCCGCTTTGGTCGCTGCCCAGTCGGCCTGCCAGCCCGTGCCAGGCGAAGGCTCGAGGCTGCGCTTAACTGATCGGCGTGCCATTTTTCGAGCGTGGAAATTGGTGGGCTTCTCAAGCCCCGTTGCAATGACCTCTGGCGCGAATCGGCCACGAAAAACGAGAAATGGCTGCGACAGGCAGCGTCGCTGTAAGATATTTATCGGAAAGCGTTTGCGGAGATCGGAGAGGACGCAAGTTGGCGTTTACGCAAGTTTTACTTGCTGGGGACACGTGCGAGACACAACCCAGGTCGATAGCGGCTAGGATTGCTCGCACCTTGGATCGGCCGCTGTGGCTTGCCAAGGCGGGCTGACTCAGGGTGAGCAGCCCCGGCAACGACTCCTGCGAACGCGGACGCACCATGAGCACAACCGAAATTCCCACGAACCCTCGCTCTAGAAAGAATTATTCTAAAAATAAAAAAAGGTTTCAGCCGGCGGCCAGCCCTCTGCCTGTCGGACAAGCGGCGTCTGGCACCTGGCAACCGTCCGTGTCGGCCGTGCCCTCGGTGAACGAGCAAGGGACCGCGTTGGCCTCTGCCGGCGCTGTTCACACGCCCGAGGCAGCCACCCCGCACACCCGGCGTCTGGTCAGTTGGCCGAATGTGATCTGGCTGACCGTGCTGCATCTGGGGTGTCTGGCCGCTCCGTTCTTTTTCTCGTGGGAAGGGGTCGTGCTGGCGGTGCTTTTGCACTGGTTCACCGGCGGGATCGGCATCTGCCTGGGCTTTCATCGGCACCTGACGCACTTGAGCTTTGCGACGTATCGGCCGGTGCGCTGGCTGTTGGCGTTCATTGGCGGGCTGGCCGGCGAAGGTTCAGTGATCGACTGGGTCGCCAACCATCGCAAGCATCACGCTTTGAGCGATCAGCCGGGCGATCCGCACTCTCCGCATGATGGCCCATGGTGGAGCCATGTGTTCTGGCTGGCGTTCTGGGAGGGGCCCGAGAAACATGCCGCGCACCTGCGCCGCTGGGCGCCCGACCTTCTGAAGGATCCGGTCATCCGCTGGATTTCCGCCCTGTTTCTGCCCACCCATTTCCTGATGGCCGCCCTGCTGGCGGCGGCAGGCTATGCCTGGGGGGGCTGGTACCTGGCGACGTCGCTGGTTGTCTGGGGGGTGTTCGTCCGGCTGGTGCTGGTGCTGCATGCGACGTGGCTGGTGAACTCGGCCAGCCACATGTGGGGCTACCGCAATTACGAGACGACCGACGACAGCCGCAACAACTGGTGGGTCGCTCTGCTCACGTACGGCGAAGGGTGGCACAACAACCACCATGCATTTCCGCGGATGGCCCCGCATGGCCATCGCTGGTGGGAAATTGATATCACTTACCGCACCATCCGTCTGATGCAGCTCTGCGGGCTGGCCTGGAACGTGGTCGACTACCAGCGCGGGGGCGCTGGCCGCGAGAAAGCCTGAAAAGACGGTGACGTCCTGGGGCCGCGGTCGCAGGCCTTGCGACGGGTACGCGAAGCGGGCGGGCTTGCCCGGGCCGGCGGCTATGTCTGGCGCGCTCGGCACCTGTTCGGTGGCGGCCTTTGGCCGGTCCCTGCCGACATCGATGAGCCGTATCGTCGCCGCTTACCTCGCTTCGATGCGGCGCGGCACAGAGTGCGTTGCGCGCAGCCAGCGGTTAATTCGTGTCGCCGCTGGCCTGCTTGAGCATCTTCAGCACCGCCGTGGCCGATTCGGGCCGGTTGTTGGGATCGGCCTGGATGCACTGCATGATCGTGCGGGCCACGGTGCGGTTGATGTTGGGCACCAGCTCAGTGATCGGTGTCGGCTCGCGGCTGTCGTGCTGCAAAGCCCCAGTGCCGGTCGGGTCGTTCGACGGCCAGGGGAAGTCGAAGCTCCACATCTGATAGGCCGTCACACCGAGTGAGAAAATATCGACCCTCAAGTCGGTCGGCTTGCGGCGGACGATCTCCGGCGCCATGTACAGCGGCGTGCCCGTGCGGTTGCCCGGCTGCATGAACTCGGGCCGGATCGGCAGCGACAGGCCGAAGTCGATCAGTTTGATCGACGAGGCATCATGGCTGACGATGAAATTGCGCGGGCAGATGTCGCGGTGGATGAACCCCGCCTTGTGGACCGCCTCGATCGCCTCGGTCATCTGACGCAGCAAGTTCAGCCGCTTGCCGTCCAGAAACGAGTTCTGGTTCTTCAGCACGACATGCAGCCCCTGCCCCTCGACGTATTCCATGATCAGATAGCGTCTGCCATCCTTGGTCATGCCCACTTCATACGTCTCCACGATCCGCGGATGCTTCATGAGCATCGCGATCTCGCCTTCCCAGGGTTTACGGAGTCCCTTGAAGCGAGCCTCGAAGGCGGTGTATTTTTCCGGGTCGAGAATCTTCAGACCGACGACCTTGCCCGTCGTCCGATCCCGTGCCACGTAGAAGCTGGACATCGTGCCACTCACCGCCTCGCGAAGAAGGTCGAACCGCTCCGCAACGTCCAGCCGGCTGTCCTTGAACAGATCGCCCAGCTTTTTCAGAAATCCGATCGCCATCGCCGCGGACAGTGCGTCGCCACCGCACTGGCAGGAGGAGGGGGGCAGGCCACGGTTCCGGAGCGCGACCTGCATCTCCTTCAACTCTAAAAGCCCGGCTGCCCGGCAGCAAGTCATCCTGATCCACTCCGCAACCCCTCCCATGCGTCTTTCCCGCCCCTACAGCAGCCCGATCGCACCGCGGCTTGCGACGCACCATCCCCCTGCCCACAATGCGCAAGACGGCCTCGCGACCCCTTCGGAGCGGATCGGGATCTCTGCGGAGCCGATTTCGGGAAAAAGTCTTGCCGCGATTCGGGTTGACTTCATGGCTGGCTGTGCGGTGCATTTTTATAGGAAGATACTTAGCGCCGCAGGCCTGGCCGTCGCCTGGCTAGGGGTGTGCTGCAGCTTTGGCTGTCTGTCTGGTGGAGACGCATCTAGCGGCCCTGTCTATCCGACGCGGACGATCGCCATCCTCTGTCCTTGGGCACCGGGAGGGGGAAGCGATCGGGTGGCTCGTTTCCTGGCCGACCAGTTGCAACGCGAGCTGAAGGTGCCGGTGGTGGTGGTCAATCAGACGGGTGGTCGGGGCTTCATTGGGCATGCGGCGGGGGCCCGGGCACGCCCGGATGGCTACACCCTGACGCTGGCGACGTTTGAGCTGTGCACGTTTCAGGCGCTGGGCATCGCCGATCTGTCCTGGCGCGAGCTGACGCCGCTGGCGCAGGTCAACGGCGACCCGGCCGCGATCCTGGTACGGAAGGATGCGCCGTGGAGCACGCTGCGCGAGCTGCTGGAGGCCGCCCGGACACAGCCAGGCAAGCTGACGATGTCGGGAACTGCCGCGGGGGCGGCGTGGGATCTGGCCCGCGTGGGACTGCTGTTGGCGGAAGGTCTGCCGGCAGACGCCATCCGCTGGGTTCCATCACAGGGAGCTGCGCCGGCACTGGTGGAGCTTCTGGGCGGGCATGTCGACACGGTGTGCTGCAGCGTGGCCGAGGCAAAGACGCAAATCGAGGCCGGCCAGTTGCGGGTGCTGGCGGTGATGGGCCCGCAGCGGCTGCCCGAGGTCCCGGACGTGCCGACCTTGCGGGAGCTGGGGATCGATTGGGAGGTGGTCGGCTGGCGAGGGCTAATGCTGCCGCGCGACATCCCACCGGCGATCGAAAAACGCCTGGCGCAGTGCGTGCAGAACATCGTCGCTTCGGAGGCGTACCGCCAGTTCATGCGGGAGAACGGCTTTGGCATCGTGATCCGCCAGGGGCAGGAGTTTCGTGATTTCCTCGCGGCCGAGGAGGCCAAATGGAACGATGTGATCGCTCGCGTCGGTTACCGCCAGGCGGAGTCGGCGGCGCATGATCCGGGGCCGTGGCTGGTGCCCCGGTTATGCGGGACGCTGCTTGCCCTGGGCACGCTGGCCGTTGCCGCGTCGGCATGGCTCCGCCGGCGAGCGATGGCGGGAGCTCAGGGCAGCGGGCTTGTCGGGCCAGCGAACACCGCGAATGAGCCTGCGTCCCCTCTGGCCTGGAAGCGCTCGGCGGCCCTGGCGGCGGCACTGGTCGGCTACTGGCTGGCCATGGGTTGGCTCGGCTACCTCGTTCCCACGTTCCTGTTGGCGTGGGGCATGATGGTCTGGCTCGAACTGCGGCAGGCGGCGGCCCTGGTGGCTGCCGGAGTCCTGGTAGGGCTGATCTGGGTGCTCTTCGGGCAGGTCTTCCAGGTGGCGTTGCCGCGCGGGGTGTGGGGCGGATTGCCGTAAGATGCCTTGAAAAAAGACGAGGAGGTTTGCGTCGCGTGGCAAACCGCCTTGGGTGATGGGCAGCGAGGACCTTCCCTGTGGCCGATAGCCTCCTCATCTTGTTGAAGCCCTCCGTGCTCGTGCCGTGGCTGTTGGGGATGGCGTTCGGTGTATTTCTCGGCGCCACGCCAGGCCTGACCGCGACGATGGGCGTGGCGCTGGTCGTGCCGCTGAGTTTCTACCTGCCACCCGATGCGGGACTGGCCCTGATCATCGGCGTCAGTTTCACGGCGATTTTCGCAGGCGACATTCCAGCGACCTGGCTGCGGATTCCGGGTACTCCGGCCTCGGCTGCCGCGACGCTCGACAGCCATGCGCTGGCGCGCCAGGGGCGGGGAGACTTCGCACTGCGGCTTGACCTGGTCTGTTCCTGTCTGGGAGGGCTGCTGGGCGTGCTGCTGTTGGCCTGGCTGTCTCCGCTGTTGGCCCGCGGTGCGATCCGTTTTTCCGACTACGAATATTTCTGGCTGGGAGTGCTAGGGCTTTCTCTGGCCGCCGCGGTGAGCGTCGGCTCGACGTTCCGAGGGCTGCTGGCCGGCGTGGGAGGCGTGCTGCTTTCCACCGTGGGGCTGGACATGGTCAGCGGCCGGGCGCGGTTCACGTTCGGGATGTCCGAATTGACGGCCGGTCTCAGCTTCATCCCGGCGATGATCGGCCTGTTCGGGCTGTCGGAAGTACTGCGCGAGGTGGCCAAGGGACCCTGGCAGGCTGCTGCCTCGCAGGTGCCCAAGTCAGCAACAGGTTGGTCCGAGGTGCTCCGAACGGTCGTTCGCCGCCGCTGGCTGATCTTGCGGTCGAGCTTGCTGGGGACCCTGATCGGAGCCTTGCCCGGCGCTGGCGCGGATATCGCCGCCTGGTGTGCCTATGGCCTGGCGCAGCGGACCAGCCGGCAGAGCCAGACCTTCGGCCACGGCAGCGAGGAGGGGGTGCTGGCTCCGACCAGCGCGAACAATGCGGCCGTCGCCGGGGCGTGGATTCCCGCCCTGGTGCTCGGCATCCCGGGCGACTCGGTGACCGCGATCGTGCTCGGGGCTTTGCTCATGTACCACATCCGCCCCGGGCCGCTGATCTTCGAGCAGCAGGCCGAACAGGTCCGCCATCTGCTGTGGATCGCGGCCGGCACGCAGCTTTTGCTGTTGCCGGTCGGCTATCTCGGCATCCGCGCGTTTTCGTGGATGCTGCGGCTGCCGCGGGCGGCGATCCTCGCGGGGGTGGTCGTGTTCTGCGTGCTGGGCAGCTTCGCGGTGAATAACCGGCTGTGGGATGTCGGGGTGATGATCGCCTTCGGCCTGTTGGGCGTGCTGCTGGAGGCCTGGCGCGTGCCGCTGGGGCCGCTGATCCTGGGAATGATCCTGGGGCCGCTGGTGGAAGAGAAATTGCGGGTGGGCCTGATCAAGTCGGAAGGCCACCTTGCCCCCTTCTTCACGCGGCCGCTTTCGCTGGCCCTGGTTGGGCTGCTGCTTGCGGCCTGGCTGGCCCCGCTCGTGCTGCGGCGGCTGCTGCGGCCGTCAGGGACTTTTGCCCGCTAAGGCTGCGAGCCAAGGCTGCCCCGCAGCAGCAGCCCCTCGATCTCGGCAGACGCCGTCCGCAGCTCCAAGAGCGACTGAAGGTATTGCTGGCTGTGCTGGAAGTAGGTCCGCTGCGCATTGAGCAGGCTCAGGAACGGAAACTCTCCGGCGCTATAGCCCTGACGCACGAGCGACAGCGCTTCCTGGGCGGCCGGCAGGATCACTTCCCGGTAGCGCTGCACCCGCCGCGCCGCAGCCGTGTACCGCTCGTAGACGGGGGCCAGGCGGTTCTGCAAATCCAGCTCGACCTGGCGCAGCGCCTGTTCCGCGGCGGCGAGCTCCGCTTCGGCTTGCCGGATCGCCCCTTGGTTGCGGTTCACCAGCGGAAGCGGCAAGAGCGTCTGCACGATGCCATCGGTCTTTCCGCCGTAGCCCATGTCCTGCATCACGCCCATCTGCAGCCGGATGTTCGGAATCGGCTCCCGCCGGGCACGCACCAGCGCTGCCTCCGCACGCTGCAGATTGGCCACCGCCGCGCTGACTTCCGGGCTGGTCGTCCACAGCCGCTGCAGCACTTCCTCCCAAGACGGTTCCGGCGGGATCGCTTCCAGATCGCCTTGCAAGACGGCCGGCGGCAGTTGCGGGACTCCCAGCACCGCCCGCAGCGACTGCCAGGCCGCAAAGTGCCGCGCCGTGGCGTTTTGCAGGTCGTTCTGCGCGCTGGCCACCTCGATCTGGGCCTGGTACAGATCGACCCGTGTCGTTTCTCCCGCTCGGTGCAGGCGCTCAGCCGCTTGCTGAGCTTGCTGGGCGATCGCCACAAGCTGGCGGGCCAGATCCAGTCCCCGCTGAGCCAACAGCGCCTCGTAAAACGCGACCCGCACGTCGGTCAACACCCGCTGCTGCTGCGCAAAAAACTGTTGCTCCGCGCGGACGATCTCCTGCTCGGCAATCGCCCGGTTCCACCGCAGCTTGCCGGCCGTCACCAGCTCCCCATCCACCAGCAGGGCGTGCTGCGTCGCCGCATTCCCGCTGCCAAGCTGCTGACCCAGGTAGCCCCAGGCAAAATTCGGCGGCAGCCCGACCTGCACCCAGTTCCCCCGCGCCGCCTCCACCAGCGCCGCAGCACGGGCCAGCGACGGGTTGTTGGCCAGGGCCATCTGTTCCAGGTCGGAAAGGGTGAAAATGGACGTCCCTTCCGCGGGACGAGCCTGCTCTGGAGGAGCCACTCCGGGCAGACTTTTCTCCGACGATTGCCCCGCACCGACTGGACTGCCAGCATCGCTCGGCGGTACCGCACCGCGGGAACGGTCCCCCGACGACTCGCCTCCAGGACCCGCCTTGTGCCACGAAGGGATGGTCGTCTGGGCCGAGACGGGGATCGCAAGCAGAAGAAACAACGCCAGGCCGCTGGCAAAGATCAGCCTCGCCCATGCCCAGCCCGAGCCCGGTAGATCCACCGGGCCACGACCGCGGCACGAAGCGCTAGGAATGTTCCCCGCTCGAATCCCAACACCAGCTCGGCCTCGCCAGCACCAAGCGAGACACCGGCTGAGTGGCGCTGATCGACACAGCATGGACGAAGCTCACACGCAAGCAGCGACATCGCGACGGCCGGAACCATCGTTTTCAAAGGCACCTTCCTTGTCATCGTCAAATCCGCTTCCGTTGCTCCATCCCAAGACCACCGGCGCGTCTTAACGCCTCACGATGTAGCGCAAAGCCCGTGCTGCACAATGGTTACGATTCATACGTCACGGGTGAGGGTCACAAAACCTCGCGCCGCAGCGCCTTGCGCAACTGCCAAACCTCATAGGTCAATAGGCTCATGGCCAGCAACAACCAAATCGTTGCCTCCACAGGCTGTCCCCTGAGCAGCAGCAGCCACAAGGGCAGCACGGTCGCCACACTCCAGCCTCCAGCGCAAGCCCAACCCTGCCAACACCTTGGAGCTACACGAGCACCCTCCGCCAACCGGAACCAGCTTTTATCGCAAAAAATCATGAGACTTTCCTTGCGCAGTCAGAGCCTGTCGACGTTCCAGCGTGGATAGTATTCGACGCGTCCACAAGCGTCGGCGTGCTTGCCTGGTTGGTTCGTTCCTCATCCCTGAGGCGTATCTGAACCGACTGTCCTGGGCGACTAGGGAGAGTCCTCACCGCCGTCTACACCCTCTATTCGCATGAGCCAGGCAACGATTGGCCTTGGCTGGCACATTGCGGCCAATCGCATCGGTGAATCTAAGTAGCCATCGAAGGCCAGATAAAGGGCGCAAAACACGCAAGATGCGTGTTTTGCGGCGATCAAAATGACCTTGCGACGCCCAGCGGAAGTTCTGGGTATTCGGCTTGTAGCGATTCGATGAACCATCCCGGAGTTATCGACTGTGTCCGGAGGTAAGGGCTGTGCCGGTTTCGTCAAGCTGGCGTGGAGGCCCGATCCTGAACCCGACACGCCGAAATCTGGCAAGTTCGTCGCCGCACGTACGAGGGGGGCTTTATGAAATGGGGCATCGGTTGGGCCCTGGCTGGTCTGCTGGTCTGGCCGGCAATCGCCGCCGCGCAGGGCACGGGGGCTGGACCTGGTTCAGCGGGGGTGATCCGCCCGGCTGGGTACGCCTGGCGGAATTATGTCACGGTGCCGGACGGGCCATGCGGCCCACCCATGTCGGTCCAAGCAGATTGCTACGTTCCGTGCCGGCCTTGTGGGCCGCTGCATCCTCTGTGCTTCGTGCACCGGGTAGGGCGGATGCTGAGCTGCCTGCTCCCGTGCAATCATTGTTGCCACCGTGGCGGGTGCGGGCTGCACGGCTGCGTGCTGGGAGGGCGGTGGGGCGGTTGCGGAGTTTGCTGCGGTGCTGCTTGCGGCGGGTGCTGCGACGGCGGAGCGTGCGGGCCGACCCACGGAGGCCACTGCCAGGGATGCGGCGCCGGCCCCAGTGATCCGTTCCAGGACGACCCGGTTCCCGTTCAGCCACCTTCGCCCCAGGCCAGTGAAGCGCGGCGGTACCCGGCGCTTCGGCCAGTTCCCGCTACCCGCCCGGTGGCTGGCCCAGGTTCGATGTCGGCTCCAGCTCGACGGTTTGGGACCCCTGCAGGCATGACACCCAGCCACGCTCCAGCCGCTTACCGCGCGCCGGTCGTATCGCCGCGGGAGGCCTCGGGCAGCAGCGTGCTAAGGCGGACTTCCGCCGAGCTGGAGGAGCCGATCCGGCTGCGTCCCGACCTGCGGGCCAGCGCACCGATCATCCGCTCGCAGTCGCCGGAAGACGCAGAGACGATCCGTGACGTTCGCCAGCCGGCCACGGCCCCTCTGGGACCAGCCGGTACCGAGCTAGGCGAACCGGTGCCCTACAACCCGCTCCGCCCGTAGGCGCTGCGCACGGCGGGATTGTGCCCGACGCCTTTGCGATCGTTGCGTTCCCCAGGAGCCGGGAGCGTTACGCTCCCGGCTGCTTCAGTTTGGCAAGGAGGCTGGTCAAGAGCTGCACTTCGCGACTTACCTGCTCCCGGAAGAGCGGCGACTCCGTGCGATGCTCCTCGATCTGCCGGTCTTTGAGCGTATGCTGCAGCACGCGCACCAGCAGCTCGTGTTCTTCCTGGGTCAAGTTCAGCGACACGTCGGGCATGGTCAGCGCACTCCTTTTACCTGCAAGATACCGCGCTGGCCTGGGTCTGGAAAGTTGCTCGGGGCACCGACAAGAAGACCCTCGTCGGTGAGGCGATTGCGCGGTCGCGACGCGTGGGAGGTGGCTGGGCCCCCTTGCCTTGCGCCGAGGTCCAGCGGGCGATATAATCGCCGGTTTTAACGAGGTCTCGTTCGACCCTTTGGTGCGACGCTCCGGCGGGAGGGTCCATGCCGCGTCAAATCCTGGTCACATCGGCGCTGCCCTACGCCAACGGACCGATCCACATCGGTCACCTGGTCGAGTATATCCAGACCGACATCTGGGTGCGGTTCCAGCGGCTGCGTGGGCATCGCTGCGTGTACGTGTGCGCGGATGACACGCACGGCACGGCGATCATGATCAGCGCCCGCCGGGCGGGGATGAGCGAAGAGGCGTTCATCGCCCGGATGAACGCCGAGCACCAGCGCGACTTCGCCGGCTTCGAGATCAGCTTCGACCACTACGGCAGCACCCACTGCGAAGAGAACCGGGCGCTGTGTGCCGAGTTCTGGGCGGCCTTGCGGCGTGCGGGGCTGGTGGTCCAGCGGGAGGTGCAGCAGCTTTACGACCCGGTGGCCGGCACGTTCCTGGCAGATCGTTTCGTCCGGGGCACTTGCCCGCGATGCCGGGCGCCGCAGCAATATGGCGATGCGTGCGAGAAGTGCCAGAGCACCTATTCGGCCACGGAACTGCTCGACCCGGTGAGCACGCTCAGCGGCGCCAGGCCGGTCCTCCGCTCGGCAACGCATTTTTTCGTACAGCTTGAGAAGCTGCACGACTTTCTCGCCCAGTGGACGCAGTCGGGCGGCCACTTGCAGGAAGAGGTGGCCAATTACCTGCAGGGGCATTTCCTGGGCGAGCCGCTCCGCGACTGGGATGTGTCCCGCCCGGCCCCATACTTCGGTTTCGAGATTCCCGACGCCCCAGGACACTACTGGTACGTCTGGTTCGATGCCCCGATCGGCTACATCGCGAGCACCGCCCAGTGGTGCCAGCGGCACGGCCAGCGTCTGGAGGACTGGTGGAAGTCTCCCCAGACGGAAATCCACCATTTCATCGGCAAGGACATCACCTATTTCCACACGCTGTTCTGGCCCGGCATGCTCAAAACGGCCGGCTACTCGCTGCCCACGAAAGTGCACATCCACGGCTTCCTGACCGTGGGCGGCGAAAAGATGAGCAAGAGCAAGGGCACCTTCATCACGGCCGCCACCTACCTCAAGCACCTCGACCCGGCTTACCTGCGCTACTTCTACGCCAGCAAGCTCGGCCCGCGACTGGACGACCTCGATTTGGCCCCCGACGAGTTCGTCGAGAAAGTGAATGCGGATCTGGTGGGCAAGGTCGTCAATCTCGCCAGCCGCACGGCCCGGTTCGTGCAGGCCAGCGGCCTGGCGCCGACGTACCCGGGCGACGAAGGGCTGTTTGCCCGCGGAGCCGCCGCCGGCGAGGAGATCGCCGCCGCCTACGAGCAGTGCGACTACAACCGGGCGATGCGGCTGGTGATGGAGCTGGCCGACCGGGCCAATGCCTACATCGACGCGCAAAAGCCGTGGGTGCTGGCCAAGCAGCCGGGCGGCGCCAGCGCCCTGGTCGACGTATGCACCGTCGGGCTGAATCTCTTCCGCCAGATCGCCCTGTACCTGGCGCCCGTGCTGCCCACGCTGGCCCGGCAGACGGGGCAGCTTTTGCACGACCCGCTCACCTCCTGGGATCAGGCCGCGCAGCCTCTGGTGGGCCGGCCCGTCGCCCCATTCACCCACTTCCTCAAACGCGCGGAGCGCAAAGCACTGGATGCCATGATCGAAGAAACCAAATCCGCGGAAAACAGCCCGGCCGCGGCCGGGCCCACCGCAGCGCCACCCTCCTCGGGCGAACCTCCCCCGGCGGCAGGTGCCGCCAGCCCAGGCGCGCTGCCGGTCGATTCCGACGCACCGCTGAAAGCGGAACCGCTGCTGGAACAGCTCATCACCATCGACGATTTTGCGAAGGTCGACTTGCGCGTCGCCCGAGTGCTGGCGGCCGAAGAAGTGCCCGGCGCCAAGAAACTGCTCAAGCTGACGCTGGGACTGGGGGGGGATGTGCGGCGGCAGGTCTTCGCCGGCATCAAGGCCGCTTACCGCCCCGAGCAGCTCGTGGGACGCCTGGTGATCCTCGTGGCCAACCTCCAGCCGCGGCAGATGAAGTTCGGCCTCTCCGAGGGCATGGTCACCGCCGCGGGCAGCGGCGATAGCCAGGTCTTCCTGCTGAGCGTCGACGAAGGAGCGCAGCCCGGCATGCGCGTCCATTGACCATTGCATCGACCCGCCGACACAACCCTGCCGCACTCGGGACCCAGCGACCGGCATCGGTCTGTGGGGGTCGGCATCGGCCTCAGAGGGCCGGTGCGTGCCCGCACTCAGCCCCCTCCCCTTTGCCGGGCGGGGCATCCCGTCCCCTGCCGGCACGACCCGCAGTGCCCCGACTTCCGCCACGACCGCCGTGGGCTGCGCCGCCGGTCCTCTTTTCCCAGTTTTCCTGTCCTGTGGCCGGTTTTGGCTGAACCGCTCCCGAAAAAGCTGACGAAACAGAGCGGTATGGACGACGCAGGCTCCTTGCAGCTTGCAAGCCTGCGCCTCGGGTAGTGCACGGAATGCCCGCGTTGACGACATCCTGTTTTCGAGTGCTACCTATGTCGGTTCGTGGCGATTCCTTGGTGGAGCGGATCGATCAGGCCATCCAAACCAACCCCTATGTCAGCCGCCGTCTGTTGCGGTTCGAGACAAAAGGCGGAAGGGTCGTGTTGCAAGGAGCCGTCCG
>Ga0073932_1005389_pt1 | contig 13950 bp, 6 predicted proteins | sample DewCreD2012metaG_FD_76967 | JGI IMG/M metagenome (GOLD analysis project Ga0073932, IMG submission 76967) | Hot spring sediment bacterial and archeal communities from British Columbia, Canada, to study Microbial Dark Matter (Phase II) - Dewar... ... | reverse complement strand
AGACGATCGCCGAGATATCCGACCGCCAACTTGGTGAAGCTGTTCAGTCCGTCGGCCAACCCTTCGATGCTGCCGACCAACGCCGGCGGCGCGCCGAGCAGGGCCAAGAAGGCGGGCAGAACGGCCTGCGCGGTTTCGTAGCACAGGTCGCCCAAACCGCTGGTCAAACCAGTGCCCAACACGGTGCGGTTCAGCCAGCCCGAGCGAGAACGCATTGAACGACTCATCTGCTTTTTCGACAGCGGTCGAAGCAACGCGCCCGCTTCCGCTGACGGAGTGCGAGGCTGCTACTTCGGGGCGATCGTGCAAACCATCCTTCGCCCCTGGTGCGAGGGCGGGGCTTCGATTTTGCAAAGCGGTTCCAGCAATGCGAGAACATGGTCCATCACTTTGCGGCCTTCTTCAATGTGCGCTAATTCTCGGCCGCGAAACACGACGGTGATGATTACCTTGCATTTGTGTTCCAGAAAGCCGCGCGCGTGATTGACCTTGGTTTGCAGATCATGCTCACCCGTCTTCGGCCGCAGCCGAATCTCTTTGATCTTCGCGTGTTGCGATTGAGTCTTGTGCTGCCGCTTCCGCTGCTGATACTTGAACTTGCCGTAGTCCATAATACGGCAAACGGGAGGGCGCTCGTTCGGGGCGACTTCGACGAGGTCGAGGCCGACCTCTCGAGCCCGCTTCAAAGCTTCGTCGGTCGTCATCACGCCCAACTGCTCGCCGGTGTCCGAGATCACTCGGATCGGCGAAATGCGAATCTGCTCATTGATCCGCTGCTTGTTGACTTCCGGCTTCTTCGGGTCCGGCTTGATCGGTTTTGACGGCATTCCTCTCCCTACGACTGGTCATGAAACATTCGCGGCGTCCGAATCGCCGCCGTACTCCACCCTCAACAACAACGCACCATTGCACCTGAGAAACCCCTTGCGGCAGGCAATTTGTCTCCGCTGCCGCGCGAATCGCATCGCAACCCGCCTGACAATATGCGCGAAGCGGCCGTTGCGGTCAACGGATCTCGCGCGATGCGATTTCGCTTTGCAGCCGCGCGACGGCCGCTTCCAGCCCGACGACGCCCAAATCCCCCTGCCGCCGATGCCGAATGGCGACGGCCTGCGCTTCGGCCTCGCGACCGCCGCAAACGAACATATACGGAACCTGCTGGAGCTGCGCGTCGCGAATCTTTGCGCTGATCTTCTCCGCGCGGTAATCGCCGGCAACTCGGAGTCCCGCCGATAGCAGCCGCTGTTCCACCTGCCGGCCGTACTGTTCGAACTTTTCGGAGACGGGCATCACCCGCACTTGTTCCGGTGCCAGCCATAGCGGGAAGGCCCCGGCGAAATGCTCGATCAGCATCCCCACAAATCGCTCCAACGACCCGAACGGCGCCCGATGGATCATCACCGGCTGATGCAATTGGTTATCGGGCCCAACGTAGGTCAGGTTGAATCTCTCCTCACTGGGAAGGTTGTAATCCAATTGCACGGTGCCCAACTGCCATGGGCGGCCGATGCAGTCTTTCACGATGAAGTCGGCCTTCGGACCATAGAAGGCCGCCTCGCCCATCGCGATTTCCAAGTTGGGCAATTTCATGGATTCGCAAACGTTCTTCAGGGCGGCTTCGGCCCGCTGCCACACCTCGGGCCGGCCGACGTACTTGTCGCTCGTCGGGTCGCGGAAGCTCAACCGCACGCGGTAGTCGGTCATTCCCAGTGTTTGCAGCACGAATTGCGTCATTTCCACGCATCCGCGGAACTCGTCGGCCACCTGATCCTCGGTGCAAAACAGGTGGGCGTCGTCCTGAGTGAATCCGCGCACTCGGGTCATTCCGGTCAATTCGCCGGTCTGCTCGAAACGATAGACGGTGCCGAACTCGGCCAGCCGCAGCGGAAGGTCGCGATAGCTCCGCGGCTTCGATTGGTAGATCTTGATATGGTGCGGGCAATTCATCGGCTTGAGCAGGTATTTCTCCTGCTCGCCGCTCTTGGCGTCGCCGCAGCCGTCGCGCTCCGCCATGTCGATCGGCGGGAACTGGCTTTCCTTGTAGTAGGGATAGTGGCCCGAGGTCTGATACAGCTCGATCCGCCCGATGTGCGGGGTGTACACCGGCTGGTAGCCGCTTTGCATCAACACTCCGTACAGGAAGTTCTCCAGCTCGCGGCGAATAATCGCCCCTTTGGGAAGCCAGAGAATCAGGCCGGATCCCACCATCGGATCGACGGTGAACAGTTCCAACTGGCGGCCGAGCACACGATGGTCGCGCCGTTTGGCTTCTTCCAATCGCTTGAGGTATGCTTCTTGATCGGCTGGGGTGAACCATGCGGTGCCGTACAGCCGCTGCAACTGCTGCCGCGAGGCGTCGCCCTTCCAAAACGCCCCCGAAACCGACATCAACTTGAACGCGCCAATCGCCTTGGGCCGGGCGATGTGCGGGCCGCGACAGAGATCGACGAACTCGCCCTGGCGGTAGAACGACACTCGTTCGTGCTCGGCCAGTCCCTCGCGGAGATGTTCTACCTTGAGCGTTTGGCCCAGATCGGCGCAGAGCCGGATGGCGTCGTCTCGCGGCAGTTCGAATCGCTCAAAAGGCTCGTCGGCGGCGATGATCTTTGCCATTTCGGCCTCGATCGCCGGGAAGTCTTCTTCCGACAACGAACGCGGCAACTCGAAATCGTAGTAGAACCCGTTCTCCACGGTCGGCCCGAAGGCCAATTGCACCCCCTCGTACAAGCGCATCACCGCCCGAGCCATGATGTGCGCGCAGGAATGCCGAAGCACGTCCAGCGATTCGGCGTCTTTGGACGTGAGAATCCGCAAGGTGATTTCGCCTTCGGTCGGCAAGGCCGCATTGGCGCTGACGATCTGGCCGTTTACGGCCGCCGCCACGGTTGCCTGCGCCAAACGGGGCCCGATCTCGGCGGCAATTTCCAAAGGGGTAACCGGACGGTCGTACTGCTTGCGACTCCCGTCCGGCAAAACAACATTCAACATCGTGGAACCTCAAACGGGCATGACAATCGGCACCGCCCCGGTGGCCTCGCTGATGGAGCCCGAGCCGGTTGCCTTTGGGGCGTTTTGGTATGGTTCAGTGCCTCTCGCAGGGCGGAATAGGTCGTTCCCGCTCGCAAAACCGCCATTCTCGACCGCGCGGAGTATGGGAGCGCATTCGACTGGCGCGCGGAAAAAACCGAGCGAACGCCGGCAATGCGACGCCTCGCGGACCAACCGCGGATTTTCGAACTCGTTGTCGCAAGGCGTTAGTATAGGCCAACTTTGCTATGATCCGCAAGGCCGTTGATCGGGTTCCGTGCCGTGGTGCCGCGGGCGATCGGATGCCTTCGGTGATCGCACGCCCCGTAACGCACCGGCGGTTGGGGCGTTTCCAACGGCTTCGGCGGTGTGGTAAGATGGCTGAGCGCGGGCCGGTCGCGAAGGCCGCGCGCCCGTGGTTTCGTGTTGTTTCTCGTTTTCTGGTCCATTGTCGGTCCAACGGGCGAGCGCCGATGAGCGATCCGAATCTGCTTCGCAATTTGGCTGAAGATCTGCTGGCCGGCCGGCTTTCGATCGACCATTTCCTCCAAAGGGCGGTCGGCGGGATCGCCGACGTCGGCCCCGCCCAAGTCGATATCGATCGCGCACGCCGATGCGGCTTCCCCGAGGTGATTTACGGGCAAGGCAAAACGCCCGAGGCCATGGTGAAGATCGTTGCCGCGTTGGTCGAGCACGGGCAGGCGGTGTTGGCCACACGGGTGTCGCCCGAACAGGCCGCCGCGCTGGCCCCCGTTTTTCCCCGGGGCAGCTACAACACAATGGCGAAAACCTTTCGCATCGGTTCGATGGCCGACGAAGCAGGGTCGCGTCCGCGAGGCCGCGTGGCCGTGGTGTCGGCAGGCACCAGCGATTTGCCCGTGGCCGAGGAAGCCCGCGAAACAGCCCTTTGGACCGGGGCCGAGGTGGTCTTCGTACAAGATGTCGGGGTGGCCGGCCCGCACCGGCTGCGCGCGAATCTGCCGTTGATCGAACCGGCTGATGCCGTGGTGGTTGTAGCGGGCATGGAAGGGGCCTTGCCCAGCGTAGTGGGAGGGTATGTGGCGTGCCCGGTCGTGGCCGTGCCGACCAGCGTGGGCTACGGAGCGGCCTTCGGCGGACTGGCGGCACTGTTGGGTATGCTCAACAGTTGTGCTTCCAATGTAACCGTGGTGAATATCGATGCGGGCTTCAAGGGCGGCTATGTGGCCGGCTTGATCGCTCGAAACGCGGCGGCCGCCCGTGCGTCGGCGCAGTGCGGTCCGCGTGCCTTCGACTGAACCTGCCGCCGGCAGCGGCGATTGGTTCGATCTCGGATATCAGGGGATGCCGCGTGCGCGTGCTCATGCAAATCGGGCTGGTGGCGTTGGGTTCGGCTTTGGGCGGTTTGACCCGATGGGGTGTAACGGCGGGCATGGGCCGGCTGTTTGGAACCGCATTCCCATGGGGAACCTTCTCGGTCAACCTCGCCGGAAGCCTCTTCCTCGGTTGGCTGATGACGGTGCTCTCCGAGCGTTTTCCGTCGGGCAGCCTTCTGCAACTCCGGCCCGACGATCTCCGCCTGTTGCTTGCCGTCGGGTTCACCGGGTCGCTGACCACCTTTTCGACGTTCGAATACGAGTCGCACTCGCTGCTCCGCGATGGCGACGGGCTGACCGCAATGACCTACCTGTTTGGCAGTCTGTTTTTCGGACTGATTGCGGTCCGAGTGGGCATCACGCTGGGCCGATACGGACTCTGAATGGAACCGCGTAAAACAGAAAACGCCGCTCTGGGCGGGCGGAACGTGCAATCGACCGCTGATGCAACAATGCGGCGCTCTTGCGCGCAGTTCTCGCTTGAACCCTTTTCCGGTTTTCGCGGTTTTATACCTTGCGCGGCGTGAAACAGCTTCTTTCTCGTAGGAAAGAATGGTTCATCGCGGCACGCGAGCAGCAGATTATGAAACTTCAAGGCGAACAAACCCTGTTGCGGGTCTATCTTCGCAATACCGACAAGCACGGCTGGTTCTCGGCCCCGGCGGCCGAAACGCTGGTGAAGAAGGCGCGAAGCATGGGACTGTCGGGCGCCACGGTGCTTCGCGGCATTCTCGGCATCGATATCACCGGGCGGCTTCTCGAACGCAGCAACTGGTCGCTGGTCGAGCACGTGCCGGTGATCGTCGAGTTTGTCGATCATCCCCAAGCGATCGGCCGGTTTCTCTCGGTGGTCGGCGAAGTGGTGCTCGAAGGCATGGCCACGCTCGAACGCGGCCATGTGCTGCTCTACCGGCAGAACCTTGTCGCCGCGGATAAAGCGGCCATGCGGCTCGAGGTACCGGGACCGATCACGCCGTTTTCGACTCTGCCCAATCCCGAGGAGTTCCCGATCATGAAGTCCAGTGAAGAGGGTAAGTTGCTCCGCATCTTCATCGGCGAATCCGACGTTTGGCAAGGGCAGCCGTTGTATCGGGCGATTGTACTCAAGGCCCGTGAACTCGGACTGGCCGGCGCCACGGTGTTGCGGGGCCCGATGGGCTTCGGAGCCAACAGCCGGGTGCATACGACCAAGGTGCTCGAGCTCTCGACCGATATGCCGATCATCATCGAGATTGTCGATCGGGGCAACAAGATCGAGTTGCTCCTTCCCTTCCTCGACGAGGCCGTCTCCGAAGGGATGATCACAATCGAAGATGTGCGCGTGCTTTTCTACAAGGCATCCGAGGACAAGGTCCGCGGCACCGCGTGAACGGCCTCGCTGGCTGTCAAGCCTGCGCCCGACGATCCTCCTTCGAGGCAATCCGCTTTTATTTGCGTTTCTGCCTGTCGGAGCCATTCGAGGCAAGCCCTCGTGCGGCAACAACTGGCGGGCGGGCAACGGCCGGCACCGCGTTGAAAAAGACCCCGTGAGTCTCGTTCGGGCGTCGAAATCCCCGGAAAGGCCGCGTTCAGTAACGCGCCGGCCCGTTTTTTTCAATCGGCCCGTCGCGGAAAAAACGGCGCAAAAATGTTTGCGTTTCGTTACAATGGCTCTGGGACCGCGGATCGGACAGTTGGGCAAACGGATTTTGGGGCGAAGCGGTTGGTGACAGCATTCCGCAAGAACTGCTTTGCGTTTTTCGCGGACTATTGGAACACAAGAGCGGATATCCATGCGCCATCAGCGTGCATCATCGGTCGCCGCCAAGCAGTGTTTGCGGAATGGGCGTCGCGCGTTGCGTTTCGAATCGCTCGAACCACGGCAAATGCTCGATGCCGCGTCGTTGATCATCAGCGAGTTCATGGCGCTGAACAAGTCGTTCGTCCGCGATAACTACAACGAGTATTCCGACTGGGTCGAGATCCATAACCCCACGGATACAGCCATCGCGCTCGACGGCTGGTATCTGACCGACAAGGCCGGCAACCTTACTCAATGGCAGTTTCCCGATCCGACTTCGGGCAACGATTTGGTGCTGGCCCCCGGGGGCTATCTGGTCGTGTGGGCGTCGGGACGGAACCTGACGAACCTTGCCTCGCCGCTCCACACCAATTTTAAGCTCGACGGCGACGGAGAGTTCCTCGCGCTGGTCATGCCCGACGGCGTGACGGTTGCCCACAGCTACACGCCGAAATTCCCCGGCCAGCTCGACAATATCTCATACGGCATTCTCAGTTCCGCGTTGACGTGGCAGGATTTGATCGTTGCCGACTCGACCGTTGCCGTGCTGGTGCCCTCCGACGGCAGTCTGGGCACAACGTGGACGCAGCCTGAGTTCGACGATTCCGCCTGGCTGCTCGGATTCAACGGCGTGGGCTACGACGTGGGCACGCCGGGCAGCGGCTACGCTCCATTGATCGGCACCGATTTGGCCGGCCTGATGCCCGGGCATGGCAGCTCGGCCTACGTCCGCATCGCCTTCGACCTGCCCCAAACGCCGGCATACCTCAAACTCGAGCTGCGGCTCCAGTATGATGACGGGTGCGTGGTCTATCTCAACGGGCAAAAGATCGTCGAACGCAATGCCCCGGCCTCGCCGCAGTTCGACTCGTTCGCCACGGCCGCCCACGACGGATTGATCGTCGAGACGATCGATCTGTCGCCCTATCGGCACTTGCTCCGCCAGGGAGTGAACGTGTTGGCGGTTCATGCCTTGGTGGCCGAGGGCAGCGGCGACGAAATGCTCGTGCTGCCGACGCTTCGCGGTCAGGCCGTGGTGATGGGCGAGACGCAGTATTTCACAACGCCCACGCCCGGATCGGCCAACGTGCCTGGGGCGATGGGCACGGTGGCGGCGCCCACAGCGAGCGTTCCTCGCGGTTTTTATGACCAGCCGCTGAGTGTAAGCCTATCTGTCGCCACGCCCGGGGCGCAAATCCGGTACACGCTCGACGGCAGCAAGCCCACGGCGACGAACGGCCTGATCTACACCGGCACGCCGATCACGATCAACACGACCAGCACGTTGCGATTCGCGGCCTTCAAGCCGGGCTATTTGGCCAGCGATGTCGAAACGCACACGTACATCTTTCTCAACGATGTGCTTCGGCAAACGCGGCCGGCAGGATATCCGACGACGCGCAGCGGCATTCCCCTCTGGTACGGCATGACGCCCGAGATCGTCGATAATCCCGTCTATGCCGATCGGATGCTCGATAGCCTGACCGCCCTGCCCACGCTGTCGCTGGTGCTGCCCTTCGCCGATTTCTTCGGCCCCAACGGCATCTACATGAATCCGCTGCAAAGCGGCTTCGACTGGGAGCGCGAAACCTCAGCCGAGTTGATCTTGCCCGACGGCTCGACCGCGTTCCAAATCGACGCCGGATTGCGGATTCAGGGCAACGCCAGCCGCCAGCCGTCCAACAGCCCGAAGCAATCGATGAGCCTGCGGTTTCGGGCGGAATACGGCAACGGCAATCTGAACTACCCGCTCTTTCCCGATTCGCCGGTAACCAGCTTCGATGTGTTGCAACTCCGCGCGGGCTACAACAACACCTGGATTCATTGGGATGAGAAACAACGCCTGCGAGGGCAATTGATCCACGACCAATGGGCCCGCGACGCCTTTTTGGCCATGGGCCACGAAGACGCCGGCCGCGGCCGCTTTGTGCATGTGTACGTCAACGGCCTCTATTGGGGCGTCTTCATGGTGCAGGAGATGCAAGAGGCTTCGCACTATGCCGCCTATCACGGAATCGACGCCTCGCAAGTCGATGCCGTCAACGGCGGCAAGTTGACCGACGGCACCCTGACCGCTTGGAACAATATGAAAGCGGTGGTCGCCTCGAAGGATTGGGCCGCTATTCAGAATGTGCTCGACGTCGATAACTTCATCGATTTCACGATCCTCCAACGCTATGCCGGGAATCAAGACCTGAAGTTCGACGGCAATTGGCGTGCCGCCGGCGGCGGTCCGAACAACCTTCCCTGGCGGTTCTATTTCTGGGATACCGAACGCATCCTGGAAGACGTGGCGAACACCAATCGGCCACAGGCGAATACCGACCCGTACGGCGATCCGGTCCAGTTGATGATCTACCTGCAGGACATCCCGGAATTCCGCATGCGGTTCGCCGATCGGCTCCAAAAACACTTGGTTGCGCCCGGCGGCGCGCTCACGCCCGCGGTTACCGCCGCCCTTTATCAACAACGCGCGCAGGAACTCGACCGGGCCATCATTGCCGAAAGCGCCCGCTGGGGCACCTATCGCCGCGATATCCACTATCGCGGTGAAGCCACGCTCTATCAGCGCGACACCCATTGGGTTGCCGAACGCGACAAGTTGCTGAACACCTATTTCCCCGCGCGAACGACGAACATCATCAACCGTTACCGCAGCGACGGCTGGTTCCCGTCGATCAATGCGCCCGTATTCAGTCAGCATGGGGGGCAGGTGGCGTATGGGTACGGGCTGAGCCTGTCGGGTTCGGGGGTGATCTACTACACGCTCGACGGGAGCGATCCGCGGCTGCCGGGCGGGGCGGTGTCGCCCACGGCGCTGGTCTTCAACCCGAACACGACGAACGTTACGCTGGTGGCCGCCAACTCGGTGTGGAAGTTCCTCGACAACGGCAGCGATCAGGGTACGGCCTGGTACGCGCCGGCGTTCAACGATTCGGGTTGGAACAGCGGGCCGGGCGTATTCGGCTACGGCCGCTCGGGCATCAGCACGACGATTTCCTTCGGGTCGGACTCGAACAACAAGTATGTCACCACCTACTTCCGCCGCGAGTTCGACGTGGAGGACCCGGAGAGGCTCCTGTCGTTGCTCTTGGAGGTGATGCGCGACGACGGCGTGGTGGTGTATCTCAACGGGGTGGAGGTAGCCCGATCGAACATGCCGGCCGGGACGATCAACTATGTGACGTTCGCTTCGGCGACGGTTGGGGACGAGACGACGTATCATCCGATTGATCTGACGGCCTATCGGCATCTGCTGGTCGATGGGCGGAACGTGCTGGCCGTCGAACTGCATCAGATCAATCGCACGACGAGCGACGCGCGGTTCGATGCGCGGCTGACGGCGGTTCGCGCGGCCGACGTGATTCGGTTGTACTCCAGCGGGCCGGTGCGGACGCGGAGCCTCAGCGGCGGCACGTGGTCGGCGCTGAACGAGGCGATGTTCTACGTCGGCGCGCCGGCGGCGGCGGGCAACTTGGCGATTACCGAGTTGAACTACAACCCCTACGCGCCGACGGCGGCCGAGCAGGCGGCGGGCTTTACCGACGCGCAGCAGTTCGAGTACGTCGAGCTGCGGAACATCGGCCCAACGACGATCGACCTGACGGGAGTGCGGTTCACCGAGGGGATCAGCTTCGACTTTACCGGCAGCGCGATTACGGCCCTTGCCCCGGGCCAATACGTGCTGGTGGCGCGGAACCCGGCGGCGTTCGCGCTGCGGTACGGCGGGGGCCTGCCGGTGGCCGGCGCGTATAGCGGGGCGTTGGACAACAGCGGCGAGCGGGTGACGCTGACCGACCGCTTCGATCAGCCGATCGTCAGCCTGCGTTACCGCCGCGATCAGGGCTGGCCGTGGCGTCCCAACGGGATCGGCAGCACGCTGGAGATCGTCGATCCGGCGGCGGCGGCCGACAACGCGGCGAACTGGCGGGCGAGCACGGAATATGGCGGCACGCCGGGGGCGGCCGGGGCGGGGCCGATCGTTTCGCTGGTGGTCAACGAGGTGCTCACGCACACCGACCTGCCGCAGGTGGATGCGATCGAGTTGTACAATCCGACCTCGGCGGCGATCAACGTGGCCGGCTGGTGGCTGAGCGACAGCCGGGGCAACCTGTTCAAGTACCGGTTTCCCGTCGATACGCCGTCGTGGACGACGATCGAGCCGGGCGGCTACCTGGTGATCGACGAGAGCCATTTCAATCCCGACCCGTTGAATCCGCCGTCGTGGGCGTTTTCGCTCAGTTCGCTGGGCGAAGAGGTGTGGCTGGTGTCGGCGGACGCTTCGGGCCGGCCGCTGGCGTTCGTGGACTTTGTGGAGTTCGGCGCGGCGGCCAACGGCGAGAGCTTCGGCCGCTGGCCCAACGGGGCGGGCGGGCTCTATCCGATGCGGAGCGTCACCTTGGGGTCGGCCAACAGCGGTCCGCGGGTCGGTCCGGTGGTGATCAGTGAGCTGCACTACGCGCCGACGGCGCCGACGGCCGCGGAGCTGGCGTTGGCGCCGACGATGACGGCCAACGACTTCGAGTTCATCGAGCTGTACAACCCGACGTCGTCGTCGGTGGACCTGAGCGGCTGGCAGTTCCGGCAAGGGGTGACGTATGAGTGTGCCGCGGGGACGACGATCGCGGCCGGCGGGACGCTGGTGATCCTGCCGTTCGATCCGCGGACGGACGGGGCGAAGTGGTCGGCCTTCAGCCTGCGGTATTTTGGTTCGGCGGCCGCGGCGGTGCCGGCGAACTTCGTGGGCGGCTGGACGGGCGTGTTGGACAACGCGGGCGAGGCGGTGGGGTTGTACTGGCCGGACGAGCCGCCGGCGGAGAACCCGACGATCATTCCGTGGATTCTGATGGATCGGCTGAGCTACCTGCCGAGCGAGCCATGGCCGGCGGCGTCGGGCGTGTCGCTCAGTCGGCGCGACCCGGGCGGATGGGGTGAAGACCCCGGCAGTTGGACGGCCGCGGCGGCGTCGCCGGGATCGGTGGGCTACTACGCGACGCTGGTTTCGGCCGAGGCGTTTTACGGCGGGAGCCGCGGGGACGGGGCGTTGCCGTCGGCCGCGCCGATCGAAGTGCTTTGGCCGGGCGGCGCGGCGGCATCGGGGAACTATGGGAACTACAGCGGCGGGCTGAACGGTCTGCGGCTGCGGTTCGAGGGGTTACCCGAGGGCGCGGCGCTGTCGGCCGACTCGTTCGCGTTCCGCTGGGGCAACAGCGGCGCGGTGGAGTCGTGGGCCGAGGGGCCGGCGCTTCAGTCGGTGACGATGCAGCCGGGCGGCTGGGCGGTGCTGCGGTTTGGGGCCGACGCGGTTCGCAACGGCTGGCTGGAGGTGCGGGTGCTGGCCGACGCTTCGACGCGGCTGGCCACCGACGTGGTGTTCTACGTGGGCAACCTGGTGGGCGACGTGAACGGCGACTTCGCGGTAACGGCGGCCGACGCGGCGGCGATTCAGGCGGCGGCAAGCCCGTTGCAGGCGGTCGCCGGCTCGGCGCGGGTCTTCGACATCAACGGCGACGGGGTGGTCAATGCCACGGATGTGCTGTTGGCGCGGCGAAACGCGGGAACGGTGTTGACGGCGCTCTCGGCGCCGCTGCCGTCCGGGCCGTTGTGGGCCGGCGGGGCGATCCCGCTGGCGGAGACGATGCCGCTGACTGGTGCAACTCGGCTGGCTGAAACAACGCTGCTGGCCGAGACGTTCGCCGGCGCGGCGTTTTCGGCAGGTCCATCCCTGCTGGCCGAGGCGGACCCGCAGGCTGAGACAATCCCGCTCGCCGCAGCGATGCCGCTGACCGATGCGATGCCGCTTGCCGAGACGCCGACGGCACTATTGGGCATGGGCGACGGTGCGGCCGGCGCACGCCGCGCGACGGCAATCGTCCCGCTCGATGACGGGCCGGCGTTTGCTGCCGCGTGGACGGATGCCGTGTGGACGACTCCGGCGTCGCCGGTTGCGGCGAGGATAGCTCCAGTTTGGATGACTCCGGCATGGACGGCGCGATCCGATAGTGCGTTCGCACTAAATGGTGCTGCGAGCAGCTTTTTCGACGGCGTGCGGCCCTCGGGCCGCCTCGGACAAGAACGGTCGGCCGTCCTTTCCGCCGACACCGACTGGCTCGCCGAGCTGCGCACGCCTTCGTCAATCCCGTGGTTGAACGGTTTTAGGCCATCATTGACCGATCCGTCGGCGGTTGCGATTTGGGGGCGCAGTCCGATCGGCACGGAGGAAGGGCTTCGGATTCGCGCGCCCGGCCCGAGGCTGCGTTCGGCATCATCGCCGGTCTTGTCGGCCGTTGGCGGCATTCTTGGGGCGGAATCGGCGGCGGATCTCCGAATGGGCGTCGCCGGCCGGGGCCTTGGGGAGTGGCCGGAAAACGGGCGTGGTGAGTGGGGCAACGTGATCGATCTTGTTGCGGTGGGCCAGGGCCGCCCGCGGGGGCAGGCGGGTTGAATTTGTGTGAAAAGGTGCGGCGAGAGAATAATCAAGTGTGGCGGCCGATCGTGCCGGCTGGTCCACCGGAGCCGATTCATGAAACGAGCGTTGCTGGTGATTGTTGTCGCCCTGGGATGTCCGCCGGCCGGCCGCGCCGCGCCGGTGATCGAGGCGCACAACTACTATCTCTTACCGGGCCAGAGCGCGGCGGTGACGGTTACCATCGCCGGCGCGCCGACGGATTCGGCCGAGGGCGTGAATCTTTATATGCAGATCGGATCGGGCGGACCGCCCAACGGCGGACCCGATGTCGGGCCGGTCTTCGTGGGTGTGCCCGATGTGATCGGGCCGGGCACGATCTTCCACGGCAATAATCTCGGTGCGATGACCGATACGGCGGGACCGCGGATCGTCTATGCCGGCACAATCACGGTCTCGGGCACCGTGCCGGCCAACGGGACATTGGGCCGAATTACCGTTTCGACAACGGCCGCCGATGTCGGCAGTTGGGCGTTGAAGCTGACCGGCGTGCTCGATACGGTTTTTACTCCCGACGGCCTCGATACCGATTTGGCGGACCCAATCGCCAACCCGGCCACGGTAATCAACGGTTGGCTTCACGTTTGGAACTTGCATCAGATCGTTTGGAGCAAGGGCGAATCGGGTGTTTGGCAAGACGACTACGCTTGGAGCAACACGGTGCCGCTGCCCGCTCATGCGCCGAACGTAACGACGGACGCGGTGATCAACACTCCGCATGCCGTGTCGCTCTCGGGGGGCGGGCGAACGAACAGCCTGACCATCGCGGACGGATCGCTGACCATGGGCGGCTCGTCGCGGCTCGATGTGACTCAAACGCTGGCCGTCGAAGAGACCGGGCGGCTGGTCGTTGCTTCCGGGGCTGCGCTGTCGGCCGCGCTGCTTGCCGTTCGCGACGGCGGGGAAGCCGAGGTCTCCGTTTCGCTAAGCGGTGTGGACATCGAGGTGGTCGGCGGAACGCTGCACGCGCTTGCGGGATTACAGGGCGGCGGCAGCCTGAGCGTCGGCGGCGCTGCCGGCTCGCTGCTCGAAACGCCGCACATTCGCCGCAACGCGCTGACGATCGGCACCGATGGGCGGGTGCGAATCACCTCGAATACGGGCGGGGGCTCAACCAGCGTGATCAATCTGTTGCAAATCGCCCGGGGCGACGGCTCGTTCGTGTGGGGCGCGCCTGCGTCCGGCGCGCCATTCTCCGGCGTCGAGGGCGATCCTTCGGCCGCCGTTGCCACCGTGCCCGAGCCGGCCGCGTGGCTGGCGGTTCTTCCGGCCCTTGCCGCTGCCGCGTTTGCGGCGCGCCGCGGCAGAGGGCAGCGTCGAGT